>Ga0207675_100003621_pt1 | contig 15062 bp, 12 predicted proteins | sample KBSSwiS42_FD_184305 | JGI IMG/M metagenome (GOLD analysis project Ga0207675, IMG submission 184305) | Switchgrass rhizosphere microbial communities from Kellogg Biological Station, Michigan, USA - KBS Switchgrass S4-2 (SPAdes) (version 2) | ecosystem: Host-associated > Plants > Roots >... | reverse complement strand
GCGACGACCGCTATTCGGAGATCCGCACTGCGGAAACGGTCAAGCTGCATAAAGTTGAGATGTCGTACATTGGCGGGTAAGGCGTTAGGAGTGAGGCGTTAGGCGAACGACCTAAAGCCTTTACCCTTCACGCCTCTCGCCTCACGCCTCGCGCCACATGAACCATCGCTACCGTCCCGACGTCACTCACGCCCAGCGGCCGCTGACGTTCACCGTCGAAGCGCGCAACGAGCGCGGCGAAAACCTGCCGACCGAAATAGCCGGAGAGCATCCTCTCACCCTGTACGTCGACAAGCGCGAAATCGTCACGCTGATGACGCTCGGTGCGGCGCCGGAGGCGCTCGCGATCGGATACCTGCGCAATCAGCGCCTCGTCACCGGCATCGAGGAAATCGTGTCGGTCCAGGTCGACTGGGATGTCAACGCAGTGGCCGTCACCACGCGCAGCGGCATCGCGGACCTCGACGGGCGCATGGAAAAACGCACGGTGACGACCGGCTGCGGCCAAGGCACGGTTTTCGGCGCGCTGATGGACGAAATCGAATCGATCCGGCTGCCCGCGGATGCGGTCCTGACGGAAGCGACGTTTTACGGACTCATCGACAACGTGCGCCGGCATGAAACGGTCTACAAGCAAGCCGGCGCGGTGCACGGCTGCGCGCTCGCCCAGGGTCCCGAGATTCTGATGTTCGTCGAGGACGTCGGGCGCCACAATGCAGTCGATGCGATTGCCGGGCAGATGTGGCTGGACGGTATCGACGGCGCCGACAAAATTTTTTATACCACCGGCCGGCTCACGTCCGAGATGGTGATCAAGTGCGCGCAGATGGGCATACCGTTCCTGGTTTCGCGCTCCGGGCTCACCCAGATGGGTTACGAAGTCGCGCAAAAAGTCGATATCACGATGCTCGGGCGCGCGACCGGCAAGCACTACCTGCTGTTTACCGGCAAGCAGCGCTTCACTAAATGAACGCCGGTATTACAGGCGTCATACTCGCGGGCGGCCAGGGCCGGCGCATGGGTACCGTCGACAAGGGCTTGCGCGAACTGCGCGGCAAGGCGATGGCGGCCTGGGTGATCGAGCGCTTCGCGCCGCAGGTCGACGAGGTGCTCATCAACGCGAATCAGAATCTCGACGTTTATGCCCGGTTCGGCTATCGCGTGATACCGGATGAAATCGGCGGGTTTGCCGGTCCGCTCGCCGGATTGCAACGCGGCTTGAGCGAGGCGAGTCATCCGCTGGTCGCGACATCGCCGTGCGATACGCCGTTTCTGCCGGCCGATCTGGTCGCGCGCCTGCACGCTGCACTGGAGGCCGACGCCGCGCAGCTTGCCGTGGCCCGCACCGGCGACCAGCCGCATCCGGTGTTCTGCGTATGCCGGCGCGACGTCTTGCCGCACCTGACTGCCTTCCTGCAACAAGGCGGCCGCAAAATCGATGCATGGTATGCGACGCTCAAAGTCGTCGAAGTGGCTTTCGACGACCAGCCGGATGCATTTTCCAACATCAATACACCGGCCGAACTGAGCGCGTTCGAGAACCAGCGCTAAATCCGCAATTCCTTGCGCAGCAGCCGCGCGGCGCCTTTGAGGCCGACTTTCGGATCGGTCACGATATGCAGCGGATAGCGCCGCAGTAAATCACTGAAACGTCCCTTGTGCGCAAAGGCGCGCACGAAGCTGCCGTCGCCTAATTTGCCCGCGATCTGGCGTGCGATGCCGCCCGCGACGTAAACGCCGCCGCGCGCGAGCGTGGCGAGTGCCATGTTGCCGGCGAATGCGCCGTAAATATCGACGAACAGATCCAGCGCGTGCACTGCCACCGGATCGGCCTTGCTGATCGCGAATTCGGAGATCGCGGCGGCCGCGTCCTGGCGCTGCATGGCTTCGCGCAACTGCTTCGACGGTTGCCCGGCGCCGCCGTTCTCGAGCACGCTGAATATACGCAGCAGGCCGGGTCCCGATACCAGCCGCTCGTAAGACACGCGCCCGAACGCCTGGCGCAAGTTCGCGAGCAGGATGTCCTGCGCGTCGTTGATCGGCGCAAAGTCGGTGTGCCCGCCTTCCGAGGGATGCACCGCGTAGTCATCTCCCTGCCACGTCAGCATGCAGACGCCGAGCCCGGTGCCCGCGCCGACCACCACGCGAGTGCCATGCGGTTGCGGTGTTCCGCGTTGCAAAGTCATCAGATCGTGGTCGCCCAAAGCGGCGATACCGTGGCCGACCGCGGCGAAGTCATTCACCAGCAGCACGTCCGGGATGCTCAGGCGCGCGCTGACAACCCGGGCGTCGATCGCCCAGTTGAGATTCGTCAGCGTTGATGCGTGCCCTTCGACCGGACCCGCCACCGAGAAACAGGCCGCGGCGATGGGCGCCGCCGCGCGTTTGACCGGTTCCAGCGCGTAAAACTCGTGGATCAATGCATCGAAGCTCGCAAACTTTTCGCTGCGATACGTCTGCTCGTGCACGGTATGCAGCCGCCCGTCGCGCCCGGCCATCAATTCAAGCCGGGAGTGCGTGCCGCCGATGTCGCCTAACAGAATTGTCGGAAGGGCCATCGCGTCCCGTCAGACCGGTTCGAGCACGGCAGGAACCGCATCCGCGGTCTTCTGCAGCGCCTCGGGTTTGGCCACGAAATAGCCTTGTGCGTAGTCGACGCCGATCGCGCGCAGCTTTTCCATAATGGTCGCGTCCTCGACATACTCGGCAACCGTCTTGAGACCCAGGATATGGGCAATGCGGTTGATCGCTTCCACGATCGCCTGGTCCATCGGATCGTCCGCCATGTCGCGCACGAATACGCCGTCGATTTTGATGTAATCGACCGGCAGGTATTTCAGGTACGCGAACGACGACATGCCAATGCCGAAATCGTCGAGCGCGAAGCGGCAACCCATCCCTTTCAATTCGTGCATCAGGTGTGCCGCCTTGTTGAGATTCGATATTGCGGTCGTTTCGGTGATTTCGAAGCACAGCAGGCCGCGCGGCAGGTTGAACCGGGTGAGCAGCTGGCGCAGAAAATCGATGAAGCTCGCATCGTTGATGCTGACGCCCGACAGGTTGACCGCATAAAACGCGCCGCTCAACGCCGCCGGATCGCGCGGCAGCGCGCCGGTCTCGCATTGGCGGTGCAGGAACTCCACGAGCGAGCTGATCACCCAGCGCTCGATAGACGACAGCAGGTTATAGCGCTCGGCCGCCGCCATGAAGCCGCCGGGCGGAATCAGGTTGCCGGTGCGGTCGACCATGCGCACGAGGATTTCGTAGTGCGGCTCGTTGCCGGCCTCACCGCTGAGCGCGATGATTTTCTGCCGATAAAGCCGAAAATTTCCGAGCTCGAATGCATGGTTGATCTGGGACACCACCTGCAGATCCACATTCTGCTCGCCGGCCGGCGTTTGCTTGCCGCGGTGGACCTGGACGCGGTCGCGGCCCCGGCTTTTCGCGTCGTAGCACGTCGCGTCCGCGCTGGCCAGCACTCGGCTCACGCTTTCGCTGCCGTCGATCGTCACCAGGCCCGCGCTGGCGCCAATGCCGAAAGTCTTTTCCTGCCAGATAAACCGAAAATCGCGCACCGCTTCGCGCAGGCCGTTGGCAATGCGCACCGCCTGCTCGAGCGGGCACGATTCGAGCAGCACGCCGAATTCGTCGCCGCCGAGCCGCGCGAGCGTGTCGCTGCCGCGCATGCGCGACTGCATCACCGTAGTCAGCTGCAGCAGGAGTTCATCGCCGGCCGCGTGGCCGCAGGTGTCGTTGACCGTCTTGAAATTGTCGAGATCCATGTACAGCAGCGCGTGCTGCTTGCCGTCCGTGCGCGCCGCCTCGATCAGGCCGCCTAACCGCCGCTCGAATTCGCGGCGATTGACGAGCCCCGTCAAGGCGTCGTGACTGGCCTGCCACGACAGCTGCTGCGCCATCTCCTGGATCTGGCTCACGTCGTGAAACACCACGACCCAGCCGACCAGGTTGTCGTCGCTGTTGTGGATGGGCGCCGACGAATCGCGGATCGCGCAGATATTCCCGGTGCGCCCGAGCAGCCGCACCGTCATGCCACGCGCGCCGCGCGCACCAACCTCGTGACCGCCCGGATGCGGCATCGGTTTGCCGGTTTGCTCGTCGACGACGCGATACACCGCGTCGAGCGGCTGGCCTTTGGCCTCGTCGCTCTTCCAGCCGGTATATTCCTCCGCCACCGGGTTCATGTACTCGACCCGCCCTTCGGCATCGAGCGTAATGACCCCGTCCGCGATCGAATGCAGCGTAACCTGCGCGAGCTCCTTTTCGCGGTGCAGCTCGCTTTCGCTTTGCGCAATACGGCGAGTTACCAGGGTCGCGATCCAGGCGCCGGCAACCAGCACGAGCGAGCCGACGATCGCTACGAGCAGAAGCGCATCGCGCATCGCCTTGCCGGCCTGCGATATGGCTCCCAGCGTAGCCGTGCGCTTGGAATCGACCACGACGTTGAGCGACGTCTGAAACTCGTCGTGCACCTGCAGCCCCTGCCGCAGCAACAGCTCGGTGGCGAGCGGCACGTTGTTCTGCATCAGCAGTTCAACGACGTGGTCGCGCACGTCGCGCAGGCGCGTCGCAGCGTCGAGCGCCTGATTCAGCGCGGCGCGCTCCGACGCCGTCATGTCGACCTCGTCGAACCGCTCGCGCGTGGCGAACAGCGGCTCGTTCAACTTGCGATATTCGTTGAACACGGCGGCACGCTCGGCGCCAGCGGCCGCCGCAAAAAGCCGGTACATCGCGTGCTGGCGCTGCTGGCTGGCGGTCAGCAGCATCGTCAGCATCTCCGACTTCAGATTCTGCTCTTGGACCAGCGCCTCGATGCTCTGATTGATCGCATAGATGCGCCAGATGCCGAGCAACGTGATCGTTATAATCAGTATCAGCAGCGCGCCAAAACCCGCGGTAAGCGCCTGCCGCGAATTGGATAAAGAAAACCCCCTTAACATGCCGTCAAGCTTACCTGATTGCGTCGCGCAATTGGACCGCCGCGCGCGCCGCCGGATCCTGGCGGTAAAAAGCCTTGAGTTGCGCGTAAACCTCCGGATATTCGGCGAGAACCACGCGCGGCGTGTCAAAAAATGCCTCGCTGACTACCGCAAAAAACTCGCCCGGATTTTCGGCGGCGTACGGATCGATGGCCAGGTCTTCCTCGACCTCGACGCGCCGGCAGAAATCGTCATAGGCGGCGCTGAAGGCGCTCGCCCACGCCTGCCGGGCCATCCCCTTGTGCAGGGGCGGAAAGCCGTTCGCGTCACCGTTCAGCATGTCCAGCTTGTGCGCAAACTCGTGGATTACGACGTTCACTCCCTCGGCGACGGGCGCCACATCCGCCCACGACAGGATGACCGGTCCCTGCAGCCAGGCTTCGCCGGCGCGTGCCTCGCGCTCGGTGTGCACGATGCCGGCGTCATCGACGTATTCGATGGTGGGTACGAATTCGTCCGGATAGACAATGACCTCGACCCATCCGCTGAAGTAATCGACATCCAGATTGAGAATCAGGATACAGGCCTGCGCCGCAATCATGAGGCGCATGCCGTCGTCGATCACCAGGCCCGCCGCCCCGTGTATCGACTTCGAATGCAAAAACAGGATGACGGTGTCGCGCAGGCGCGCGCGCTCGTGCGCGGTGAGGCCGTCCAGAAACGGCAGGCGCTGCAGCGTTTGCTCCCACAACGCGGGGTCCAGGGCCGCGCGCGCGATGATGCGTTGGCGCCACCAGCGCCGCAGCGGTCCCGTCACTTCTCCGCGGCGCCGTCCACCGCGCGCAGTTTCGGCTGGTCGGACGCTTCGAGTTCGACGCGCTCGATCCGCGCAAAGCGCTCGCTGATCTTGCGGCTGCTGACATGCACGTCGTCGACGTCGTTTTTGGCCTGCTCGATATGCTTCGCGAGGTTGTCCATGCGCGACTGGAAGCGGCCAAAGTCGGCGCCCAGCTTGTGCAGCTCGTCCTTGATGATGTGGATCTGCTTGCGCGTCTCGACGCTGCGGATGACGGCCTGCGCGGTCGTTAACACCGCCATCAGCGTCGTCGGCGAGGTCAGCCACACGCATTTTTTTTGCGCGTAGTCGACCAGATCGCGGTGGCGCGCGTGGATTTCCGCGAACACCGCCTCCGCCGGCAGAAACAGGATCGCGCCGGCGCTGGTTTCGCCCGGGATGATGTATTTGTTCGCGATATCGTCGATGTGCTTGCGCAGGTCGATCTTGAAGGCGGCCGCCGAAATACGCTCGACGCCTTCGGCGAACATACGCTCGAAGTTTTCGAGCGGAAATTTGGAGTCGATCGCGATGAGCCCCGTCGGCTCGGGCAGTTTCAGCACGCAATCGGCGCGCACCCCGCGCGCGAACGTGTACTGGAACTCGAACGCGGTTTCGGGCAGCGCATTGCGCACGATTGCTTCGAGCTGCACTTCCCCGAAAGCGCCGCGCGAGCGCTTATCGCCGAGCAATTCCTGCAGGCTCACGACGCTGCCGGTCAGCGTCTCGATTTTTTTCTGCGCCTCGTCGATGGTTGCGAGCCGCGTCATCACGTTGGTGAAGGTTTCGTTGGTTTTCTTGAAGCCTTCGTCGAGCCGCTCGTTGACCTTGCCGCTGATCTGCTCGAGACGCTCGTCGATTTTCGCCGTCAGCGCCTGGGTGGTCTCCGTGAGCTTGACGAGCATGGCCTCGCGGCTTTGCCCAAGGTTCTCCGACAGCGCAAGACGCAGTGCATGCAGCGTGTCACGCGTCTGTTTCAACTCCTCGGCGGTCGAATTGCGCAGCCGGTCGGAATTATCCGTGAGCACAGCGCCCAGGCGGTCGCCCTGCTTCGCGAGTCCGTCGTGCAGATCCGTGAGCATGCCCCGATGGCGCTGCTCGAATGCTTCGGACTGGCGCGCGGCCAGCTCCCGCAGCGCGCGTCCCTGGGCGGCGGATTTGACCAGCAGCACGACCATCGCAATAAGGATCAGCAGCGCGAGGCCGGCAAGCATGAATGTTTCAGTCATTGAAGGATTTCCGCCGCGAAAGTATAGCGCATCGCCATCGCGCCCAGCCGTCAGGCGACCCGGCGCAGCGACTGCAACGGAGGTGCGGCGAGCACGCGGCGGGCGCCGAGCATGCCCGCGAGCGCGATGCCGGCGCCGCCGGCGCCGATGCCGATCAGCCAGATCCAGTGATTGGCGGTGTACGGAACATTGAGAACCTTGAGCGCCAGCGTATAACCGAGCGCGCTCGCGCCCGCCGCGGCGAGCAAACCCGCCAATGCGCCCATCAGCGCGAACTCCGCCAACTGGGTCGCCGCAATCTGGCGGCGGCTCGCACCCAGCGTGCGCATCACCGCCGCTTCGTATTCGCGCTCGTCGCGCGTGCTGGCGATCGCCGCGTACAGGACGAGCAGCCCGGCGGCCAGCGTAAACAGGAACACGAACTGCACTGCGCTCGCGACCTGGTCCATCATTTTCTGCACCTGCGCCATGATCTGGGCGACGTCGATCACCACCAGGTTGGGAAATTCGCCTACCAGCTGATTGAGCGTCGCGGCCTGCCCTGGCGGCACGAACAGGCTCGTCATGTAAGAAACGGGAAAATCTTTGAGCAGCGCGGGCGGCGTGATGACGAAAAAGTTCGCGCGGAACGTATCCCACTCCACTTTGCGCAGGCTCGTGATAGTGGCGTCGAACGTGCTGCCCGCGACGTCGTAGGTCAGTCGATCGCCCAGCTTCAGGCCGAGCGTGGTCGCGATCCCGTCTTCCACGGACAGCTGATCGGGTCGCGCGGCACCGTCGTCTTCCCACCAGCGTCCCGCCGTGACGCGATTGTCGGGCTGCGGTCGCGCCGCCCACGACAAATTGAATTCGCGGTCTATGAGGCGCCTGGCGCGGTCTTCCGAATAGTCGTTAGACGATACCGCGCGGCCGTTGATGGAGATCAATCGTCCACGCACCATCGGATACACCGCCGGCTGCGCGATGCCATGCCTGGCGAAAAATGCATTCAGCGGCGCGACCTGCTCGGGCTGGATGCTGACCACGAAACGGTTTGGCGTGTCGGGACGCAGCGTCGCCTGCCAGCTGTGAAGAAGATCGCCGCGGATCAGCGTCAGCGTCAGCAGCGCCATCATGCCCAGCGCGAGTGCCACGACCTGGATGGTATTGGCGAGCGCATGGCGCCGCAGGTTTGCGACGCCGTAACGGAAGCTCACGCCCCCTCCCGCGCGCACGCGGGCCAGCAGCCGCAGCAATAGCAGGATCAGCGCGACCGACACGCCCGCGGCGGCGAGAAAACCGCCCAGCACGTAGGCGCCCAACCTGAGGTCCTGGGCTTTCCACAGCACCAGCGCGCAAATGACCGCCAGACCCAACAGGTATCCGATGGCGCCGACGCCGCGCGGCAGGCCCAGGTCACGCCGCAGCACGCGCAAGGTCGACACCTGTCCCAGGCTCATCAGCGGCGGCAGCGCGAATCCGAGCAGCAGCAGCACCCCCGCGGCGACGCCGTAATACGCGGGCATAAGACCAGGCCAAGGCAGCGCGACGGCGAGAAAGCTGCCGAGCCACGCCGCGAGCGCGAACTGGGCCGCATATCCGATCAGGCAGCCCACGACGCCCGCCACGGCGCCGAGCGCGATGAAATGCAGAAGATAGAGGCGGACAACGATCGCCTGCCGCGCGCCGAGGCAACGCATGACCGCGCACCCGTCGAGATGACGGCGCAAAAAACGCCGCGCAGCGAGCGCTATCGCGACCGCCGACAGGATCACGCTCACGAGCGCAGCGAGCCCCAGAAAGCGCTCCGCCCGTTCCAGCGCCGAACGGATCTCCGGCCGCGCGTCGCGGATGCCCTCAATTGTCTGACCGGGGCCGATGCGCGTCTGCGCCCACGCGCGATAAGCATCGACTGCCGGCGTCTCACCCGCAACATACAGCCGATACCGCACGCGGCTGCCGGCCTGCAGCAGGCCGGTCGACCCGATGTCCGCCTCGTTCATCAGGACTCTGGGTGCGCTGTTGATGAAGCCGATCACGCTGTCGGGCTCCTGGGTCACCAGCGCGGCGATGCGCAGGCGCGCGCGACCCACCGCTACCGTATCTCCCGGCTTCAAATTGAGCCGCGTGAGCAGCCGGTCGTCTACCCACGCGGTCCCCGGCGCCGGGATTTCGCGCGCGATGCGCTCCGCGCCGAACAACGCATCGGCGAGCCGCACTTCGCCGCGCAGTGGATAGCCCGGAGCGACCGCCTTGATGTCGGTGAGCAGGCTTTCGCCACCTGCGCTCGCCATGCTCGGGAAGCGCAGCGCGCGCGTTACAGCGAGGCCTTGCGTCTGCGCGGTTGCCGCAAATTCGGCGGCAAACGGCCGGTCGGAGACGATGGAGAGATCGGCGCCGAGCAGCTGGTTCGACTGCTGCGTCAACGCGAGCTGCACGCGGTCGGTAAAGAAACTGACTGTAGTGAGGCTGCCGACCGCGATCACGATGGCTGCGGCAAGCAAGGTGACTTCGCCCGCGCGCCAGTCGCGCCACAAGAGGCGCAGCGCCACCATCAATTGCTGGAGAGCGCTCATCGGTCAGGCGCCATTCGTGAGCCGGCCCGCGGTGAGCCGCAAAGCGCGCCCGCAGCGGCGCGAAATCGCCTCGTCGTGCGTCACCAGCACGAGCGTAGCGCGCTGCTCGCGGTTCAGCTCGAACATGAGGTCGATAATCTGCTCGCCGGTGGCCGAATCCAGATTGCCGGTCGGCTCGTCGGCAAACAACAGGCGCGGCGCGCGCACGAACGCGCGCGCAATTGCAACGCGTTGCTGTTCGCCGCCCGACAATTGCTTCGGATAGTGCGCGACGCGCGCGGCGAGGCCTACGCGTTCGAGCATCGCGCGGGCTTGGTTTTGCGCGCCCGGCTCGCCCGCAAGCTCCAGCGGCAACATCACGTTTTCCACCGCCGTCAGTGCGGGCAACAGCTGGAACGACTGAAAAACGAACCCGACGAGCTGCGAGCGCAGCGCGGCGCGTCCGTCTTCGTCGAGGCCGAACAAATCCTTGCCCGCGATGCTGACGCTGCCCGCGGTGGGCGTGTCCAGCCCCGCCAGCAAGCCGAGCAGCGTGGATTTGCCCGAGCCGGAGGCGCCGAGCACTGCAACTGCTTCGCCCTGTGCGATGTCAAAGCTTACGTCGTCGAGGATAGTGAGCTGCGCGTCGCCGGTTGCAACTTGCTTCGACAGACCCACTGCCCGCACAATGGGCGCGCCGGATATTTCAGCCATGCTAGGCACTCTCAAAATTTTCCTTTTTCTTCTGTTGTCGTGCGCGGCCGGTGCAGCGTGCGCCACCGGGACCGTCCTCGTATTTGGCGACAGCGTGTCGGCCGGCTACGGCCTGCCCCGCGACCAGAGCTGGGTCGATCTGCTGCGCGCGCGTCTCACGCGCGAACATGCCGATTATAAGGTCGTGAATGCCAGCGTGACCGGCGAAACGACCACCGGCGGCAAAGCCCGCCTCGCCAGCACGCTGAGCCAGCATCGCCCGCAGATCGTAATACTCGAGCTCGGCGGCAACGACGGCCTGCGCGGTACGCGGATCGACACGATACGCACCAATCTTGCCGCCATGATCGCCGAGGCTCGCCGCCACGGCAGCAAAGTGCTCCTCGTCGGCATGAACGTACCGCCCAACTATGGCAGCGATTACACGGAAAAGTTTCGGTCGCTGTTCGAATCGCTGGCCCGCAAGGAGCGCGTGCCGCTGGTGCCGTTCCTGTTTGAAGGTTTTGCCGCGGAACGCGCGATGTTTCAGCCGGATGGCATACATCCGGTCGTGGCAGCCCAGCAAAAAATGCTCGACAACGTGTGGCCGCAACTCAAGCCGCTGCTCGCGCCGGCGTCAGCTAAAGGAAATGCCCGCTAACTGACGCTGATAGTCGCCGGCCCCGCGCTGAGGCTGCCGATTTCGCGCGCATATTTGAAACCCTGCTGCTTGAAGATTTCGAGCACACGGGCAACGCTTGCCCCGTCGCACGCTACGAGCAAGCCGCCGCTCGTTTGCGGATCGGTTAGCATTTTTTTGTGCCACTCAGGCGCATTCGGCGGCAAGGTCATGTGCGCAGCGACGCTCGCCCAATTGCGGTCCGAGGCGCCGGTCGCATAACCATCCTGCGCAAGATGTTTGGCCGCCGACAGGACAGGCAGCGCGTCGAAGCGGATATCGGCGTGCAATTTCGAGCCGCGGCAGATTTCATGCAGATGTCCGGCTAAGCCAAAACCCGTCACGTCCGTCATCGCATGCACGCCGGGCAACTCGGCCAGCTCAATACCAGGCGTGTTGAGCTGGGTTGTGGTCTCGATCATCTGCTGATAGGCCTTGTCGCGCAGTTCGCCCTTCTTCAGCGCCGCGCTCATGATGCCGACACCCAGCGCCTTGCCGAGTATCAGCACGTCGCCGCTTTGCGCGCGGTCGTTGCGCTTCACGCGCGACGGATGCACGAGGCCCAGCGCGACCAGCCCGTAGATCGGCTCGGGATTGTCGATCGAGTGTCCGCCGGCGATTGGAATGCCGGCCGCCTCGCACACGGATTGCCCGCCGGCGAGGATCTGCTGCATCGCCTCGACCGGCAGCTTGCCGATCGGCATACCCACTAACGCGAGCGCGAACAGCGGACGCGCGCCCATCGCGTAAATATCGGAAATCGCGTTGGTCGCGGCGATGCGCCCGAAGTCGAAGGGATCGTCGACGATAGGCAGAAAGAAATCGGTGGTGGCGACGATCGCCTGCTCGGCGTTGATGCGATAGACCGCTGCGTCGTCGCTCGACTCGGTGCCGACGAGCAGGTCCGGATACGCGCGGGCGAGCGGTATCTTCGACAGCAATTCCCCCAGCAACGCTGGCGGTAGTTTGCAGCCTCATCCGCCGCCGTGTGAGAATGCGGTCAGCCGTATTTTCTGCAGGTCGAGGGGATCGTTCATCGGAGTCATTCGGGAAAAACTTTGCGCACGGATTCGCGTAACAACGAGCTGGTTACCGTAGCACAACTCGCCGAATTTGACGAGATAATCGACACGCGCTCCGAATCGGAGTTCGCTGAGGATCACATTCCCGGCGCGGTCAACTATCCGGTGTTGAACGATAACGAGCGCGTGCGCGTCGGCACCCTTTACAAGCAGGTGTCGGCGTTCGATGCCAAGAAACTCGGCGCGGCGCTCGTGAGCCGCAACATCGCGCGCCACCTCGACACCACGTTCACCCAGCGGCCCCGCAACTGGCGCCCGCTCGTTTATTGCTGGCGCGGCGGCAGCCGCAGCGAGGCGCTCGCGCACGTGCTGCGTCAGGTCGGCTGGCGCGCAATGCGGCTCGATGGGGGCTACAAAACGTACCGGCGGGCGGTGATCGACGAACTCGAAGTGCTGCCGCAACGCTATCGCTGGTGCGTGGTTTGCGGATTGACCGGCTCCGGCAAAAGCCGCCTCCTGCGCGCGCTCGCGCTGCAAGGCGCCCAGGTGCTCGATCTCGAGGCGCTTGCGGCGCATCGTGGTTCCGTGCTCGGCAATCTGCCCGACGCGCCGCAGCCGGCGCAGAAAATGTTTGAAAGCCTCATCTGGTCGGCATTGCGCGGCTTCGATCCGGCGCGGCCCGTGTTCGTCGAGGCCGAGAGCAAAAAGATCGGCAACCTGCGCGTGCCGCAAACGCTGATCGCGGCCATGTGGGAAAGCATGTGTGTGAAGCTCGATGCGGCGATCGACCTGCGTGTCGCGATGCTAATTGACGAATACCGGCACTTTGTCGCCGACGCGGGCGCGCTCGGCGTGCAGCTCGATTGCCTGACGGCGCATTACGGCGAACAGCAAATCTCCGCCTGGAAGACGCTCGCCGCGCACGGCGGTTGGGATGCGCTGGTGCGCGAGTTGCTCGAAACGCATTACGATCCGGCCTATACGCGCTCGACGCTCAAGCATTATCCACAGCTCGCTGCGGGCACCGCACTGACGGTCACAGCCAACAGCGATCGCGACTTCGAACGGCTTGCCGCGCAATGTCTGGCCGCTGTCTCCAGGCAATCGCGCTCCCACTGATCCTCGGGCGATGCGCCGGGCCAGCGTTGGCGGTACGGCATTACCCGCGCGTCCGCCGCTAGGCGAATGGTATAATTTCCTCCCATTTGAGCAGTTCACCCGCAGACCCATCTACAACCGCGACCACGCCCGCCCTGCGCGGATGGTGGATCCTGCTGCTTATAGCCGTCGTCATCTGGTGCGGCAACCTCGAATACCGCAAGCTCTCGCTATCCGACGAAGGCCGCTACTCCGAAATCCCGCGCTATATGGCGCAAAGCGGCGACTGGGTGACCCCGCGCCTGAACGGGATCAAATATTTCGAGAAACCGCCGCTGCAATACTGGGCGACGGCCGCCGCCTACCGCGTGTTCGGCGAGCACAACTGGACGGCGCGCATATGGCCGGCGCTTACCGGTTTGCTCGGCGTGGTGCTGATGTATTTCGTCGGCGCGCGGCTGTATGGCCGGACGGCCGGGTTCTATACGGCGGCGGTACTCGCGAGCAGCGTGCTGTACGCGGCGCTCGCGCACATTCTCACGCTCGACATGGGGCTCGCGTTTTTCCTGACCGTCGCGTACGCCGGGCTGGTGCTTGCGCTCGACCCGCGCGCGGATGCCACGGCCAACCGGCGCTGGATGCACGTCGCCGCGGCGGGCTGCGCGCTCGCGGTGCTCAGCAAGGGGCTAATCGGCATCGTGCTGCCCGGCGCGGTGGTCACACTTTACCTGTTACTCAAGCGCGATTTCGGCTTGCTGCGCAGGCTGCATTTAGTGAGTTGTGCGGCGCTATTCCTCGCGATTACGGCGCCGTGGTTCATTGCGGTGTCGCTTGCCAATCCGGAATTCGCGTGGTTCTTCTTCGTGCACGAGCATTTACAGCGCTACACGTCGACCATCCATCAGCGCTACCAGCCATGGTACTTTTTCATCCCGATCCTCGCCGCCGGCATCCTGCCGTGGCTGGTCACGCTCATCGATGCGATTGGTCACGCATACAAAGGACGCACCAAGGAGGCGCGCTTCGACCCGCTGTATTTTTCGCTGCTCTGGGCCGGCTTCATTTTTGCGTTCTTTTCCGCGTCCGGCTCCAAGCTGCCGTCGTACATCCTGCCGATTTTCCCGGCGCTGGCGCTGCTGATCGGCGTGCGCCTGACGACGATCAGCGGCCGTGTCCTCGCGTGGCAGCTCGCCCCGGTGGCAATGCTGGCGAGTGCCGGTTTGATCGCAGTGCCCTATACGGTCCGGCTCGCCACCGACAACATTCCGGCCGAACTCTATCGTGCCCAGATGCCGTGGCTGTACGCCGCCGGCCTGACCTTGCTGGCGGGCACGCTCGCGGCTATTTATTTCGGGCGCACAAACCGTGTGCGCCAGGCCGTGCTCGCATGCGCATTGGCGGGGCTCGCCACGACGCAGCTGCTGGTCACCAGCGAAGACGCGCTCTCGCCTGCGCATTCGACGTATCATGCCGCGCAGAAGCTCAAGCCATACTTAAAGCCCGGCGTGCCGTTCTACAGCGTGCGCACCTACGAGCAGACGCTGCCTTTTTATATCGACCGAACTGTGACCCTGGTCGAGTACCAGGATGAAATGGCGTACGGCCTGCAGCAGGAACCGCAACTGTGGGTGCCGACGCTTGCCGAATTCAAGACCCGCTGGGGTGCCGAGCAGTACGCGCTCGCGGTCATGAGCCTGGAAGTTTTCGCCGAACTCGAGCAGGCCCGCCTGCCGATGCAGGTAATCGTGCGCGACACCGAGCGCATTTTCGTGCGCACGCCGCCGCGCTGAACCGGAGACCACCATGAATGCGACCAGTTTTTCGCTGCTGATGACGGGCGTGCTGCTCAATGCCGGCGCGCAGCTGCTGCTCAAGGCGGGAACGAACAGCGTCGGAGTGTTCGAATTCAGTCGCGACAATATTATGCCGGTTGGCTGGCGGCTCGCGACCGAGCCGCACATCGTCGGTGGGCTTGCCTGTTACGTTATCAGCGTCGTGGTCTGGGTGATGGCGCTGTCGCGCGTCGAAGTGAGTG
>Ga0207675_100003620_pt1 | contig 15063 bp, 14 predicted proteins | sample KBSSwiS42_FD_184305 | JGI IMG/M metagenome (GOLD analysis project Ga0207675, IMG submission 184305) | Switchgrass rhizosphere microbial communities from Kellogg Biological Station, Michigan, USA - KBS Switchgrass S4-2 (SPAdes) (version 2) | ecosystem: Host-associated > Plants > Roots >... | reverse complement strand
GCCGATGCCGCACTGGGTGCCGCACGCGGCGCGCCGCTGGCTGTGGCGGCGGATCGACGCCGGGATGATCGACCCGGTGGCCGTGCCCGACATCAACGCCGCGCACGCCCGCTACGGCCTGCCGCCGGTGAGCCACTTCATCGACCGGCTGCAGTCGATAGCCGATGCCAACGTCACGCTGTTCCCGCCGTGGTTCGCGCCGACGCCGGCGGACTGGCCGCGGCCGCTCGCCGAGGGCGTGTTCCCGCTGTACGACCCGCACGTCGACGCCGCGCTGCCCGGCGAGCTGGAGCGCTTCCTGGGCGCCGGCGACGCGCCGGTCGTCCTGACGCCCGGCAGCGGCAACCGCCAGGCGCGGTCGTGGCTGGAGCGTGCGCTCGCGGGCACGCGGTGCCTGGGCCGGCGCGCCGTCGTCCTGACGCCGCATCGCGAGCAGGTGCCCGCGTCGCTCCGCGCCGATGCGCTGTGGCTGCCCTACGTGCCGCTGGCCGCGCTGCTGCCGCACGCGGCGGCGCTGGTGCACCACGGCGGCATCGGCACCACCGCCGAGGCGTTGCGCGCCGGCGTGCCGCAGGTGATCGTGCCGCTCGCCTACGACCAGTTCGACAACGCGGCCCGCGTGGCGGCGCTGTCAGCCGGCGCGCGCGAATCCGGCGGCACGGCGGGCGCCCGCCCGCGCGCACTGGCCCGCACGCTGCGACGGCTGCTGGACAGCGCCGACGTGCGCGCCGGCTGCGCCCGCGCAGCGGCGCTGGCGCAGCTCGATGCGCAGCGGGATCTCGCGGGCGAGATCGAACGCCTGCTGGACGAGCGATCCGTCACGGCCGGGTCGCGTCAGCACAACGCCCGTTGAACACGAGGCGGGCCACAACGCGAATTGTTTGGGGAAACCGCGCCTTCGGCGCCCATCGGACCGGCTCCATTCCGCCCAGAATCCTCCGATAACGACTCCGATGCCCCAGCAAAACCTCCGGCGGAGCGGCCACCGCCGCCGTCCGCCAACGGCTTCCAACGTCGCGCACGGTCGCGCGTCGGGCATCGCCATGGCCGCCTTGCTGCTGGGCCTGCAACTGCTGGCCGGCGGCGCGCACGCCAACACGCCGTCCGGATCGATGCCGGCCGAGCCGCCGGGCACGCTGCCGGTGGCCGCGTCGTTCAAGCCGGCCGACGAGTTCGAGCGGTTGCAATTCGTCGGCCGTGCCCAGCCCGAGCTGGCCACCGTCGGCCTGCTGCGCTACCTCGACACCCTGAAGGTCGAGGATCCGCGCCATCTCGAGGCGCTGGTCGAGCTCGGCTCGGAGTACGTCGGCCTGAACAGGAGCGACGAGGTCGAGCAGGTGGCCGCCCGCATCGCGGCGCTGTCCGACCGCCTGCCGCTGGCGCGCCCCGCGGCGATGCTGCTGCGCGGCCAGTGGATGCAGACGCACGGCGAGGTCAGCAAGGCCGAGCGCCAGATCATCGAGGCGCAGGTGCTGCTGCCGTCCAGCCTGCCCGATTGGCTGCGGCTGCGCCTGTTGATGAGCTCGGCCTACGTGAAGAACCGCGGCGGCCATTACGACGAGGCGATGGCGCGCTACAACCAGGCACTCAAGCTGGCCGACGCGTCGGGGCCGATGTGGCGCCGCATCGACCTGCGCTCGCTGATCGCCAACGTCCTGTTCAACGCCGGGCAGACGGACAAGGCCGCCGAGATCAACCGCGAGCAGATGCGCCTGGCCACCGAGTCGTCCGACGAGTTCGGCATCTCGGCCGCGTACACGATGCGCGCGATTCAGTTCAGCCGCGACCAGGACCCGGGCACGGTGCTGGCCGACTGGCGCGCCGCGCTGGAGCACGCGCGGCGGGGCGGCAGCAAGCACCAGATCCTGATCGGCATGGGCAACATCGCCGACTATTACCTGCAGCGCGGCGATTTCCTGACGGCCTACGAGCTGTCCGACAAGGCGCTGCCGCTGGCCGAGGCCGCCAACGACCTGCCCGCGCAGAGCGTGGCCGTCGCCAACAAGGGCCTGGCGCTGATCGGCATGCATCGCAAGGACGAGGGCCTGCCGCTGGTGCGCCAGTCCAACAGCCTCGACGAGCGTTCGGGCACGGCGGTCGACATCTCGGAATCGCAGCACGAGCTGGGCGGCTACCTCGAACGCGCGGGCTATCTTGCCGACGCGCTGGCCGCGTACCACCAGTATCGGCAACTGTCCGAGGAGCTCAACCAGCAGGATCGCCAGCGCGCGCTGATCGAGCTGCAGGAGAGCTTCGCCAACGAGAACCGCCAGCACGAGCTCGACATGCTGGGCCGCGAGGGCAAGCTCAAGGACGAGGAGATCCGCCACCACGAGCTGCAGGTCAGGCAATGGACGGCCGCCGGGCTGGTCAGCATGCTGCTGCTGGCGGTGGTGGCCGTCCTCGCGCGCCGGCTGCGCGTGCGCAACCAGTTGCTGTCGGTCAGCAACGAGCAGCTTCGCCTGCAGGCCGAGATCGATCCGCTCACCGGGCTGTCCAACCGCCACCACCTGCAGGCCGTGATGGCCGACAGGCACGCCAACGGCCTGGAAGGCACGCTGTACCTGCTGGACGTCGACTACTTCAAGCAGATCAACGACCGCTGCGGCCACGCCGGCGGCGACACCGTGCTGGTGGAGATCGCGCGCCGACTGCGCCAGGTGCTGCGCGACGACGACCTCATCGTGCGCTGGGGCGGCGAGGAATTCCTGGTGCTGGTGCGCCCGCTCCCGCAGGTCGAAGCCGAGGCGCTGGCGCAGCGCCTGCTGTGCACGCTGGCCGAGTCGCCCGTGATGCACGAGGGCGCCACGGTGCCGGTGTCCGCCTCGATCGGCTTCTGCGCGTTCCCGTTGCGGCGCGCGTCGGCGCTGGGCGACCTTCGGCTGCACTGGGAGCGCGCGATCTCGCTGGTCGACGCCGCGATGTATCTGGCCAAGGCGCACGGTCGCAACGGCGCGTGCAGCCTGCGCCGCGTCGACGCGCACGGCCTCGAGCAGGTGGAGGAATTCATCGAGCACCTCGAGAAGGCCGCCGGCGATGGCCGCGCCGAGCTGCATTTCCAGCAGGGCCCGGGCGTGCGCCAGGGCGCGCCCGCGTCCACGCGCACATCGGAGCAGGCGCGCGCGCCGGCCCACGGCGCGGAGGTGGCGTGATGCGCGCGCGTCGCCTCGTCCTCGGCCTGTTCGCCGTCCTCGTGCTCGCGTGCGGCGCCGCGCGTGCCGCCCAGGACGACGTCGCCCTGATCGACGACCTGGTGCGCCAGGGCGACGAGGCGCCCGACAGCGCGATCCGCGCGATCGGCGAGCTGTCGAACAGGGAATTCGCCGTCACGCCGCTCGTGCGGCGGGCGTCGCTCACCGGTATCGGCATCGTGCAGGCGCGCAACGGGCGCGTCGCCGAGGCGCTGGCGCAGGTCGCCGCGCTGACCGAATTCGGTCGCACGGAGCCGCTGGCCGACGCCGACGCCCACCTGGTGCGCGCCGAGATCGAGGTCAACGGCGGCCACATGGCGTCGTCGTACCAGCAGGCCCGCGCGGCGCTGGCGGTCTACAGCGAGGCGTGCGCGCCCGGCCCGCGGCACGACGCCGCCTGCAATTACCGCGACTGGTGGCGCGCGCTCGACATGGCCCAGCGCGGCGCCGCCGACCAGGGCAACGCCGTCATCGCCAACGGCTACGCGCAGACCTTGCTGGATGTCGCGCGCCGCAACGGCGATCGCCCGCGCGAGGCGATCTCCCTCGGCGTCGCCGCCCTGCAGGCCGAGGCCAACGCCGACTCCGCCTCCGCCAACCGGCTCATCGCGCAGGCCCAGCACGTCGCGCGCGCCGACGGTTCCGCCTGGGTGCAGGTGCGGGTCGCGGTGCTGGGCGGCCTGCTGCATTTCCGGCGCCAGCAGCCCGAGGCCGTGCAGCGCGACTACGAGGCCGCGCTGACCGTGGCCACCGCCGCCGGCCTGAAGCGCCCGGCAATGCTGCTGCGCGCCAACCTGGCGGACGCCTACATCCACCAGGGCCGCCCCGGCGAGGCGCTGGCCGCGATCGACGTCGCGCTGCCGGTGGCCAAGCTGCACCACGACTCCCGCACCGAGCGCCTGCTGCTGCACAACCGCGCGCTGGCCAAGCTGGCGCTGGGTCGCGTGGCCGAAGGCAAGGCGGAGATGGCCCACGTGCTCGAGCTGTGGCAGCGCGACACCGGCCCCGGCCAGCGCCAGGAGGCCCTGCGTGAATTCGGCGACGCCCTCGGCAAGGCCGGCGACACGGCCGGCGCGCTCGACCTGTTCCACCGCGAGGAAGCGTTGACCCGGGAGATCCGCGCCGCCAACAAGGCCGCTGCCGAGGCCGAGCTGCGCGCGCGCTACGACCTGGAGTCGCAGAAGCGCCGCATCGAGCTGCTGGGCCGCGACAACCAGCTCAAGCAAGCCGAGCTCGACAACCAGGGCCTCACGCGCCGACTGTGGATGTTCGCCGGCGTCGCGCTGGTGCTGCTGGGCGTCCTGGCGCTGATGATGTACCTGCGCATGCGCGAGCTGAACCGCACGCTGGTCAGGCACGAGGCGCTGCTGCGCGCGCACAGCGAGCGCGACGCGCTCACCGGCCTGGCCAACCGGCGCCAGTTCCGCGAGGTGATGCGCGTGCGCGGCGGCGAGCGCGCGTTCCGCGGAGCGCTGCTGATGGTGGACGTTGACCACTTCAAGCGCGTCAACGACCACCACGGCCATGTCGCCGGCGATCGCGTGCTGCTGGAGGTGGCGCGCCGCCTGGGTGCGGCGATGCGCGGCGACGACCTGGTGGCGCGCTGGGGCGGCGAGGAGTTCCTCGTGTTCGCGCCCAACGTGGAGGGCGCCGAACTCGACCAGCTGGCCGAGCGCGTGCGCGTCGCGGTCAACCAGGATCCGGTGGTGCTGGACAACGGCACGGCCATCGAGATCACGGTGTCGATCGGCTACGCCGCGTTCCCGCTGCCCGCCAGCCACGTGCCCGTCACGTGGGAGCAGGCGGTCAACCTGGCCGACCTGTCGCTCTACACGGCCAAGAACCACGGCCGCGATTGCGCGGTGGGCATCGTGCGCACGACGGCGATCACCAGCGAGGCGCTGCGCGAGGTCGAGGCCGACATCGCACAGGCGCGCGACGACGGCCGGGTGACGCTCAGGGTCAGCCCGCAACCTGCCGCCGTCTGAGATCGGAAGTCTGCGACACGCCGGCTCGAGGGCTGTCCGGTGCGTGGATCCTGCGACTGCGCGCGCGATGACAGGCATGGCCAGCCCGCCAGGGATAATCGCCGGCTCATGACGAATGCCGACCTTCCCTCTTCCTGCGACGTTCTCGTCGTCGGCGCCGGCCCGGCGGGCGCCGCGTGCGCCCTGTGGCTGGCGCGCGCCGGTGCCGACGTCGTGCTCGCCGACCAGCACGACTTCCCGCGCGACAAGGTCTGCGGCGACGGCCTGATCCCCGACGCCCACCACGCGCTGCAGCGGCTGGGCGTGTACGACGAGGTCATGGCAGCGGCGCAGGCCTCGCAGCACGTGGCTTGCATCGCCCCCCGCGGCGGCCGCATCGACGTGCCTGGCCGCGTGGCCGTGCTGCCGCGCCGCATCCTCGACGACATCGTCTGCCGCGCCGCCGTGCGCGCCGGCGCGAAGCTGCACACGCCGTGGCGCTTCGAGGCGGCCGTCGCCGAGGGCGACACGGTCGTCGGCGCGCGCCTCAAGCAGGGCGAGATGGTGCGCGAGGTGCGCGCGAAGTGGGTGGTGCTGGCCACCGGTGCCGTGCCGCAGGCGCTGCAGGCGGCCGACATGTGCAAGCGCCGCACGCCCAGCGGCATCGCGCTGCGCGGCTACGTGAGGAACGACGCGATGGTGGGCCGCATCAAGGCCCTCGAGGTTGTCTGGCACAAGAGCCTGAGCCCCGGCTACGGGTGGATCTTCCCGGCACCCGGCGGCCGCTTCAACATCGGCGTGGGCATCGCGCACAGCCATCCGGCGCGCGACGGCGAGCCGGTCAAGATGAAGGACGTCAACCTGCGCAAGGTGTTCGAGGCCTTCTGCGCGCACTACGAGCCGGCGCGCGAACTGATGCGCACCGGCACGCTGGAGGGCGACCTCAAGGGCGCGCCGCTGCGCTGCTCGCTGGCCGGCGCGCGCCTGAGCAAGCCGGGCCTGCTGGTCACCGGCGAGGCGGCGGGCAGCACCTATTCATTCACGGGCGAGGGAATCGGCAAGGCCTACGAGACGGGCCTGCTGGCAGCGCAATCGCTGGTCGACTGGCCCGGCTTTGCGCAGTCCGGCGTGCCGGCCGGCACGTACGACGCCGCCAGGTCGCGCTACGAGGCCGCCCTCGCCGCACTGCAGCCGCGCTTCGACCTGTACGAGCGCGCCAACCGCGTCAATGCGCACCCCTGGATCGCCGACCTGCTGATCTGGCGCGCGCAGAAGAGCGCGCGCCTCCTGCGCCGCATGGCCGGCGTGCTGGAGGAGACCAGCAACCCGGGCAACCTGGTGAGCGTGCGCGGGCTGGTGAAAGTGCTCTTCCCGGGCAGGTGACACACATCGAGGAAGGTCCCGCGCCATCCGCATGAGGCGGCGCGTATGCTTAGGCACCATGTGTCAACTGCTCGGCATGAACGCCAACACGCCGACCGACGCGATGTTCAGCTTCACCGGGCTGGCCACGCGGGCGGACGAGCACAAGGACGGCTTCGGCATCGCCTTCTTCGAGGACCGCGGACTGCGGCTGTTCGTCGACCAGCACAGCGCCCGCAGCTCGCCCGTGGCCGAGCTGGTCAAGGGCTACCCGATCCGCAGCGACAACGTCATCGCCCACATCCGCAAGGCCACGCAGGGCCGCATCGCGCTGGAGAACACGCACCCGTTCATGCGCGAGCTGTGGGGCCGCTACTGGGTGTTCGCCCATAACGGCGACCTGAAGGACTTCCGGCCGCGCCTGCACAGCACCTTCCGGCCGGTGGGCGAGACCGACAGCGAGCACGCGTTCTGCTGGCTGATGCAGGAGCTGTCCAAGGCGCACGCGGGCGTGCCGGCGATCGACGAGCTGTCGATCACGCTGTCCGAGCTGATGCCGCAGCTGCACCGCCACGGCACCTTCAACATGCTGCTGTCCAACGGCCAGGCGCTGTGGGCGCACTGCTCGACGCAGCTGCACTACGTGGTGCGCGAGCACCCGTTCGGCGCGCCCGTCCTCGCCGACAAGGACCTGATGGTCGACTTCGCGCCCCACACCGGCCCGGGCGACCGCGTGGCCATCGTCGCCACCGAGCCGCTGACCCGCAACGAGACCTGGCGGCCGATGGCGCCCGGCCAGCTGATGACCTTCACGGGCGGCGCCGTCGCCACCCGGCAATGCGCTGCCCTGGCGCGATAGGCCGCTGCTAACGAGGGGTTGCGTTGGCGCGTGATCGGCGTCCAATGTGGCTCTTTGGGCTAACTCGAGGAGCGGCGATGAACCCCAACCAGGCACTGTGGGAGAAGGGCGACTTCACCCAGCTCGCGCGCACGATGCGGCGCAGCGGAGAACGCTTCGTGGCCAGTCTCGACATCCGACCGGGCATGAAGGTGCTGGACGTGGGCTGCGGCGACGGCACCACGGCCATTCCCGAGGCCCAGGCCGGCGCCGACGTGCTGGGCGTGGACATCGCCCGCAACCTCGTCGAGGCCGGCAACCGGCGCGCGAAGGAGGCGGGGCTGTCCAACATCCGCTTCGAGCAGGGCGATGCGTGCGACCTGCAGGGCGTTGCCGACAAGCGCATGGACCTGGTCGTCTCGGTGTTCGGCGCCATGTTCGCGCCCAAGCCGTTCGACGTCGCGCGCAACCTGGTGCGCGTCACGCGCCCGGGCGGGCGCATCGTCATGGGCAACTGGATCCCGAACGATCCGACGCTGGTGGCGCAGATCCTCAAGATCAGCGCCGCCTACTCGCCGCCGCCGCCCGAAGGCTTCGTCAGCCCGATGCTGTGGGGCGTCGAGGCCCAGGTGCTCGAGCGCTTCGTGGAGGCCGGCGTGGCGCCGTCGGCCGTGACCTGCACGCGCGAGACCTTCACATTCGAGCACGACGGCCCACCCGCGAGCTTCCTCGACCTCTTCCGCCAGTACTACGGCCCGACGATGAACGCGTTCGAGGCCGCGGAGAAGGTCGGCCGCGCCCCGCAGCTGCAGGCCGAGCTGCAGGCGCTGTTCGACGCGCAGAACACCAGCGGCAGCCCCAGCCGCACGGTGATCAGCCCCACCTTCATGCGGGTGGCTGTCACGCTGCCCTGATCCAGCGGCCGCGCGCATCCGGCGTGAGACGGCCCACCAGCCGGGCAGCATGTCCAGGTGCGGCGCAGGTGCGCGTGCGGCGTTGTCATCGGCGATCCGCACGGCCGGACCCCGCGGCGCGATGGGCATAAGATCGCTCGCCGCCCATCCGGCGACGCCGCGCAACCACGTGACCCCCATGGCGAAACGCACCGACGCTCCCGACAATGACGACCTGGCGCGCTGGCTGTCGCGCGTCGCGCTGGGCGACCGCCAGGCATTCGAGCAGGTGTACCGGGCGACGTCCGGCTACCTGATGTCGATCGCGTGGCGCGTGCTGCAGCATCGCGACCTGGCCGAGGAGGTGCTGCAGGACGCGTTCGTCAAGGTCTGGCATTCGGCCGGCATGTACGACGCGCGCCTGGGGCAGCCGATGACGTGGTTGATCAACATCGTGCGCAACCGCGCCATCGACCTGCGCCGCTCGCGCTCGCAGGCGCTGGTCAACGCGCAGGGCGACGACGACGCGGCGCGCATCGACGCGATGGCCGCGCCCGGCGGCGGTCCCGAGCAGTGGCTGGACACCGCCATCCAGCGCATCGGCGTGCAGGAGTGCATGGGGCAGCTGACCGCGGCGCAACGCCAGGCGCTGGCGCTCGTGTACTACCAGGGCCTGACGCACGTCGAGGTCGCGCAGTCGCTCGAGGCGCCGCTGGGCACCGCCAAGGCCTGGGTGCGGCGCGGGCTGGACTACCTGAAGGCGTGCCTGCAGGGCCGCGGAGTGGCCGCGTCATGAACTATCTCCGACCCGAACTTCTGGACGCGCTCGCCCGGGCCCACGCACTGGGTACGCTGTCGCCCGGCGCCGCGCGCCGCTTCACGCGCGTCGTCGCCGGTTCCCTGGCGGCCGCCAGGGCCGTGGCCGACTGGCAGGCCGTGCTGCAGACGCTCGAGGCAGGCGCGCCCGACTCGCCCGGGCCGCGGCCGCGCGTCTGGGACGCCGTGCAGCAACGCCTGTTCGAGCGCGACGCAGGCGCGTCGTCGGCCGTCGCGGCCGGCGGCCGGCGCGCGGCGGGCGACCTGGCCACGGGCTGGCTGCGCTGGCCGCTGGTCCTGGTCGCTGGCGCGCTGCTGACGTGGACGCTGCTTGCGCTGCGTCCACAGACTTTCGGCATGGAATCGCTCACCGGCAGCGCGCCCGCGAGCTATGTCGGCGTGCTGCAGGATCCGCAGGGCCACGCGCTGCTGGCCACCGCGGCCCGGCGCCAGGGCGACGCGCTGACGGTGCGGCTGCTGCGGCCGGTGGCCATCGAGCCCGGACACGCGCTGACCCTCTGGGCCTGGAACGATGCCGACCCGACGCCGCGCCGCGTCGGCAGCTGGACGACGCCCGGCCAGACCAGCACGATCGCGCTGCCGGCGCCGGCCGAATCCCTGCTGGGCAAGATGACGCACCTGGGCCTGAGCAACGAGGCCGCGGGCGCGGCGCCGGCGTCGCCCACGCGTCCGTTCGTCGCCGAGGGGGCCTGCGCGAAGGTCTGGTGACAGCTCGGCGAAAAATTTTTCGCCGATCGTGATCCGTCTCGCGAGTGGCTGCGTAAGTGCGTGGGATTCCCCGGACTTCCCGGCGAACTTCAAATGGAGCGCAGCATGCAAGCACGAATCCACCGCACCCTCGTCCTGGCCGCCACGGCCGCCGCCCTCACCTTCGGCGCCGCACTGGCGCAGGCCTCCGACAGCGCGCCCGAGGCGCCGCCCGCGAAGGCATCCGCCGACAAGCTCGGCCAGGCCCGAGCGCTGATCGCCGCCCGCAACTGGAGCGGCGCGCTCGACGAGCTGCGCCGCGTCAACGACAGCGGCAGCGCCGACTGGAACAACCTGATGGGCTTCACGCTGCGCAAGGGCAGGACGCCCGACCTGGCGGGCTCAGAGAAGTACTACGACGCGGCGCTGCGCATCGACCCGCACCACCGCAACACGCTCGAATACTCCGGCGAGCTCTACCTGATGAAGGGCGACCTGCCCAGGGCGCAGGGCCGCCTCGCGGCGCTGCAGGCCGAGTGCGGCGGCCAGTGCGAGCAGTTCACGCAGCTCAGGACGGCGATCGCCGACTACCAGGCCCACGGCAACAAGTTCGTGTCGACCGGCTGGTAAGGCCGCGCCGCGAAGCGCCCGTCCGCCACCCCACCAGGATCATGCCCATGAAGACTTCCCTCCTGTTCGCATTGGCCGCCGCCGTACTGGCGCCCGCGCTCGCGCACGCCGCTGAAGCGACCGTCACGCTCAACCTCGCCCGGGCCGACGGCCCCGGCCCGGTGGTGGGCACGGTGCGTCTGGTCGAAACGCGCTACGGCCTCGCGTTGTACCCGTCGCTCGCCGGCCTGCCGCCGGGCCTGCACGGCTTCCACGTGCACGAGAACGCGTCCTGCGCGGCCTCGACAAAGGACGGCGCCGCCGTGCCCGCCGGCGCCGCGGGCGGCCACCTCGACCCGCTGGGCAGCAAGCACCACGGCGAGCCCTGGGGCGACGGCCACCTCGGCGACCTGCCGCCGTTGTACGTCGCGGCCGACGGCGTCGCCGCCAACCCGGTGCTCGCGCCGCGGCTCAAGCTCGCCGACGTCCTGCACCACGCGTTGATGCTGCACGCCGGCGGCGACAACCATGCCGACCACCCCGCCGCGCTCGGCGGCGGCGGCGCACGCGTGGCCTGCGGCGTGATCGAGGAGTGAGTGCCATGACGATCCGCACCACCCTCCTGCTCGCGGGCGCCGCGCTCGTTGCCGGCTGCGCCACCGGCCCCGCGGCGCTGCCCGCCATCGCCGTGCCCGCCGACGTGCCCGCGGCCCTGCAGCCGGCTGCCGGCCAGGAGCCCTTCCTGGAACTGCATGCCACCGGCGTGCAGGTCTACGAATGCGCGGCGCCGACCGACGCGCCCGCCGCCTGGGCCTGGCAGTTCAAGGGCCCGGAGGCGACGCTGACCGACGCCCGGGGCGCGGTCGTCGGCCGCCACTTCGGCGGGCCGTCGTGGGCCTCGAACGACGGCTCGACCGTCGTCGGCAAGGTCGCGGCCAGCGCGCCCGCCGCCGAACGCGGCTCGATCCCGTGGCTGTTGCTCACGATCAAGTCGCGCGACGGCCGCGGCGTGCTGGCGGCCACGTCCAGCGTGCAGCGGCTGGACACCGAGGGCGGCGTCGCGCCTGCCGCCGCCTGCGGCGCCGCCAACGCGCACCAGGTGGAACGCGTCGGCTACACCGCGACCTACGTCTTCTGGCGCGACCGGCCCGCCGGCGCCTGACGCGGCGCGCTCACATCAGCCGCGTGTCTTCCGGCGCGCGGTCGAAGCAGTCGTGCGCGCCGTCGACGAAGCGCAGCGGCGCGGCGGCGAGGGCTTCGCGGTCGACGTCGTCCAGCGTGGGCATGTGGATGGCGTAGAAGCGCCCGCCCATCTGCGGCGCGTCGCCCGTGCCGAAAAGGCGGATGCCGCAGCGCGAGCAGAACGCGTAGTCGAGGAAGGGTTCCGTCTTGCCGGAGGGCGTCCAGCGATAGTGCGACAAAGCATCCTCGCCGTGGGTGACGCGGAAGCGCTCGCCCGGCACGAACGCGAACCATGCGCGCGCCTTGCTGCAGAGCGAGCAGTTGCAGCGGTTGCTGCCGTCGGCCAGATCGAACGTCGCTTCGTATTTCACGGCCTGGCAGTGGCAGCTGCCCTGGTAGCGCTGATAGCTCATGGTCGGTCTCCTTGACTGCTTTCGTTTTGAGAGCAGTCATCGTATGCAGACCGATCTTGAAATGCAAGTGGTTTTAGAATGCTCCATGCGCCAGGACACCCGCTCCACCTGCCCGATCAGCACCGGCCTCGAGATCGTGGGCGACCGCTGGACCCTGCTGGTGATCCGCGACATGATGTTCGCGGGCAAGCGCCACTTCCGCGAGTTCCTGCAGTCGGAGGAAGGCGTCTCGAGCAACGTGCTGGCCGACCGGCTGGCGATGCTGGTCGAGCGCGGCCTCGTGACGCGCGCCGGCGACCCTGCCCACGCCCAGAAGGCGATCTACAGCCTGACCGAGCTGGGCGTCTCGCTGCTGCCGGTGATCGCGTCGCTCAGCAAGTGGACGCAGACGCACTACGCCCAGACGCGGCGTCCCGAGGCGCGCGTGTTCCTGGACGGCGACGACGCGGCGATCCAGGCGATGCAGGAGACGTTGCGACGCCAGCACGTGAAGGGCGGCGGGCGCTGACGCGAGACGGGGCAGCGGACCTTGCCGGCCGGCCGGGCTGCGAACGCGCCGACCGCAGCCACCGTCCATTGGATCGACAGGCGCCGGATTTCCGTGTCTAGTTCTCGGGTCGCACGACGCAGGCCCGACCATGTCCGAACCCGCGGCAGCTCCTGCCGACAAGCCCGCCGACACGCCCGCTGAAAAGCCCGCCGAAACCGCCGCCGCGCCCGCCGGCGACTGGCCGATCCGCGTGCTGGCGCTCATTCCGCTGGCCGGCGTGCTGTTCCTCTGGTCGGACTACCACCTGGGCATCGGCACGAGCCAGCCGGTCGCGATGGCGGGCCTGGCGGCGGCGCTGCCGTTCGCGATCGGCATCCTGCCCTGGTTTCTCGACGAGGGTGACGACAAGGCGCTGCGCAGCCGCCTGCGCGCCCTGGTCGCGCGGCGCATCACCTGGCGCCTCATCGTGGTCGCGTACCTCGTGTGCGCCAGCGTCATGCTGACGTGGACCTCCGTCGTCGTCCTGGCCGAGGACGGCGGCCGACTGGGACGCGTCACGCTGAGGGCCCTGGACGGCGCGTCCGCGACATCGCGGGCGCAAGTGCCGGTCGACAAGGACAAGCCGGCCCGGTTCGTCCTGCCGGCGACGCCGTTCGGGCGGCCGTATCGCCTGGAGGTCGAGGGCTTCGTCCCCACGACGATCGAGGTCTACCCGCTCGTGGGCGCGCGAGTGCGCCCGGGCGTCGACCTGCGGCGCTCGCCCAGCGTGCTGCTGCGCTTCTCGCAGATCGCGCTCGGCTCCTGGAAGGACGCCGGCGGCGCCGAGCTGCGCGTCGTGGCGGTGGGCTCCGACGGCACCCAGACCCTGCTCGCCAGCACGCGCACGCCGGCGAGCGCGCTGTTCCTCGGACGCGCGCAGGCGCTCCCCGCCGATTGGCAGGCCACCTGGCGGACCGAGCTGCAGGCCCGGGCGGTGAGCGACGCGCTCGCGGCCCGCCAGATCCTCGCCTGGCGCGAGACCGCCGTGCTGCCGCTGTCGACCGGGCTGGAGCCGGGCCAGGCGCTGCGGGTCACGCTGACCAACGACCAGGAGCACGTCTTCGCGCGCAGCGACCTGGTCGTCGGCAAGGACGAAGTGCAGGATCAGCTCGTGGGAGACATCGAATGAGCAAGCCTTGGCGAACGATCCTCGGTGCCGTCGCCATCGGCGCCATGATGCCGGCGTGGGCGGTCGACCGGCCGGCCGTGACCATCGCCTTCGACCTGAACGTGCCGCGCTGGCAGGGACAGTTCGGCGCCCGCCGCGACGAGCTGCAGGCCAAGGTCGCCGCGGCCGTTGCCGCCTGGATGAGCCAGCAGATGGGCTTCGCGGACTTCGGGGCCGGCACGGGCGGCCCCCAGCGGCTGGTGCTGCACCTGGACGTCGCCTCCGATGCCGGCTCACACGAGTTCAAGGAGACGCAGCTGCGCCTCGAGCTGGCGGGCGCGGCCGCCGCGACGCCCCTCATCTGGCGCTTCCGGTCCGACGAGCGCTATGCCGAGCCGACCGGCGGCGTCGACGCCTTCGCGCAGGAGGTCGCGCTGCGGCTGGTCGACGTCGACAAGCAGGCGCTCGTGCGCCAGGTGCTCAGCCGGGTGCCCATCGCGAGCGAGGCGGCGCTGTGGAAGGATCCCGTCGGCTGGGTGATCCCGTTTCGCAAGACCGACCTGTGCATGGACTTCAAGAGCATGCTTCGCATCGAGAACATGCTGCCCTCGGGCGCGGGCCCCGTCCTCAAGGAATTCATGGCGCGCGCCAGCGGCGACTTCGCGCCGCGCGAGGCCGCGCATGCGCCCAGCGCCCTGCGCGGCCGACTGTTCACGGAGCCCGTGCCCGCGCAGGAGGGCCTGGCCGACCTGGGCCGCGCCAGGCCCGACACGGTCGCCGTTCGCGCCGTCTACGTGACCGAGTACCTGCCGCTGCAGCCCTGCAACAAGCCCGTGCCGCCCGACCGCGTGGACTTCCGGGGAGCACCGCGATGAGCCGCGCCACCGCCTTGCCCACGCGCGCCGCAGCCTGCGCGCTGTGCGCCGCCATCGCCTGCCCGCCGGTGCTCGCAAGCGATCTCTACGACTCGGCGCGCGACGCCGCGCGCGCCGCGCAGGATCTCCAGGACAAGGGCCGGTGGGCGGACGCGCAGGCCACGCTGGACGCCGCCGCCGCGCAATGCGGCAGCGCCGATGCGGCGCGCTCGTGCCGCTCGCTCGTGCGCTATTCGCAGGGCTACCTGGCGCAGCGCGAGGCGCGCCGGCGGCCCGATGACGCGCCCAGCCTGCTGGCGACCGCCGAGGATCGCTACCGCGCGGTGCTCGCCGAGGAGCCCGCGCACGAAGCGACGCTGCGCAATCTGTCGCTCGTCTACCTCGGTCTGGGCCGCAACGAGGCCGCGGAAGCCGTCCTCAGGCAGGCGGTGGCGGCCGACGCCGGCCACACGGGCCGGGCCGCGCTGCAACTGGGCCAGCTCTATCGCGGCGAAGGCAGGTTCGACGCCGCGCTGGCCGCGTACCAGCAGGCCGCCGCGGCGGCGCCGGCCGACCCGGGGCCGCCGCAGGCC
>Ga0207675_100003617_pt1 | contig 15065 bp, 9 predicted proteins | sample KBSSwiS42_FD_184305 | JGI IMG/M metagenome (GOLD analysis project Ga0207675, IMG submission 184305) | Switchgrass rhizosphere microbial communities from Kellogg Biological Station, Michigan, USA - KBS Switchgrass S4-2 (SPAdes) (version 2) | ecosystem: Host-associated > Plants > Roots >... | reverse complement strand
TGCGGCGCGAAGCCATGCTGCGCACTTGCTTGATGGCGACGCACCGCGACTCCGACGTCGATTTTCTGGGTGAGATGGCGCTGCTGGGCAAGTTCCGCCTGTTGCCCGGCGTACGGTTCTACCGACGCTTCCACCCTGCGGCCTCGAGTTGGGCGCTCCACGATTGGAAGCATCAGGCGAACTACTACAGCCCCGGCGCGAAGCAAGCGCCGCGCTTTGACTTGTGGCGACGCTTCGCCTATCAGTTTCGAATGGTTTGGCGCAGCCCCATTCGAGTCACCGACAAGGTGGCGCTGACCCGCGACGTGGGACGCTGGATGCGCCACAAGCGCGACGCGCTGTGGCGCGAACTGTGCGCCGGTTTGTGGCCCGCTGCGCCACGAGCTGACGATCATGGCAGCAAGGGATCGGTGTGATGAACCTGCAGTTGGAGGTCTGTTCGTGATTGACCAGATCGATGTCGAATCCAGCATGAAGAAATCGGTGGCTGTCCTGGTTGCTGCGGCCATCGGTTGCGTCGCCGTCGCCCTATGCGTGATGGCGTGGTTACCGGGCGCGGCCGGGTCGGCGACCACTGGGGTTGTGTCGCTCGCGGCGATCGCGTGCGTGCTCACCGCCGCTGGCGGATTGGTCGCGATGCACCGCCAACGTCGCATCGCGACGGCCCGACCTGACCTGTTCGCCGAGCTCAACGAACCGCGCTCGGAGCGGGCGCTGCTGGCTGCCTCCAGGCCGCCGATTGGCGCAGTCCGCCGCTGGCTGGCCCACAGCGCACTGGGTCATGGATGGGTGGCTGGAGATACGGTCCGCATCCGCTCGCTGGAGGAAATTCGCGCCACGCTCGACGACAAGGGGCAGCTGGCCGGCCTCTCGTTCATGGAGGAGATGAAGCCGTTCTGCGGGCGAACGGCGCGTGTCTATCGCGCCCTGGATAAGATCTATGACTACGGGCGCTCACGAACCATGCGCCAGCTCGATCAGTGCGTGCTGCTCGCTGGTTTGCGATGCGATGGCCAGGGTCACGGCGCCTGCGATGCGGCCTGCTACCTGATCTGGAAGGAGGCTTGGCTGGAGAAGGTCGGTGACAGCAGTGCGCCGTTCCAGCCGACACCGGTTGCGCCAAGCGAGGCGGCGCCGAGCGGGATGCCTGGGCGGCAATACAGCTGCCAATACACGGAACTGACCAACGCTTCCCATCCACACGCGCCGCACTTTCTTCGGCGCTGGGTGGAGCCTTGGATCGTCGGCAATGTCACGCTGCCTGCGTACTGTGTTGTCGCGCTCACCCGTGCCTTCAATGCCTTCCAAGAATGGCGCGGCGGCATACCGTATCCGGCACGCCCACGCTCCGGCGGCCAGACCTCGACGATCGGCATGCCCTTGAAACGCGGCGATTGGGTGCGCGTACGCAGCCCAGCCGAGATCGCGGGCACCCTCGACGCCAACGGCAAGAATCGCGGCCTGTGGTTCGACCGCGACATGCTGAAGTACTGTGGTCGCTCGTTTCGGGTGCTCGGACGCGTCCGGCAGATCGTCGACATCCGCAGCACTGCGATGATTCCGATGAAATCACCTTGCATCATCCTCGAGGATGTCCACTACTCCGGCGAGTTTCAGTGGTTCGGCGAGCAGCACGACTACCTGTACTGGCGGGAGGCCTGGCTGCAGCCGGTCGCGACACCGGGAGAAGCCTGACCCAGCAGTGAGGTTCGAGGCACTCGGCAACGCCTAACCCTGTTCAGGTTTTCATGAGCGGCAATATCCGCGAGAAGATGAAGCGCGGCGCCGCATGGATGGTGCTGTTCAAGCTCGCCGAGCGCAGCCTGGGCCTGCTCAGCATGCTGGTGCTGGTGCGCGTGCTGACCCCCGAGGATTTCGGCATCGTCGCGATGGCCATCTCCTTCATCGCGGTGGCCGAGCTGATCTCATCCTTCGGGTTCGATCTTGCGCTGATCCACAAGCAGGACGCGGACGAGCATCACTACAACACGGCATGGACATGCAACGTGCTGCTGGGGGTTGCAGTGATGGCCGTGATGGTTGCGGCGGCCGACCCGATTGCAAGCTTCTACAAACGGCCCGAAGTGTTCTGGGTGGTGTGCGCGCTGGCGCTCGGCCCGGCCATTGGCGGCGCCGAAAACATCGGCGTGGTCGCCTTCCGCAAGGAGCTCGACTTCAAGCGCGAGTTCCGATTTCTGGTCAGCAAGAAGATCCTGTCAGTGGCAGTCACGATTCCGCTGGCGCTGTGGTTGCGCAGCTACTGGGCACTGGTCGCGGGCACGCTGTTCTCGCGCGCCGCCGGCACCTTGATCAGCTACCTGCTGCATCCATTCAGGCCCCGGTTGTCGCTGTCTCGCATGTCGGACCTGATGTCGTTCTCGCGCTGGATCCTGATCAACAACGTCATCCTGACGCTCAAGGAGCGCACCACCGACTTCATCATCGGCAGCATGCAGGGTCCGCGCGCGCTCGGCCTGTACAACATCGCCAATGAATTCGCGACGCTGCCGCACACCGAGCTCGCCTCGCCGGTGAACCGTGCGCTGATTCCGTCGTTCGCCAAACTGCAGGGCGGCGATGCGTCCATGCAGGGCGCGTTCATCGCCGCGGTCGGCTGGCTCGGCTTCATCGTCGTGCCGGCCGCGCTGTGCATCCACAGCATCGCACCGTACTTGGTCCCGGTATTGTTCGGATCCAAGTGGCTCGATGCCACAGCGCCGATGCAGGTGCTTGCGATCGCCGGCGGCATCATCGCGATGCATTCGCCGATCTGCGCATTGCTGGTCTCACACGGGCACCCAGGACGGGTGGGCGTGTCCCATGTGTGTTACGTGGTGATCTTGATGATCGGTCTCGTCACGATGCTGCCGCTGTTCGGTGTGGCGGGTGCCGCGGCGGCCGTGCTGCTCGCCGCCGTCGGCTCCACGCCAGCGTACTTGGTCCAGCTCAAGCGCGGCTTGGGCTTGCCGATCCGATCGTTGTTGCACGCGGTGCAGCGCCCGGTTGTCGCTGCGGTGATGACCGCCGCAGCCCTGCACGCTGTGCGGCCCGCGGCGCTGAGCTCGGACCGGCTCCTCGAGAACTTGGCCGGGTTGGCGGCCAGCCTGCTGGCAGTGGCCGTTGTGTACCTGGCGCTGCTGTGGGCGCTTTGGCGCATTGCAGGCCGTCCCGCGGGGCCAGAGCAATCCACTCTCGAGCGCGTACGCCACCAGTTCAGCCGGCCAGCCAAGATGATCGGCCCCGGCAGCTGAGGCCGGGTCGGCGACGCCGGCCGGACAAGGAAGGCGCCCTTGTCAGCCGAAGTCCGGCCAGTCGCGGTCGGCTGCAGAGACCACGCGGATCTCGGCTGGCCACCGGATGCCAAACGCCGGGTCGTCGAAGCGGACACCACGCGCGGCGCCAGGCGCGTAGGGTCGACTGGTCGAATACATCAACTCGGTATCCGCCTGCAGCGTCAGGTACCCGTGCGCGGTGCCGGCCGGCGCATAGAGTTGGTGGCCGTTTTCTGCAGACAGCTCCGCTCCATGCCACTGGCGAAATGTCGGCGAGTCCGGGCGCAAGTCGACGATGACATCGAAGACCGCGCCGCGCACGCAGCGCGCAATCTTCACCTCGGCGTGCACACCGGTCTGGAAGTGCAGACCCCGCAACGTGCCGGTCGCGGGACTGAAGCCGGTGTTGACCTGGTCGATCGGATCAACCAACCCGTGCTGCGCCAACTCTTGGCGACACCAGGTGCGCGCAAAGTAGCCACGCTCGTCGTTGCGCCGTTCGGGACGAATCAAATACGCGCCGGCGATCGGCAGCTCATCGAAGATCACCACAAACTCCTGCGGCCCTGGGCCGATGGCGACGAATTATCATCGGCTGCATCGGACCCGGGGGCACCCGCTTCAGTGGCCTGTGGACGCACGGCAGCGCGACATCGATCACACGGTCATCGGCCACGCATCGCGCGCTGGCAATGACACTGCCTTCGGACACGATGTGAGCAGCGGCACGCACCAGCGCATCGCCTCGGTCGATGCGTTGCGCGGGTTGGTGGTTCTGCTGCTGATTCCGGACGTGTACGGCGGATTCTCTTTCTACGAGATGAGCCGGCGCCATCCCGACGATCCGGTGTGGGGAGCGCTCGCCGCGCAGTTCACGCACGTGCCCTGGCAAGGCCTGTCGCTGTGGGACATGGTGATGCCGGCATTCGTCTTGCTGGTCGGTGTCTCGATGGCGTTGTCGATCGATCGCCGGCTGCGCGACGGCGTACCGCGCGGCGAACTCGTGGCGCACGCGCTGCTGCGCAGCTTGATGCTGATCGTGCTGGGCCTGCTGATTCAAATGCCGCGCGACACCGTCGGCCGCGAACTGCTGCCGTACGTGGTGCTGGCCTGTGCGTTGCCGTGGTCGCGCTGGCTCGAGCGCTGGACGGGTCGCCAGTCCGAGGCGCGCGACCGCGTCGTCGGGCTGCTCGCGCCGGCGCTGGTCGTCTGCACTCTCCTCGGATGGCTGGCGTCCGACCCGACACGACTCGGCAACTACGACTTCACGCAAATCCTCACCCAGATGGGGCTCGCGTACCTGCCGGCCTTGGCGCTGATGGGGCGTGGCGTGCGCATGCCCTTGATCGCTGCCCTGAGCGTTCTGGCTGCCTATGGCATCGCCTTCGTCGCCTACACGCCCGCCGCCGATTTGCCGGTGCGCGGAGAGGTGCTGACGGGTCTGGCCAGTCACTGGAACAATGGCAACAACCTGGCAGTGGCCGTCGACCAATGGCTTTTCGCGACATTGCCGCGCGGCCACCCGTACATCGACGACGCGCACGGCTATCACACGATCGAATTCATACCCCTGGTGGCTGTCATGCTGATCGGCGTCGCCGCAGGTCGGCTGGCGATGGAACCCACGCCCCGCATCTGGTCTGTGGCGCAGCTGGCCATCGGCGCGCTGGCCATCGGCCTGGTGCTGATGCTGCTGAACACCCCTTTGGTGAAGAGCCTGTGGACGCCATCGTGGACGCTGGTCAGCGCCGGGCTCGTGCTGGTGGCGCTGTGCTCGTCGATGGCACTGTTCGACGCCCCTGGGCGGGCGTGGCTCGCCTATCCGCTCACGGTGCTGGGAGCCAATGCGCTGCTGCTGTACGTCGTGACCAACGTGCACCGCTGGCGCGTCGTGCTGCTGGCGCAGCGGCTGCTCGGCGACGCGCTGACCGAGTCGGCCTATCGGCCGCTGCTGGAGTCCCTTTGCGCGCTGGCTGTGTTCTGGGCGGCGGCTGCGCTGCTGGATCGCTGGCGGGTCCACCTGCGCCTGTAACGACAGTCAGGCAAGAGGAGCATCTGACGCTCGATGGCGCCGGACCCCCCGACTTGCGGTACGGGCAGGCGCGGCGCTTCCGGGGCTGGGGGGCGACAATCCGGTCCGGATGGGACAAGATGGAACGGGCAGCCCAGTGGCTGGCCGCAGCTGCAGCTCGTGGGCCCGTTGGCCGCGAGCAACCGAATCGCGGCCCGCGCGCTCCCACCGCCCAACCAGCCAACCCTGAGGAACCTGCATGATCATCGTCGACACAGCGCTGGCCAAACGAGTGGCGGCCGGCAATCCGATCAAGGTCGCCATGGTGGGCGCCGGCTACATGGCGCGTGGCATTGCGCTGCAGATCCTGAGCGCAATGCCCGGCATCCAGCTCTGCGCGATCTCCAACCGCACGCTGGCCAACGCCGAGCGCGCCTACCGTGACGCCGATGCCGAGGTGAGCGCAACGGTCGAGACGGTGGCGCAGCTGGATCAGGCCATTCGCGATCAGCGCTACGTGATCACCGATGACCCGATGCTGCTGTGCCAGGCCGGTGAGATCGAAGCGATCATCGAGACCACGGGCGATGTCGAACTCGGCGCGCGCGTCGCCTTCGAAGCGATCCGCAACGGCAAGCACATCATCCTGATGAACGCCGAGGTCGACGCTTCGATCGGGCCGATCCTCAAAGTCCACGCCGATCGCGCCGGCGTCGTCTACACCTACACCGACGGCGACGAGCCCGGCGTGGCGATGAACCTGTTCCGCTTCGTGCAGAGCATGGGCTACAAGCCGGTGATGCTGGGCCAGATCAAAGGCTTCCTGAACCGCTACCGCAACCCAGACACCCAGAAGGAGTTCGCCGAGAAGCACCAGCAGAAGGCCGCGATGGTTGCTTCGTTCGCCGACGGCTCCAAACTGGCGCTGGAGGCGGCGATCATGGGGAACGGCACCGGCTTCGTGCCGGCGCTGCGCGGCATGCACGGTCATGCCTGCACCCACGTGAAAGACCTGCTCACCAAGTTCAAGCCTGAAGACTTCGCCGCCGGCGGCTTTGTCGACTTCGCACTCGGCGGCGAGCCGCACACGGGCGGCTTCGTGATGGTCTACGACGACCACCCGATCAAGAAGAAGTACATGAGCTACTTCAAGTTCGGCGACGGTCCGCTGTACATGTTCTACACCCCATATCACCTGGCGCACATGCAGCTGCCGCATTCGGTGGCCCGCGCGGTGCTGTTCAACGATCCCACGTTGACCCCGATCGGAGCGCCGGTGTGCGATACGGTGTCGATCGCCAAGCGTGATCTGAAAGCCGGTGAACGGCTCGACGGCATGGGCGGCTTCACCTGCTACGGCTTGGTCGACAGCTACGTCAACTGCCGTCGCAACGACGATTTGCCGATTGCGCTGTCGCTCGATTGCGTGCTCAAACGCGACGTTCCGAAGGATCAGCCGATCAGCTATCGCGATGTCGAACTGCCGGTCGGGCGCCTGTGCGACCAGCTGCGAGCCGAACAGACCGCGCACTTCGCCGGCCAGACCGCTTTGCGCGCGGCAGCCTGAACAGGCGGCGCATCCGGACCGCGCTTTCGCTTTCTCCGACCCAAGACGCGCCCACCTGGGCGCGTCTTCGCATGTGCACCGGCGTGCGCCGCGGCCACCGCTTCGGCTTCGCGCGCACGCCTTGTGATGCGGCGTGGGCAGCGGCACGGGCAAGCGCTCTTCTTCGATGCGCTGCCCGCCCCGACCTTCGCTGCTACAGCGGCGCGTTCATCGCCGTCGTGATTTGTGCCGCGGTGAGGGCCTGGTTGTAGATGCGGAGCTCGTCGATCAGACCGCTGAACGGGTAGCTGCTCAGGTGGTTGCCGAGCGTGAAGACGTGGCCCGCACCGTCGGCCTCCAGGGCCTTGGTTGCCGTGGTGCGCAGCGTGCCATCGACGTAGAACTGCAGCGTGTTGCTGGAACGCGTGAACACCAGAGCGATATGGTGCCAGTTGGTGTCGTTGACATTCACCGAATTCGTGTCGCCCGTGTTGTACGACCCGAACCGCAGCATGTTGTTGAAGAAGTAGAACTCCTTGCAGCCGACGGTCCACCCGGAGGGCGCGCACTTGCTGAACAGGTGGCGCTGCACCGAGCCACCCAGCGCGTTGCGCTTGACCCACAGCATCACGGTGAAGTTCGACGAGCCCAGGTCGATGGTCGACGCATTGGCCACCCCCACTTCGTCGTTGCTGCCGTCAAAACTCAGCGCATTGCCGTATTTGCCCGCCACCCATGCCGGCCCGTTGACCAGCGTGGCCGTGTGCGCGTTGCCCGTCAGATCGGCCGAACTCGTCCCGCTGCCCTCGTTGAAGCCCAGTCCGGCAATCAGCCCTGCCGGGGCAGCGTTGGATACGGTCACGCTCACGGCCGCCGATGTGGTCTGGTTGCCCGCCGCATCGCGCGCCCGCGCCGTGATGCTGTGCGTGCCGTTGCTCGCGGTGGCGGTGTTCCAGCTCACCGTGTACGGCGCGGTGGTCACCTCGGCCCCAAGATTGGCACCGTCCAGCAGGAACTGCACACCCACCACGCCCACGTTGTCGCTGGCCGCGGCGCTGACGCTCACGCTGGCGCTCACGGTCGCACCGGCCGCCGGCGCGCTGACGCTGACCGTCGGCGGCGTGGTGTCGGGCGCCGCGTTGGACACCGTGACGCTGACCGTCGCCGAGGTGGTCTGGTTGCCCGCCGCATCGCGCGCTCGCGCGCTCAGCGTGTGCGTGCCGTTGCTCGCCGAGGCGCTGTTCCAGCTGATCGAGTACGGCGCCGTGGTGTCCTCCGCCCCCAGTGCAACGCCATCGAGCAGGAACTGCACGCCCACCACGCCCACGTTGTCGCTGGCGCTGGCCGTGACGCTCACCGTCGCGCTGACCGTCGCACCCCCCGCCGGCGCGCTCACGCTCACCGTCGGCCCCGTCGTGTCGGGAGCGGCCACCGAAAAGCCGATCGCCAGGTCGCCGATGTTCGCGTTGCCGGCGGTGTCCTGGCAGCGCACGTAGTAGGTGTAGCTCTGCCCGTTGGCCAACCCGCTGACGACGCTGGCGTGCGAAGTGCCACCCGTGGTGCCGAACGTGTTGGGCATCGACCCATAGGCGGTGCCCACCGCGGTGGCGTAACGGCAGGTGGCGTTCTCATTGGTGGTCAGGCTCAGCGTGGTCTGCGTGGTGCCTGCCGCCAGCGTGCCGGTCGGCTGCGCGCCGCTCAGCGTGGGCGGTGTGGTGTCGACCACCGGCGCCAGCGGCGTGCTCATCTCCGTGGTCACCTGCGCCGCGGTCAGCGCCTGGGTGTAGAACCGCACCTCGTCGATCAGACCGCTGAACGGATAGCTGCTGAGGTGGTTGCCGAGCGTGAACACGTGCGATGTGTTGTCGGCCTCCAGATTCTTGGTCGCCGTGGTGCGCAGCGTGCCGTCGAGGTAGAACTGCACGGTGTTGCTGGAGCGCGTGAACACGACAGCGATGTGATGCCAGTTGGCGTCGTTGACGGTACCGAGGTCGGTGTCACCGGTGTTGAACGAACCCAGGCGGAGCGTGTCGCCGTAGAAGTAGAACTCCTTGCAGCCGGCCGTCCACCCCGTGGAGGCGCACTTGCCGAACAGATGACGCTGCACCGAGCCGCCCAGCGCATTGCGCTTGACCCACATCATCATGGTGAAGTTTGCGGATCCGAGATCGATGGTCGAGGCGTTGGCCACCTGCACTTCGTCGTTCACGCCGTCAAAGCTCAGCGCATTGCCGTACTTGCCGGCCACCCATGCCGGCCCGTTGACCAGCGTGGCCGTGTGCGCGTTGCCGCTCAGGTCGGCCGACGTTGTGCCGCTGCCCTCGTTGAAGCCCAGCCCGACGATCAACGGAATCGGCGGCGGCGGACCCTGTTCCTCGGCACCGATCTCGCGCAGGTATTGGACCAGCGAGGTGAGATCGCCACTGGTCAGGTTGACGCCGTTGTGTGCGAGCACGGCAGCGTCCAGCGTCGCTGCCGAGCCGTCGTGCAGATAGGGGCCGGTCTTCCACACATCGCGCAGCGTCGGGATGTCGATCCCCGTGAGGGTACCGCCGAGGCGCTGGCCGCTGCTCGGCTTGAGCGTGCCGATGTTCTGCAAGCCGACCTGGCCTGACGAGGTGAAGGCGGACCCGGCATGGCACACCGTGCCGCAACCCTGAGACTGGAACACCACACGGCCAGCCGTGGCCGTGGCGCTGAGCGCGCCGCTCGCGTCGCGGTAAGGGCTGCGCTCGAAGGTGCTCAACGAGGCCACGTAGGCCGTCAGCGCGTCGAGATCGGAACTGACGCCAGCCTTGGCATCGCCCAATGGCTGACTGCGCGTGCCGGCGTTGAACGACACGTTGCTCATCAAGCCGGTGCCGCCGGCCAACGAGCGAATCTGGCCTTCGAAGTCCTGCACCTCATCGAAATTGCCGCTCCAGTGCAGCATGCCCTGAGCGCCTGCGCGTCCGCGCAATGCGATCGTGTTGCGCAGCCCTTCGCCCTGACCGGTGAAGTCCCAGACGCGGCCATCGTTGCCACCGTCGTTGTGGCAAGCGGCGCAGCTGAGGTAGCGGTCACGCGCCAGACGGGTGTCGCGTGCGTCGTAGAAATGCTGCTTGCCCGTCAGCACGCTGGCGCCGAGCTTCTCGGTGGCCACGGCGTTCAGGTTGGCCGCCAGCGGCACGCTGAGCTGGCCGTTGCTCAATAGCGGCCTCAGGTCATAGACGCCGACCGTGCGGTCCATGAAGTTGTTGGCGTACAACGTGTTGCCGTCGGGTGACAACGCAAGCCCTTGCGGCGCACGACCGACGTCGAATCGCATCACCTGAAATCCGCCGAACGCATCGACGACCGCGACTTCACGGCTGGTCTCGAGCGCGACGAACAGATAGACGCCTCGCTTGTCGTAGATGGCGGCGCTGGCGACGCTGGCGTTGTCGTGGTCGACACGCTTGCTCAGGTCTTCCTGGTTGGTGGCCAGCACGATGCGCGAGCTCACGGCGCGCACGGTGCTCTGGAAGTTCAGGCCGGTGCCGTCGCGCAGAGTCCCGCGCTTGATGTTGTCCTGCTTGGACGGCACCCAGGCTTGGGTGCCGTCCGGCGAAATCACAGCGGCGCCGAGGTAGTTCGGGATGCCGCGGCCCTGGTTCTCGAGATCGGGCTTGTCGCTGTGCTGCAGCACGATCGTGCGCAGGAAGCTCATCGCACCGCTGCTGAGCACCATCACCTCGGCGCCGTTGCTCGGCGTCGGCGTCACGGTGGCGGTGCTCTCGCCTGGAAGGAGCGGGGTGATGAAGCGTGACACGTACAGCGTGGCGCCGTCGGCGCTGATCGACACCTGGCGCGGATTGGCCCCGATCGCCGCGCTGCCGATCTGTCCGTAGCCGACCGTGTCGAGCTTGATCAACTGCCCGCTGGCCTCCAGCACGACGAAGGCTTGCGCGGCGGTCGGCGACATCACGATTCCGTGCGGCTGCGATGCGCGCGGCAGCGCGATGGTGTTGACGACGACGTGGTTGCTGGGATCGATGACGCTGATCGAATCGCTGCGCTTGTTGGTGACCCAGACCAGGCCATTGGGCGCGACGGCGATCGACCGCGGATCCGTGCCGACCGCAACTTCGGCCAGCTTCGCGAGGGTCGTCGCGTTGAAGACGCTGACGCTGTCGTTGTCCTGGTTGACGATCCAGATCTTCGACACGGTACCCTGGGTCTGCACCAGGATGTTGGTCGACGCACCCGGGGCGTTCGCGGTCGGCGCCAGATAGACGGTCTGCAGGAACGTGCGCGAGCGCACGACACCCGAGTCATCGGTAGCGCTCACCGTCACGCTGTAGGTGCCGGGCGCAGCGAACGCGTGGTCGATCGTCGCCGACGGCGACCATCCGGTGTCGCCAGTGCCGTCACCGAAATTCCAGCGGTAGAGCACGTTGGTGCCGCCGCTGGTGCTCGCGGTGAAACTGGCCAAGGTGCCGCTCTGGGTCGGCTGTACCGCCGGCAAGGGATTGATGACGACGCCATTGGGCGCGTTGACGGTCCACTGGAAGCCCGTGCTGGCGACATTGACCCCGTCGCTGACACTGACGACGACGCTGTAGCTGCCTGCGGTCGTCGGCGTGCCGCCGATGACACCCGTCGCGGTACCCAACGTGAGACCCGGCGGCAGGCCCGATGCGCTGAACGCCAGCGCGTCGCCGTTCGGATCGGTGGCGCTCACCGCGACGCTCGCGGCGACGCCGACGTCGGCGCTCTGAGCGCCGGGGCTGGTGATCGACGGCACCGTGGCAGGGTTGGCCACGTCGGCAATGCCCAGCCGGACCATCTTCGCCGCCGACGGGACACCCGCCTCGTTGAACACGAAGAGCATGTAGAACCCGGGCGTGGCATCGACCGCGCGCGTCGGCGCCTGCACCGACAGGTTCTGCGGGCCGCCGTTGAACGTCAGCTCCAGGAACCGCTGGTCCATGTTGAAGCTGTGGGTCGAGGCGCCGGTCTTCACCAACGTCACGCGGGACACGCTGGCGGCCCCGGTCACGCTGAGCGGGATCACCTTGCCGACCTCGACCCAATCGGGGGCCGAGGCAATGACCGGCCGCGTCGCCCGCTGGCCACCCGCAGCGAACAGATACGGCGGGTAGTAGATCTCGGAGTTCCTCTGCTCGGCCGGGCCGGTGTTGCTGGTGGTGAAGAACGAGCCACCGCCGGTCACCAGCACGCTGGCGTCGGGCAGCAGCACTGCATTGGAGTGATACAGGCGCGGCTTGTTGCCCGACGGGCCGCGCATCCACTGGCCACTGACAGGGTCCCAGATCTCGGCGGTGGTGTTGACGCCGACGAGCTGGTTATCGACCTGGCTGCCACTGGTTGCCAACACCTTGCCGTCCGCCAGGATCGTCGCGTTGACCCATTGCCGTTGCGACGACAGCGACTGCGTGGGCGTCACCACCGGCGTTCCGGCCCCGCTGATGTCGATCACGGCGGCGCCGTTGGAATTGCCGGAGAGCTGAAGGATGCGCCCCGGGCGGAACATCGCTGCGCTGCCGGACTTGCCGGCGTACTGCGCGTCCAGTTGGCCGACGTTGGCGAGGCTGCCGGTGCCGGAGGCATTGACGTAATACATCAACCCGTTGGAGTCATAGCCGAACACTCGGCCGTCGGGCGCAACGAAACTGCGCGGATACCAGAAATCCAGCGCCGAGGTGTTCGCGCCCGCCAGCAGTCGAAACGTACCGGTCAACGAGCGCACCTCGGGTCGGTCGGTGCCGCCGGTGCCGCCCTGGACATAAACCTCGCCGTTGGGCAGCGTGATCGAGCTTGCGTAGTAGCGCGCGCGCAGCATGTCCGACCGCTGCGTCAGCGCGCCGCTGGCCACGTCCATCAGCGTGCTGTTCTGGTTCTCGGTGTTCGTCACGCCGCCGGTGGTACCCGTCCAGATCGTGCCTCCACCGATGAACAGGTTGGCCGCCGCGCCGGCCGATTCCGGAGCGAGCAGCACGTTGGAGCTGCAGAAGATGTCGACCCCGGTGCCGTTGGGCAGCGTCAGGTGGCCCTGATCGGGTGCGACGGTGCTGTCCCAGATGTCGTAGCCGGCGATGCCCGTCATCTGGCCCGTGGTCGGATTGCTCCCGTAGGTCAATACGCGACCATCGGGCAGCACGACGGTGTGAACCGAGATGCCAGGCCAGGTGTACACCGGCGACCACATGCCGCGCGTGTTGGCGTCACCCGGGATCGTGACTGGAGGAAAGAAGCTCTGGCGGTGCTCGGTGGCCTGACGGGCCTGCTCCGGTTCGGTCGGATCGCCTCCCCCGCACGACATCAGGACGAGCAAGAGGCCCGCGGCAAGGGCATTGGTAGCCAGCGATCTGCGATTCGACAAGACGGCGCCTTCTTCTATGGATCCGGGGCTCTGTCCCCGAGGTGGACTTGACGGCAATCACTCGCACCGCGTCGTGCCGCACCAGGGATTTTTCCGCGCTCCGCAGCCCTTGCCGACACCTGACTTAAGGGGTCGTCGTGAATCGTGGGGAGAGCGGTGCCTGTACGTGAGGACGACGGCGGCAGCGCCTTGCCGGGGCGGCGACTCTGTCGCGTGGCCGCAGGCCCCCGAGGTACACGCCCCGCGCCTGCGTGTCGCACCGGCATGCCAAGGGCTCGCCGCACCGCGGGCATGACATCATCGGCTTCCGGCGCGAGCCACCGCCCCAGCACTGCCCGCAAATTCCCGTGATGTCCGCTCCCCTGGTCTCGGTGGTGATTCCCACCTACAACTGCGGCCGGTTCATCGCGCAGTGCATCGACAGCGTTCTGGCGCAGCCGGGGTGGCCGCTCGAGGTCGTGGTGGTCGACGACGGCTCCACGGACGACACGATGGACGTGCTGGCACGCTATGGCGACCGCCTGCGCGTGTTCCGACAGGCGAACCGAGGCCCGGCGGCGGCACGCAATCGCGCCATCGCGGAGGCGCGCGGAGACTTCATCGCTTTCATCGATGGCGACGACCTTTGGCTGCCGGGACATCCGGGCCAATTGATGTCATACCTGGTCGCCCACCCGGAGACCCGCGTGGCCTACGGCCAGTGGAACGTCTGGCAACCGCAGCCCGATGGAACCTATTTGCCGATCCCTGAGGCAGCCCCGCGACGTGACCTTGAAATTGAACCGGGCGGCTCAGGATGGCTGTACACGCAACTGTTGTTCGACTCGCGCATCCACATCATCGGTGCGATCGTCCACCGCAGCGTGATCGACGCGGTTCATGGCTTCGACGAAAGCCTGCGCAGCGGCTCGGACTACGATTTCTGGCTGCGCGTATCGCAGAAATTCAGCATCGTCGGCTTCCGCAACGCGGTTGCGGTGTACCGGCAGAATTTGTCCTCCGTGACACACACGATGCGCGCCGAGAACAATGCCTACATCATGCTGACGCGCAGCCTGGCCACCTATGGCGCGTCGGACGCCGCTGGCAACGTGGCACCGGCGACGCAGGTGTCGCGGCGTCTGGCCGAGTTGGCCTTCGCGCACGGCTACCGCCATTTCTGGCGCGGCGATCCGGCCATCGCGGCACGATCGTTTCGCGACTCGCTTCGCCATCGTCCGTTGCAACCAAAAGCCCTTTTGTATTGGATCGCGAGCTTGGTGCGGTGTGCACGGCCGCACGCCAAGCGCGCGGCCTGAGGCTTTGCGGCCACGCTGCCCTCGCTACCCCAGGTGAGGGATGCGGAATGCGGCGCGGCCGGTGGAATAATCGGTTTTCACCCTTTGCGGCGCTGCCACGCTGGTGCCGTCCACGTTCGTGCAGCCCCTTACATTCGTGAACGTCGAAGAGCAGGTCGTCCAGATCCTGAGGTCCACGCTGAATCTGCCGGTCGCTCGTCGGCTCGATGGCGGCACCGCGCTGCTCGGCCACGTGGCCGAGCTCGATTCGATGGCTGTGGTATCGATCCTCACGGCGCTCGAGGAGCGCTTCGGTTTTGCGGTCGACGATGACGAGGTCGATGGCCGCACGTTCGAATCGGTTGGCAGCCTGACCCGATTCGTGCAGCAGAAACTGAATCCATGAGTTCAGCTGGGCCGACGCGACAGTCGGCCTCGTTCTCCGCGGGCCCGTCGGGCTCCAGCTTCGGCACGGCCTGCCCGGTCGCGACCAACCCGGTCGGCCTGGCGGCGGCGAAGTCCTACCAGAAGCACGCGGACGAGATGCGCCAGTTGCGCGAGCTCGGTCGGTTTTACGGCTTCCCGGTCAAGTAAG
>Ga0207675_100003616_pt1 | contig 15074 bp, 11 predicted proteins | sample KBSSwiS42_FD_184305 | JGI IMG/M metagenome (GOLD analysis project Ga0207675, IMG submission 184305) | Switchgrass rhizosphere microbial communities from Kellogg Biological Station, Michigan, USA - KBS Switchgrass S4-2 (SPAdes) (version 2) | ecosystem: Host-associated > Plants > Roots >... | reverse complement strand
TTTGTCTTTAACCTGTAAGAGTTCTGAATACCTTTTTACAAAAGCCAGGCTTAAAAATATAAATGTAGAAAATGCAATCAACCAAAAAGACAAATGAATGTTTGTAGCTATCCCACCTGCGAAAACCCGCGTTGAATATAGTACCGCTAACGTAAAGACATCGTATAAAACAATTCTTTTTAAATAAATAGAATATGAAAATGAAGTCAAAAAATAGAAAAGAAGGATAAGCCAGAATAAAGAATCCAACTTTAGGGCAAGATAAAATCCACCTGTCAAAAGAATAATGGAAAGTATGATGCCTGTGGGAATGGATAGCTTTCCAGAAGCAAAAGGCCTCAATCTTTTTCTCGGGTGTACCCGGTCTGAATTGAGATCTAATAAATCATTGATCAAATATCCTGCTGATGCTACAAAGCTAAATGAAGCAAAAGCAATAAGGGCTTGAATAAATGTATCGATAGAAAAAAATGAATGGGAGGTGATCAGCGGCACAAATATCAGTATATTTTTTACCCACTGATATGCCCTGATAGCTTTTATATAACTTTTTATAGACCCTGTTTTAAAGTTGAAGATTTGTTTCACTTCCGAAATTTTCTTCGCCTTCATCTTTACAGGTAGTGAAGGGTTAACGAGGTAGGAGTAACGGGCGGCAGCAAAAATTTTCAAATCTGGCCAGGAATTGCCGATGTAATCAAACTTTGCTTTTCCAAATTGATCTATTAGAATTTCTAATTTTCTTTTTCCTTTTAAATTATTACTGCCTTCTGTGCCGTAGACCTTGTCAAAAATAGGGTGGGTTTCTGCTATTGCGAGTGCATTGGTCAGGGGAGAAGCGGTGGCAAGAATCAGTTTCCTTCCTTTGCTTGCTTCTCCTTTGAGGAAATCCAGTACCTGCAAATTATAAGGAAGCAGCTCTGAGGGTATGTGTACGGTTTGAAGTATCCTGGTTTTAAGGTAGGCCTTACCTTTAAAAAACCAAATGAAACAAGGGAAAATATAGAGAGGATTTTTTTTTAAAAGCAGAATAAACCCTTCATATAAAAGATCAGTATTTATGAAAGTACCATCCAGATCAACAACAAGTGGATAGTCATTACCGATAGCGTGGTTTTGCATTCTTTTGTCTCTATACTTTAAATATGGTATAAATTCGTTCGGATCGAAACTCAATGAAAGGAGTTGATAAGCTCGGTCATTTTTTCTGTTACATTACTCCCAAAAATTCCGTTCTGCTTTTCGGGTGGCGCAAAATCATTAATTCTTGAAGCAATCCCGTTATCTGTTGGATTGATCAATAAATTCCACTTTTCTTTAACGGTTTCAACCCATTCCGTTTCTGTTCTGAGAGTGATGCATGGTTTGCGAAGAATGTAGGCTTCTTTCTGGATGCCCCCGGAATCGGTAATAATTCTTTTTGAATAATTTTCAAGTACGATAAAATCCAGATAACCCTGGGGAGCTGTCATTTCAATATTTTTCGGCACAGGATAGCTATCTCCAAGCATTTTTTTTGTTCTTGGGTGCACGGGAAAAATAATCTTTTCTTCCAATTGCCCAAGTTGGCTAAGCAAATGTCCTAAAATAACAGGGTCATCTACATTATAATTACGGTGAAGTGTAAGAAGGTTATATTCTTTGCCTTCAAGTTTTAGTTCGGAGATTATAGTTGACTTTTTAAGAGCTATTTCAAGGCTATTTTTTATAGTATCAACCATGATGTCTCCGGTGAGATAAGCATTTTTTTCAAGGCCTTCTGATTTCAGAATATTCATGGCCGTGGGTGTCGGAACAAACAGATACCTGGATATATGATCAGTTGCAATCCGGTTAACTTCCTCCGGCATGGTTTTATTATAGCTGCGAAGTCCCGCTTCTATATGGATGATGGGTATATTTAATTTTGCCGCTGCCAATGCTCCCGCAAGAGTTGAATTGGTATCTCCAAAAACAACAACGAGGTCAGGTTTTTGGTGAATCATTGCCTCTTCCAACGCGATCATCATTTTCCCTGTTTGTGCAGCCTGGCTGCCTGACCCGATTTCAAGATGAATATCCGGCTTCCTGATTCCTAAGTCGTCAAATATCTTTTCCGACATCGCGTAATCATAATGCTGACCGGTATGGACAATGTATTCTTCGTGTGATCCGGAAAGGGCCGCTGACAGGGGAGCAAGTTTTATAAATTGCGGCCTTGCACCTACAATGGAAAAAATTTTCATGCTAAGCCAGTTGAGGTTTTGTTTCGAGCTTTATTTCTTTCTGTTCTTCCGCAAACCGTTTTGCAAATTCACCCATTGGAAGCAATTCAAAATTATTCTTCAGCATTTTTAAAGCTGTTTCGAAGATTTCAATTTTCTTTTCACTTTGAATATTCATGCCGGGGAAAAATTTAAGCTCGGGCGCATGATCGCTTCCAATAACATCGAGCGGATGCAAAAGATAGCTGGGCGGTGTTTTAGTGATCTTACACATAAATATCGAAAACCGCAGGTACATCTTCATTAGAGCTGTCGAAATATTGCTGATATATATCAAATAGCTTTGATGGAAGGGGATTTTAAATACCGGCATCGTACTAACCGGTATCTCCAGCAGTTTTTTATTACTGTTTAGTCTCCACCTGAACGGCTTTAAAGGATAAAAGCCTTCTCTGAAAGATCCAAATAATTCTTTCCTGCTTTCCTTTTCTTCTTTTGAAAGCTTGGATTTTGCAAAATAATATTGCCGCATCAATGGCGAAATATATGTCGGCAATATGGAAGCATCAAATATGTAATTACGTTCTTCCAGCACTTCAAAAAGGTCATTACTCCAGCTAAAACCGGGACCGCGGAACATATTTGGCCGTTTCCCTGTCGCTTTTAAAATAGCTTCTTCGGCAATTTCTATTTCTTTCGTAATTTTTTCTTTCGAATATGTTTTTAGCCACGATTCATGATGAAAGGAATGATTGGCAACCTCATGACCTCTTTCTACAATGCTTCGGAGTATTGCATGATTTTTTTCAATAGCTGCGTCCTGGCCCACAATAAAAAAAGTAATCTTGATGTCCAGTTTATCGAGAACATCTAAGGTAATGGGTAGTACAATGTCCAGGTAAGAGGGGAATTGCTCCCATCCTGCATCGCCGTGGACTTTCATATAAGACCATTTATCATCAAGGTCCAATGAAATACTTGCGGGTAATTTTTTTTTCATTGAGCTAGAATTTCTTCAAGTTTGGTTTCGGCAACACGAACGGTTTCATTTACATTCAGTGTACCGTCTTTAATATTTGATGTGTTTACAATATATACATTGGGTATAGATGTTTTAATGTCCGGCAACAGTTCGGAATAGTTAAGTCTTGCAACGGTCATAACGTGTTTTGCACGGGCAACGCCGACAAATTTGATATTGTCATCTGTCAGCCAGGGATACATCTTTTTAAAATTATCTATAAAATAATTTTTAATTTCTTCATCGGACTGGTCTAAAAGCGGATCGGTAGAAACAACATATTTTGGAAGGTACACCAGTGCTTTTCCCCCAAGATAATCTTTGTTTACAAGGGCAGACATTTCTATAACTCCTGTAAAAGGAAAGCGTGAATCCGTAATATTCGTAATGTAAAAATTACTAATCGACTTATCAAGCAACACGGCCACGCATATTACTCCAAGATATTCGATATCGTTAAGCCTTCGTGTTTCATTTTCAGAAAGCCCCTTGCATAACCTTGCAGCGATCGACGACGGCAATGTTACGATCACTTCATCAAATTCATGTATAGCGTTATCGTTGAGTATTACGGCAGGTTTATTATTCACTGATGTTTTAACTTCTTTTGCAGTATGGCCGGTTTTTATTTCAACTCCCTCATCAATCAATGTTTTCTTGAAAGATTGGATCACTGTTTTATACCCGCCAGGCACATAGCCAAACATTTCTTTTTTCAATCCACTGCGCCTTGCACCATATAAACGTTGTATTGTTGCCCATATAAAAACAGCAGATGTCCTTTCATAGCTTTCTCCCAGCTTTACCTTTAATAAAGGCAACCATATTTTATTATACGTATTGGAACCCGACCATTTTTTAAGCCAGGTTGTAACAGGAATTTTTTCAAGTTTCTTCCAGTTTTTTATTCTTGAGGCTACCAATATTGTCAGACCAAGACGAAATTTATCAATGAGGTTTAGTGTCGGAAATTTTAAAAACTCTATAGTGTCTGACATAGAATAGAGTTTCCCGTTTATATAAAATCCTGTCTTTGTTTCTACCCATTCTATTTTATCATCGAGGTCAATGTCTTTCAAAATAGTTCTTGTCCTTTCGTCAGATAAAAGAATAACGTGGTAAAATTTATCCCATTCCACATCATCCATTTTCCAGGGGCTCACTAATCCTCCAAGTTCGGGAGCAGCTTGAAATATTGTGACCTTGTGGCCTTGCTGAGATAGGCGGTGCGCAAGCGTCATTCCCATAATTCCGCCACCAACTATTCCCCATTTTTTTGATTCCATTGAATTTTCTGCTTGAATATAAGCTGTTTGAAAGTTGCTTATTTTACAAAAATTATATTACTGCATGGATGTAAACGAAAAGATTCGGATCCGCCTTCTTTAAACTTTTTTCTCTTAGGCTTTTATAAACTGTCACGCAATTTCAGCGGATGTTATAAATTGCTTTTGCCATTCAATGGTAGCACGTAGTCCGCTTTCCAAATCCCATTTAGGTTCAAAGCCAAGAGTGTTCTTTATTTTCGAGATATCAGGAACTCGTCTCATTACATCTTCATACTTACCAAATGTTGAATAAGGGATAAAATTGAGGTTCGGCTCTGAATTTTCCCCATTCACTAACTTCCATATAAGAATGGCGAGGTCCTTAATTGAAATTTCTTTGGATTTACCACCTGTATTGAAAATCTCATTTTTGGATTTCTCATTTTCTACACATAAAACAAGACAACTTACAGTGTCTTCAACATAGGTAAAGGTTCTGGTTTGTGAACCGTCCCCATGAATATCAATTGACTCTTTTTTGAATGCCTTTTCGATAAAGACAGATTGAGGCCCTCCCCACCATGTAAGATTCTGGTGAGGCCCATACGATCCAAAGAAACGGGTAATTGTATAGTCTATTCCATATTCTTCATGATTGGCTATGATAAATTGTTCTCCATACATTTTGGAGAGTGCATAAGCCCAGCGCTTTACTGTAGTGGGTCCCATCACAAGAGCCGATTCTTCATGAAACGGAACATCGGGGTTTTTTCCATAGACATCAGACGTTGAAGCAAAAATGATCTTTGACTTATCATGAATACATTTTTGCACAACATTTCTTAGCATCAGGTAATTTTCCTCCAGCGTTCTTAAAGCGTTAGTATAACGCGGTATTTTTTGCGAGGCAAGATGGATGACAGTATCAGCTTTTACGCTATTAAGTATAAGGGGGTTGGCAATGTCGCCCATTATATATTCGAAATTGGGATTTGTTTTTATAAATTCGATATTGCGGCGAAATCCATAATTAAGGTTGTCCACCCCGGTTACTGAATGGCCTCTATCTAACAATCTTTTGGCAAGGTTTGATCCGATAAAACCCGCAACTCCTGTAATCAGAATCTTCATGGTTTAATATTACATTTTTTGACGATGGTAAAATACAATTCTTTTCAGAACTTTTAAAGTAAACTCTTTATAAACTGCTATACGAAAATTGACCCGGATAGTTTATTATTTTAAAGCGTGGTCGTAATGGTGAATTAATGAAGCTGTTTCCTGTATATTTCCCTGTGAGGAAGCTCCAAACAAAATAGATTGAATATTTGGCAGAGAACACACGTATTCCAAAGCCTCTTTCGCTGAAATAGACCCACCGGCTAATACCTGCATAGCAATAACTCTTACTTCTTTACTACGCAGGGTTTCTTCATAAATTTCTTTTCCTCCTGACATCCTGAACCCTGCTTTGTTAATGGAAGCGCATATAATTGGGTTTTGAATGCCTGCATCATTTAACGCAGTCAATAACTTTGGCATATTCATCGTAATAAAACCAGGTTCGGCGTTGTGTTTTTTTATTACATAGTCATGAAAGGCTTTTAAAACATCGCTCATACCTAATCCTAAAAGAAGATCAGTAATTACATTTTGAAGAAAAATAACAGGTGTTCTTATTCCTTTAAACATTTTCAACTCGGCGTCTACCAGCAGTTCCATAATTGATAAATAATCCTTCGCCAGGTAAGCAACCCCTCCTTTAAAAATAGAGCCGAAAAAATTTCCGGGAGTGTATTCACGTAATGCACCGACAACGCCCAGTTCAGTAACGGCATTGGCATACTTATGGGCATACGGCATACAGGGGTAGATGGAAAATTTTTCATATCGCGCAGGATTTTTGCGTATAAAATCACAGATGTTTGAAATACGATCATGTGTTGTGCACATAAAGGTATTTATGCCTGCATCTATCGCATAGTCCAGCGTTCTGATAATCGCATGGTCATCTTTAAATTTTATTGCCTGGGCTCTTGACTTTTCGTCTGAAATATGATTAACTGCAAAGAACTGATTATCGCCGAATAGAATTCTTTCCATTTTAAAGTGATGAACTTTTTTTAATTAGAGATATGGCTCTGTCTGTATACCACGCACTTTCGAATGTATTAATACTGTTAGGGACCTTACCCAGGCAAGCTCTGGCAAAATAATCCATTTGCGCGGAGTATTCTTCGCCGCGTAAATAATAATCAACCTCTTCGGTTAAATCAGTAACATATTTTACATTCCAGCCTTTTGAATAGCTGTCAGGAGTCTTTTCTTTGAAATAAACTTTCAATTCATTTGCATCCGAAATAATTTTTCCTTTGGTGCCGACAACAGTTACCGAAGTTGACATTTTTCTATAAGTATCGTCACTCCAGTTTACAGATAATACTCCGCTGACACCGGAAGATAACGTCAACAAAGAATAAACGGCATCTTCCACATTTTTTGAATAAACTGATTTTAATAAACTCCCTTTTGATTCGGCAACCGGGGAAAGAATATCATTGATCAGATCGATAACATGAGATGCATAATCAAGCAGGCATCCACCACCCTCAGAAGGATCTGAACGCCAGGTATCCTGTTTTTTATTTACTACAACTGGCCCATAGGCTTCCCCTGTAAAATGATATATATCACCGAGTGCGTCACTATTCACAATTTTTTTCATTTCACGAAAGGTGCCAACAAATTTATTATGATAACCAACCTGGTTAACCAGTTTTTTTAAAGCGGCTAATTTTACCAGTTCGCTACCCTCGTCAGCCGTCAGGCAAAATGGTTTTTCCGCAAAAACATGTATATTTTTTTCGAGAAGGTCTTTAATAATAGTGTAATGAAATTTTGTAGGAACCGCAACAACTACGGCATCTGGCTTTACCTCATTGATCATTACCTTGTGGTCTGTGAAACAATTAAATTTCCCGTATTTAGATAAAAATTCGTTAGTCATTTTTGAAGTATCACAAACTCCAACTACTTCAACCTGTGGATGCGCGTTAAGGATAGCGAGGTGTGAGATTCCCATTTTTCCAGCTCCCAGCAAAGCAACTTTTAGCATCTTATCTTCTTATGTATTTTTAAATAATTTAAATAACGATCAGTTATAATTCCCCGCAGATAAATTTCTATTCTTCTAGTCAATAAAAACCGGTAGTAAATCAAGAAGTATTTTTTCAGAGGGCCGTGTAATAGAACAATAAATATCCTTCATGTTGGGCGAAAAGTAATAATTATTTTCAATTTTTATTTCCCCTGAAGGATTCGATGTATTTATCAGAAACAAGATCCCAGTTAAATCTCTCCTTTACGTCCTTTTGCCCTCTGATAGCTTTTTGTTTCAGGATTTCATAATTTTCCAACGCAAAAGAGATTACTTTTTTCAGATCATCTGAATTGCCTGATTTAAAATGAAAAGCATTTTCTCCCGTAATGAAAATATTTTCTTTGATATCTGAGCATATTAAGGGTGTACCCAGGCCCATGACCGTAAGAATTACTGGTGACAGCCCTTCAATAAGCGAAGGTTGTATGTATGCAAAGGCATTCTTAATCAGGATATTTGTATCGTCTCCATATACATAGCCCGGAAAAATAATTCTTTTATCATTTGTGTTGCGAATTGTTGCTTCATAGTTTCCGGGATTTGGAGAACCTCCGATCAGCACCAGTTTTTTTTCAGTTTTCAGGTTTTTAAACGCCTCGACCAAAAGATGTAACCCTTTATCCGGAATGAATCTTCCCACGAATAAAAAATAGTCTCCGGAAGTTAAATTAAGACGATTCAGGACCTCAGAACTTTCCGGAAGATCAGGAACTTCGGAGCCATAGGGAATAAACCCGTATTTTCTGTTGAATTTTTTTTCAAAATATTCTTGGGTGAAAATGTTATCAAAAACTACCTCATTCGGCAGATAAGCGGTTATATGATTTGAAAACCGATAAAACAGTTTGCCGTACCACGGCCATTTATCTCTTTTCCAATCCATCGCAAATTGACTTACGACCACTCTTTTTCCCGCCAGCCTTAAAAAGAACCCCCATATACTGTTTGCTCCGCTATGCAGATGTACTATGTCAGCACTGTTTCTGAATATTACATCCATGGTTGCTTTGAAAGAGTGGAGTAAAGTGTCAAATCCTGCTTTCTTAACCGTTTTATAATATTTTAATTCTACGCCCCGGTATTCCTTTTCATGAAGACCTTTTTCTCCGGGATAAATGCGGCAGTATGCTAATACCTTATGTCCACGGTTTACGATTCTTGGATATAGTTCAACAGCAAATTTATCCGAACCGGCACCACCGGCTTTTGGTGGAATAGATCTGAATCCGCCAAAAGCTGCTATTCTCAGTTTTTGCATTTTTTGTTTAGTGGAGATATTTCGGGTAGTATTCGTCGATATATTGTTTCAAAGCTTGTCGCCAATCCTGCATAAAGTTCATGTTCCTCAATTCAAGTTTGCGGTTTATTAAGCGTTCATTGGGGGGTCTTTCCGCGAAATAAATTTCTTTGAAATGGTCAGATTTTACCTTTGTGATTTTTACTTTTTTAGTAAGATTTAAAATTTTTAAAAGCTCTTCCGCAACCTCTAACCGGCTGGTTTGCCCGCCACAAACCATATTGTAGAGCCCCCAATATTCTTTCTCAACAAGCGCTTTTACATTTTTTGCAAAGTCATGTGTAAATGTTGGAGTACCATCTTTATCATCTACGATAAATAATTCTTTTTTTCCTTCTTTTAGCTGACGCATCAGTTTCTGAATAAATTTTTTGTCTTTTTTAGGACCAGCGCCCATCATCCATCCTGCGCGGCAGATCAGGAATTTTCTTGCATTTTCCGCCACAAATCGTTCTCCCATATATTTTGAACGGGCATATACACCCAATGGGTTCGGAAGATCCCAGTCGTCATAGAATTCTTTTTTACCGTCAAAGATACCTGCGGTACTTATGTATAGTAGCGGAATATCGAGTTCATTTGCGATATATACTGCATTTTCAACGGAAATCGTGTTGGTGTGATAAGTGTCTTCAGCATTTTTTTCACAATACTCAAGATCGGTATATGCGCCGAGGTGAAATAAATAGTCTGGCTTGAAATTCATTACGTCTTTCCGGTAGTTTTTATGGTCACGGAAGTCAAGAAATGATAACCAGTCTTCATTTACATCTTTGTCTGTACACTTCAGCTTGTAATCTTTTTTAAATTGTTTATAAAAAGCCTCACCCAGCATACCCCCACAACCAGCCATATAGATCTTTTTCTTAGTTGCCATTGTTTATTATACTATTAATTACAAAATTTAGTTTTGTCCAGTGTGTTTCAAAATTTACAATACCGTAAACATGTGTTCGTGCCTTTTTGCCCATTTCTTTTGCTGTAAAATCATCATTCCATAGCGCTATCAGTTTTTCACGAAGATCAGCCACATTGCCTGGCTCAAACAAATATCCTGTTTCACCATGCTTTACGAGTTCAGGTATTCCGCCAATGTTTGATCCAACTACAGGTTTTGAAAACAAAAAACTTTCAATAACTGAAAAGGGAAAATTTTCATACCATTCAGAAGGACAAACGACAAATTCCGAATGATGCGTGAGTTCAAATACAGATTGCTTATTTTGAAAGCCAAGGAACTCAATATTATTTAGCTGTTCAACTTTCACAAATGCTCTGAGCTCTTCATCAGCGGCGCCAGTTCCTGCTATCTTCAATTTTATACCACTCCCTTTTACTGCATAAATGAGCGTTCTTATCCCTTTTATATTCTCTATCCTTCCTACATAAAGAATATACCTTTCCTGTTTTCCCGTTGTTGCAATATTGTCATACTCCTTAATAAAATTGTCTATTAACGGGATATTGTAACATAGATTGCTTACATGAAGCCGGGAATCGCTGAACCCGAAACTGCTGAATTTATTTTTAAGAAAATTTGAGGGGCATAGATAGGCGTCTACTTTTTTGTAGATACCTGATTTATGATAAAAATAGGCGTCCGCGCTGGCCAGCATACTGGCCGGTAATGAATTTTTCTTACACTTATTTATGGTACAATGAAAAAAGTTTCCGCCGATACATTTTTCACAAATCTTTCCATTTGATATGAATAGGCTCTCCGGACAGATAATTTTATAGTCATGAAGGGACCATATGATCTTTACTCCCGCTTTTTTAAGCTTCCAGATAATTGCAGGCGTTATATAATGGTGAATATTGTGTAAATGAGCAATTTGAATATCGTTTTCAGCCAAAGCCTGTTCCACTTTTTTTAGAGCGTCAGATGAAACAATTGAACTCCTGACAGCTTTATAGCTATTTAAAAGACTCTTGTTCTTATTAAGCTGTTTATAATCGGGTGAGTTTACAAAATACGCGGGCTGTTTTACCGGAACATTCTTTTCATTAATTGTACTCAAAGGAATAACCTCGTGTCCATGCATCTCATAAAGTGCCCGAACATTGTCTACATATGTCCAATCGCCACCTGTCGGGTACCATGACCAATTAACCAGAAGTATTTTCATTTACCAATGATTATTTGGAACACATGACTAACTTCGGTCTTGTTAGTATCAACATTTATCAGGAAAAGGGTAGACGCTTTCATATACACACTTTTAATTGTCATATAAAAGGGCTTTATTGCTTTTATACCATTCCACAAATTTGTTTACTCCTGTTTCTATATCATATTGCGGGTTATAACCAATTTCAGCTTTCGCTTTGGATATATCTGCATAGGTGATATTTACATCCCCTTGTTGCAATGGCAGTCTGTTCAGTTCTGCCTTTTTTCCTAATGATTTTTCAATTGTTTGAACAAGCTTCTTAAGATCGATAACTTTTGATTCACCTAAATTATATACCCTGTATCCACCGAGGTTTTCAAACGCACAATTAATACCACTTACGATATCCTCGATAAAAGTATAATCTCTTGCTGTTGATCCGTCGCCATAAAAAGGAATCGGTTTTCCTTCATCGATCAGTTTTGTAAACTTATGGATAGCAAGATCTGGCCGCTGCCCTGGGCCGAACACAGTAAAGAAGCGGAGACAGGTTATATCAAATCCGTATAAATGAGTATAAACATGACATAAGAGCTCACCGCTTTTTTTTGTCGATGCATAGGGCGAAATAGGATTATCAACAGTATCCGTTTCAGAGAACGGAACTTTTTGATTGTTTCCATATACAGACGATGAGGACGCAAACAGCATTTTTTTTACTCCGTGAGATTTCATGATTTCAAGCAAACAAACTGTTCCGTTAATATTGACATCATAGTATTCGCCAATAGATTCTATAGAAGGCCTTACTCCGGCTTTTGCTGCCAGGTGAATAACCACATCTGTTTTGTTTTCTGAAAAAATAGGGCTCAGTACTTTACTGTCGCGGATGTCACCCTCATAAAATCTGAAACCCTGGTTTCCTTTCAGTTGGTCTAAGTTCAGGCGCTTGAATTTTTTTGGATAGAAAGGATCGAAATTATCAAGGCCTGCAACATGATGACCCCTGCCTGTAAAATACCGGCAGACATTTGATCCGATAAACCCTGCCGCTCCTGTCACTAAAATATTCATCAGTTGTTATTTTCTTTTAATAGTCGCTGATAAACGGATACGTATTGTTTGGTCATAATCCTTGAATCGAACTTATCACGTACCATCTTATTCCCATTCTGTCCAAAATGCTCTTTGAGTTTTCTATCGTTCATGAATGATTCAATTTTTTCTTCCAGTTGATCGTCTCTTTCCGGATCAATCAGAAACCCATTTTCATTATCAATCACTACTTCATTTGTGCCCCCACCACGTGTTGCGATAACTGGTTTGCCCAGAGCCATATATTCAATGATTGAATTTGAAATCCCTTCTCCGTGGAGTTTGCTATTGGTGAGCAGGATACCGACATCAAAAATATTTACAATCGATTCAACATCTGATCTTTTGCCTGCGAAAATGATTTTATCAGCCAGTGACACGGGCACACTGTTTTTTATTTCTGCCAGGTTAGAACCATCACCTACCAGTATGAACCTGATATTTCCATGTTTTGAAATAAGACTTTTGGCTGCCGTGATCAATGTTTTGTAATCTTTGCGGTCTTCAAATGCAGCCACCATTCCTGCTACAAACAGATCACTTGATTCACTGAACGATATTTCTTTGCGGATACAAGCCGGCTCTTTTAAGTTTTCAAAACGAGAAAGATCCATACCATTATAAATGCAGGCGGACTTTTTTTGGGGTGCTCTGTAGGCAGCTAAGCCCGCTTTTGAGTTGCCGATTACTATATCGGCGAATTGAAAAAATAACCTTGCACGCAGCCAATGCTTATTTAAAATATTTTGTTGAGACGGGGTATCTACCACCATGCCATTCACCAGCTTTATGTGAAGTAGCTTGCATGCAGGCACACTATATACTGCTGTCATGCTATCCCAGCAGTGTAAAATATCTGGTTTGTACTCTTTGCAAAGCGAATAAAGCTTTTTAAATATACTGATGTCCTTTTTTCTTTTTCTAATAAGGTAGTGTATCCTGATCCCCAGATTGAATACTTCTTTGTAGTGAACGTCCGACCCCATTAATACGAGTTCAAATTGAACGTCTGTGCTTTGTTTGAGTTGCTTCATTAGCTCCAGCAATCTTCGTTCTTTTCCCCCCGGGCCTAAAGAGTCAATAAAAAATAATATTTTCACTATTTCTGCACTATTTGACTGTAACTGTAAACAGATACTGGAATGATTACCAGCAAAATTGACTTACGATTATTTATTGATTTTGTTTTAACCATTCATTGAAAAACAATAACGCCCATATTTTTTCACTGGTATCCCAGCGATGTTTGTCATTTTTTTCATTCATGCTTATTGCTTTTTGTACAAACCGCCGGTCCAGATAATTGTAAAGTAAGCAGCACTTCGAGTTAAATGTATCGTTCACATATGTTTTCAGATCTCCCTTAAACCATACTGAGATAGGCACCGCAAAACCCTGCTTAGGGTGTTTCAGAATGCTTTCTGGTAAATAGGGTGACATAGATTTTTTGAAAATATATTTTTGATTCTTTCCTTTAAGTTTCAGGTTCGATGGTATTTTAAAGGTTAATTCTGCAAACTTATGATCTAATAAAGGCACCCGCACCTCGAGCGAATTAAGCATACTGGCCCTGTCCACTTTTGTTAGTATGTCGTCAACCAAATAGGTTTGAAGATCGAGATTTTGAAGATTCGTAACAAAATCATCAGTACTGCTGGTTTTTAATATTTTCTGCTTGTACAATTCAGATGTTACAGTACGATTAATTGCACCATAATTCAGCAGGTGTTTTCGTCTTTCATGCTTTTTCCAAAAGGTTGAAAAACTTCCTAAATAGTCTTTGTTCTGAGAAAGATAATATGTCAGGTTTCTCCCCCTGACATATTGGGGAATCAGTTTATGAACGTTACCCCATATAAGTTTATTCAAAAATGGCGATTTGAAATTGAGGGGGAAAGAGTATATTTCTTTATTTCGAGTATAACTATTGTAGCCGGCAAATAATTCATCCCCGCCATCACCTGATAAAGCTACTGTAACATTCTCACGGGCCATTTTGCAAACATAATAGGTAGGTATGGCCGATGAATCAGCATAAGGTTCGTCGTAGGCCCTGACTAATTTTGGTAACAGACTTACAGACTCCGGTTCAACAATTTGCTCGCGATGCTCACAGCCATATTTTTTGGCGACTTCGGTCGCGTATTTTAGTTCATTATACTTTTGTTCTTTAAAGCCTATGGAGAATGTTTTTATTGGCCGGGATGAATTCCGGGCCATCATTGCGACAACGGAACTCGAATCAACTCCCCCACTTAAAAATGCTCCTAATGGCACATCTGAGATCATATGCAGCTTCACTGTTTCTGCAAGACATGCTTCGATTTCTTCCGACCATTGATCTTCATTCTTCGAGTAATCTGGTTCGAATTTAATTTCCCAATATCTTTTAATCTCAATGGACACTTTGTTTTTAAATGATAACAGCAGGTAATGGCCTGGCTGAAGTTTTTTAATGTTACTGTAAATTGATAGATCACTTGTTATATAGCCATAAGCCAAATAGGAATCCAGGGCTTCATACGATAACGTTTTATCAATATTATCTGCTTTTAAAATTGACTTAATCTCGGAACCAAATACAAATTTTTCAATATCGCTATAATAGTAAAAGGGTTTGATTCCAAAACGGTCTCTTGCGCAAAAAAGCTGTTGCTTTTTACTATCCCATATGGCAAAACCAAACATACCTCTCAGATGTTTTACACAATCTGTTCCATATTGTTCGTATAAGTGAACAATTGTTTCGGTGTCTGATTTAGTTTTGAAGACATGCCCTTTACTGATAAGATCATCATGAAGTTCATGGTAATTGTAGATTTCACCGTTGAACACAATCCAAATACTATCGTCTTCATTAGCCAGTGGCTGATGGCCCGTACTTAAATCAATAATGCTTAAGCGACGAAATCCTA
>Ga0207675_100003615_pt1 | contig 15074 bp, 10 predicted proteins | sample KBSSwiS42_FD_184305 | JGI IMG/M metagenome (GOLD analysis project Ga0207675, IMG submission 184305) | Switchgrass rhizosphere microbial communities from Kellogg Biological Station, Michigan, USA - KBS Switchgrass S4-2 (SPAdes) (version 2) | ecosystem: Host-associated > Plants > Roots >... | reverse complement strand
CAGCGTCAACTGGGCGCGCAAGTCAGCGATTTGGCCGATGACGTTCGGCCTGGCCTGCTGCGCGATCGAGATGATGGCGACCGGCGCCGGCCGCTTCGACATCGATCGATTCGGCGCTGGTGTATTCCGACCGAGTCCGCGCCAGAGCGACCTCATCATCATCGCCGGCACAGTTACGCTGAAAATGGGACCGGTAGTTCGTCGCGTTTACGATCAGATGCCTGAGCCAAAGTGGGCGATCGCGATGGGCGCGTGCGCTTCCACCGGCGGTCCGTTCGATTCTTACTCGACGATGCAGGGCGTCGATCGCACGATCCCTGTCGATGTTTACATTCCCGGTTGCCCGCCGCGTCCTGAGGCCCTGCTTTACGGCTTGATGCGCTTGCAGGACATCATTATGCGGGAGGCCCCCTCAGCTTACATTTTCGAATCCGACGGGACAGTTCATCGCCGTCGCACATTCGACGCGGACGAAGCTGCCGCTTAGTAGCAACCCGCGCGCTGACCCGTTATCATATCTCCATACGCTCTCCTGATTTTGTCGGTTCGGTTTTGAAGCCCGAGTTATCGGGATTCAAGGAGGTTCACCATGAAATCCGTCTATTCAAAATTTCTCTTTCTGGCGCTCGCCATGATCGTCGCGATGCCGCTCGTCGTTTCGGCGCAAACGACAAAGCCGCGCCTGCGACGCACAACGACAGCGCGCCGGGTTGTGCCTTTGGTGCCGGTCGGCACGGATCTGAAAGTGCGAATCAATGACACGCTATCCAGCAAAGACTCACGCGCCGGAGATAAGTTCACCGCGACCGTAATCAATCCCGCGCGCTTCGATGAAGGACGCGTCTACGGTCACATTCGCTCAATTGTGAAATCGGGCAAGGTGAAGGGCCGCACGACGATGAATCTTGCGTTCGATTCGATCACTCTGTCTGATGGCCGTTCAGGAACGTTGCACGGTTATGTCACGCACGTGTATGGCGATAAAGGCCGCACCGACAATGAAGGCGGCGTGCAATCTGAGAGTCGCGGACGTCAGACGATCAAGCGCAGCGGCATTGGCGCCGGGGCAGGAGCGATCATTGGTGCGATTGCCGGCGGCGGAAAAGGCGCAGCAATCGGACTGATTGTCGGCGGCGCCGCCGGAGCTGGCTCACTCGCCATGGGTGGCAGCAAGGAACTGAAGATCGAGAACGGTACGGAAATGCTGGTCCATGTAACACGTTGAAGTATTCCTTCGTTGACTTGAGGCTGTTGTGCGTGGCAGGCGTGTTCGCGCTGTCCGGTTGCAGTGCGCATCCGCAAGGTTCAAAAGGTGCGAGTGACACGCGGATTAAAGTTGGCACGGCGCCGTCGTCTGTTGAGCTTGCCGATTTCAACCACGATGGAAAGTTGGATGCCGCGGTCGCCAACTCCGAGAGTGATAACGTGACAGTTCTGCTCGGTGACGGCCAGGGTGGATTCAAACCGGTTGCGGGCTCGCCGTTCGCGGCGGGAAACGAGCCAAACGATCTGGCGATTGGCGATGTAAATAACGATGACAACCTCGACCTCGCATTCGCGAATCACGACACAACTTACCTGACAGTTTTGGCCGGCGACGGAAAAGGCGGCTTCAAGACGGCGCCCGGTTCACCCTTTACCGTTCAAAGCAAACCGCATCCACACGGAATCGCGATTGCCGACTTCAATGGCGACGGCTGGGCCGACCTGGCAACCGACGACTGGCAAAACAATCGCGTCACGGTGGTTTTCAACGATAAGAAGGGTGGATTCCTGTCGCCGGGCGTTTCTTTCGCCGTCGGCAAGATGCCGTATCAAAAATTGCGCGCGGCTGATCTGAACAAAGACGGCAAAGCGGACATCGTCACGACAAACTTCGAAGGCGGAAACGTCACCGTTTTGTTGGGCGACGGCAAGGGCGGTTTCAAAGAAGCGTCGGGTTCTCCGTTCGACTCTAACAAGCAACCGTTTGCGATCGCGATTGGAGATCTAAACGGAGACGGCACTCCGGATCTAACCGTGGGCCATTATTCAGGCCACATCACCGACACGTCCGGTGATCGAATGACGATTTTGCTCGGCGTGGGCGACGGGACTTTCCGGCAGGCTTGGTCGCAATTGGTGCCGGGCAAAGCGCCTACTCGCGTGGCGATTGGTGACGTTAATGGCGATAAGATCGCTGATGTCGTCTTTGCCAATTACGGAAACAACAGCGTGACGGTCGTGCTTGGCTCACACAACAACTTCAATACCGCTTCCGGTTGGACGACAGGAGTGGGGCGGTTGCCCAGCGGAGTCGCCATCGGAGATCTGAACGCCGATGGCAGAGGAGACATCGTCACCGCGAACTATGACGACAACGACATCTCGATCATCCTGACGAAGTAAGCGATTCAGTTTCCCTTTCTACTGTGAATGACGGCTGTGATTATCCGAAGAGTATCCCGTTTGATCTTCACGGCAAGCCTTTCATTAGTTGCTGCCACGACCCTGACGGCTCACCCGTCCTGGGGCATTGTCGTCAGCTCCACACGTATCGTGTATTTCAGCGACCTCGAAACCGTCTGGAAAATCGATCGCGACGGGAAGATGAGCGTCTTTCGTGACGGCGCCAGTGGTATTCATGTACACGAACTCTCGATCGATAGTCAGGACAATATCTATGGACCTATGACTGTTTACGACGCTGTGACCCAAAAATATCTTGTCGGTGCTTGGAAGATGACGCCGGATGGCCGGGAGACTGAGCTTCAGCGGCCAGTCGACAGCGTCATGTCGGGTATAAGCATCTGGCGGGACAGCGCCGGCAACATGTATTCGATCGAACAGAACAATAACCTCAAAGAGAGAACGCTTCTGTTAAAGCGAACGCGAGACGGTAGCGTATTAACGCTGGCCGGCGGTGTTTATGGTTATGGGGATGGCCAGGGTTCGGCGGCGAAATTCAGCAGCGTGTACGCGATGAACTTAGGTCGCGATGGAAATCTTTATTTGACCGATGGCTCCTCCGTGCGTCGCGTCACACTCGCAGGCGCCGTTACTACCGTCGCGAAGGACTTGACGACGCGGACTTCCGAAGACAAGCCAACTTTGTTCGGTGGTGATGACAAGATTCTCGCCGGCCTCGCTGCTGACAGCAGTGGAAATGTTTTTGTAGCCGACGCCGGAAATCGCCGGCTGCTCAAGATTGGGCAGGATGGAAGGGCTGGTGTGGTCTATCGGCTGGACGCGCCGTATTTTCCGACCGGCGCCTTTGTGACCGCGAACGGCGACCTTTACGTCCTCGAGTTTAGTTACACTCCTCCGGGTACTACCGATAAGCCGCGCGTTCGCAGGATCTCGTCAGACGGAAAGAACGTTCTTCTTACCGATGCGGCTGGGAAACAGAACACTGGCTCAGTGGCCCAGCCTACATCATTCGGTGGATCGTCTTTTAGCGTCATCGCATCTGTTAACTTGCGCACGCTGTACATCGTCCTATTAATGATTGCCGGCGTAGCATTAGTCTCGTTTTTGGTCTGGCGAAGAAGACAACAGCGGCGCACATGAAACGACTCCTCCGAATTCTAAAATGGATCGCCATTGTGCTGGTGGTTATCTTCATCGGCATTCAGTTTTATCGACCGGCGCGTACAAATCCGGCGATCGATCCCGCGCAAACTATCGAAGCGCTGACGCAGATGCCGCCTCAGGTCGCGTCAATCTTCGATCGCTCGTGTCGCGACTGTCACTCCCACAAAACGGTGTGGCCGTGGTACACGAACGTCGCGCCCGTTTCGTGGTGGCTCGTCGATCATGTGAACGAAGGCCGCCATGACTTGAATATTTCCGAATGGGGAAAGCTTCCGCACGACCGGCAAGACCGCAAGCTGCGGCAGATTTGCGATGAAGTGACGGACGGACAGATGCCTCTCTCCTCTTATTTACCGATGCATCCTGCCGCGCGGCTTTCAGATCAGGACAAGCAGACGATTTGCGATTGGACCGAGGCCGAGCGACAGCGACTGAGCGCGACAAAATGAGTGTTCTCCCCAGTGCCAGTTTTATTCCGCTTTTGTGTTCTATTTGAATTTGTTCTTACAATTGTGTCCGCTAGTGAACACTGCCAATTTGTGTCATTTTTCTAAATTAGGACTTGAGTCGGGGCATAGGGACTGTTATATTCGCTGTGGCGTACGAACCTGTGCGCTCATTCCAACCCCCTTCTCGCCCTGTTAGAGGACTTTGTGTAATGCAGGAAAATAACAACGGGAAGTCGGGCCAGACTCACACGGCCGAAGCTGCAGGTCTGGCGGTTGCGGCTGCGCAAGCAACCTCACTACTGATCATTGAAGACGACGAAAACATTTCGAGCGCGATTCAGGAATACTTCTCGCGCGCCGGCTACCACGTCAGCACTGCGGGCGATGGATTGGCCGGCGTTGAACTGGCAGCTAAAGCCAGGCCTGATGCAGTAGTGCTCGACTTAATGTTGCCGAAAATGGATGGCTTGGCTGTGTGCAAAGAGCTTCGGCTCAAAGCTCCACAGATGCCCATCCTGATGCTGACGGCGAAAGACGATGTGGTCGATAAGGTGCTTGGCCTCGAGATGGGCGCCGACGATTACATCACGAAGCCGTTTAGTTTGCGTGAGCTGGAAGCGCGCATCAAATCCGTGCTTCGCAGATCGCGCGCCGGAGCCAGCAGCGATGGTCATGACGAAGCGCCCATTCAACGAGGCAACCTGCGAATCGATCCAATTCGCCGTGAAGTGACCATCGGCGAAAAGCAAGTCGAATTGACCCCCAAAGAGTTTGATTTGTTGCGTCTATTCGCCTCGAATCCCGGCCGCGTCTTTCCGCGAAAGTATTTGCTCGAAAAAATCTGGGACTACTCGTACGAAGGGTACGACCGAACGATTGATTCTCACATCAACCGGTTGCGAGCAAAGATTGAACAGAACCCGGACAATCCACAGTTGGTGCTTACGGTCTGGGGGATTGGTTACAAATTCACGGACGCGGACTAGCTAAACGCGTCCTCGTAAACCTCACTAACTTACCCAAGGTCGGAACTCTCCACGCGCTCAAACCAGAACTCCGACAGAAGGTTCAACACTATGAACGCACTTCGCAATCTCATCGGGTATCCCCGCGCATGGCGCCTCGTGCATGTCGCCCTCTTTTGTGTCGCCTTTTGCGCCACGATTGTCGCTCAGGCCGCGGAGGAACACCCGCATGAGGACGATTGGTTCACCGCGTACTTCGTCGACGGGTATGGCTTCGTCGCGGTCTTTATCCTCGCATTTGTGTTGCTGCTCATCTTTCGCAAACTGCGAGCGGGTCGCACCCGCGCTCCACTCGTGGCGAAGGCGGGAACTCGTGTGCAAGCGACGGCCCAGCCCGCGGGGGTCAATCCTGAACCTCGCAAGGTTACGACCGCTTCAACCGCGAGAGAAACGGAGTTCAAAGAACGACGTGCCACACCGCGCGAGCCCGCGTCAGCCGATTATTCGCACCAGGCGTTTGGCGCTTATCGCATCGACCAGGAAGTTGGCAAGCTCGTGCTCGGCAAGGCGCATCGCATGGATGTATTAGCGTCACGCGTACCCGAAGATCGTCGCGCTATCGAAGCGTCGCTGATCAAATGTTTAGCCTCAGCGGACGGTGATAACGACGGTTTGGAGCGAGCTCGTCGCGCGCTGGAGGATTATGGATTCGTGGCCCGTCAAAGTGCGCTGCTGCTCCAAGGGCGGGATGCGTGGGAACGCTCATCCGCCGCCCGTGTGCTCGGCCAAATCGGTTCGGTTGCTTCGTTGCCCGCTTTGATTGAAGCGCTACACGACGGCGATTCAATCGTTCGGAACCAGGCTGTCACCAGTCTCGGCAACTTAAAGCAGCCCGCTGCGATTGGTGCCCTCCTCGACGTCGGTCGACGATATTCGGACATCCCGCCATCAGTATTGAGCGAGAGTCTGAGCGCCTGCTCGGTTGAAGGACTCGGTTTCCTCGACAGCGTGCCATTTGATCTGAACGAGCCAATCGACTCTTCCGAATCGACCGCGGGATTTGAACCGCTGACTGCTCTTGAACAGCTGCCGACCGGCGATGAAGATGCTGCGTTGTTAGGCATGTTGACCCGGCTCGAAAGTTCCGATTCCGCAGAGCGGGCCCAGGTCGCGCGTGAGCTCGGCATGCATCGCGCCGAACGATCCGTCTCAGCACTGTGCGCTGCGGCGTCACACGACGCCGACACCGCGGTGCGCTCCGCGGCCGTCACCGCGCTCGGTGTGATCGATCACGAATCAGTATTTGCGCCGGTTTTGATCGCACTCGCCGACGATACGCGAGAGGTCCGGGCGGCGGCGGCGCGAGCACTATCGGGTTTACACTTCGATCGAGCGCAGGCTTACGCGCGCGTCGAAAGAACTGCCGATCCCGAAACACTTCAGAACTTCGCGCAAGCATGCGTCAAGACAGGCATCGCTGCGCAGGCCGCCGATCGTCTGGCGAGTGACGATCGGCGTCAGGCGTATGAAGCGCTCTCATTATTCTCCCTGCTGACGAAGGCCGGCGAGCTGCAACCCGTTTTCGACGTGATTGAGAATCATCGCGATTTGAGAGCCAAACAAGCCGCGGTGCGAGTGCTGAGTTCCTTCGCGACGGGCGATGCCGTTCCAAAACTGCGTGACATCGTCGGCACGCCCGAAATGCCTGAGGACGTTCGGACTGGCCTTCTCGAAGTCCTCTATAAGCTCGACAACACACCCGCCGTGGTTTAAAGCGCATGTGACAACATCTACCTGACGTTGCATAATCCACCCGGAAACGCTTTTGGTTTCTCGATCGATGCCGCCCCGAGTCATGATCACCAATAGCCCATCCCCTCACATTCGGCGCCTCGTCACGGCACTTGCATGTGCGGCGGTCTTGTTTTCGGCAACACCGTACATCGCCACACAAAGCCGCATAATTCCGCCGCAGCAGACAGCTAACGCAAACGTCAACGCACGCCCAAAAGTCACCACGTTGCGCGCGAGCGATTCTTCCGAAGGATCACGCGTCGCCGTCACGGCTGATCAGTCGTTAAATGAGTACGAAGCGTATCGTCGTGGCGACCGTTTCTACGTCAAGATCCCGCCTGCGGATGTGCCGCGCGCGGAAGCCGTCCGCGGCCGAGCCTTCTCAGATGTGAAGGTGCAGCGTGAGGGTGATAGCACGATCATCTCGTTCCGTTTGCAGCCCGGCGCGACCGCCCGGGTGGAACCACACGGAAACAAACTCGACATTGTGTTCACCATGCCGGGAGCGAAATCGTCCTCGCCACCGGCGAGCCGCGCAATCGTTCGCAGTGATGCTGGGCCCCTGCCCCCGGTTTCGGATCGGAAGCGCCAACCCGAAAGAAATGTGAACTCATCGGCTGGATCTAACGTCGTCGGCTCGTCTACCAGTCGAAAGGCGAACGAGCGCAGCTTGTTTGCCATGATAAAGCCGACGCCGACACCGAAGCCGAACCCGACTCCGAAAACATTACCGTCACCTTTACCGAGTTCAACTGCTTCCGCGCAAACCTCGCCGACATCGAAGACTTCTCCGGCGACCGCTCAACAAAGAAGCACGGCTTCACCGGCCGCGAGCGGCAGTCCGATTCAAGTAGTCTCTCAGACCAGCACCTGGAGTGACTTCAAGCAACGTGTCCGCTACTGGATTCTGCTGGCCCAACTTAATCCCGTTCCGGTGGCGATTGGCGCCGCCGTTCTGCTTTTTTTGATTGGGCTGCTGATTCTTCAGCGCCGCCGCGCGCGCGCGAGCCGTCGCGCGCGTTTGCGTAAGCCTCCTAAGAGAGTGCCATCGGTTCCGGCAGAAGTTAGTCCCGCCGCCCCTAACGCCGGCATAGTTAAGCCGGCGGTGGTCGCGGCGACCGCCGCGAAAATTGCCGCGACAGACACTGCCGTGAGCCCGGCGGCTTCTGATGAGTCCGCGGCAAGCACTCACCGACCAGAAGGAAGCGAACGTGTGTCCGACGAACTGAAGAAGTTAATGGCGGGTGGCGACTACGATGAAAATGTCCTGGCGTCTGACGACCGCGAGACGCGGCAACTGGTCGGCGCGGAATTGTTGTCGGCGCTGGTCGGTCGCAACTTGCAACGACGCGAACGCGCGCGCACCGCATTTATGAGACACGGCTACTTTGACGACGCAACGCGTGATTTGCGCATCGCCGATTCACCGAATGAGCGTGCTGCGGCTGCCCGGCGACTTAGCTTTGTTCACGACCGCGAAGCTACGCCACATTTGACTGCGGCGCTCGACGATGCGTCGCCCGATGTTCGGCGCGCGGCCGTCGAAGCGTTGATGGACTTGCGCGACCCTGCAGCTATTGCGCCGCTCAATTCATTGATGCAAAACGAAAATGATCGCAGAGTTCCGCGCAGCTTGATCAAACACGCGATTGAGTCGTGTGCGACCCGCACTGACGACGAATCGACGCCGACGCCGTCCGTCAGTTCCGTGCCCCCGACAACGTCAGCGCCGGTTTCGGCGGCCCTTGAAACTGAACGTGAGGTAATCGAGATATGAGCCCGCGCGAACTGCTCGTGCAACTCCGGGAAAAAGGGGTTGAGATCAAATCGAATGGCGATCGCCTTCTCATTGACGCACCCAAGGGCGCCATCACGCCGGACCTGCGCGACGCGCTCGCCGCGAACAAAGCGGAACTCTTGAGAATTCTGAACACGCCGGCACCCGGCGATAAGCTTTCGCCACGTTCGATCGAAAAACCTGTAGCCCCGAAACCTGTCGAGCAGCCGCCGGCGCAGAGGGTTGTACCGCCTCCCTCGCGAATCGTCGCGCCGCCGGCGCCGGCACCAACTGCAGTTGCCCCTCGAGCCGCGCAGGCCGCACCGCCTGAAGTCGAACCGGCACGCGCAAACTCTTCGGTCGCGGCGGAAATTGATCAGCTCGAAGCGGAATTAACGCGCTTGCGAAATGAAGAGGCAACGCGTCGCGCTGAGTTCGAGACTGCGCGCCTCGCTGCTGAACACGCGTTCCACCAGGAGTCGACGCGTTGGCGTCAGGAACAGGAGCAGGCGGCGATCACGCGGGCCGAGCAGGAAAAGCTTCGCATCGAAGCCGAAGCGCGCGAACGCGCGGCCGAGGAAACGCGGCGCCGGATCGCCGATGAAGAATTGAAGCGCGTTGAGGAAGAACTCAACCGTATGCGGGCAATGGAAGAAACGCGGCGCGCCGAAGTCGAGGTGCAATTTCGGGCAGCCGCAGCCACCCATCAAGCTGAACTCGAGCAGGTCCGAAAATTTGAAGCAGAACAGTCCCGTATTCGCGTTGATGAGGAGCGCCGCTTTCTTGATGCGGAAGCGAGGAAGCGCGCGCAGGAAGACGAAGTGCGGCGTCGCGCGCAGATGCGCATCGCTGCGGTTGAAGAGGAAATCCTGCGGTTGCGATTGCGCGAAGACGCACGCGTAAAGTCGGCTGAAGAAGCTCGGCTGATGGCGGCAGACACGCAACGGCGGCGGGTCGAAGAAGAAACCCGACGCGTGGCCGAAGCTGAAGCTTTGCAACGTGCTGAACAAGAGGCACAGCTGCGCGCGCAAATCGAGGCAGAGATGCGAGCCGAAGCCGAGGTGAGGCGGCGTGCCGAGGAAGACGCGCGCAAGCGTGCTGAAGATGAAGCTCGCCGGCGTGCGCAGGAAGAAGCAGAGCGATTAGCGGCGGAACAAGCGCGACGTGCTGCGGAGGAACAAGTGCGGCGCCAGGCAGAAGAAGAACAGCGCCGGCGCAGGGAGGAAGACGCCCGACGCGTCGCTCAGGAAGTAGCACAATCGCGCGCTGAAGAAAATGCCCGGTTACGCGCGGAGCAGGACGAACGTCAGCGCGAAGAAGCTGAACGTCGACAACAGGCGGAATTGGAAGCGCGGATCAGGGCGGAGGTCGCCGCCAAGCTGCGTGCCGAAGAAGCTGAACGTCAGCGAGCTGACTTGCGCGATGATACAGAATTCGCGAGAACGAGCGGTGAATGGTTTCGTGGCGGTGAAGAATCAGAATTTCAACCGGTCAGTATCCCTGAGGCTGAAGAAACAATGGTTCCGGTCGCCACTGCATCTTCTCTCGACACCCGTAATCATAAAGATCGAGCCACCGCCGTCCGAGAACTCGGCAGCCACGGCAGCGAAGATGCATTTGACCAAATCACTGAGGCCTTCGACGATCCCGCTCCCGAAGTTCGCAACGCCGCCGCCCGCGCGCTCTTTGATTTTCAGGAAGACCGCGCTGCCGCATTTACCCGTGCACTACGCGATGCCTCGATAGATCGGCGAGCGCGGATTGGCGCCGCGATCGCGGAATCGGGACTTGCCGATCAGGCCATCAACAACCTCACCGGCGAAAGCCGCGATCGGACTTACGATGCGTTTTCACTCCTGTTCCTGATGTCCAAATCGGGCGAACTCAATCCGCTGATGCGCGCGATCGAGGAACATCCGAGCACCGAAGCACGTCTTGCGGTTATTAAACTTCTCGCCTTGAGTGGCCAACCCGAAGTCCTTCCCGCATTTCGCCGGCTGGCGGTCCGGGGTTCTTTGCCCCCTGACGTTCGTTCGGCGGTGATGGAGGCGATTTACCAAATCAGCGGCCAGACGAGCGGAGAGGGTACGCCGACAAATTAATCTCTTCGGAATCGTACTTGCAGAAGGCGCAGAGCAAACGACTCTGCGCCTTTTGTTTTTAAACTGGATTTCCGTTCGGTCGATTTACCATTCACCATTTACGATTTACTATTTACGCTTATGCCTTTCGTTCTCAAATCTGACTATAGTCCCTGTGGCGACCAACCACAGGCGATCGACGCCCTGGTACGCGGCGTAGTCGACGGCGCGAAGGACCAGGTGCTGCTCGGCATCACCGGCAGTGGCAAGACGTTTACGGTGGCCAGCGTCATCGAGAAGACGCAGCGACCGACTCTTGTTATTGCGCACAACAAGACGCTCGCGGCGCAGCTTTACCAGGAGTTCCGTTCGCTGTTCCCGGAGAACGCCGTCGAATACTTTGTTTCTTACTACGATTACTATCAGCCCGAGGCTTACGTCCCCGCGTCGGATACGTACATCGAAAAGGACGCGATTGTTAATGAAGACATAGATCGCTTGCGAATGTCGGCGACGCGCGCGCTGTTCGAGCGGCGCGACGTGATCGTCGTCGCCAGTGTCTCGTGCATCTACGGCCTCGGTGATCCGGATGCGTATTACGGAATGCTTGTGTTTCTCGAACCAGGCATGCGCATCGCGCGCGATACGCTGCTCCAACGTCTGGTCGAATTGCAGTACGAGCGCAACGACATCGATTTCAAACGTGGCAGTTTTCGTGTTCGCGGCGACGTCGTCGAGGTCTATCCCAGCTATCAGGACGAAGCGTATCGTATCGAACTTTGGGGCGATGAGATCGATTCGATTGCGACGATCGATCCCCTGCTCGGCGAAATATCGAAGAAGCATACGTCGCGGGTGCCGATTTATCCCAAGTCACACTATGTAATGCCGCGCACGACCTTGAAGCGCGCGATCAAATCGATTCGTGAAGAACTCGAGTGGTGGGAGCCCAAGCTGATCGAAGAGGGCAAGCTGCTGGAAGCTCAGCGTTTGCATCAGCGCACGATGTTCGATCTCGAAATGCTGAAAGAGATGGGCTTCTGCCGCGGGATCGAGAACTATTCGCGTCACCTCACGGGGAAAAAGCCCGGCGAGCCGCCACCAACGTTGCTCGATTATTTGCCACGCGACACGCTGGTCGTTATCGACGAGTCGCACCAGACTATTCCGCAGGTGCGCGGGATGTTCTTTGGTGATCAGTCCCGCAAACGCACCCTGGTCGAGTACGGATTCCGTTTGCCATCGGCGCTCGACAATCGCCCGTTGAATTTCGACGAGTTCGAAGAACGTGTGAGCCAGCGCGTCTACGTTTCCGCGACCCCTGGTCCGTACGAACTGACGAAGGCGAGCGGCGAAGTGATTGAGCAGATCATTCGTCCGACGGGTCTGATGGATCCGGAAGTCGAGGTGCGTCCGGTGAAAGGTCAAATCGATCACCTGCTCGGCGAGTGTCGCCTCCGTGCCGAACGCAACGAGCGGGTGCTGGTCACCACCTTGACGAAAAAGATGTCCGAGGATCTGACTGAATACTTCACTGAAGTCGATGTGCGAGTGCGCTATCTGCACTCGGACATTGAGACTTTGGAACGGATTAAGATTCTGCGCGATTTACGCCGCGGTGAATTCGACGTCCTGGTCGGAATCAACCTTCTGCGGGAAGGCCTCGACTTGCCTGAAGTTTCTTTAGTGGCGATTCTTGACGCCGACAAGGAAGGATTTCTCCGTTCACAATCTTCGCTGATTCAGACGATCGGGCGCGCGGCCCGTAACGCCAGCGGCAAAGCCATTCTCTACGCCGATCGGGTCACCGATTCGATGAAGTACGCAATCGACGAAACCAAACGCCGCCGAGCGCTGCAGGAAGTTTACAATCGCGAGAATGGAATTACGCCTAGGACGATTATCAAACCGATCGAAGCGACGCTGGTCACCGCCGCCGAAGCCGACTACTTCAAAGTGCCTTTGGATTTGGACGATATCGAAGGCTACAGTCCGGGTCAGATTGAAGCCACAATTGCGCGGCTTGAATTTGAAATGCGGGAGCATGCGAAGAAGTTCGAGTTCGAAAAAGCCGCCGAACTGCGCGATCGGATCAAGTATCTACGCGAGCGGGAATTGCAAGTGGCGTAAAGAACATTAACCACAGAGGATGCTGATTAGGTCTCAACCAGACGAAATTCAGGATTATCTTTCTGACGCGAGTTTTGTTAGCGGCGGGAACGCGTCACGCGTTGTCTTTCCGCAAAGCGCCGATGAAGTCGCATCGATCCTGCGCGATGCGACGAACACCAAAACTCCTGTCACAATTTCCGGCGCGGGCACAGGAACCGTCGCTGGCCGCGTCCCTTTCGGCGGCATCGTCATTGCGTCTGACAAACTGAATCACATCGGCGAAGTCGTTCGCGTTGATGGCGGCGGACGCATCACCGCCGAAGCCGGCGTGCGCTTGATCGATCTTCAGCGCGCGGTTGAGTCGCAGGGTTTGATCTATCCGCCCGATCCCACGGAGCGAACGTGTTTCATCGGCGGGAATGTCGCGACGAACGCGTCGGGCTCACGCACTTTCAAATACGGCCCGACACGAACCTACGTTGAGAGTTTGAGAATTGCTCTGGCCACCGGCGATGTCATCAACCTCAAACGTGGACAAATCCACGCGAATGGCCGGCGCATAACTATTCCACTTTCGTCAGGTCGCGCAATCGAAGCCGAACTCCCGTCATATCAAATGCCTCAGGTGCGCAAACACGCTTCCGGCTATTTTGTCGCGCCCGGAATGGATGCCATCGATCTTTTCATCGGCAGCGAGGGAACACTCGGTGTAATCGTGGAAGCTGAGCTAAAACTTTTGCCGAAGCCTGCCGGATTGTTGAGCGGCGTTATCTTTTTCGGAAAAGAAAAAGATCTGCTCGCGTTTGTGCACAATGCACGCGAACGATCGCTGGCCAATCGGGGCAGTAGCCCGACCGTCGGGGAGGGCAACTCCAGCCAACTCGACGCCCGCGCTTTGGAATACTTCGATGAACAGTCATTAGGTTTTCTTCGTCAGAGGTATGACACAGTTCCCGAACGCGCTGTCGGCGCGATCTTTTTCGAGCAGGAAACAACATCGGAGACCGAAGATGAGCTGATGACCGCATGGCTGTCACTTATCGAGCAGTATCACGCACTCTCGGACAAATCGTGGTTCGCCACGAACGAACAGGATCAGGCGAAGCTTCGCGAATTCCGCCACGCTCTGCCCGTGTTAATGAATGAATGGTTCGCGAAATACAAACAACGCAAGGTTTCTACGGACATGTCAGTGCCCGACGATAGTTTTTCGGAAATGCTGAAGTTCTATCAAGCCTCGCTCGCCGACGGCGATTTGCGCTACACCATCTTTGGTCACATCGGAGACAATCACGTGCACGTCAATATTCTGCCGCGCGACGATGATGAAGCCGAGAAAGCCTGGGGGACCTATCGCCGCTTTATCGCAAAAGCAGTGGAACTCGGTGGAACGATTTCAGCCGAGCACGGAATTGGAAAACTGAAACGTGAGTACTTACGCGAGCTCTATGGTGACCAACATTTGCGGGAGATGGCGGCGTTAAAGCGGACATTCGATCCAGCTGGAATCCTCGGGCGCGGGAACATGTTCGACGAAGCGTTGCTTAACCTCTGACCAGTTAGCCGGAGGTCAGCGCCGTAGGCGCGAAGTGTTTATAGTTCGCGTTGCCCCCAACGCTTTTACTATTCACGATTTACCATTTACGATTCACGACCCATGTTCCACTTCACCACTGCCGGCGAATCACACGGACGCGCGCTCGTCGCGATCGTTGAGGGTCTGCCTGCGGGACTGCCAATCGATATTGAGAAAATCAATCACGAGTTGTGGCGACGGCAGCAAGGCTATGGACGCGGCGCGCGCATGAAGATCGAGCAGGACCGCGTCGAGATCCTCAGCGGCCTTCGTCACGGTCAAGCGTTAGGCTCACCCGTTGCACTGATGATTGAGAACAAGGATTGGGAGAATTGGCAGGAGGTTATGGCGGGCGAAGCGCGCGATCTGCCACCCGAGAAATCTCGCCGCGTGAAGCGGCCGCGTCCGGGTCATGCTGATCTCGCCGGTGGGTTGAAGTATGACGCCCGCGATTTACGCAATGTGCTTGAACGAGCGTCGGCCCGCGAAACGGCGGCGCGCGTTGCGTGTGGTGCGCTTGCCAAACAACTACTCGCGGCGTTCGGCGTTGAGATTCGCAGTCACGTGATCCAACTTGGCGGCGTTCCCGACGAACCGCTGAACCTCACCTTCGATCAAATTGCCGCAATTCCCGACGATGCGCCCTTGAATTGCGCCGAGAAAGATGCGCAGCAGAAGATGATCGAACTTATCGATCAAAAGAAAAGCGAAGGCGACACGCTGGGAGGAATCTTTGAGGTTGTGGCG
>Ga0207675_100003613_pt1 | contig 15080 bp, 9 predicted proteins | sample KBSSwiS42_FD_184305 | JGI IMG/M metagenome (GOLD analysis project Ga0207675, IMG submission 184305) | Switchgrass rhizosphere microbial communities from Kellogg Biological Station, Michigan, USA - KBS Switchgrass S4-2 (SPAdes) (version 2) | ecosystem: Host-associated > Plants > Roots >... | reverse complement strand
TCGATCCAGCTTCTGCCCGTCGGGAAGGTCACCGACTTCGCGCTCACGTCCGTCGTGATGAGCGACGCGAAGATTTCTTCACCGAGCAAATGCTGCGAGAGCGTCGTGTCAGCCTCTCGGATGATCGACTTGCCCGTCAGGTGCGCCTCCACACCGTAACTGAAATTGTATGAGGCGAGCTCGCTATGCAGCGTGGCGAAGTAGCGATAGATGTCGACCGTGGCGGTGTCCCAGGTCCACGGCAGGTGTTGCGTCAGGCCGCCGTTCTCGCCGCCGTTTTCCATGAGCGGGGTGAGAGCGCCGAACTCGGCGTAGCGAATCAACGAGCTCTTGCTGGGGACGGCGCCCACGTATCCGCCGACTTCCACGCCGGGCGCGCCGTAGCCCATCTGAGCCGACACGTAGACGTCGTCTTTCTGCGTCCGGATGCCGGCGAAGCCGCCATCGTGATCCCCGACCCACCCGACGGAGCATTTCGAAAGATCAGACCCCACGCCACCCTGCGCCCGATTGAAGGGGCGAACGCACACGATCGCGTCGGGGTTGATGGCGATCGTCGTGTCGTAGAAGTCAGCCGACAGGCGCTTCTTGAAGTCCGTCACGGAAATCCTGCCAGCGGCGGTATCCACGGGATCTCCGAGGTAGTCGGCGCCCCGATCGAGCTTCCAGCCGTCGATTCCATACGCCAGGGCCCCGGCCAAGCGCGCATTCCACCATGCGGCCGCTGCGGCGTTGGTGACGTCGATGTGGATCCCGGTCCCTTTCCACCAGCTCGCATCCGCGCCGCCGTTGACCGCATAGCCCTGCTCTCGAACCGTCGCGTACTCGGGCGCGTCGCCGTTGACGAAGGCCGTGATCCACATCAGGACCTTGACGCCCTGGGCGTGAAATCCTTCGATCATGGCCTGGGGTCCCGGATACCGGGTCGTGTCCCAATCCAACGTGTTGTACGTGGTCTCCCATGGGCTATCGATGATGACCGCTCCCACGGGAATCAGGCGCTCCTGGTAGCCGCGGATCAGAGCCTCCGTGGACTGGCGCGTGTTCGTGTTGTCTTCCCACACCCAGGGCTCGAACGCCCAACGAGGCGTGACGGGCGGAGTAGTGCCAGGAGCTGGCTCCAGCGGGCTCGAGCCGCCGTCGCTCGCGCTTCCGACCGCCAGCGGAGCGCCGCCGCTGCCGAGCAAGCCGACGTTTTCGGGAGCTCCTTCGCTTGCGGGGGCCGCTCCCCCGGAGGGTTCATTCTGCCCTGAAGCGTCGCCCGCCCCCGAGCTGCCGCCTGCCTCGAGTCCTGTGCCGGTCCCGGGCAAGACCTCCCCCCCTGTCATCGTCGTCATCCCAGCCCTGCCCATGCTTTCGTCAACCGAAGAAGCCGGGGCACAGCTCCACCCGAGCAGAGTGGGGCCGATCAGGGAAGGTACGAAGCGAAGGAGTTTCATTCTGACTCCGATGGGCAGCGAGACTTACCGCACGTGACGTCGTGGACATCCAGGGGCGGCCACGGGTGCGTTGGGGCCGCGCCGCCGCCAGGATGCCGCGCAGCTTGCTGGCTTGGTAGGGCCCAGCTGTGCGCACTAGGGTTCAGGTGTGAATCGCAGCCGCGAAGCGAAACACGCGCCACGCCAGCGCTGAGCCCTGGCGCCGTGACTCTCGAGCGGCGCCCGCGCTGAAGGCCGTGACCGCGCTCGTCCAGAACTCGAGCGCCGCCGGATTGGACTCGGCGACGCGCACGGTCCAGTCGCCGGGTAGGGCTCGCCAGAGCAAGAATGCCGCCTGGCGGCCCACGCCGGCGCGACGGTAGCGGCGCAAGACGAAGAACTCTGCGACGTCCAGGACGTTCGGGTCCGTCGCCGCGGGCGAACCGCGAGTGACCAGCGCAAAGCCTGCCAGGCGCCCGCCGCAGCGGATCAGGAACGCGAAGCGCTGCGTGGGCTCCGTCCAGTAGAGTGCCAGTTTGGGATAGCCAAAGCGGCCGTCCTCTCCCAGCTCGACCTGCGCGAAGATGGTGCTCAGGTCGTGGATATACAGCTCGAGCAAGTTCGACAGGAGCGTAGCGTCCGCGGGTGTCGCGGCTGTCAGCGAGACGGTCGGGGAGTCAGCCATCCGTGCTGCCGAGTTGATACACGAATTCGGCTGGCCAGGCCCTCACCGCCCGGAGGCCTTCAGCGTGCTCAGGAACGTCGCCACGAGGCGCTGAAACACCTCCGGGTGATCCAGGTTGGGCAGGTGGGCCGCGTCGGCCATCGTCTGCAGGCGGGCCGTTGGCATGTTGTCCGCCATATAGGCCGCTGCAGCCCGGATATAGGGAGTGTCGTGCTCGCCCGCAATCACGAGCACGGGCTGGGATAGCTCGCTCAGACGCTTGGCTGCCGGAACTTGCGTATTCTGCAAGCGCGTGCCGAGCTGTTTGGCTTCGTGGCTCAGCACCAGGCGACTCATGTCGTACGCCAGTCGGCGCATGTCCGGATCCACCTGGGTTGGCGACCGACCCTCGCCGTCGAACCAGATTTGAGTCTGGAGCTCGGCGACGCGATCGTAGTCAGCCCGAGCGTACGCCTTCTCGACGTCCTGGAACTTGGCCGGCGTTCGGACGTCCAGCTCCAGGCCGGTCGGCGCCGAGCCAACCATGATGATGGCCTTCACACGCGAGGGTTGCTCCAGCGCGAGATCCATTGCGATGCCTCCCCCCATCGAGCAGCCCATGACGATGAGCGGCTGATCGATCTTCAAGTAGCGGAGCAACTCGATCAGGTCCTGGAGGTGGTTGTAGTCACCAGCGACCGGCTCACTCTTGCCATAGCCGCGCATGTCGTAGCGGAGAACGCGGAACTCTCGCGAGAAATACGCGAACTGCCCGTTCCACTGCCGGCTGTCGGCCACGCCGGCATGAATCATGACGAAGGGCGGCCCGTCCCCTGCGGTTTCATAGTAGATGCGGGCTGAATTGATCTCGGCAAAGCCCGAGGCAATGGGCGTTCTGGTCACCTGGTACTTCTCCTCAGGGCGATGCGCCGCGGAAGCGGGCTGATCGGCTAGGCCCTTGCCTTGCATCGCGCACGCCTCGACGAAGAGCCCCGCGAGCGCGCTCAGGAACATCGTGCACTGGTCCACGGCAGTCTTTCGCAGTGTCGGGCGCAAGCACGTCGGGTGTCCCACGGTAACTCCGGTTGGCGTGTCTGGGCAGATGCATCACCGGGGCGCAATGCGACGCTCGCAAAGAAACCCGCGCCCGGAGCCGCCGAGCAATTCGTCGAGCTTGGAGCGGCCGTCGGCGATCGGGGGTCCGTGCGCCGGGTAGAGCGTGCGCACCTCGAACACGTCCCTCAACCGCTCGAGCTGGCGGAGGTATGCCGCCTGGTCCCACTCCGGCGGGTCGATCGAGATGGTCCCGATCCCGGCCACCATGTCGCCGACGATCGCCGCCTTCGATGCCGGGTCGAGCAGGCACAGGTGCCCGCGCGCGTGCCCTGGCGTGTGGGCCACCGAGAAGGCCATGTCGCCCAGGTCCAGCAGCTCGCCTTCTTCGAGCAAACGCGCGGTCGGCAGCGCCAGGCGATCCGCCGTGCGCGCGTGGCACCAGAGCGGCAGCTCGAGCCCGTTCATGGCTCGAGCGGCGCCGCCGTGGTCGACGTGATGATCCGTCAGCACCAGCGCGCGCGGTCGGCATCCTTCGGCCATCAATTCGCGCACGAAGTCGATCAGGCGATCCGTCTCGGCCGGGTCGGGCGACCCGGGGTCGACGATGAGCAGCTCGCCGTTGCCGATCACGTAGCAGTTGGTGTACGAGGCCGGCTCGGGCATCGGGGTGCGCTGCGGGAAGATGCGTATCCCCATCTGATGCTCGATGCGCCGCGTGATGCCGTCTGTCACCATCGGCGGCCTCGAGAGCGCCGAGAGTACCGGGGAAAGTGAGCCGCGGTACCCGGCGAGCGACTGCAGCGCGTGCAAGCTGGGCGGATGCAGCAGCGCGCTGCCCTGGCGCCAGCGCAGCAGCGCGGCGCTGGGGGCGATCCACTCGCCTTCGCTGAGCTCGCCCGGCCAGACCTCGGCGTTCGCCGCAGCGGGGGCTTCCACCAGGTAAAAGTGGGCGTCGAACCGCAGCGGCAGGTGAGGCGGCGTTACCCAGCGCCCTGCGTGCGGAAAATCCGCGGCGCACAGCCTGAGCCCGTGTCGCTCGAGCAGCGCACCGAACGAGGTTGTTCTGTCGAGCAGCGCGCGGCGCATGGCGTCGAGGTCGGCCTGCTCGAGCGCCGCGCCGCGCGCGATCAGCACTCCTGTCTCTTCGAGCAGCTCGCGCGCCGCAGTGACGCGCAGCGTGGCATCGAGACCCGTCGCGCCTGCCACCGCGACACTCGCATCGGCCGGGTCCAGCTTGCCGCCGGCGAAGGCGTAGAAGCCTCCGCCAAAGCGCAGCTTCGCTCCGCGCCTGAGCCAGAAGACCTCGACGGCGGGCGCCGACTCGGCGCCGTCGAGCGGGTCGACCCGCTGCAGCTTGCGAAACAGGATGACCGCGGCCGCCGTGCGCGGCACCGCGATCGGCGGCAGCGGCAGGCCGGGGCTGCACTCGCTCATGGACTCATCCTTCGACGCCAGCCCGCGGGGTTTGCCCTATCGGGCTTCAGGTCGAGTCGCGCGGCGCGAGCCGCCGCAGCAGGTAGCGTTGTATCTTGCCCGTGGCGGTCTTGGGAAGATCAGGCACAAAATGGACTCGGCGCGGGAACTTGTACGGGGCCAGGAAGGTCTTGCAGTGGAGCATGAGCTCGCCGGCGAGCTGGTCACAAGCTGCGCTGGCCTTACGCAGCACGACCCACGCCTCCGGCTTCACGTTGCCGCTGGCATCCGGCAGACCGGCAACTGCCGCTTCCAGCACGCTCGGGTGGCTGACGAGCCGGGCCTCGATCTCGATCGGCGAGCACCACATCCCTCCCACCTTCAACATGTCATCGCTGCGGCCACAGTACTGGTAATAGCCGTCCTCGTCGCGGAAGTACGTATCTCCGGTCTCGAGCCACTCCTCCCGCAGCGCTTCGGCCGTCTTTTCGGGGTTGTTCCAGTAGCAAGCCGCGATCGAGTCCCCCTTGACGTGCAAGCGCCCGGGCTCGCCGGGTGCGGCTTCGTCGCCGTTGGCTGTGAGGATGCGGACCTGGTAGCCGGGCACCGGTTTTCCGCTCGTCCCCGGTCGCACGTCATCGGGGTGGTTGGAGATGAAGGTGTTGAGCGCCTCGGTCGAGCCGAGCCCGTCGAGCACGGTGAGCCCGGTCCGCTCCTGCCAGCGCCGCAGGAGCTCTGCCGGCAGCGGTTCGCCGGCGGACACGCACAGGCGCAGCGACGAGAGATCTGGTTGCGCCGTCTCGAGCGTCTGGAGTTGAGAGGCGTACAGGGTCGGGACGCCGAAGTAGAGGGTCGGCCGGAAACGCTCGATCGTCGCCAGCGTGTTGGCCGCGGTCGGTCGCACGTCGAGCAGGACCGACGTCGCTCCCGCCCAGAGCGGGAAGGTCATGGCGTTGCCGAGGCCGTACGCAAAGAAGAGCTTTGCAGCCGAGAAGACGATCTCGTCGGAATGAATACCGAGCACGCTGCGGCCGAAGAGCTCGCTCGTGACCACCATGTCGCGGTGGCGGTGGACGGCGCCCTTGGGACGTCCGGTCGAGCCCGACGTGTAGAGCCAGAAGCAGGGCGACGTGGCCTCCGCCGGCACGACATCGAGCTCGGGCGGCGCAGCGGCGAGCAGCGCGCGCAGGCAGCGCTCTGCACCAGCGACCGGCAGCGCGAGCAGCGAGCGGCCCGACACGGCGGGCTCCGCCTCGCTCGCGAATTCGGGCGAGTAGATCACGGCGGAGCAGCCGGAGTCCTCGATGATGACCCGGTAGTCGGCAGCGCGCAGGATCACGTTGAGCGGTACCGGAACGATGCCCGCCTTGATCGCTCCCCAGAAGAGGTAGAAGAACTCCGGACAGTCCTTCACGATCATGAGCAGCCGCTGCCCAGGCTCGAGCCCGAGCCGGCGCAGCGCGGCGCCACAACGGTTCACGGACGCGGCCAGTTCCGCGTAGCTGACGTCCCCCTCGCTGCAGCGGATCGCGACTTTCGCCCCGCGGCCCTCGGACAGGTGCCGGTCGATGAAAACACTGGCCACGTTGAAGCCCGGCGCGAACGTCAACGCCGACGGCGATTGCGATCGATCGACGTTGAGCCCCGGCAGCTTCAAGTCGCTGCGCTGCCCGGCTCCGGGCGGGCCAGCTCGCGCAGCGCCCGCGCTGCCCGGCTCCGGGCGGGCCAGCTCGCGCAACGCCCGCGCCGCGTATTCGCGCGCCACGGATTTGCGCCAGCCCAGAGTGAAATCGGTGTTGTGCAGCGGCTTGGCGATGTGGGCGATGAGCCGTGCCGCCTGGGCGACGACTTCGTCATCGAGGGTCTTGCCAGCGAGAAAATCGCCGGCCGCGCGCGCTTCGTGCGGCCGCGAGCCGGTCCCGCTGACGAAGATGCGGGCCGACTCGATCAAGCCCGCGGCATCGAGACGCGCGCGAACTGCAATGCCGAGCACCGGAAAGTCGAACGAGCCACGCCGGCGGAGCTTGAGGTAGACGGAGCGCTCCCCGTCGGCGGGGGCCGGCACGTGGACCTGCGCGAGGATCTCGTCGGGTCGCCGCGTGAGGTGCACGATGCCGTCGTCGGTGAACAGCTCGCTCGCGGCGATGCGCCGCTCGCCCGCGCTCGAGACCAGCGTGACCTCCGCGCCGAGCGCACACAAGACCGGTGCCGTGTCGGAGGAGGAGACGGCCCAGCAGCGAGCCGAGCCCGGCGCCACCCAGCAGACGTCACCGTCTTTCTTCATGCAGTAGCCGATCGCCTGGCGCCACTCTGCCCCCTGGTTGTAGTAGGTGCAGCGGGTGTCGAGACAGAGGTTGCCACCGATGGTACCCATGTTGCGCAGCGGTGGGGTGGCCACGAGCGCTGCCGCGCGCGAAAGGGCTGGCCACGCGCGCGCGATGCTGGAGTCGCTCTCCAGCGCCGACAGCGGGGTCAGAGCCCCGAGCGTCAGACCTCGCTCATCGATCGAACGCTCGTGCAGCGCGGCGATCCCGCGCAACCCGATCACGGTGCCGGGTGACTGCTGCCGCCGCTTCATGTTGGGAAAGAGGTCGGTCCCACCGGCGAGCAGCGCCGCGTCGGGTCCCTGGTCTGCCAGGGCGGCGGCGGCCTCGGACAGCGAGGTCGGAGCGAGATAGCGGAAGCGCGGCAAGCGCATCATGACTCGGCAACCTCCGGGGGTCGTTCGCGCAGCGCGCGCGACTTGCGTTCATTGAGCGCGGAGCCGTCGCCGCCTTCCCAGGGCGGCGGCACGCTGAGCGGTTCCGGCCACGGGACGCTCGGGAACTTGTCCGGGCCGTAGCGCTTCGCTGACGCTTGCAGCGCGCGCAGCACCTTCTCTGGCGTGATCGGCACTTCGTCGATCCGTACGCCGATCGCGTCGTAGACGGCGTTCGCGAGCGCGGGCGGAATCGGCAGCAGCGGCCCCTGGCCGACCTCCTTGGCGCCGAAGGGGCCCATCGGCTCCGGGCTTTCCACCAGGATTGACTCGATCTCCGGCATGTCGAGCGAAGCCGGCGTCTTGTATTCGAGCATCGAGGGCGCCTGGTGCACGAGCGCATGGGAGAGCCGCGGCGGCAGTCGCAGAAACTCCTGTTCCTCCATGAGCGCTTCGCCCAGCCCCATGTACACCGAGCCCTCGATCTGCCCGCGCACGAGCACCGGGTTGAGCGCCCGCCCGATGTCGTGGGCGATCCAGACCTTTTCGACACGCACGATGCCGGTCCGATCGTCGACCGCGGCTTGCACGACCGCTGCCGAATACGAGTACGAGGGCGACGGTCCCACCCCCGCGCCCTTGTAGCGGCCCGGCGCACGAGGTGGTCGATAGCTGCCCACGGTGCCGACGGTGCCTGCGCGCGCCTCGGCGAGTTGCACGGCCTCCGCGAAGGCCATTCCTTGCTCGGGCGCGCTCACGTCGAAGACACGCCCGCCGCCAAAGCCGACGCGCTCGTTCTTGATCGCCAAACGGGCTGCGACCGCGTCGGCGAGGCGATCGCGCGCGCTCTCTGCCGCCTGGACGGCAGCGTTGCCCATCATCACGGTCACACGCGAGCTGTAGCTACCGAGATCGACCGGCCCGAGCGCGGTGTCACCCGTCACGACCTTCACGTCGAGGATGTCGATGCCCAGCACCTCGGCGACGAGCGTCGCGAGCACGGTGTCCGAGCCCTGGCCGACCTCGGCGGCGCCGCAAAACGCCGTGACGCTGCCGCTGCGATCGAGCAGCAGTTGCACGCCGCTGTGCGGCATCTCGTTGAAGTAGATCGGCAGCCCCGCGCCGCACAGATACGAAGAAGCGGCGATGCCGAGGCCGCGCCCGCGCCCCAGCTTGCGGAAGCGCGACTTCCAGCCGGAGGCGGCCACCACGGCTTCGAGACAGGCGCACAGCCCGCTGGTCCTCAGCTGCATCCAGTTGGCGGTGAGGCTGCCCGCCGCGACCGCGTTTTCGATGCGCCACTCGGCGGGATCGCGCCCGAGCTTCTCGCACATCTTGTCGATGTGCACCTCGAGCGCGAAACGCGGCTGCACCGTGCCGTGCCCGCGCTTGGGCCCGCACGGTGGCTTGTTCGTGAACGTGCGGCAGCCGCGGAAACGATAGCGCGCCATCCGGTAGGTCACGGTCTCGAGCGCGCCGGTGTAGAAGGTGGACGCCACTCCGTAGCTGCCGTACGCGCCGCCATCGAGCAGCGTTTCGACCGAATGCCCAACGATGCCCCCCTGCCGATCGACTCCGGTGCGCAGGCGCATGAGGACCGGGTGGCGACCGCGGTGGCAGTAGAAGACCTCCTCGCGGGTCAGCGCAATCTTCACCGGCCGCCCGGTGACCAGCGCCGCTTTGGCTGCAACGATCTCGTGACTGAAGGGGTCCGTCTTGCCGCCGAAGCCGCCGCCCTGCGGTGGGGCGATGACCCGGACGCGCGACGCCGGCACGCCCAGTACCTTGGCCACGGCCCGATGCAGATAGTGCGGCGTCTGCGTGCTCGACGCGATGGTCAGGCGGCCGTCACTGCCGACATAGGCGAGGGCGGCGTGCTGCTCGAGTGCCAGGTGCGTGTTGCCCTGGTAGAAGAAGAGGTCTTCGAAGACGGCGTCGGCCCCTGCGAGCGCCGCCGGTACGTCGCCGAAGTCGAACGCGACGGCCTTGTGGATGTTGCCGCCGTCGCCGTAGTCGTGGATGCGCGGCTCGGGCAGCTTCAGCGCCTGCTCGGGCGATGCGATCGTCGCGAGCGGCTCGTAGCTCACCTCGATCAGGCGTGCTGCCTCCTCGGCGATCAGCTCTTCGCTGGCCACCACGGCGGCGACCGGGTCCCCGACGAAGCGCACCTTGTCTGGACACAGCGCGTGCTCGTCCTGCGATACCGGCAGGATGCCGAACGGCACCGGGAAGTCCTTGCCGGTCAGCACGACGCGCACGCCCTCGATGGCAAGCGCCGCGCGCGTATCGATGCCGACGATGCGCGCGTGCGGTACGGTCGAGCGCACGAGCTTCAGGTGCAGCATGCCGGGCAGCGCGAAGTCGTCGGCGAACAGGGTCTCGCCGGTCACCTTGCCGACGGCGTCGACCCGGCGCAGCGGCTTGCCCAGCACCTGCAAAGAGCGGCCGCCCGGATCATCAGTGGCCATTGTTGGTTCCTTTGTGCAGGGAGGGGAGCTGTGGAGCGGGCGCGGGTTCGCCGCGCTGCAGGGCGGCGGCCGCGGCCACGGCGTCGAAGATCTGCAGGTAGCCCGTGCAGCGGCAGATCTGTCCGGACAGCGCCTGCGCGATCTCGTGGCGGCTGGGCTGGGCCGTGCGCTCGAGCAGACACTTGGCGGCCATCAGCATGCCCGGCGTGCAGTAGCCGCACTGGGCCGCACCGTGATCGGCGAACGCCTCCTGTAACGGATGCAACCGAGGGCCGTCGCGCAGCCCTTCGACCGTGCCGACGGCGCGCCCCTGGCACTCGACTGCGGCAACCAGACAGGAGAGGACCAGCTCGCCATCGAGGACCACGGCGCAAGCGCCGCACTCACCGAGCTCGCAGCCGTGCTTGGTGCCAGTCAGCCCGAGGTCCTCGCGCAGCACTTCGAGCAGGGTCTTGTACGACGCCACGACGAGGTCGCAGGCTTCGCCGTTCACGCTCAATGCGAGCCTCAGCTTTTCGCGCTTCGCGAGCGGCACGAGCGAGCCACTCATCGTTTCTCTTCTGGCAACATGTTGGCTGGCCCCGTACGGTGACGAGCTTGCTACTGGTTCACACTTGCGCACGCGGCGCGATTGAGCCCACTCGCTTCGAAGTCCAACGAGCCAGCCACCTCGTCTTTGTAGGTCACGAGGGCGTCGGCGCAGACGATGCGAGCGTCCTCGAGGCTGCCGCCGCAGCGGAAGTTGTCCGCGACATCGCTGCTACCGCTGCCGCTGTAGACGGCGCTCTGCGGGTACGGGCACAGCGGCCGGCTGCGCGTGGCGCCGCCGGCCGTGCTGGAGGCGAGGATCTGGTCGGGCGCGATGCCTCTCTCGACCCAATCGACCAGGGCACCAAACAAGTTCTGCGGCTGGGGCCCGCTGCCGCCGGCGCAATGGCCTACGCCCGGGCCGCGGAACAGGCGATAGAAACTCTGGAGCGTGCTGAAATCGGGCGCTTGCCCAGCTCCGTAGCGCGCTGCCATGGCTCGGTAATAGTTGAGCACGCCGCGCGGGAAGATCAGCTGATCATTCGCACCCACGAAGGTCAGCAGCTTGCCCCCCGAAGTCTTGAACAGATCGAGGTCGCCGAACGTGTCCGTGATGTCGGCGATGTTTTGCGACCCGTCCTGCGCCACCTGCGAGTAGCCACTCCTGGTCACCTGCATCCAGTCGAAGGTACGGTCCTGCTCGGCCCAGTGAAACGTCGTCGTTCCGAGAGCGAACGCGTTCGCGCCGTTCAAGCCCGTCAGGGCCGTCCCGCGATCGAGGCCGAACCAGATCTTGTTGCCGCCGGCATTGCGCGGGCCATCCCAGATCAGATCGATGGCTTCCGCCTCCTGTGCGGTGAGACAGTTGGTGGCAGGAGCCGTCGCCGCGCCGCAGTTGTTCAGCGTGGCGCTGAAGGTGCAGCGTCTCGGGTCATCGATGAGGCCGTCCACCACACCGTCTAGCGCGTCGCAGGCAGCAACGGCAGAGGTGGTCGCTTGATTCAACTTGGCGGCGGCGATGGGGGCACCGACCAGGTCTTTCATGGCGATCTGCCCCCACATCTGCGCGATCTGGAAGCGGGTCCAGTACATGGCCGGGGCGTTGGCGAGGATGCCATCGAGCTCCGTTGGAAGCTCCTGGGCGAGCAGATAGCCCTGCCGACCGCCCGTGGAGCAGCCATTCCAGTAGTTGTAGGAGGGCCTCGCTGCGTAATACGTCGTGGCAAGGGCCTTGGAGAAAAGAATCTGCTGCTTGATGGCGTCGCGAATGAAGTCCTGGAGGAAGGTGAGATTGTACGTTCCATCGCCGTTCAGGGCGGCCTCACAATCCCCGCCCGAGTGACCCAGGTCCGTGCCCGAGCCGACGTAGCCCTGGCCGACGGGGGCGGTGATATTCAGGCTTCCCGAGCAGCCGCCGCCGCCAACACCCTGTGTCCGGCCGTTCCAGGCACCTTGCACCCCGCCCATCCCGCCATCCAGATCGTTGAGGGGCAATCCGATGCGGATGTTGATGTTCTGCTCCGGCTTGGTACCGAACAGGAGATCCACCTGACAAAACGCGGGCGTCCCTCCGGACGCTGCAACGATCTGACTCGCCGCAGACTTCACGGATGGGTTGGCCGCGAGACCATTCACAGGGTCGGTGGCGAGCTCCGCGCAGCGCACGGGCGCCGCAGGAACAGCGCCGTCCTCCTCGTTGCCAGCCGGATCGCCTGCTGCACCACGATCCGGCATGCCGACGGCCAGGGGCGCGTCGCTCGGACCACCTTCCATCGTACCGGCCTCCGTGCGCGCGTCGCCCCCGATCGCCCCGCTTCCCATCACACTGCCAGCCATCGAGCCGGCCCCCGTGCGCGGGTCGCCATTGCTGGCCCCGACCCCCGACTCGCTGCTTCTTCTCTGGTCAATGCGTGCGTCTCGAGCTCCGCATGCAGGCAGAACCCCAGCGGCAGCGGCAAGAAGCAGGTAACGGCTGAGCTGATCCGCTGGCGCGAATTTTTTCATGGGAGGCTCCTCGCTGCGCACGAAAAAAGCGACGCCGCGCCTCGTAGCGCGCGGTGTCCTGAGCAATGGCCCGGAATGCCGATGCGCCGCTACACCGCAGCTCGGGGGCCGCCGCTGCGAGTGCAGGATGTCAACGACGAAGACCGACATAACACGAAGGCGGCGGCGAGAGCATCCGCGCCTTTCTGAACATATCGTCGAGCCGCGCTGAACAATGGAGGCGCAGCCTCGGCTGCGCGCAGCGGGCCCATCCTGTGGAGCCCCAGGCGCGCGCGTCACCGAGCCACGACGAGCTCAGCCTCGCGTGTTCGAAGCGGCCAGGTTCTGGTTCGAAGCCGGAAGGCTCGCTGCCCCGTAGCGCTCGAGCGTTTCCCGTCCCACCCGCCAGACGTCAAACCCGCTCGACCTCGCGGCATCCCTCTCGTCAAACCTGAGCAGCTCGCGATTGAGCAGCTCGAGCGCCGGCCCATCGAGCCGCGTGGCGATTTCGGGAAGCAACTCGCGCTCCTGCCGATCGGAAATTCTGCGCTGGGCGTCGGTCAGAGCGCGAGCCGCCGCGACGATGGCGGTCTGCTCGAAGCGACTCCAATCGAGCTCGCGCTGTGCGGCATACTCGAGCACCTCGATCAGATGCCGCAGCCGTTGATGTGCGTGCCGGCCCTCGGCAAACACCCCGAGGGCAAAGTCGAAACCTGCCCGTACGAGCAGCGGGACGAGCACTTGCTCTTCCTTCTCGAAATGCCGGTAGTCGCCAAACGTGCGCAGAGCGTGCACGAGCGCGCGCAGGTCACCCGGGTGGACGGGGCGGCGGGCTTCGAGCGCTGCGGCGTAGGCGTCGAGCGCGTCGGCCAAGAGCAACAGCGCCTGGTGATCGCGCCGCAAGGACTCGAGCGCGGGCACCGGGGTCACGAGCCGGGTGTGACTGGCCATGATTTGGGCTTTCTCCCCCTTTGAAGTGTAGGAAGTTGCGCCGGTGGAACCAGGGATCCAAAATCGGACCTCGAGTTGCGATGGCGCAACTCGAATGCCACGCTTCTCGGACGTGCACCTGGTGAACCTGGAGACGTTCGTGTGTGTCGCCGAGCTCGGTAGCCTGGCGGCGGCAGCGCGCGCGCTGGAGCTGCCGAAGTCGACGGTGGGACGGCGCATCGAGAGTCTGGAGGAAGAGCTGGGGCTCGAGCTGCTGTCGCGCAGAGGCCGCAAATTCTCACTCACCGACGACGGTCGGGCGCTCTCGGAGCGCTGTGCCTATTCGCTGCGCGAGATTCGCAACGTCAAGGAAGGACTGGCGGATCGTAGCTCGCGTCCGAGCGGCAAGCTGGTGGTGGCCACGCCGGTCGAGGCGGGCGCCTCGCCCGGGCTGATCTCGCTCGTGGCTGCGTTCTCGAAGGACCACTCCAACGTGCACGTGGAGCTCAGGGCGATGCGCATCAATCAGAGCGGCATCGGCCTGCTCGAAGAGGGCATCGACGTGGTGTTGCAGTTCTCGCCCGTGGGCTTCGAGGCCGAGCTCCTGCCCGCCGTCGACTATGTCATCGCACGGCCGCTCGGGCGCATCACCGGTGGTCTATTTGCCAGCCGCAGCTACCTGATAGCCCATGGCGAGCCGCGCAGCATCGCCGAGCTCGCGTCACACCGCTGCCTCTCGGTCCCCGACGGTCCCTTTGCCCGGCGCTGGCTGCTGCGCACCGAGACGAACGAAGAGCAGGAGCTGGCGATCGCGCCTGCCATGACCAGCAACGACGTGATGACCATCATCGCGCTCGTCACGAGCGGCGCCGGCATCGCCCTGTTGCCGTCGCACTCCTCGCACCCCTACGTGGAGCAGGGTGTCATGAAGCGTGTCCTACCCAACTGGTCGCCGCCGCCCTTGCATTTGCACCTGCTCTGGCTGCGCAGCCGCCACCTCGCCCCTCGCATCCGCGCGTTCGTCGATCACGTGCAGAGCCGCGTGAGCGAGCTGCCCTGGCTCGAGTGAACACCGCCCCGTGCCGAACGGCGCTCAGCGGAGCAGCACGCTCTGACACCACTCGAACAGTGGGCCGTCGTCGCGAGCGAATGACCAGAAGGCGGCCATCCAGTCTCGCGTGGGCGCGTACAGCTCCGACAAGCTCTGGCTGCGTAGCCACGCCAGGACCAGCGGTTCATCGCGGGGCGGCAAGCCCGTCGCGGGCACGACCGCAGCAAAGCGTTTCTCCCCGACGATGGCTGCGCCCCCGAAATCCACGACGGCAGTGACGTGGCCGGCGGCGACCAGCACGTTGCTCGGGTAAAAGTCGAGATACACGAACGCAGGCTCTGTTGCCTCCGGCAGCGCGGCCGCGAGCGGCGCAGCGTCGATCTGGGCCAGGGGCTCGCCGCTGGCAGTGAGGCTGCGCCGGGCGCGCTGCTCGAGGTACTGCCGAAACGAGGCCGCGTGGATCGCGTCGTCCCTGAGCAGATCGCCGTAGAAGGCTCGCTGCAGCGGGATCTGCGCGAGGCGCTGCCCCGCCTCGAGATAGCTCAGCACGAGCGAGTCGCGCCGAGCGCCGTCGAGCTCGCCGAGCAGCTCGGAAAGTGCTCGCCCCGGCAGGCGCCGCTCGATGGTGACCCAGCGTTCGTGCAGCTGAGCCTGCTCGAGCACCTCCGGAATGGCAAACGGCAGCGCGGGGTCGTTCGCGGCCAGCTCTGCCAGCAGACTGGCCCGACGCGCGATGGTCGCTGCGCTGGGCCCGGGCCGATGCAGGCGCAGCACCCGCTCCTGATCGAGCGCATACACCTGAGCCTCGCCGCCACTGCCGAGCAGCGCACTCGGCGGCACGCCATAGGCCTCGAGCACGCGCACAGTGGCC
>Ga0207675_100003610_pt1 | contig 15085 bp, 14 predicted proteins | sample KBSSwiS42_FD_184305 | JGI IMG/M metagenome (GOLD analysis project Ga0207675, IMG submission 184305) | Switchgrass rhizosphere microbial communities from Kellogg Biological Station, Michigan, USA - KBS Switchgrass S4-2 (SPAdes) (version 2) | ecosystem: Host-associated > Plants > Roots >... | reverse complement strand
GTCATCGCCCAGGCCTGGCGCCGGGCCCTGCTCGCTCGCGGACCTGCGGCCCTGGATGCTGTGCTCGCGAAGATCGGTCCGTGGTCGATCGCGGCCTTGCTCGCCACGCTGATCCTCCTGTTCGCCTTCCAGGGCGAGGCGATCCTGCAGGCGCCGCTGGTGATCGCCATGCTCGCCGTGCCGATCCTGATCCAGGTCTTCTTCAACTCGGGGCTCGCCTACTGGCTCAATCGCCGCCTGGGTGAAGCGCACAGCGTCGCCTGCCCCTCGGCGTTGATCGGCGCCAGCAATTTCTTCGAGCTGGCCGTCGCCGCGGCGATCAGCCTGTTCGGATTCCAGTCGGGCGCGGCCCTGGCCACGGTCGTCGGCGTGCTTATCGAGGTGCCGGTGATGCTGGTCGTGGTTCGCGTGGTGAACCGCAGCAAGAGCTGGTATGAAGCAGGCGCTGCCACAGCCCGCTGCGAGCGCGCTGAGTAGTTCGCGCGGTCGCTAGTGGCCGTCAACCGCCGCGGGCAACGACGCTTGCGACCCAGAGCTGCCTACAAGTCGCAAGACGCGAAAGGCAAGACGTCATACTCGCTCACCGACGCGTCGTCGGAAATCGGGAAATGACGACGATGGCCTCGAATGCAAAGCAACGCGTCTGTGCAGGGTTCGACAACGCAGCCAGGCGAGTGCTTGCCTCGGTCATTCTCGTCGCCGCGGCGAACGCATGCGCCCAACCTGTCGAGGTTGACATCAAGAATGGCGAAAGCACCGTTTCCGCTCTCGTCTTTGGTCGAGGTAGCGGCGAGCACACCGTGATCGCTCTGCACGGCGCCGGCCAGCAGAAGGATCTCTTCCGGCCGATCGCGCCCGGGCTCGTCAGGCGCGGCTACAAGGTCATCTCGATCAATTGGGCGGCCGGGCCCGACGGCCCGGGACCCGGGCTTGCGCCGCTTGCGGCGACGATCAGGTTCGCCCGCGATGCCGGTGCCAAGAAGGTTTCCCTGATGGGTTTCAGCCGCGGCGGCGAACTGGCGGCACGATTCGCAAGCGCGCAGCCCGACGGCGACTTCGACACCCTGATCCTTCTCTCGGCGTACGACGATCAGGGAATTCCGCTCGCGAAAACCAAGAAGCTCTTCGTCTTCCACGAAAGCGATCGCTTCGGACGCTGGTCCCAGGTCAGCGCCGACAAGTCGAGCGAACGGAAGCAGGTCTTCGCCCTTAAGGGCGGCGCGCACAGCATATCTGCCCTGCTTGCGGACAAGCCGGACCTCATCGACGAAATTGCCAATGCCCTCGGCAGACTGGATTCAGGCAAATAGGCCGGACTGGCGCGAAGCAGCCCCAACTCCAGGGTGAAGCGGAGCAATGCCCCGCTTCACCGAGGGATCGGCAAGCCTTACGCGCGGGACTTGTCGCCCGGTTTCGGGTTCACGACTTCGCCGGTGCCTTTGCCTGCCGCGCTGCCCGCAACGGCGCCGACTGCAGCGCCGGCCGCCATGCCGATCGGACCCCCGGCGGCGCCGACGGCAGCCCCGGCCGCGGCACCGCCACCTGCGCCGACGCCCTGGGCCAGGTGGTGATCTGCCAGCTTGTCTTCGGGCGTGGGATTGGCGACTTCACCCGCTCCCTTGCCGGCCAGTCCGCCTGCGGCGGCACCGACGACGGCGCCCGTCGCCATTCCAATGGGCCCGCCGACGGCACCCAGCGCGGCACCGGTCGCCGCACCGGCACCGGCGCCGACCCCCTTGGCGAGGTTGTGCTCACCTTGGTCGTCGCCTGCCTTGGGATTGACGACCTCGGCTGCGCCCTTGCCGGCGAGCCCGCCGGCGACAGCCCCGACTGCCGCACCGGCGGCCATGCCGACAGGACCGCCGACGGCGCCGAGACCTGCACCGGTCACCGCCCCGGCCGCCGCACCGGCGCCGGTGCCGAGCACGTGCTGCCCTCCGTGCTCGCCGAAGCGAGCCTCGAAGTAGCGCGCGTCCTCGTCCGAGCGGGGCGTGACGCCCATCAGGATGCCGCCGTTGTTGATGCCTTCCTCGTAGTGCTTGACGCGCTCCTCGGGGATGCCCCAGCCGATCAGCGCGCCGACAATGCCGCCGGTCGCTGCTCCGGCACCGGCGCCGGCAATGGCGGCGGCCAGAGGGCCGGCGATGACGAGGCCCAGGCCCGGCAGCGCGATGGTCGTGCCGACCGCCGCAATCGCGGCGGCAATGGCACCCAGGCTGCCGCCGATGGCGCCGCCGATGCCTGCGCCTTCGGCGGCCTTCGTGCCGAGCTCGGTCTGGCGCCCCTCCGCGACAGAAAAGTGGCGGTTGCGGGTGGCGTCGCTCATGACGACGTTCACGTCCTCATGCCCGTATCCGCGCGTGGAAATATCGTTGTAGATGCGCTCTGCGCTGTCCCGATCCGGGAAGAGTCCCGTGACCATCCTCGGGTTGGAAGCTTGGGTGAGTGCCATGGGGTGCCTTTCGGTAGTACGAATGTCGCGATCGTTGTGAAATCTCAGGGCTTCGTCGCGTGCCTGGCGGGCGCTGGCTTTGCGGCGTTCACTGAGCTGGGGATCGGAAGGATCGGCGGGCGAGCGATGAACTTCAGCCAGCGCTGTTCCCGAGTCCGTGTAGGTGCGGACCTCATGAGGCACACCGCGCGGGCCCGCTCCACACTGCCGTCGGCGGCAGCCTGCGCGCCTACATCACCAAGGTCCCGCCTCCTATCGTTGCCGCCGTGCGCGCGAGAGATGATCGCCGCCGAACGCGGCTCTCTTCCTGCGCACACAGGAGCACACGATGAGCAACTATCCGAGTCCTCTCAAGTACATGGGCACCCAGAGTCACGAAACGATGGCGATGGAAGCCGCAATGGCAGAGCGCGCGGCCCGCTCAATCGGGCAAGCGGCCGACGTCGCCGCCGACGGAACGGAGATCGGCGGTACGACCCGCTGGGCCATCGACAAGACGAAGGACACTTTTCGCTCGGCCGCCGGGTACGTCGGCGAGCGGGCGGCGACGACCCTGGAGAGCTTTACGAGGCAGGATCCCATCAGGGCGATCCTGATTGCGGTTGGCACGGGCGCGGTGCTGATGGGGCTGGTGGCGATGATGGTGCGGTCCGGAGCAAGGACCGTGAGCCGAAACCTTCAGAGGTAAAGCTTCCGCGACGATGTCGACCACGGCTTCGCCAAGCAGCGCGCGCTGGGCATCCAGTGCGGCGACCGGCGATCGGATGGCGCTGCTACTTTGTGAGCAGCAGCTGTCCTACCTTCTGGAGCCTGTCCTTCAGGCCGCTGGCGATCATGCCGAGCACACCGGGCAGTTCGATCTCCATCAGCACCGAGGCGTCGAGGACGTCGATGACACCGGCGACGGTCTGACCCATCGCCGCGACGCTGAAGACGAGCCGGTCGCCCACCCAGCGTTCGTCGCAGTTGCCGTTGCGGCCGGGCAGCAGGTGGATGATCTTCGCGAAACCGGTCTCGATGCGGCGGCGCGCCTCAGCGCGGCCGAGCTGGTGCGGGATGCTGACGGTGATAGGTGTCGCCACGCGCCCGAGATTGCCGCGAAACGCAGCACCGTGCAAGCGGCCTGCCGACCGCAAACCAACTCGTGCCGTCACCGCCGGGGGCGCGGTGAGCAAGCCCGCTAGCGCGCCCGCTTTGTCGGCGCACGCTTGCTCGTGCGATCGGGCGACGGTTCGGTCTCTGGTTTCGTGGCGGTCTGCCGTCGGGCGAGGGAAGCGTTCAGGGCCACGGCCATGGCGGCTTCGCCGCTCAGGAGATCGCGCCAACGCAGCTCGACTTCGGCCCTTCTCTTGCCCTTGCCCGTCAACCGAAGGCCTTCGGGGTCGAGCGCGACCGTGTAGTCGACGCCGTCGACGGTGACTTGCCGCTTGAGTTCCTTGTCGAGGACGGTAGTCACGTGCGGCGTACTCCACTGCATGAAAAGGGGGGCGCACGTCGGATTCTGCTCTCGTGCGGCTCGGCGCCGTGCTCCACTGAAAGTTCGCCTGGCGTGCTAGGGCCTCGTGTCTTGCCGGTTCGAGGAGCGGGGCTTCGCGGGCGTGGCAGCGCTCTGCTTGACGCGCAGGACAAGGCGACCCGTCACCTGACGACGTGAGAGGCACTGCAGGCCTTCGGCGAAAGACGCCATCGGAAGCACCTCCGAAACTTGAGGCCGGAAGATGCCTTGCGCGACCGCAGCGAAGAGACTTTCATCGGCGGCGCGACTCTCCTGCGGCTGCCGCTCCGCCCACGCCCCCCAGTAGCATCCCACCACGCTGTAGTTCTTCAGCAGCGGGAGGTTCATGGGAAGGTTCGGTGTTTCTCCGCTCGTGAATCCGATCGGCAGGATGCGGCCGCCCCAGGCCATCACCCGCGACACGACGCCGAACACGGCACCGCCGACATTGTCGAGAAACACGTCGACGCCACGGCCCTCGGTCAAGTCGCGCAGCCGGTCGCGCAGCGGTTCGCGCGTGTAGTCGACGGCGTGGGCCGCGCCCTGGCGGAGCGCCACTTCGCCCCGGGCTGCCGAGCTCGTGCCGGCGATGACCGTGGCACCGGCGTGGCGCGCCACGTCGACGGCTGCGAGGCCGATGCCGCCCGCCGCGCCGCTGACGAACACGGTTTCGCCCGGCCGCAGTTGCGCACGGTTCATCAGCGCGTAGTGGGCCGTGCCGTAGGCGTAGCGCACGCTCGAGCCGATTTCGAAGCCGACGCCGTCGGGCAGCTTCACGACGCCCCGCTCGGGTGCCACCATGCGTTCGGCCATGCCGCCATGCCAGTGGCTGCAGGCCACGCGGTCGCCGACACGCACCGCCTTGACGCCTTCGCCGATCGCCAGCACGACCCCGGCGGCGTCGCTGCCCGGCACGAACGGCAGCTGAGGCTTCATCTGGTAGCGACCGGCCACCATCAAGGTATCCATGAAGCTCAACGCCGCTGCATGGACGTCGACCAGCACTTCACCCGGGCCAGGCACCGGGTCCGCAAGCTCGCCGAGCTCGAGCGCCTCGATGCCGTCGAAGCGGCTGCAGATGACGGCGCGCATCTCAGCCCAGCCCTTTGACGCGCACCGCGACGACGTCGGCCGTTGCGCATTCCACCGGACCTTGACGGACGCTGCAAGCCACGACCGACTTGCGCTCATCGTGCGTGACGATTCGCGCCCGAAGTTCGATCGACTGGGCCACCAATGCCGGCTTGAGGTAGCTCACGCGCAGGCTTCCGGTCACCACACCGAAGGGTGGCGGGCCGCTGCTCAGGTCGTGACCGACCTCCCGGCAACGCCGCGAGAGCGCCGCCCAGACGGCGTGGCAATCGACGATGGACGCAATCGTGCCGCCATAGACGTAGCCCGGGAACCCGATGTGCTCGGGACGGGGTTGCCAGACACAGACGAGCTCGTCGCCTTGCCAGCGGCTCTTGATGTGCAAGCCGTGCGCATTGAGCGTTCCGCAGCCGAAGCAACGCACGCGCAGGCGGTCTTGCAAGGCACGACCGTCGTCGAAGGGGTCGTGGCTTCGATCGGATGTGCTCGGCTGGGGTGATTCGATGACGCTGTGTTCCACGGGTTTGACCTCGCGTGCTAAGGGGTGGGATGCATGGCTGTGCCGGACCCGAGCTACTGCCCTTCCGGTCGCCTCGATCTCGGGTGCGGAATCAGCATGCCGACCTGCTCGCGATACGCGCGATAGCGCTCGCCGAACTGCCGGAGAAGGTCACGCTCCTCGAAGGCGATGCCGATCAGGATGTAGGCGGTGAACCCGAGAGCGAACAGGAGCCGGCCTGCCGTCATGACCGGCACCGACCAGAAGGTCAGCAGCAGGCCTGAATACAGCGGGTGGCGCACGTAGCGGTAGAGCAGCGGCGTCCTGAATTGGGTCTCGGGCGCGGCGCGCTGCCTCAGGCGGGCAAAGACCTGCTGCAGCCCGAACAGCTCGAAGTGGTCGAGGAGGAAGGTGCTGACCAAGACCAGCAGCCAGCCGACCGCGAACAGGCCCCACAGCAGTGCCGCGCCGGCGGGCTGCTCGACCCGCCACACCACCGGCGCGTGGATCGGCACCCAGAACCGGAACATCAGCGCCAGCACGGCGCACGTGGCCAGCAGGTACGTGCTGCGCTCCACGGCGGCGGGGACGACGCGTGTCCACCAGTCCTTGAAGCTGCGGCGGGCCATCACGCTGTGCTGGACGCCGAACAACGCCAGCAGCAGCAGGTCGGCGACCAGGGCGTCGACCCAGGGGGCATCGACACCGAAATCGACCGACGTCGGAACGAGCAGGTTGGCGCTGAAGCCGATGAAGTAGAAGAGGGTGGCGAGGCATGCCGCATAGGCGGCCACGCCGTAAACGAAAGAAAGCAGCCCGCGCATGAAGATCTCCGAGTGCAATGTGCGAAGCCAAGGTTAGGGAGGGGCCGTCCCTTCAACGTCCCTGTGCAAAGGACCCGTGCGCGGCTATAACCGCCCGATGCCGTCGCGCCCCCGGTCGCCCGCTGTCGAACTGAAGGTCTTCGGCGTGCCCGTCGTCGTCGTTCGGGGACGCGAAACACGGCTCCCGCTGAAGCGCGCCATCGCGCTGCTCGCCTATCTCGCTTTCAACAGGGGCCCCGTGCCACGGGCACATCTGGCCGCCATGCTGTGGCCGGACGCCGATGAGTCGCAAGGTCGCGCGCGCCTGCGGCGACTGGTCTACACGATCGAGCATGCGGTCGGCCGAAAGATCGTGGCGTCCGACAGCGACTGCCTCGCCCTGATGGCGCAGACCTTGGAAGTCGATGCGCTCCGGTTCACGGAATTCGCCCACCGCGCCGTCGCCGCAGCGACGTTCGACGAGAGCACCCTGACGGAAGCAAGCCGGTGGGCGACGGGCGCCCGTCGCCCGCTGATGCAGGGCATCTCCTTCGGATCCGAGGTCTTCGACGACTGGCTCCAGGCCGCGTCGATCGAGCACGAGCACCTGCTGGCGCGCCTGCTCGAGCGTCTGATCGACGCGCTGGGCCGGCGAAGGGAATACGCGTCAGCGCTGGATGTGGCCGAAGCGCTGGTGGGACTCGACACGTACCGTGAGCCGAGCTACGTCCTCCTGATGCAGCTGCACGCCCTGCAAGGCCACAGCGCCGGCGTCGAGGCCGCCTATACGCGCTGCGCGGAGGTGTTGCGAGCGGAGTTCGGCATCCGGCCGGGGCCGCATACCGAGCAGGCCTACCTGCGAGCGACGGAAGACCTGAAGCGGCTGTCGTTCAGCCAGGGGGAGCGGCCGAGCGTGCGTTTTGCCGAAGGCGGCCTCGGGCCCGTCGCCTACACGACCCTCGGCACCGGCGAGCGAACCATGGTGATCTCGCCCGGATTTGTCGGTCACATCGAGATCGCGCTGGAACACCCGTCCTTTCGGGCCTTCGTCGAGGCCCTTACGGCTCGCTTCCAGGTGATCCTGTTCGACCGGCGCGGCGTCGGCCTGTCCGAGCGGCTGGGTGCCACGAGCACACCCGCTGCCGTGGCGGCCGACATCGCGGCGATCCTCGAGCATGCCGGCGTGCGGCGTGCATGGGTTTTCGGATCGTCCGAGGGCGGATTGGGGGCGATGCGCCTGGCCGTCGATCATCCGGATCGCGTCCAGGGTTTGTGCCTGTTCGGATCGCTTGCACGGGGGTCGGCCGCGCCCGACTATCCATGGGCGTTGCCTGCCTCCGCCTACGACATCTGGCTGCAGCGGCTCATTGCCGAATGGGGCGGACCGGTGGGCATCGAGACGTTCGCGCCGAGCGCGAAGGACGATCCCGGGTTGCGCGCGTGGTGGGCGCGCCTGGTGCGGCACGCGGCATCTCCCGGAGCACTCAAGACGATTCTCGGCGGCCTGCGCGACGCCGACATGCGTGCGGACCTCGGCCGCATCGGCGCACCCACGCTCGTCATGCATCGCCGCGGCGATCGAGCGGTTCGCTTCGAAGCGGGCAGGCATCTTGCGCAGAACATTCCCGGCGCCGTTTGGCACCCGCTCGAAGGCGTCGACCACTTCTGGTGGTGTGGCGAAAGCGCCTCGGTCATCCAGGCGATCCTGGAGTTCGCCGCGCGATGACATGCGGTCAGGATTCGAAGGCCGTCAGCTGACGGGCGCCTTTCGACGACCACTCCAATATCCGCTGTCGCCGACGCGCGACGGCTTGGTCGACGAAGCCGCGCTGTCACGCGTCTCGGACGCCGGACGATCAGGCGATGCCGGCGCCCTGGCCAACGATCAGCATCGGCACCAGCGCGCGGACGTCCGGCAGCGCTGCGATCCCTTCGAGCGACTGCAGGAACTTCTCCGTCTGCGCTGTCGAAGGCGGACGGGGCGCATAGGCCAGGCAGTCCCTGAACCGCGCGAGGTGTTGCGCGTCGTCCAGTTCGGCGCCGGGGAAACCGGGCGGAATGTCGAGCTGGCGCAGATGCGTGCGCCCCTCGCGGGTGGTCACGACCAGGTCTACGGCGGCGTGGCCGCGCGCGTCCAGCTTCTCATCGGCGATCACATCGATGCGACCGATCATCTCTTGCACCAGGGCGTCTTGCACCTGCGACGGAGCGAAATGCTGCAGCAACGAAGACTGTCGCACGAGCGCGTTGGCCACGCAGTACCCGGCATTGAACTGCGCATCGACCCGGGGGTTGGCGCCAATCTGGAAGGCGTGTCCGACCAACCGATGCGCATACGGCGGCAGGCGAACCAGGGCGCTGCGGACGTCCGATGGCCGCAGGCCCAGCTCCGACACCAATCCGAGAGCAAGCTCCGTCACGCCCTGCGTGACGCCGCAACTCGGGTATTTCTTGAAGACGATGTTGCCGAGCTTCCAGGTTTCGCCCAAGCCGCGCGTCACGGACTCCGCATCGAGCGTGCCGCGACCGTACAGATGTGCAAAGCCGTAATGGCCGCTCAGGAAGTTGATCGGGCCGGTGATCCCGCGCTGCGCCATCTGGGCGCACTGGACCCCGGCTGCGGCAACCCAGCCCTGCAAGACGCGCACGCCGAGCGAGCCGTCCACGTGGCTCTGGAAGCTGCCCCCGCACCGATTGAACGCAAGCGCCAGGGCATGCAGCGTCTGCTCCGGCGTCAGCTTGAGAATTCGCGAGGCGGCTGCCGCGGCCGAGAACACGACGACGATGCCCGTCGGGTCGAAGCCGTCGTATTGCGCCTCGCTCAGGTTGAATCGGGCGCTGAGCTCGGCACCTGCCACCAGCGCGGTCAAGAATTCCTCGCCGGAGCAGCCACCGGCCAGCTCCGCCGCGGCCAGCGCCGCTGGGAACAACGCGGCACCGATGTGCGGGCCCGGCGCCATCGCGTCGCAGAAATCCAGGGCGCGGCAGATCGTGCCGTTCAACTGAGCCGCCGCGCAGGCCGGCAGCCGGTCGCCGTAGACCAGGATCGTTGCCTGAGGTGCCCCTCCGGCCGCGACGAGCAGTTCCCGCAGCGCCAGGACGCCGTCCTCGGCCGCGCCCGCGAAACCCGTGCCGGCCACGGCCATCACCACGCGGCGCACGACGCGCTGTGCCTCGGCGGGGACCGTTTGCAGGCGCAGGCCGGCGACGAATTCAGCCAGGGTGCGTTCGAGCTTGCCCACAAACGGGTCCTTCTGGCTGGATGTCAACGATTCTGACAAGGCCCCAGTTGCCTTTCCCGACGAAGGACCGTCGCACGGCCTAGCCCGCCCACTTCTCCCCGGGCCTGCTGTTCGGGGGCACCTCGCCCGGGTCATTCAAGTTGCGAACCTCGCGCGACGATGGGTCCGGCTCGGCACCGGGGAAGGCATGCTCCGCGTCCTTGCGAGTCAGCTTATACGTCGTTCGCTCACGTTTTCCCGTTCGCTCGTCGACGATGTACCAGTGGAAGAATTCGGTCGGCGTCGCCATCAGACTCTTCTGTTCAGACACCTCTTCATCGCGAGGCGGATGGCCGATTTCCCATAGTGGGATGGATTCTGCAGCAGAGTAGGTATGCGAGCGACCCATCCGCGTACACAGTAAATCACGGATCTCTCGGGCCGATATCGCCGCGGAACTCGCGCAGGGGGCCGCCTGGCGCTCTACTGAGACTCTTCGGTTGCTCTTAAGAAGCGGCTCCGGGACTGCTCGGGATGCGGCCGCTCGTACGGCGTCCACATGACATGCGCTTGACAGGTGAGTTCGGTAAACTCAGCCTACCTTGGACTCTGCTGCCGTGCTGACCAGTCTCGCTGCCCTCGCAACCGCCGGCGTTCTGCTGCTCGTCGTCTACTGGCGTGGTCATGTCAAGCGCGCAGCGCAGCGGGAGCGGCAGAGATCCTCTGACGGGGAGAAGTTCGACACGACGCTTGGAGACTTCCACGAAATGAGGGAGGCGCTTCGGCCGTTGGCGAACGTGCGAATCGCGTCGCGGCGGGAGCCGCAGGGTGAGCGGTAGTCGCGAGAAGCCAGGATGCAGGCGGTGAATGCAGCCAGTTTCCCAGCAAAGGCGCGCGGCAAGTCTTCATCGGTCTTGACCAACTGCCCCACGAGATCGAACTGCCTTTTGGACGATTTTGCGCGCTAACACCGTCCGGTCGTTGCCCGACGCTCAGGACATCTTGTCATTGGCCTCAGGGTCGACCAGGGACAGGATCCGCTCCAAGAAGCGTGCGACCTCGCCGAGGTCGTCCAGGTAGTACATGGCGAGGGAGGCCGGACCGTCGCGTCCCACCTTGACCGTCAGCCAGTCGGGAGCGGCGTGCGCGAACACCGGCTCGTCGTTGACGTCGTCGCCCAGGAAGATCGCAGCACCCGCACCGCTCCGCTCGACCAGGCTCGCCACGGCCGCCGCCTTGTCGGGTGCTCCTTCGACGACCACGTTCATCACCAGCTTGCCCCCGAACGCGCGAAGCCCCGCCGGCAGCGCACCGGCCAGGTCGGTGACCCACCTGAGGGCCTGCGCCGGCCGGCGCGACAGGCGGTAGTGAAGGGCGATCGACTGTCGCTTGTCCTCCACCGTGATCCCTGCCTTCCGCAGCGACTCTCCGTCCGCCGCGAGACGGTCCCGCAGGCCGTCGAGCGGCGAGGTTGCGCCGGTTTCCGGCAGCCACGGATCCTCGGCCCCATGGTTGCCGACGATGTACTTCGGGGTGAAGGACAGCCGGGCGCGGATGTCGTCGACTTGCCGGCCGGTGACAATCGCCAGCGGCAGCGCCCGGCCCAATCGTTCGAGGTGGCGCTCGACGGCCGCCGGGACACGGGCGTCGTCCGGCCGCGCGACGATCGGCGCGAGCGTTCCGTCGAAGTCGAACGCGAGCAGGGGACGCCGAGCCACCGTGGCGACCAGCGCCACCTCGCCCTCGGCCGAGAACAGGTGTCGCATGCTTATCCGTTGCGATGGCTTTGAACGCGGGCCTCGATCCGATCGCGCAGGCGCGACCGACCGGCATCGATCAGCATGTGCCCGGCCCAGCGGAAGACGTTGTTCTCGCGCACCGTCATGCGCAGGCTCGCCATGCGCTCGCGCTGCTCGGCCGGGGGCATCGTCGCCGCGCGATGCAGCGCGTCCGCGGTTTCCTCGACGTGGTACGGGTTCACGATCAGCGCTTCCGTCATCTCGCGCGCCGCCCCGGCGAAACGGCTGAGGATCAGCGCGCCCTGCTCATCGTCGCGGGCGGCGACGAACTCCTTGCACACCAGGTTCATGCCATCGTGCAGGCTGGTCACGACGCAGACGTCGCAAGCGCGGAAGAGCTCGGTGACGGTGTCGTGTTCGTGGTGCTGGGCGAACAGGTGAATCGGGCGATAGTCCGGCCGCCCGAAGCGATCGTTGATCCGCTCGCTGACCCGGGCGATGCGCTCCTGGAAGGTCTGGTACTCCTCCAGCAGGGTGCGCGACGGTGCCGCGACCTGCACGAAGACGAAGCGGCCGATCCATTCCGGGCGCTTCTCGAGGAGCCGCTCGAAGGCGTGCAGACGCTCGAGGATGCCCTTCGTGTAGTCGAACCGGTCGACGCCGAGGGCGAGGCAGGTGCCGGCAGGAAGCGCCATCCGCTCGAAGACCTTGCGGCGACACTCCGCCACCGATGGCCAGGCGGAACGCTCTTCCTCCGATGGCCACTCGATGGAGATGGGATAGCTCTCGACCAGCGTTTCCTCGCCCTTGAAGGAGATGATCGAATGCTCGTGCTCGATCCGCGCCTCGAGGAAGCGATCGATGGTCTCGATGAAGTTCTTGCAATGGAAGCGGGTATGGAAGCCGAGGATCGTGCTGCCGAGCATGCCCTCGAGAATCTCCCGCCGCCAGGGACAGATGCCGAAGGATTCGGGGTTCGGCCACGGGATGTGCCAGAAGGTCAGGATGGTCGCCCGGGGCAGGCGGGCGCGAATCATCGCCGGCAGCAGCGCGAAGTGGTAGTCCTGCACCAGGACGACCGGATCCTCGCCGCGGGCCTCGGCGACGACGGCATCGGCGAAGCGCTGGTTGACCTTCCGGTAGTACTCCCAGTCGGATTCCCGGAACACCGGGCGCACATGGGCGACATGACACAGCGGCCACATGCCTTCGTTGGCGAAGCCGTAGTAGTAGCCCCTTTCCTCCTCGGGGCTGAGCCAGATGCGCCGCAGGACGTATTCGTTGCGCCGGGGCGGGACGCCTACCCGGTCATGCCGGTCGACGACCGTCCGGTCGGCGCTGCCGCTGCCGTGCGCGATCCAGGTGCCCGAGCAGGCGCGCATCACCGGCTCGACCGCCGTCACCAGTCCGCTGGCGGGCCGCCGGATGACGACGCCGCTCGGACTGTTCTCGTGGATGTAGGGTTCCCGGTTCGAGACGACGATGACCTGGTCGCCCTGCAGCTGGGTTCGCAGGAGCGCGCGCAGCCGTCCCGGATCCCAGTTGGCCTGCGGCCCCTGGGCTCGTCGATATTCGTCCTCCAGGTCGTGCATGCGGGTGCGGATCTCGGCGGCCAGGGTCGCCATTTCCGGCGTGGACGTCATCGGCCGCAACAGCCCTTCGCCGCGCAGCAGGCCGCGAACGCCGGACACCCAGCCTCGCCAGCTGAGCTGCGCGACGACCACCGTGATCAGCGCGATGACCAAGCCGAGGCCGCCGATGAAAAGGAGAAGGTAGCGTCGGGTGTCCTGGCTGCGCCGATCGATGAAACTCATGTCGTGCAGGAGCACCAGCTTGGCGATCGGGCCGGTCTCGCTGTCGACCGTGTGCACGCCGACGTGGACTGGCCCGCCCGCCAGTCGAAGGCGCGGATCGCGCAGCTCGGCCGCGGCTTGCGCCTCGTGGCAGTCCAGGGTGCGCGGAAAGCTGGCGCTGCTCCGGATCATCTTTCCATCGAGCGAGCACAGGCCGATGGCGAACAGGCGCTCGTCTTGCACCACACGATCGAAGAGGACCTGCAGGCGGGCGCCCTTGGCGTCGCTGATCGCGCTTCCGATCGCATCGGACAGCGTGTTGGTCACCAGGCTGCCTCGCGCGTTCAGGTCGCGGGCGAACCAGCGCAAGGTGAGGCGATCCATCACCGGCAAGGCGAAATACGCGGCCGCGACCAGCGTCACGAGCAGCGGCGCAAGAAAGCGGATCTGGAGATTGAGCGACTTCATGGGATCACCCCGGCCGCCCTTGGTGGGTTCGCCATAATTGCATAACTATGCGAATGTTCCACGGCCGTGAAGCCTTGGCTGTGGATGAGGACATGGACCCATCTGCCGCGGCGCCCCCCGGTGCCGAAACGAACCTCGATCTGGCGCTGATCGGCAACTGTGCGATCGGGGCGCTCGTCGACCGACGCGGGGCCATCGTCTGGTGCTGCATGCCCCGGTTCGATGGCGATCCCGTGTTCCACGCCCTGCTGGCCGAGGGCGTGCCGGACGGAAGCATGAACGTCGAGCTCGAAGGCCTGAGCAGCGTCGAGCAGAGCTACGACCACGGCACCGCCATCGTCCGGACCCGCCTGATCGACGGCGAAGGCAGGGGTGTAGAGATCACCGACTTCGCACCGCGGTTCTTCCATCGCGACCGGATGTTCCGTCCGGCGCAGCTGGTTCGCCGGATCCGTCCGCTGGCGGGGCACGCGCGGATTCGCATCAGCGTCAGACCCCTCGGCGAGTGGGCTCGCGAGAAGCCGACGATCACGCGGGGCAGCAATCACCTGCGCTATGTGCTTCCGAGCGGTACGCTGAGGCTGACGACGAGCGCTCCGCCGACCTATGTCGCCGAAGGCACCTGGTTCTCGCTGCACTCTCCCGTGAGCCTCCTCTTCGGTCCCGACGAGACGCTCTCGGGAGGCATCGACGAGACCGCGCGGGATTTCGAGGAGCAGACCTCCCTCTACTGGCGCTCCTGGACGCGTCGCCTCGCCGTTCCCCTGGAGTGGCAGGAGGCGGTGATCCGCGCTGCCATCACGCTGAAGCTTTGTCAGTTCGAGGAGACGGGCGCCATCGTCGCCGCCATGACGACAAGCATTCCGGAAGCGGCGCACAGCGGGCGCAACTGGGACTATCGCTTCTGCTGGCTGCGCGATGCGTTCTTCGTCGTTCGCGCGCTGAACAGCCTGTCCGAGGTCGGAACCATGGAGGACTATCTGCGCTGGCTCTACGACGTGCTGCGCGGCGCGGAGACGGGTCACGTCCAGCCGCTCTACGGCATCGGCCTGGAGCAGGCCTTGCCCGAGTCGATCGTTTCTCACCTGCCGGGATACCGGGGCATGGGTCCGGTGCGCGTCGGCAATCAGGCTTACGAACACTTCCAGCACGACGTCTACGGCAACATCGTCCTCGGCGCGGCGCAGGCCTTCCACGACCACCGTCTCTTTCGCCGTGCCGACCCGTCGGACTTCATGGCTCTGGAAGCGATGGGCGAGCAGGCCTGGCTGCTGCACGATCAGCCCGACGCCGGGATGTGGGAGCTGCGGACGCGCGCCCGCGTGCATACGTCCTCGGCCCTGATGTGCTGGGCGGCGTGCGACCGCCTGGCCAAGATCGCCGCCCGCGCCCTGGGCAATCGCGATCGGGCGGCACATTGGCAATCGCGCGCCGAGACGATCCGCACGCGCATCGTCGAGCAGTCCTGGAACGAGAAGCGGCAATCGTTCGTCGAAAGCTTCGGCGGCAGCGAGCTCGACGCC
>Ga0207675_100003608_pt1 | contig 15085 bp, 13 predicted proteins | sample KBSSwiS42_FD_184305 | JGI IMG/M metagenome (GOLD analysis project Ga0207675, IMG submission 184305) | Switchgrass rhizosphere microbial communities from Kellogg Biological Station, Michigan, USA - KBS Switchgrass S4-2 (SPAdes) (version 2) | ecosystem: Host-associated > Plants > Roots >... | reverse complement strand
TTCCTGCACCGCCACGGCATCCGGATGATCCAGCGCCGCGAAGTGCACCGACGTAGGATCAATCTGTGCCGCCACGTCGTCCAAGCGGACCTCGGGGTTACCGCGTTGTAAATCAAGCGAACGCACGTCCTTCACCAACGCGAAGTTCTGGTTGTACACGGTCAGGGCCACTGATTCGTGGCGCGGGGCGGTGACGGACAGGACCGGCAAGAAGAGCCCCAGAGAGATAATCCCCCACCCGAGAGCGGCCCTGGGCCGAACGCCGTATCTATTTCCCCGTAACGTGCAAGTCATTGTCGATCCTCCACCACGAAGCCATTCTTCGTGTGTTCCCTCGGCCCAATACGTTCCTTCATACCTGGTATCCCGTTCAGTATTTCGTCCGCACTGTATAGGTCACGGTCACGGATCCGTTCGCCGGCAAGGTGACCAGAAACTCCACGGTTTGGGCGTCTTTCTTGACGAACTCGTGCGAGTGCTCCGTGATGGTCCAGTCTCCATATACATGTTCGATCACCCGCGCTTGAACCGACGTGTCCTTGTGGTTTCGAAGGTCGACGGAATAGGACAATTCGCGGCTTCGGGACGACACCAGCTTCTGGGTAGTTTGCTTGCGCTCCGCGACGATGTCGAACGCGTCGCCCAGAAATAAACGCACCGGTTCATCACGAGGCGTGTGATCGATCTGGTCTTCGCCAACGAACTCCAGAGCCTGGTCGGCGTCTTCCTTGTAAACGCGGACCTTGCCCGCCGGCAGCGCCATGCCCAGGCCGTTCTCTTTGGAATTTTCGAATTCCAGCCGAGTCGCCACTTTCGTCAAGGTCTGTCGATAGTCGTACGTGTACGTCTTCTTTGCTTTCACACTTGCCGAAGGAAACAAGGCGAGCTGCTTGGTCTCGCGATCGGCCACGGTCGCGGGACGATCGAGCGAATACAGGTGGTATTCGAAAAAGCTTCGCTCTCGGAATTGAGACCCTTCCTCCGCGCCAACAGACTGAGCCACGACACCTTTTGTCAGCATGATTTCCCTCTGTACCCGGTGCACATCCCCCGCCACCAGCTTGAGCTTGGCGTTCTCGTAGCTCGCCCCCGAGCGGTTGTCGAGCGATACCCACCCATTCAGCGTCAGCCCATCATCTCCCGCGTTCACCACCGCGACATATTCCGCGTGCCACGTCACATTGTCGGTCAAATAGGAAAGCTCGACACGTTCAGGCCCATTCTGCTCACTGGCCAGCCGCCACACCAAAGCCGGCTTCGCCACCAGACCTCCGGGAACCTCCCCCAGATCCACATTGCGCACCTGGGCTCGGTTCACAATCGAAGCGGCAGCTCCCGTCTTCAATACCAGAGCTCCGCCGTCATAGGAGAGCAGCACACCCTGTTTCTCTCCGCCTTTCTCGGTCAGCGTCACGGTGACTGGACGATTCAGATAGCGCGTCATCAACCGGTCGGCATCGGCCAGGTCGTAGGTGTAGTTCTGCTCGAGCACCATCACGGCACCCGGATGATCCAACGCCGCGAAATGAACCGATGTGGGGTCAATCGCCGCCGCAACGTCATCCACCCGCACTTCGGCGCTCCCGCGAGCCAAATCCAGCACACGCACATCCTTTACCAACGCGAAGTTCTCGTTGTACACCGTCAGCGCGACCGACTCCCGCCGCGTCCTGTCCTCCGCCTGGGCCTCACCCCCGGCGAGCAGTACGACGGTCACAAGCAACGACAATCTCCCCATCAGCCGCTATCCCTCGTCTCGCAACGAAGCGAGGTTCCGCCTCACCGCTTCCAAACTCGCCGCCAGCTGATCGCGCCGTTCGCTTTCCGCCTTCACCACTTCGGCCGGAGCGCGGTCAATGAAGTCCTGGTTGGACAGCTTCGCACTCACCGCGGCCAGCCCTTTTTCCACCTCTATGCGTTTCTTTTCCAAACGCTGACGTTCCACCTCCAGATCCACCAATCCCTCCAAAGGGATATAGATCTCCATCCCATCCGTTACCGCACTGGCGGACCGAGGCGGCTTGGCAATCTCCGCTCCCACTGAAAGTGAACCCACTTTGGCGAGCGTTCGCAAATACGTCTGACTGCGCGAAAGCACTGAAGCGGGCTCGCCGGCGCTCTTCACCAGCACCGTCACTTCCGAGCCGGGGGGCACGTTCATTTCGGCCCGGATGTTGCGAATGGACGTTATCGCAGTGCGCATCACCGCAATCTCAGCCTCGGCCGCCTCATCCCTGCGTTCCCGCGACACCGGCCACGTCGTCCGGATCAGCATGTCTCGATCACCCGGTAAATGGCCCCAGATCGCCTCCGTCAAGAACGGCAAATAGGGATGCAACAAAGCCAGCGTGGTGTCGAACACCTCCAACGCCACCGCCTGCGCCCGCCGTCGCGCCGCTGGATCATTCCCATAGAAACGCGTTTTCGCCAGCTCCAGATACCAATCGCAGACTTCCTTCCATGCGAAGTCGTACAACACCCACGCCGTCTCGCCGAAGCGATCTTCATCCAGACCGCGGCTCACCTCGGACGTCACCTGATCCAATCGCGACAATATCCATCGATCCGCCACGTCCGAGGGCGCCATATCGCCGGCGGCATCATGGTCCTCTAAATTCATGAGCAAGAACCGTGATGCGTTCCAAATCTTGTTGGCGAAGTTCCGGCCCAGCTCCGTCTTCTTTGCGTCGAACTGCACGTCCGCGCCGAGAGGCGTCAACGCAACCATGCTGAACCGAAGCGCATCGGCGCCATAGGTGTCCATGAGCTCGATCGGATCGGGGCTATTGCCCAGGCTCTTGGACATACGGCGGCCTTTGGTGTCACGCACCGTGCCGTGGATGTACACGGTTGGAAACGGCACCTTACCCGTGAATTCGATTCCAGCCATGATCATGCGAGCCACCCAGAAGAAAATGATGTCGGGGTCGGTGGCGAGCCAGTTCGTGGGGTAGAAACAGCGCAGCTCCGGCGTGTCCTTCGGCCAACCCAAGGTGCTGAAGGGCCAGAGCCAGGACGAAAACCACGTATCGAGCACGTCGGGATCCTGGCGTGGCGATGCCGCGCCGCATCCGGGACATGACGAAGGCGTCTCGCGGGCCGCGATCTCCTTCCCGCACGCGTCGCAGTAATAGACGGGGATACGATGCCCCCACCAAAGCTGGCGCGAGATCACCCAGTCGCGCAGGTTCTCGAGCCAGTGCGTGTACACCTTCCCCCACCGCTCCGGCACGAACTTCACGTCGCCCCGGCGATACGCCTCCAGCGCGGGATCACCGAGCGGCTTCATCTTCACGAACCACTGCGTCGAAATGCGGGGCTCAATGATCGTGTCGCAGCGCTGGCAACGGCCGATGGACAGCGTGTGGTCCTCGATCTTTTCCAATAACCCCATCGATTCGAGCTCTTCCACGACCCTCTTCCGCGCTTCGAACCGATCCAATCCGGCAAACGGGCCACCATTCTCGTTCACCTTGGCATCCTCGGTGAAGATCGTGATCTCCTCGAGGCCGTGACGCTTGCCAAGCTCGAAGTCGTTGGGATCGTGGGCGGGCGTGACTTTCAACGCGCCTGCGCCGAACTCCGGATCCACGTACGTGTCCTCGATGATGGGAATCCGCCGATTCAAAAACGGCAACACCGCCGTCTTGCCTTTCAAGTGGCGCGTTTTCGGGCCATCGGGATGGATGGCAATGGCCGTGTCGCCGAGCATGGTCTCGGGGCGCGTGGTGGCCACAATCGCAAACCCCGAGCCGTCCTCGAGCGGGTAGCGAATGTGCCAAATGTGGCCCGATTGCTCGACGTGATTCACTTCCTCGTCGCTGATCGCGGTATGACAACGCGGGCACCAGTTCACGATGTAGGTGCCGCGATACACCAGTCCCTTTTCGTATAACGACACGAACACGTGGGTGACCGCGGCGGAAAGCGCAGGCTCCATGGTGAATCGGGCGCGCTCCCAATCGCAGGAGGCGCCCAGACGGCGAAGCTGCTGGAGGATGTAGTCGCCTTTTTCCTTCTTCCACGCCCACGCCATCTCCACGAATGCCTCCCGCCCGAGGTCGTGGCGCGATTTTCCCTGCTTGCGCAGCTCCTTCTCGATCACGTTCTGGGTGGCAATGCCGGCGTGGTCGGTCCCGGGCTGCCATAAAGCTTCGTAACCTTGCATGCGGCGCGCGCGAATGAGCACGTCTTGGAGCGAATTGTTGAGCACGTGCCCCATGTGAAGAATGCCGGTCACGTTAGGGGGGGGGATCATGATTGTGAATGGCGCCTTGTTCGGATTGGGCTCAGCATGAAAGGCGCGGCTCGACTCCCACATCGCGTAAATGCGGCCTTCATGTTCCTTGGGGTCATAAGCTTTGGGCATCGACGTGTCGGTCATGGCCTCTCCGGCTCTCGGCGAAGCGTGTCTCGACAAGAAACCGATAATCGGTCCCACAAGACAGGTCGCCGGATGCGACGGTTTCGTTTACTTGGGTTTTGAAGAAAAAAGAAATATCAGACTGGCGAGAGGCGGGCTAGAGCCCGCGTGATACCAGAGACCGGGCGGTCCCCAGGCGGCAAATAAAGGCATATGAAGGAAACCATGACGTGTTCATCGTTGGGTCAGCATACCACATCACGCTCATTTCCCTTCCACCGCCGACTGCAGCACGGTGAATACATCCGTATTGTTCATGGAACCCTTGATCAGCTTCAAATACTTGTCCGGACCGAAGGCATAAAGCGGCACATCCTGGCCGCCATGCTCTTCGTACGGTAACGGCACCCCCGCCCGCTCCTGGAAATCGGGGTTCTGCAGCATGGCCGTGGTCAGCGTGTCGGGAACCGGATGGACCGCGCTGGGTCCGTTTCCAAAGATAATCGTGGTAAACGGCTTCCCGTTTTTGTCCTTACCCGCCTGGCTGAACACGTCCGCGTCGGGGGCGGGTGAGCCGGTCAACACCATCGTGTGGTCGTGATCCGCGGTGATGATGATCAAGCTTTCCTTGTTCACCATCTTCAGCGCTTCGGCGATCGCGCGATCGAACTCCAGCATGTCGGTCACCGCGCGATAGCCATTGTTGCCGTGCAACGCGTGATCGATCCTTCCTCCCTCCACCATCAGAAAGAACCCTTTGGGATTCTTACTCAGCACCTCAATCGCAGCGTGCGTCATCTCGCTCAGGGACGGCTGACCCGGTGCAATGCGGGGGCGATCGGCCTCGTACTCCAGGTGCGACGGCCCAAACAAACCCAAGATCTTCGTCTTCCCGTTTCGACGCACTTGCTTCAACTCCGCCCTGGAACCGATCACGTCATATCCGGCCCGCTTCATTTCATCGAGCAAGTTGCGTCCATCGTCGCGCACCCCCGTGTCGACACCCTTGGGTAGCCAGTAATTGCGCCCCCCGCCCAAGAGCACCTCGATGCCGTCCCCCAATCTCCTGTTCTGCTTTCCCGGAATCGCGGCCAGCGCAATGTCGAGTTCCTTATCGCGAAAAAGCGTGTGCGCATAGAACCCCGCCGGTGTGGCGTGGGTGATCGTCGTGGTGGTGACGAGACCAGTCGACATGCCCCGCGCTTCTGCCATTTCCAACACCGTGCGCAACGTGTCCACGCCGCCGTCCAGTCGCGGTTTGGCAGCAAGCGCGCCGTCGATGGTCTTGTGTCCGGTGGAGTACGCGGTGATACCGGCCGCAGAATCCGTGATCATGCAATCCGCCGCATAGGTACGCACGGTCGCGCCACGTAATGCGGCATCGATGGCCAGAACGGCCGAGGCGGGAGGCTCCTTGCCTTCCATGAAGCCCTTGTGAATGCGAGCCGCGGTGACGGTGGCCGTTCCCATCCCATCGCCCAGGAACAAGATGACCCCGCGCGCTTTGGCGGCCAGGACGGGAGCCGGCCCGGTTACACAGAGCAGAACCAACCCAACCAGCGATCTGGAAACCCGCACAAAACCCCCTCCAAAATCCGAGTGAACACACGAGTGTCCATCAAAGCAAATCCGCTTACAACGCTGTCCATTGGCCGGTTTTCCTCGTCCCCCGCCGCGCGGCCAAGACTTGTCACCCCGTGCCGGCAGTCGTACGCTCATGGGTTTGGGGGTCGTCACTCATGAGGTTGACGGCGAAGAAGCATCGTTCACCGGCACACATAGGGGATCTGGAAGGGACGCTCATGGCCAAGGACAGCTTGACGATCACCGATAATCGCACCGGGAAAAACTACGAAGTCCCGATTACTTACGACACCATCAACGCTTCGGATCTACGCCAGATCAAGGCCAAGCCCGATGATTTCGGGATGATGACTTACGATCCTGCGTTCAAGAACACGGCCTCCTGCATCAGCCGCATCACCTACATCGACGGGGACAAAGGCATTCTCGAGTATCGGGGCTATCCCATTGCCGACCTCGCCGAACACAGCTCGTTCCTGGAAGTGGCATTCCTGCTCATTTTCGGCCGCCTCCCGAACCAGGACGAACTCGGCCAGTGGACCCGGGACATCATGATGCACACCTTGGTTCACGAGAACATCAAGAAGTTCATCGATGGCTTCCAGCACAACGCCCATCCCATGGGCATGGTGGTGAGCGCGGTCGCCGCCCTCTCCACGTTCTATCCGGACGCCAAGAACATCCACGATCCGGCAGTGCGTCGGCTTCAGATGATCCGGCTCCTCGGCAAGATGCCCACCTTGGCCGCCTATGCGTACCGGCACAGCATGGGCTGGCATTACGTCTATCCCGAGAACACGTATACCTACGCGGGAAATTTCCTCAACATGATGTTCCGGATCACGGAACGCGAATACGTGCCCAACCCGGTGCTCGAACGCGCGCTGGATGTGCTCTTCATTCTCCATGCCGATCATGAGCAGAACTGCAGCGCCAACGCGATGCGAAGCGTCGGCTCGAGCCAGGTCGATCCTTACTCCGCCACCGCAGCCGCCGCGGCCGCTTTGTATGGTCCTCTCCATGGGGGTGCCAACGAAGCCGTGCTCCGCATGCTGGAGCGCATCGGCACGATCAAGAACGTGCCCGAGTTCATCTCCAAGGTAAAAGGTGGGGAAGGCCTCTTGATGGGCTTCGGCCACCGGATCTACAAGAACTACGATCCACGCGCCCAAATCATCAAGGAAATGGCGGACAAGGTCTTCGCCGTGACCGGCCGCAATCCGCTCCTCGACATCGCGCTGGAACTAGAGCGCATCGCCCTCGAAGACGAGTACTTCGTAAAACGGAAGCTCTATCCCAACGTGGACTTCTACTCCGGGCTCATTTATCAGGCCCTCCGTATCCCCACCGACATGTTCCCGGTGATGTTCGCCATACCGCGCACCGCGGGATGGCTCGCGCAGTGGGAAGAAATGGTCAACGACGAGGAGCAGAAGATCGCGCGCCCGCGCCAGATCTATCTGGGCGACCGGGGCAAAACCTTCGTTCCGATCGACAAGCGCTGACCGCATGGTGAGGCGGAAAGCGCTCCCGGCGCTGATCCTCACCGCCATATTCCTTGGCTCCCTTGCTTCATGCCGGGGAGCCCATGGCATTCATGGCAATCTCGAGAAGCAAATCAAGGATCGAGTAAAGCTCGTCCAAGATCCAACCATCTTCACCTTGTTTGCCCTCCTCAACGTGGCCGGATACGACGACGAGAATCGTGAAGCGGGCATGCACCCGGTCAGGCTTCGCATACGCTCCGAAGTCGACACCCTCGTTTCCCCGGAGTTCAAGGCGCGGCTCCGCGAGTTCTATGACACGCACCGGGCTGCGGCGAGCCCATGGACTTACTGTGTCGTCGCCAAGGCCTCATCGGGACCGCCAGATTTTGCTCCCGATAGCGTATGGACCAAAGAGCTCGCGGGGAAGGGCGAGTTCAACGGGATGGAGCGGGTGCACGGTCTGCTCCGGGAATTTCATCGCAAGATTCCGGTGGACCGGCTATACGGTGAGGTAGAGAAAGATTACGCCGATTACATCCGCGTCTATCGCAAGGCGGTGCACGCCCAGGTTTTGGCCGCGCTCACCTATTGCCGCGTCCAAAATGTCTCCGAACTCACCGGCCCCAGCCAGGGTCAGCTTTGCGTGGTCATTCCGAATTTGCTGGATTCCTACCGGCGCGCGACGTCATTCGTGCTCGAGGACACGCTCTACGCGGTGGAAGGGCCCCAGGAAAAAGTGGGCTACAACCCGCACGAGTTCCTGCACGCGGTGACCAACCCCGCGGTTTACGATCAGAGCCTCACCGCGACCTCCGAAAAGGCGCGTCCGGTCCTGGAAGCGTTGCGCACCGTCAACGCGGAAGGTGATTTCCGCTCCCCCGCCGCGCTCCTGGACGAGAGCCTCGTGCGGGCGCTCTCCTTACGGTACAAGTACCCGAACGCGACTCCGGAAGAACGCGCCCTGCTTGAAGGAAACATGCTGAAGGAATATCGATCCGGTTACGTACTCGAGCGCTACTTCTGGGAACATCTTGCCGACTACGAGAAAACCACGGAAACCCTGCGCCAGTATTACCCGGTTATGCTGGACAGCTTGAACGTGCTCAACGAAATCCGGCGTTGGCAGGCCGACGTCGCTCTCAATCCCGCCGGAGCAGCACCAGAATCAACGGGACGAGGAGCACGATGACGAGGATCACCGCCACCGGTTTCCAGGGCAGCACGGGGCGCTTGGGAAAATCGTAACGGCAGATCGGGCACACCAACGCGCTCTCTGAAATGTCGGTCGCGCAGTTGGGACATTCTTTTTGACGCGGCATATCAGTGCGCTTCGAGCAGATCCCGCAGTGATTGATCCAGCTCAATCTCCGGTTGCCAGGACACCAAACGCTTCAATGCGCTCACGTCGGCCACCATCTCCGGAACGTCTACCCGTCGCAAGCGCGCGGGATCGGTTTCCACCTTCGCCGCCACTTTGGCCAGACGGACCAGCCGTTCCAGCACGTCTCCAATTGTGGTTCCTTGGCCGCTCCCGACATTGAACACCTTTCCGTAGGCGTCTGGATGCTCGGCAACCAGGAGATACCCCCGCGCGGCGTCTCGCACATCCACGAAATCACGTACGGGCGTGAGCTCTCCCACCCGAACCACCGGCTCACCCTCTCCCCGTTTCACGCGCAGCACTTCCGCCGCAAAATCCGCCGGTGCCAACCCGCGCGCCAAGCCGGGTCCAACAAGGTTGAACGGCCGCAGGATCACCACTCGCGCCAAGCCTTGATGGTGCGCGTCGCGCGCCACCTGCTCCGCGCGTGCTTTGCTCTCTCCGTAAGGCCCCGCGGGGCGGAGCAGCGTCGTCTCCAGAACGGGGTTTTCCTCCGGACGGATGGCGCCGTAAACGGCCGCGCTCGAGACGAGCACGACGCGGGGCGCATTCGAGAGCACGTTCAACGCCCGAAACACATTGCGCGTGCCTTCGAGATTCACCGCCAGACACATGTCCGGCTGCGCCCCGGAAACGCCGGCCAGGTGCACGATGAGATCGGGCTTCGCTGCCCGCATGACATCCACCATCGCGCCCGGGTGCGTGATATCCGCGGGAAGGAAGCGCATGGTTTCACGATGAGGTCCGTCCAGGTCCGTGCCGAACACGTCCGCGGCCTCATCGAAGAGGGGCAGGAGATGCCTCGCCGTAAACGATCTCGCTCCGGTGACTAGAATGTTCACATGGGTACGTTAACAGAACTCCCCAGGCGCGATCCGCCGACCGGAACGACTGTTCGATGTGCCCAGACCCCGGAAGGCGCGTCTTGCGTCACTCTGAAACACCCCGTATTCTTTACGTCTAAGGTTGTGAAGGGGGCGGCGGGAAATCCCCAGTTTATCAACACCATTTTCCAGAGGCCGATCCATCCATGCATAAGCGCTTCGTGGTCACCGGTGGCGCCGGTTTTTTGGGCTCTCATGTCGTTCGTTTGCTCCTCGCCCGCGGGGACGAGGTTGTGGTGCTCGATGATTTTTCCAATGGAAAACAGGCTCATCTCAACCCGCTGAAGGACAATCCTCGCCTCAGGGTCATGAAAGGCGACATCACGCAAGTTTCCGACGTCGAGGCCGCATTCAACGGCGCGCACACGGTGATCCACCTGGCCGTTCTGGACCTGCGTGAATCCATCAAGAATCCAAAACGGGTCAATCAGGTTGTCGTCGACGGTACGTTGAACTGCCTGGACTTTGCCGTCCGCTCGGGCACCAAGCTCTTCCTAAACTGTTCCTCGTCCGAAACCTATGGTTCGGCCGTCTACGTGCCCATGGACGAGAAGCATCCCTTGAACCCCGAAACGCCTTATGCCGCGGCCAAGGTTGCTCAGGACATGTATGTCAGAAGCTACGGAGAGACATACCACCTTCCGTGGACCACCATCCGGCCCTTCAATATGTATGGTCCCAACTCCCACTGGCAAGGATTCCGGGGGGAAGTCATTCCGAAGATGATCGTGCGGGCCATGAACCGACAGCCTCTGGTCGTGTTCGGGGACGGAACTCAAACCCGTGATTTCATCTACGTGGAGGACGCCGCGCGTGCCGTGCTTTCGGTAGCCGACACTGCCGATTGCCTGGGTGAAACCATCAATTTCTGTTCGGGAGTGGAAGTGACGATTCGTCGCATCGCGGAACTCATCTGCCATGAATTGGATCTGGATCCAACGAGCATGATCCAAAGCCAGCCACCTCGACCCGCCGACGTCATGCGACATTTGGGGGATAACCGGAAATTCCAGAGTCTTCTTGGTTTCAAACCCGAAACACATATCGAAGAGGGATTGAAGAAGACGGTAGCCTGGTTCCGAACGTTACCCTTTTCTCCTGAGGAGCTTTTGGCTCAGGAAGTGCTGCGGGCCTGGGAGTAGGAGTTGCTGGCCGGGAAAACGGTTCTCGTCACCGGAGCAACGGGGCGGCTGGGACGTGACCTCACCGCGCGGGTGGAATCCTTCGGAGCTCGCGTGCTACCCCTCGTTCTGCCTGGTTACCCGGATCGTCCCAAAACGGTCCCCTGGATCTCGCAAACCCCACCGCTTCGCGTGGCTGATGCCGCGGACCTCGATCGCCTGCCTCGGCCTGATCACGTCGTCAATCTCCATTGGAGAGTGAACCGTGCCCTGCCCATGACCGAAAGCATCTTGGAGGAGGTCAAGGCGAGCCTTCATCATCCCGCCTTTCTGTGGGAGTGGCTCCGGCAGAACCCGCCGGTTTCGTTCGTGAACTGCTCCACCATCATGGTTTTCGGCCGAACCCATCGGGGTCCTATTTCCGCGGACACCGAGCCGGAACCTTCCACTCCCTACGGCATCGCCAAGCTCACCGGAGAAAAGTTTTTCAACGCGTATCTAGACACCGGAAATACGGCATTGGTTCACCTCCGGCTTTCCTCCGTCTGCTCTTACGGCGAGCACCCAACCCACTTGGTGAGCCGTCTATTGTCCAGCGTCCTCGATGGCGTCCGCATTCAAGTAAACGTGGCTCATGCGGTGAACCTTCTTTACATCGATGATGCGGTGGACGCGCTGGTGAGTGCCATGTTGCGCGACGGGCCGGGCCGGCTCATCGCCGCTGCGGAGAGCCGTCGCATCGTGGACGTAGCGCGCGCGGTGGAGCGTCTGACCGGAACGACGTTGAACGCGGACTTCGTCGATCTGGCTCCCGGCGCTCCGGATCCGGAATTCGTATCCGACTTGGCCGCCTTGCAGGCTCCTTGGACTCGCCGGACCCCTCTCGAAGTCGCTCTCGAGCACATACTGGAAGAGCATCGCCGAGCGCGCGGAGAAAGCCACCCTTCGTGAGCCCGATCGGGACTCGCCATGCCCTGCATCTGCTTTACAGCCACTACGAGAGCGATCCCCGCCCTCGGCGGATGGCTGAAGCTTTGCGGGATGCGGGTTGGAAGGTCACCGTCTTCTCGCTGGGCAAACCGGATGAGCCCCGGAACGCGGACGTGGACGGTGTGCACACCGTGGCGTGGGGTACCGGCCGTTACCGGGGTGGGGCCGCTTCCGCCTACCTGAGCGCGTATCTTCGCTTCTCGATGTGGGCTGCCTCAGAAGTCGCTCGCCAGCGAGGTCGATTTCAGTTCGTTCACGTCCACGCACCCCCCGATTTCCTGGCCTTTTCCGCGCTTCCCGTCCGCTGGGGTGGCGCGGGCAGCTTGCTCGACGTTCATGACCCGACACCGGAACTGTTCGCGGAGCGGTTCGGGACCCGGCGCAGTGTCATCATGGCCGGCGCCAAAATGAGCGAGCGCTGGAGCGCACGCGCTGCCGACCATGTCCTCGTCGTGAACGAGCAGGTTCGCGAACGTCTGATTACGCGGGGTATCCCACCGGGGAAGATCTCCGTGATTTTGAACCTACCCGACGAGCGCATCTTCTGGCGCGATACCCTTCCCGCACCGCCGCCGCGGCCCGTGCTCGCCTACCACGGGACCCTGGTTCCGCAATTCGGACCCCAGGTGCTTCTGGAGGTTGCCGCGCTTCTCATCCCTGAGTTTCCGGATCTCAGAGTGCGCATTCTGGGAGACGGCGATCTCAAGCCAACGCTCCTGAGCCGCGCCGCAGAACCGGATTTGGCCGGCAGAGTGGAGATAAGTCCCGCGCGAGTTCCGGTGCATCGCATTCCCGACGAGCTGGGCGCGGTGACGGCAGGAGTGGTGGCAAACCGTACGCAAGGGTTCTCGCGGCTGGTTCTTCCCACCAAGCTCCTGGAATACCTAGCGCTGGGGATTCCGGCGGTGGCGACCCGGACCGATCCCATCGCGCATTACTTCAATCCGGGAGAGCTGGCCACCGTGGACCGGCCGGATCCCGTAGCCATTGCCGCGGAGTTGAGAACGCTCATTCGGGATCCCGCCTTCGCGCTCCATGCCGTGACAAAGGCTCGGCGTTTTTTCGAACGGCACTCCTGGAAACAGGAGAGGGAGGCTTACGTCGCCCTCGTGGACCGGCTGTCCAGCCGAAGGCGATGAAGGTTTCGGAAAACCAGCGACGCTCCGCTACCCTGCCTAGTCTCCGAGAAACGTTGCGCGCATGGAGTCGAACAGCTCGACCGCCTTCTCGTGATCCTCGGGACGGCCAATGTCTAGCCATAAGCAGTCCGACTCGAACGTGCTCACGGTCTTGCCGTTATCCTTGAGCCGCAACATGAGATCCGGGATGGTCAGACGCTCCCCGTCCCCGATGTAATCCAATACCCAGGGTTCGAACACGTTCACGCCCATGCTGACCTGGTAATGGTATTCGGGCTTTTCGATGTAGTGGACCAGCCGGCCCTCGTCGTCATTCTCGATGACGCCGTAATCGATGCGCACGGTGCGCCGATGAAGCGCAATCGTGGCGGCCGCCTTCTCGCGACGATGGTGCTCCAAAAGCGCCCGGTAATCGAGCGTGGTCAGGATGTCGCCGTTCATGGTGAGAAAGGTGTCGGTAAGACCCTTCACCAGCTTCAACGGGCCCGCGGTGGAGAGCTCTTTGTCTTCATGGGAATAACTAAGATCCAATCCAAACCGCGAACCGTCGCCGCAATAGGCTTCGATCAATTCACCAAGGTAGGAAACCGCCAACGTGACCTGGTCGAACCCGTTTTGTTTGAGCTGACGGAGCACGACCTCGAGCACGGGCATGTCGCCGATCGGCATGAGCGGCTTGGGCAACACGGTGGTGTAAGGGCGCAATCGCGTTCCCTTGCCGCCGGCCAGGATCACCGCGTGCATGTAAGCACCGTCATACGTTGTACAGATGTGGCTTGTAGGCGGCCAAGTGCTCGGCCATCCACTCCACCGTGCGCCGCACGCCTTCTTCGAGTCCGATGCGGCTGTCCCACCCCATCTTCGTCTTGGCCAACGTTGCGTCGCAGATGAGCTCCATCACCTCACTGTCCGGCGGCCGCATGCGCTCGGCCCCAGTTTCGATGCGGGGCGATTTGCCGGCTGCGTTCATGGCGATCTTTACCAGATCGCCCATCGAGACGCCTCGACCCGAACCGACGTTAACGGTGAGGCCTTCAATTCCGGCCGCCGTCCCTGCGCGGAGGAACCCATCTACGGTGTCGGTCACGAAATTCATGTCTCGGACCGGATCGAGCGCGCCCACCCGCACCGTGTCGCCGGTCAACATCTGACTGATTACGGTGGGCAGAAACGCACGGGCCGACTGGCGGGGTCCAAACGTGTTGAAAGGACGCAACGTCACGACCGGGGTGCGAAACGAACGCCAGTACGACTCAGCCATCTTGTCCGCCCCGATCTTGCTGGCCGAGTAGGGCGACTGGCCCTGGAGCGGGTGCTTTTCATCGATCGGCGTGTATTGCGCGGTGCCGTACGTTTCGCTGGTCGAGGTATGGACCATGCGTGGAACCTCGTGCCGGCGCACCGCTTCGAGCATGTGCAAGGTCCCGCGCACATTCGTGTCCACGAATTCGGCGGGAGCGACGTAGGAATACGGGATGGGAATGAGCGCGGCGAGATGGAACACGACCTCGTTCCCCTCCACGAGCCGATCGACGAAGAACGGATCACGGATGTTTCCCGTCCACACTTCGAGCGCATCCATCACCGGTTTGGGCAAGGATTCCAGAAGGCCCCAATCGTTCCGAGAGTTGTAGTGCACGAGAGCTCGAACCTTCGCGCCCCCGGTGACGAGAGATTCCACTAGATGCGAGCCGATGAATCCACCCGCTCCCGTCACCAGCACGCGTTTCCCGGTCAATGTGTTCATGGATGCCTCGGAGTATGCCATCTGGGTTACCCAGGTCTCCATCCCTAGGGTGTGGCCGCGATGGCCTTCGGTTTGAGGGCTACCGCGAGCAGAACCCAGAAGTACACGGAAATACAGGGCAGGTTGAACGTATCGTGGGCAAAGGACCCCACCATGAGACCCACGAAGGCGAAAGCGCTCACCCACATGATCAGCTTCGTGTTCTCACGCATTTGACGCATCATAGCAGTACGACTCCGGCTACAGCGGCCTGAATAAAGGTGTTACAAGGGAAACGTTAAAAGTTACCGCAACCCCAGGTGCCGAGCAACCCGGGGGCCTGACATTCCACACTCGCCTGCGTTGACCGCGTGTGTGGCAAACTCTATTATCTTCAATTCGCCCCAGAC
>Ga0207675_100003607_pt1 | contig 15086 bp, 15 predicted proteins | sample KBSSwiS42_FD_184305 | JGI IMG/M metagenome (GOLD analysis project Ga0207675, IMG submission 184305) | Switchgrass rhizosphere microbial communities from Kellogg Biological Station, Michigan, USA - KBS Switchgrass S4-2 (SPAdes) (version 2) | ecosystem: Host-associated > Plants > Roots >... | reverse complement strand
TTGTGGTTCCGCTCGAACGACGGGTTAGGCCGCACTAGGCCTACTCGCGCCGCGATTGAATTAAGGCGAGGGCGCGGCGCTGACCGTCCGTTGTCGCTACGGGATCGTAAAGCAAGCGGTGCCCGAGATAGACAAGGTCGGCCCCAGGCGCAGCGAATGAATGAAATGCACCTGAATAAACAGTGATCTCAACGTTCGTTTTGTCGACAATATCTGTGCAAAGGTTGGCCGGGGTCCAATCATCCTTTTCACCGATAAGGATGATGGTGGGAACGGAGAATTTGCTATTCGCGGAACAGTACGGGTAGTACGCAATGACGCCCGCTATCTTCGCTACGTTGGACTGCGGCCGCTGTCCATCGATGGCGGCAATTGCTGTCACCGCTCCATGTGAGTAGCCCTGCAGAAATATGCGCTTCTGATCGACCTCCGGCATTCCACTGAGCCATCCAATAGCCGCATATGCATCTCTCACGCGAAAGGCGACGCTCTCGAACAGAAGCTTCGTGTCGCTGCACACCTCAGTAAGACCGCGCGGAGTAAAGGAATCGATGACCAGCGTTACGACGCCATGTGACATGTAGTCGAAGTTGGCGCGTCCGACAACGTCGGCGTCCGTATTGACGCCGGCGCAGCCACTCATAATGACAACAGCGGGAAACGGTCCTGTGCCAAGCGGTTGGTACAGCGCAGCGGAGACTGATCTTGTCTTTGGGTCTTCCACCGGTATGTTCACCAGCGCAATGGGATCCGTCGCGATTCGAAGCGCCATTGCTGGCTTTGCGGTCGGGGTACTCTCGCGCGGACCGGTACTGCACGCGGCCAGGGCTAGAGGCAAGGCAAATGCGAGTAACCTGCGCAGCATAAGTTTCTCCTCTTACCGAGGCGAAGCTATTAAGTCTACGTCGGCCCGTCTCGCGGACGCATTGCTCGCCGCGCGGCGTGCTAGCTCAGACCGTGGCAGCAAAGTCGCCGCTGCCCGGGCGTGCGGCCTAGGGTGTTCACGGCGTCGTGGTTGGCGATGCCTCTAGCATTCTCGGTTGCTTGGCGCAACGCGACCTCGGAGCGGGCAAAGCTCAATTCATCAGCTTCGCCACCGCCAGCTCGCCTACCTTGCGGCCAAGCGCGCTGCCCACCTCGGTCGAATTGCGGTAGTGCACGCCGTCGTAGATGCGCGCCTCCGACACCTCCTGCACGAACTCGGCCACGCTCGTCCACGAGCGGGTTGCGCCAGGCAGTGTCGGGCTGGTGCTGCTCAGGCGCGGTGCCGGCCCCGTGCCGATCTCGGCCAGCAACACCGCACCGTAAGCGCCGGCGGCGGTGCAATGGGCGCACGGGTACTCGGGATGCATCGGCGTCTCGATGAAGGGCAGCCAGGAGGGGTCGCGCTCGGTCGCGTCGTTGCCGTCCTGATCGCCGTTGCGGATCGCGGTGAACGGCCGCCAGAACTGATAGTGGTACTTGGCGTCGAAGACGGCGTCGATGGCGTCGACCCCCACCTGCGCGAAGGCCGCGAGGAAGCGCGCGTTGCGCGTCACCTCGCGTCCCGGCTGGCTCGTCACTGAGCGCGCGATCGGGAAGTAGACGGCCGGCCCGGTCGTGGTCCAGAAGCGGGCGATCTCGGTCTGCTCCGCCGTGCGCTTGCTGCCGGTGCGCGCACCCATGGCCTTGATCTCGTTGTAGTCGCGCGCCCAGATCGCGCTGCTCAGCTCGGGCGGCGGACCGGGGCGGAACTGGTCGACACGGTCGAGAACCCAGCACAGCGTGACCGGAAACGCGTCGCCACCCGCCGGCACCACCGTCGGCACGTACATGCCGGGGCGGGTCACCGGTCGGTAATAGACCATGTCGGCGGCTTTGACGGCGCGGCGGGCGGTCAGCTCGGCGACCGCCTGCTCGCCGACCGCGATGCCGTCGGCCCGGGCCTTGGCATCGGCGATGCCGGCGAGTGATGCCTGGTATGCCGCCTCGACCGCGGCCTGCTGCGACGGTGCCAGCTTGAGCAGCACGGTGCGGTTCGCCGCGGCGACCGCGGCTTCGACCGACGCCCCCGGCGCCGCCTTCAGCGTCGGGACGACGGCCTTCGGATACTGGCGCGTGATCGCGTTGACGGCGTCAAAAACGGCCGTCTGAACAACCGCCATCGTCGCATTACCCGGCGGCCCGGGCTGGTGCGCAGCGACGATCTCGCTCGCCTTGAGGTTCCAGTCGGTGACTACGTCGCCCGCCGCTGCGAGTGCCGGAAGGGTGAGCCAGGGAGCCAGCAGTAGGGCACGGGTGACCAGCTTCAAGATCGGGCGCATTGTTCACTCCGGAGAAGACACGACCTCGCAGCGAGCGCCAGCTCGCCACGATCGAGAGTGCGAGTCTGGGAGCGTGCCCTTAGGAATGCAATCATCCATTTTGACGACGTCTTGCCTGGCTAGGGTCTCGTTGTGGGGTGGCAGTCGACACGTCCAGTTGGCGTGAGTCAGGTCCCGCACTGAACACGGCCATTCGTCCCTGCATCCATCGGCATCCTTTCCAGCGGACGCTCGCAGGCGGTCGCTTGTGGCCGAACCCGGGCTACGCCAACGTCGGCTACTCGGCTGTCCATCGCGAACGGCAGGTTTCTAGCAAGGCGATAGGAAGCTGGAAGACCCGCAGTCGACCCACAGGAGACTCACGTTCGGAATATCAACGTCCCCGAAGCCGTCGTAGGCATGGGAACGTTTTACTGGATCACTTCATCCGACAGTAGCAACAGTGAGCGAGGGATGGCCAAGCCCAACGCTTTGGCAATCCTTTGGTTGATTACTAAATCCAGTTTGGTGGGCTGCAACACGGGAAGATCCGCCGGTTTGGCGCCGCGCAGGATGCGACCTGTGTAGACACCGGCTTGCCGATGCACCTCGAAGAGATTCGCGCCATAGCTCATAAGTCCGCCCGCGACCACCGGGTCTCGGAACGAATAGCTGCTGGGAATAGAGTGTCTCGTAGTCAACACCCCGAGGTGTTCGCCGGCGGTGGTGAATACGGGGTCGGCAGCAACAAACAACGCCCCGACATGGTTCTCGAGGATCTTGGCGAAAGCCTGATCGAGATCTCGCGCGTTCGTTACTGGGACGAGCACGATCTTTTGCACGAGCGCGCGGGCCGCTTCCTCGATCTCTGCGAGTTGACTGTTGTAGCCCGAGCTCGCCGGATTGATCAGCACGGCGATCAACGTGGCCGACGGAACGGCCTCGCGCAACAGCGCCAGGCGCTTTGCCGTCAGCTCGGTGGTGGCGTTGAGAACCCCCGTGGCATTGCCTCCGGGACGCCCTAGACTTCTCACGAGACCGGACCGGACGGGGTCGCTGCCGCCAGTGAACACGATTGGTATGAGTGAAGTCGCTGCTCGTGCCGCGAGTGCCGGTGCAGCGCCGCCAGTAGCGAAGATAACGCTGACTTTGCGCCGCACCAAGTCTTCGGCAAAGCCCTGCAACCGCTCCTGCTTTCCTTCGGCCCAGCGGTACTCGATCGCGACGTCGCGACTTTCGACGAAGCCCATCTCGGCTAGTCCACCCCGAAAGGCGTCGACATAGGCCGAAAAGCCTTGGGGCGCCGCGTTCGCCAAATAGCCAACCGTGGGCAATTTAGAACGCTGAGCGTGGAGCTGATCTGGCCACGCCATTACCGCCACCATCGCGACATGAAAGGAACGGCGATGCATACGCGAGCATATCGCCGTGAGTAATCCAAGGGTTCGTGCGCGTACTAATGATTCGCTTGAGCTTCCCCGGATATAGCTCCCACCAAGGTGCGCGCACGCCTAAAGACTGACCAGTAACTGTGCATCTCGATCCGTTCTAGAGTGAGACATACCCGTGCATTCGCAGGGAAGCCGCCACGATAGCGCTGCTTTCGATGACGCAAAGCGGTCGTTCGCCGACTGCAGCTGATGGCCCGAAAGCGGTCTTAGATTCCTCATACAGAGCCCCGCACCCTTAGCGTCGGCTTGGTCGACCTGGCTTCCGGTAGTCCTGCGCTGCGTCTGCGGCATCGCGCTTCAATGCTGTACTACTGTCGGGTCCAGGCTCGGGGCCGCCGATTCCCAGCATGCCGTGGCCGGGCCGAATCTCAGGTGGGTCAAGTCGACGCACGGGAGCGAAGTACACCGCCTTGCAGCCGACGCACGCGAGGAAGTCGGTTACGAGAGCAGGATGGGGCTTGCGCCGAACGAAGCCGAATCGACCGGCGCTACGCTGAATGTCGGGCCTAGCTCCGCGCTCGGCCGCGAAATCGTCAAGCTGCGTGGACGGCTCTCGTGACCGAGCGTAGGCTCCTGAGATTACATAGCATAGGACCTGGCCTTCAATGAGGCTCCCCTGGCAGACTGAATTGCGGCAGGGTGGGGTGCTCTCCCGCCGATCAGATCTCGCTTCGAGTGAGCATGAGCCGATTCAAGGAGCGCAACATGCGGACAATAACCAGTGCGATCTTCTTGGTTTGCGCCGCGGCACTGGCCGCCCCCGCCACAGCTCAAACACCCGCCCCTGCACCGGCAACCGCGCGAACGGTAGTAGCCTCGACCAAATTGTCGTTGCTCGGAGATAAGCCCGTCCACTTCAAGGCGGTAAGCGTCACCCTCCCCGCGGGGACAACTAGCAGCGTCTCTTCGACCGACGGGATCGTCTACCAGCTCTCGGGTTCGACCGAGGTTGCGATAGGTGGAGAGATCAAGACGTTGAGCCCCGGGGAGGGCGTGTTCATCGCCAGCGGCAGCGTAGCGACGCTGAAGGCTGCAGAGAGCGGTCCTTCAACCGTTCTGCACTTCCTGCTCGCCCCGCCCGCGGATCTCGATTCACCGCTCGCATCGCCACCCGCCACCGTGCGGGAGCTTTATCGAACCCTAGCGCCTCTTCCGGCGCTGAAGGCTGGCCGCTATGACCTCAACCTGACTCGAGTTACCTTTCCCGCGCAGATGCCCTCAAATCCTCCGCACCATCGATCAGGCGCAGCGCTCTATTACATCGTCTCTGGAACGGGCGCAAACACGGTCGAAGGGAAATTGGCTGCCGAGAAGCCAGGTTCGTTGATCTACGAACCGTTCGGCCTTGTGCACCAGTGGGGGAACCCGGGTGATATTCCACTGACATTCTTGGCGTTCAACATCAACCCGGAGGGCGTGGCTGCTGTCCTTCCCGGTGCGCCTGCGAAAAGCCAGTAGGCCAGGTCCTCCGGGAGCAATCGCGCAAGATGCGGCGCGGACGTTGGGACGGCAGGTCGATGAAAGCGCCAGGCCATCCAGGGCCTCTCAGGTTCCGGACTTCCGCAAGCAGTCGTTCGCCACCGTCCGCTTCTCTGATCGGGCGCATTTGTCAAGCGTCGAGTTCTCCTCTCGGTCGTAAGTCCTGAGTGGACCGTCTCGGTGTGAGTCACGCTTCTCTACGCAGTCGGCTCGATCTTGATCGGACGCTGCACGCATTGGTCGGACGGAGCGGGGAGCCACGCTTATGGACGCGCTCGAGGCGCAGCAGTCATCTTCGGCTTCACCCGGACCATCGTTCACACCCAGACGCTCTCACCTCCAGACTCTGACTCTCGATTGATCGGTTCACACGACGGTCAAGGCTGGGCTACCCCAGCGGAACTCCGACCCGTCGATCCACATGCGATGCAGGATCACTGCCAGCTTGCGCCCCACCGATGGGCCGCTTCGGGTCGAGCTGCCGACTAGGAATGGCCCGGCCAGTGCCGTGCGTCGCGGGCCCGCCCATCGACGTAGCCGTCTCTGTCATGCTGACTTGGTGTGGTACTTGGCGGCCAGCAGTTCATCAAACTTTGCCAGGTTGATGATGGCGCGCCCGTGTGTACCGCGGCCGATTTCCTCGCCTCCATCGACCGCTCGAACATGGAACTCAATGTGTCGGCCGTCCACACCCGTGACCTCTGCGTGAGCAACGATGCGGCGGTTCACAACCGTCGCAGCAACGTGGTGCACATTGACGAACGTCCCCACGGCACTCTCACCTCGATCGAAAAACGGCTTGATCGCGTTAAGCGCAGCATTCTCCATCGCCATGATCATCACAGGCGTAGAGAGCACTGCAGGAAGCATAGGGTCCTTGAATCGACTGGCTAGGTGCTCAGGCAAGACCGCCATCGTGAAGGAACCTTGCGTCCCCTTAGGTACCTCCCGCATGAGGCCTCCTTTGCCACCGGCACTGTGTCAGTCTAGGTAGGGCGGTCGCACGACGAGTCGATGGCCGTTCTTCGCGCGTCTTCGCACTTCGCGCCAGCGACCCGTAAGCGAGTCCTCGGGCACGCGAGATACCAACTAGAACCCGACTGACGCTCCTCCGGCGTCGCCTGGCGCCTACTCGCCGGTCGTGCGCGCCCAGGCGTGGCGCACGGCGCTCTTGAACCGTTCCCAGGCGCTTCGCGGATGGCGCTGCTCCCATTCGGCGCGCGCTTCGGTCTCGATCTCGTCCCAGCTGCGACCGCGGTAGCGGCTGTCAGACGCCAGCGCGTGACCGTAGCGATACGCCGGATCGAAGTCCTCGTAGGTCGACCCCGTTGCCGCGTACCGCGACTGGTAGTCGGAGCGAAAGTCGTCGACGATGTCGTCGAACGTCGACACGACGACACGCCCGTAGACGCGAACGCCGCCGAGGCTCACCTCCTGACGATGCACGACGGCGCCCGCGCTCCCGGCCGCCGCCGCTTGGGCGCCGACCGCGGGGCTGCGCCACCCCGCCCGCTGCCACTCCTCGACGCGGTCCTCGATGTTGACGGCGCCCTGGGCGAGCAATGTGTCGCGTGCCGTCGCAGCCTGCGCCTCGTCGGCGGCGTCGACCTCGAGGACGCGGCTGCCGCGACGGACGGCTTCCTCATAGTGAGCCAGGTGCACCTCCTCCGCGCCGAACAACACCGACAGACGATGCAACAGACCGGTCAACGGCCCGCTTTCTATCGTCAGGGCCGGGGCGATCAGCTCGTCGTCGGCGGCGTCGCCGCCCCGGGCGACGTGAATGGCGGCTTCGTCGAAACCGCGGGCCTTCAGGGCCTGCGCGACCTTCTGCACGTCTTCAGCCTTGTCGAAGACAGCGATGACGGTGTGCTTCACGAGCTCGCCTCCTTTCGATGAACAGCGAATGATGCGCCGATCGCTGCTGGCGAGTCTCCATCTTTGCTAGTGGGGCGGAGCCCGACGTGGACATGTCGCTTGAAGAATCGATACAGCAGTTCGCCGACGAGTTGGCTCCTAGCAAAGGATCTCGGGGGCGGGTGTCTTGGGGGGTACCTTGCCATTCGCAGATGACAGATCCCGCGCTGCTGCTCTATCGCCGTCAAAGATTCGATTCCCTTCGCCCCGCTCCAGGAAACCGGCGCCCGAATGGCAGCTCGCCACCGAGTGTCCGCTGGCGGCTTCCGACCGCCACCGTCATCCGACGGCGTGTCACTCGACCAACTCGTCAGCGCGCAATCTGAGCGATGGTGGGATCGAGAGCCCGAGCGACGTCGCGGTCCTCAGGTTGATAGCGAGGAAATAGCGGTTTGGCTGCTGCACGGGAAGATCACCAGGACTCGCACCGCGAAGGATGCGAGCGACATACGCGGCGACGAGCTTGAGGTTCTCGCTAATGTCGTCGCCGTACGACATCAGCCCGCCGCCGCGCACGGCGCCGCCGGTCTCGTACATCGCCGGAATCCGGTGAATCGCGGCGTAGTCGATCACGCGCTGCCGATTCAGGTTGGTCAACGCATCGGCAACCATCATCAGCGCATCAGGCGGGCTGCGGTCCATGCCTGTGAGAGCGGCGTCGAAGTCGTCCGGTTCTCGCACGCCGAACGGCTCGATCGCGACACCGAGCAACTGCGCCGCGCGCTCGATCGTCCGGTAACGCAGCGTCATCGCAGGGTCCCCCGCGTTCCAGAGCACCGCCACGCGTCTGGCTGCCGGCACAGCCTCCCTCAGGATCTCGAGCCGCTTGGCGCTCAGCACCGAAGACTGGTCGTTGATGCCTGTGACGTTAGCGCCAGGGCGGGCCAAGCTTGCGACAAGGCCGGTCTCGACCACGTCGCCGGCATAGACGACGACGATTGGAAGGGCGCTTGTCGCTCGCTTCGCAGCAGCGGCTGCGGGCGCTCCCTGCGTAACGATCAGGTCGACCCTCAGGCTCAGGACGTCGGCGACAAGCCCCGGCAATTTTTCCGATTGCGCCGCGGCCCACCGGCCCTCGTAGACGACGTTCTTGCCCTCGTCGTAGCCCAGCTCCTGCAGCGCTTTCCGCAAGACGGCCGGGACGGCCCCGTCAGGGGGGCGAGGAGAGCCGGAGATGAAACCAATGCGCCAGACCTTGCCGGCAGCAGGTTGACCTGAGGCCGCACCCGAGAGGCCGAGGACGGCCGCCGCCACGAAGCTGTTGAAGTGGCGCCTTTCCATGGTCACGCCCCCCTGTATCAAGACCTGCAGCAGCCTGCACACATCCACTAGTGTCCCTCGTGTTCCTCTTTCCGCGCTGGTCTTCCAACACTGCCATCTGCGCGGCAGGGCGCAACAAGGGGATCAAAGGCGAGTTCGCGCGCCATCCCGGAGGCATGCCCCGTGCGGTCAGCCTCAGCCGTTCAACGCCGTCTTCAGCACGCGCGCGTAGTTGCCGCCGGCCACCTGCTCGATTGCGCTGGCGGGCAGCTTGAGGCCCTCCAGCGCCTCGACGACGCTGCGCACGTGCGAGTAGTCGTTGACCGACCAGTTCGCGCCCACGCCCTCGATGTCGGTGCCGAGGCCGACGTGGTCGGCACCGAGCCAGCCGACGAGGTTCGCGATTTCGCGGGCGTAGCCGCGCCTGTCGCCCACCGAGACTGTCCAGTTGCCCTGACCCGGCGTTCGGCTCGGCCCGGGCCGGTTCAGCCCGAGCCCCCACAGACCGATGACGCCACCCTGGTCGGCGATGCGCTTGGCCTGCGCCAGCGAGAGTCGCCGTTGCAGATACCCGATTCCGTCCTGCCAGCGACCCTCGCTCCGATCGACCCAGCTGTGCGACCAGACGACCGGCTTCCGTGCGACCTCGAGCGCATGCTCCACCGCGGCCGCGCTGCAGTGCGCCAAGTCGACCAAGAGCCCCTGCTCGTTGCAAGCCACGACGAGCCGCTCGCCGGCATCGCTGAGGCCACCGTGAACTGGCGGCACGGTCTGGAAGTCGCCGATCGGATTGCGGATGTAGTGCACGAGCTGCACGTGGCGCAGCCCGAGAGCGTGAAATTCGGTGAGGTCCTCGACCCGGCCTTCGAGGAAGTCGGCGCCCTCTGAGGCGAGCACCACGCCCGTCTCGCCTGCCAAGCAGGCGTCGACGTCGGCGCCGGTGAGCACCGGCCGCAGGCCGCTGCTCGCGACGTAAGCCTTCATCCGCTCCATCTGCATGCGAAAGAACGCGCGCAGCTCGCCCGGCCCAGGTTCGCGCACCTGCTCGATGCCGTTCGCGCCGCCGCGGATCCAGAGTCCGTCCGAAGGCAGCGACCAGGCGATCAGCGCGACGCGCTCCGCGCGCAGCTCCTCGGCGAAATCGGCGCTCGCCAGGTTGCGTCGCATGATGATGCCGAAGTGGCTGTGCATGTCGGCGATCGGCACGCGCGATTCGGCGCTTGCGGCCGCGCGATGCCGCAGGGCCAGCGTGGATAGCGCAGCCGAGAGAAGGACGCGGCGGGTCAGGCCATCTTTCATTGCCGCTCTGTGCGCCATGCTTAATCATGTAGATACCAGCGCGAGACCTCAAGAGCAGGTAGAAGATCGCGGCGACGACGATATCGGCGCGGACGGCCGGCTTAGTCCAACATCGTTGCTTGGCGGCGCATTCGGCCAGAAGCGGATTTCGCCGAGGGTCCGCTATCGGTGGCTCTGAATCCGCCTCTGGGCAGAACACCGCACCGTCCGCATACAACCGTGTGTGCTTCGATTTCACACGGCCTCTTGGGACAGCTGGCGCGGCAGGGCTTGCGACCGTGGCGAGCGGTGGCCGATGTACCGGGCGTAGTTGATTGCGAAGAGCGCTGCCCATAAGGGGCGTGAGCGCCGCTGTCTCCTTTTCAACCCCGAAGTTCCGATATCCGATTCGGGTCGAAAGCATCAGTCGCGTGCTGCTGGACGCATAGCCACAAGTGGATTGAGGCTGATATAGCGATGGTTGGCGAGCCAGGCGCCGAGCATGGCGCCGAACAGCTGGACGGCAATGTAAGAAGCGAGCAATCGCGCTGGCAGCGCACCGCGCCAGGCCATGACGATCGACACCGCCGGGTTGCTAAACCATCGGTGAGTCGGGCGATGCTCTCGACAAGTCATCGCGCGGCGGTACCGAGCGAGCACCGACCTCGTCGGAGCCGCCTAGCGGCGGCCGGTCAGCGGCCTGTGGTGCAGGCGAGTACCCCCGCATGCGGGCACGCAGCTCGGCGGCCTCGGTAGCGAGCCTGTGTCCCCTGGCCGCCTCCGCTTGGATTAGCTCTTGCATGACTTCGCCCAAGCGGTCGTTCGCCTCGTCAGCCTTCTCACGAAGGCGCCGCGACCTCTCCGCTTCAGTCTCGAGCTTCCGTTGAGCGTCCATGCGCACGTCCGGCATCAGCCGTGCCCGCCGGGCGCTCCCCCGCCTGCCGATGAACCCTCTACCCGGGCGCTGGGCTCTTGGGGCGACTCTTTGCCGGCCACCGCACCCTGGCTCATGCGGATGATCCTTAGGTCAGTGAGAACGGCGCTATGGGCCCGCTCCACTTCACTCGCCAAGACTTCTAGGGGCGCAAGGGAGCCAATGTTCTTGGAGCGGATAAGGGCGGTCAAGGCGGCCTCATACGTCGCTCGAACGTCGAGCAGATGTTCGCAAGCTCGTCTCGCGCGATCCCAGTCGTCCATGCAAACCCCGACTTCGCGACGCAGTGCCAGTTTTTGATTGTGGGCGGGATCTATGGAGCAGCAAACTACCGCCCATCAAGGGCAGGCGCCAACGTGCATATGAACCCGACCGAGTTCTTTCGCTGGTGGATCATTGATGAGCGCACCGACGAGCGCCGTCTGACGACCTACGCGCTCTCCCGAGCCGATGCCGCGCGCGCATTCCCCGGCGCCGAGCCAGACCTGCAGACGCGCGAGTTGCATTACCTGTCTGAACCGGGCGCCGCGCCCCCCGACAGTAGGGCGAGGGAACGGTGAGGAGTCCCAAACCGTTTCGATACGTCCGACCTACGCCAAGCGGGTCAGCGTCGGCCTAGTCGACCCGGCTTGCGATAGTCCGTCGCGGCGTCAGCGGCGTCTCGCTTCAACGCCGCAGTGCTGTCGGGTCTAGGCTCGGGGCCGCCGATACCCCCCATCTCCTGGCCGGGCCGAATCTCGAGCGGCTCGGGTCGACGCAAGGGAGCGAAGTACACCGCCTTGCAGCCGACGCACGCGACGAATTCGGTGCGGCGATCCGAATCGACACGCCCTTCGAACCTGCATGGGAGCTAGGTTCGCCGAGACAACCTCTGCGACATACCGTCAAAAGTACCGTCAGTCGCTTTATATTGACCAGCCTGGCGGATAGCGATCCGAAGATTGTGGAGGTCTGGTTTAGATGAGCGATGGCGAACGGTACTTGATTGGCATCGTTGGCGGCTGGCTGGTGGTCTTGTGCGGCTGCTTTCTCGCGTTTTGGGCGCTCTCTTGGCTGTTTCGGGCGCTCTCTCGGCTCTTCTCGTGAATGAGACTTCTCGTTTGCGGCGGGACCGCGAAAAAGCGGTGTTTTAGCTCTGGAGGCGCGGGCCGGGGTCGGACGTCTGGGTAGGAGGCGGTGGGGGCGAGCGCGGCTCGTTTGCGCGCCGTACGCCTTCTTCGTGTCCCTGCTCGAAGCCGCGTGCGAAACCGAAATAGACACCTCGCCTGTAGGCAACTTGCGTTGCAAAGTAGATCGACGCAAGCATGCCCACGAGGCCCGCGGAGAAGGGCACGAAAAAGAACAACGAACAGAGGGCGACCACCAATCCGAGCGCCATCAACCAATCCGGGAACACCCACCAGTTTTTCTTGATGTTGGTCAGCTCGTCGCGCAGGTTGGCGCGATCCTTCTCATCGAATTGCCCCGGCACTGTCATCTCTGTGCTGCGTGGTGAGGGCCGGCGACGGCGGGCGGGCGATGCGGAAGCAGATGCGGAAGTGGTTGCTGGAGTCTATCGAATCTCGCCGGGCGTCAGCGCGTCGGCCGGACTGAGCCGCGCGGGATTTTGAGTCCCGCGCTTCATCACTTGTTCCGAGGCCTCGGCGCCGTCGGCACGACCGGCTCGCTGCCCCAGGCACCCGGCTTGATGGGCGCGTGGTACATGACACCGCACCGCGGAGGGGTGGAAAAAGTGGGAAGTACCGCTGGGGCAGGGAGGCTCTATAGACGTTGACCACCTTCAGCCCATGTCCTTCCTTATGGAGTTAGACCTCTACACAAGAAATCCACTTTCTCCTCCTGTCAGGAGGCGGAGAAGATCCCGCGAAGTGACAAGGATGTTCGGCAGGTAGCTCTCGCCTAGGTCGACATCACCCAGCCCAAAGACTGACTTTCGCAGCCAAGGGGTACGCCGGCCAGAACGTCTGGGACGATGGCCTCGTGGGTGCCCAGGAGCCCCCTGTCCGCAGACTGCGTCATGGGGAGTAGTAGAGTGAATCGGTTCCACGTCGCCAATGGCGGGCGGTACCAGGCGCTCGATCATGGGCTCATCCAAGGATTTGCATCATGTCAACAATGACTCTCTGGGGCTTCGACGGCTCAACCTACGTTCGCACCGTCAAGATGCTGTTCGCGGAAAAGAAGTTCACGGATTTCGAGCAGGTCCCCCTGAACGTCTTGAGCGGCGAGCCAAGGAAACCGGAGCATTTGGCTCGCCATCCTTTCGGAAAGGTGCCCGTCCTGGATCACGACGGCATTCGCATCCTGGAAACCTCGGCGATCGTCCGATACCTGAACGACGTCCTGCCTGGCACATCCCTGGTCCCTGCTACGCCGAAAAATCGTGCGCGCATGGACATGGTCATCGGCTTGCTCGATTCCTACGGCTACGGGGCCCTGATTGGTGGGATCGCCGCTTACCACCTGTTCCCGGACTTCGTTGGTGGCAAGAACGACGCGATGCGCAAAGCGGGCATCGAGAACGCGCGCAAGATGGTCGACCTGGCGATGAAGACGAAGGGCGAGTCCACGTTCATCGCCGGCGATCTGAGTCTGGCGGATCTGTTCCTGGCACCTGTCGTCTTCTATGTGTCTTTGACACCGGACTTCGCGGGTCTGCTCGATATACGAGGGTTTCCGGACTGGTGGAAAGACGTGCAGCGGCTGAAGAGCTTTCAGGACACGCAGCCCAATCTCGGTTGAGATTGACAGAACGGGTTGCCGTCGCTGCAAGCCCGCAGTCATCTTAAAGCGCTCCGTCAGCGCGGCATCAATTGGGGTCGCCGCGCGCGACTAACACTGCGCCACTCTTACCAATCGATGCGCCAGGAAGCCGGCAATCCCGGTGAAGGCGGCGCTCGGTATAGCAAGGCGAAGGGGCTACGCCTTGCGACGTAACCCCTTGAATTTTCTGGCTCCCCGACCTGGGCTCGAACCAGGGACCTACGGATTAACAGGCGCTCCTGCCCTCTTTCATTGTCCGGTTGCGGACGCGCGCACGAGGGAAGACTGGAGTCGTCGAGATCCTCGGGGAGCGCAAAGGAGCGCAGCTTAGCTACGTTTTGGCTACGTTCATTTATAGCGGGGCGGACCGAACGACCGAGGGCCATATGAGTACATTCCAGGACTGTCGCGCTCTCGCGAACCGCGAGGCTCAATTTTCCGGGATTGAACTCGAATCCTTCGCGCGGGCCATGTGTCTGGAGCCCGAGGCAATTGGAGCGTTTACGGCGGCAGACTAATCCGGGTTTCGGCCAATACCGAAACACTGCGCGCTTGGAGAAGCATTCGCGCCGCCGCTATGCTGCGTTCCTTGCACATATCAACGCAGCGGAGCAGGTCAGATGCGAATTGCAATCATGGGTTCTGGCGGCGTCGGCGGCTACGTCGGCGCGTGGTTGCAGAACTCGGGGCAGAACGTGACCTTCATCGCGCGAGGTGCGCATCTCGCGGCGCTGCGGCGAGATGGCCTGCGCATCGAGCATCCCCAACTGCCCCTACATCTGCCGGAAGTGGCTGCCACAGACGATCCGGCAAGCGCAGGGCCGGTCGATCTGGTGATCTTCGCGGTCAAGCTCTTCGACACCGAAGGCGCGCTCGGCATGATGGCGCCTCTGGTAGGCCCGGCCACGCGGGTGCTCACACTGCAGAACGGCATCGACAGCGTCGAGATGATCCGCAGCCGCTTCCCACCAGTGGCTGTCGTGCTAGGTGGCGTGATCTATGTATCTGCGGTGATCGATCGGCCTGGTGTGATCCGTTCGCCGGGCGGCCTGCACTCCATCGTGGCTGACCGTGCGAGTGGCGACGCAGTGATGGTCGAGCTCGAGCAGGCGTCGGCGAAGCTGGAAGGGCTGTCGGTGAAGCTTAGCGATGAGGCGACTCAGGTCATCTGGGAGAAGTTCATCGCGCTCGCGTCTCTGTCGGGCGCCACTTCGCTGCTGCGTTCGCGTATGGGGGCAATCCTCGGCAACTCCGAAACTCATGCGTTCCAGCGGCAACTGGTCGATGAGGCGATCGCCGTCGGTATTGCGCGTGGAGTCGCGCTGCGTACCGGCCTGGCCGACGACATCATGAGCAAACTCGCCGGAATGCCAGCGTCCTTCCGCTCGTCGATGGCCGAGGACCTCGAGCGTGGCAACCGGCTTGAACTGCGATGGCTGAGCGGCAGAGTGCATGAACTGGGCCTGACGCATGGCGTGCCGACGCCGGCGCACACCGCGGTGTACCGCGGCCTCGTCTTGCACGAGGGCGGAAGCAAGTCGGTCTGATTCAGACCGTAGGTGCTTGGGAAGGGCCGCGATCGGTCCGGACGCGAAGTCGACGCCGCGGTCGGCCGCTTTGCAGCGACTGCCGGTCCTCTCGCCCTCGACCGCCTAATCGAAACCCGCCATTCGCAGCGACCGACTTGATAGCTGACGGTCCTCGATATCAGGACCCGGCCAG
>Ga0207675_100003604_pt1 | contig 15091 bp, 11 predicted proteins | sample KBSSwiS42_FD_184305 | JGI IMG/M metagenome (GOLD analysis project Ga0207675, IMG submission 184305) | Switchgrass rhizosphere microbial communities from Kellogg Biological Station, Michigan, USA - KBS Switchgrass S4-2 (SPAdes) (version 2) | ecosystem: Host-associated > Plants > Roots >... | reverse complement strand
GGACTCAGGCCTGGTCTCGCCGATGACTACGCCGTGATCGCGACCTATGCGAGGATCTTCCAGCGAGAGCAAGACAGGAGGATCCTGGCGCCGGCACTGGCCCTCTTCGACTTTCTGGTCACGCTGCCGTACAACGAACCGCTGACGTGGGGGAACGGGATCGAAACGCGCGAGTGGGCGTGGTGCGATGCGCTCTTCATGGCGCCGCCGGCGCTTGCCGCGGTGACGACCGCCACCGGCGATGGCAAGTACCTCGACCTGGCGAATCGCCTGTGGTGGAAGACCACCGACTACCTCTACGACAAGACCGAGCACCTGTACTTCCGCGACAGCCGGTTCTTCGACCAGCGGGAGCCTAACGGCAAGAAGGTGTTCTGGAGTCGGGGCAACGGATGGGTGTTTGCCGGAATTGCGCGTATGGTGAACGAGCTGCCGGCGGACCATCCGGACCGCGCGCGGTACATCACGCTCTTCCGCGAGATGGCCGAGAAGATCTTGGCCGTTCAGGGTGAGGATGGTTACTGGCGAGCAAGCTTGCTCGACCCGCATAGCCGCCCGAATCCGGAGACCAGTGGGACCGGGTTCTTTGTTTTCGGCCTCGCGTGGGGTATCAACCACGGAGTGCTCGATCGGGGGCGCTACGAACGTGCTGTCACGCGCGGCTGGTCTGCGATGGTCAAGGCCGTACATCCCGACGGCATGCTCGGGTGGGTGCAGCGGATTGGGGATCAGCCGGGAGCGACCACGGCAAACACGACCGAGGTCTACGGCGTCGGCGCGCTGCTGCTTGCAGGCAGCGAGGTCTACAGGCTTGCGACGTGATCAGCGTTGGGGACTGTGCGTCGAACGCACGCAAACCAGGGTGAGCACGAAGAGAGCTTGGGTACTGTCCGGTACACGATCGTCGTCCCCCTGGAAGAGCCGCGGCTCTCTCTGTTGGTGCGTCGCGGGCCGGCGTAAGTTCGCCTGGCGGGTAACGCAGGACGACCCACGTGGAGACGGCGGCGAAGGAACTCCGGGAGCGGTTGCAGGACGCGCTCGGCAGTACGTACACGCTGGAACGCGAGCTCGCTGGTGGCGGGATGAGCCGGGTATTCGTGGCACGCGAGGCCACGCTCGGCCGTCACGTCGTCGTGAAGGTGCTCCCGCCTGATGCCGCCTCCCTGCTCTCGGCCGAGCGCTTCGAGCGCGAGATCGCCCTTGTCGCCCGGCTCCAGCACCCGCACATCGTGCCCGTGCTGGCGGCCGGCGTCACTGCGGACGGGCTACCGTTCTACACGATGCCGCTCGTCGAGGGCGAGAGCCTCCGCGGCCGCCTCGACCGCGTCGGCGAGCTCGGAGTTTCGGACGCGGTCTCGGTGCTCAAGGACATCGCCCTCGCGCTCGCCTACGCGCATGCGCGCGGCGTGGTGCACCGCGACATCAAACCCGACAACGTGCTGCTCTCCGGCGGCGCGGCGGTCGTCACCGACTTCGGCGTGGCGAAGGCCGTGGACGCGTCCGCCACGTCGGGTGGCACGACCTCGCTGACGCAGCTCGGCGTCGCGTTAGGCACGCCGGCCTACATGGCTCCCGAGCAAGCCGCGGCCGACCCCAACGTTGACCACCGCGCCGACCTCTACGCGTTCGGGTCTCTGGCGTACGAGCTACTCGCCGGCAGCCCGCCGTTCGCCGGCCGACCCACACCCGCGGTGCTATCCGCGCAGGTCAACGAGGTCCCGGAACCGATTCGGCGACGCCGACCAACCGTACCCGACACCCTCGCCGCACTCGTGATGCGGTGCCTCGAGAAGCGGCCCGCCGACCGGCCCGCGAACGCCGACGAGGTGCTGCGCGTGCTAGACGTCGCAGGAATACCGACCTCGGTTGCCGATGGCGTGCCGGCGGGCGCCTCGGCGATCGCCGCGGACCTAACGTCGAGTGCACGCGGTTGGCTCGTCCCCTTGGTAACCCTGTTGCTCGGCGCGGGGCTCGCGACCGTGGTCGCGTGGCTTGCCTGGCGTAGGGACTTCTCCGGCGGAGTGGACGCCCCCGTCGTGCGTGTTGCCCTGGCGCTCGATGCCGACGAGCAGGTGTGGGACGTCGGCTGCTCGTCGTACGCGCTCTCCCCCGACGGTCACCTCCTCGTCTACGCGACCATAAAGAATGGGGTGCCTGTACTGCGCGTGCGCGACAGCGATGCGCTCGAGCCCCGCACCATCGACGGCGTGAGGGCGCCCCGCTGTCCTGTCGTGTCGCCGGACGGGCGCTGGATCGCCTTCGCGCGTGGCGGCCGCCTCCTGAAGGTCGCCGCCGATGGCGGGCCGTCGATCGCTCTCGCCTCGCCGTCGCTTCCGGTTCGGTTCGCCGGAGCCACGTGGGCCACGCCGGAGACCATTGTCGTCTCCGACGCCGTCACGTTGTGGGCGGTATCGAGCTCCGGCGCCCCGCCGCGCCCGCTCTCCTCGTCGGACACGGCGCGCGGTGAGCGCGCGCGCATGTGGCCGCAGGCGCTGCCCGACGGCGGTGGCGTGCTTTACGCCAGCTCTCCCGACGGCGACCCCGCCGACGCACATCTCGCCGTCATCTCCCTCGACGGCAACCGCTCGGCGAAGCTCGACGTCGCGGCCACCTATCCGGTGGGGGTAGTGGTCGGCCGGCTGGTCTACGTCGACCCGGTTGGGGCGCTCAAGGCGGTCCCGTTCGACACGCGGGCGTGGCGGGTGACGGGTGACCCGGTCACGCTGGTCGACCACGTCGAGCGCACATTCATGGGTGCAGCGCCGATCGCCCTGTCCCGGAACGGCACGCTCGCCTACTTGAGCGGGCGGCCCGCTGTCGTGCCGGTGGTGCTCGATGCACAGGGCGACCGTCGACCGCTGCCGGTCGAAAAGGGCGCGTACGTCGCGCCGCGCTACGCACCCGACGGACGGCGGATCGTCTTCGGCCTGGGCGGAGGGACGCTCTTTGGTGGATCGGTTTGGACCTACGACCTCGGCGCCGGGACGCTCACCCGCCTAACGACCGTCGCCAGCGCCGCGAACCCCGAGTGGTCGCCGGACGGGCGACGGGTGCTCTATGCACGGGGCGACCTGGGTGGAGAGACGGCGCTGTGGTGGCAACCGGCCGACGGCAGCGGCTCGGCGTCTCGGCTCTACGCCGCTGGCGGTGAGGACATCTTCGAGGGGACGCTCACACCGGACGGCCGGGCGTTGGTCTACCGCACGAGCGGACGTGGTGGCGTCCAAGGCATCTTCGCGGTGTCCCTCGACAGCGGTCGCGCCGGCAGCGGCGCGGTGCCGCGCCAGCTCGTGACCGCGCCGAGCTTGATGCCTCGCCTCTCGCCGGACGGCCGCTGGCTCGCGTACGAGTCGGGGGAGTCGGGCGTGCTGCAGATCTATGTGCGCGCGTTCCCGGGGCCGGGCGGTCGCACTCAGGTCTCCATCGGCGGTGGGACCGAGCCGGTCTGGGCGCGCGATGGCCGACACCTGTTCTACCGCGATGGGCGCCGCCTGGTGGACGCGAGGGTACGCACGACGCCGGCGTTCGCGGTAGTTACTCAGCAGACGTTTCTCGAAGGCAACTTCGACGCGAGCTCCAACCACGCGGACTACGATGTCGCGCCGGACGGCGCGCACGTGCTGATGTTCGAGCGCGCCGGCGCGCCGCCGCGGATCGTGGTCGTGCATCGGTGGGTCCGCGAGCTGCTCGCGGCGACACGCGGGCGCTGACTGAGCCGGGTGCGCGTTGTCCGCCTAACGCCGAAAGTGGAGTGGCGGAGTCCACCCCACTGCGCCTCCCAGCCACACGAACGAGCGCGGCGCACCTCGCTGTCAGCGGCTCTCCGCGGTTACCTGACATACAGCCCGACCGCGATTGGCGGACAATAGCCATCGGGGCACCACCTCGCAGCACCGCGCACGGGCGCGTGGGCTTCACCCGCGACACTCCCGTTCGGGCGCTCCGCGATGTAGTGTCGTCGCACCCTTCATCGCTCCGGAGACGCAGTGAGACTCGAAGTCAGACACTCGCAGACCGTCATGCGTACGCTGCTCTGCGCCGCACTCGGCGCATCCGTTACCGCCCCGTTCGGGCACCTCGGCGCACAGAACGTCGCGCAGGCCGCACCCTACGACGTCGTGATCCGCAACGGCCGCGTCCTCGACGGCGCCGGCAATCCCTTCATCCTCGCCGACGTCGGTATCAAGGATGGGCGCTTCGCGAAGATCGGCCGCATCACTGAACGCGGAAAAACCGAGATCGACGCCACCGGCAAGTACGTCTCACCCGGGTGGATCGACATGATGGACCAATCCGGCAGCGTGCTGCCCCGCAACGGGCTGGCCGAGAACAAGCTGCGACAGGGCGTGACGACGGCGATCGGTGGCGAAGGCGGCATCCCTGTCCCGGCCGCGAGCAACGTCGCCGCGTACTTCGCCGGGATGGAAAAGACCGGCATCAGCATCAACTTCGGTTCCTACTACAGCGAGACGCAGGCACGCACCGCCGTCCTCGGTCCCTCATCCCGAGCGCCTAACGCCGCTGAGCTGGACCGCATGCGCGCGATCATGGACACGGCGATGCGGGCCGGCGCGATGGGGATGACGACCGCGCTCATCTACCCGCCGAGCTCCTACGCCACGACCGACGAGCTGGTCGAGATCGCGAAGGTCGCGGCGAAGTACGGCGGCGTGTACGCGAGCCACATCCGCGGCGAAGGGGCGGAGGTCGTGCAGTCGGTCGCCGAGCTGATCACGATCGCGGAGAAAGCGGGCCTGCCGGGCGAGGTGTTCCATCTCAAGGTTGCGCACAAGCCGTCGTGGGGCGTGCGGATGGATTCCATTCGCATGATCGTCGACGCCGCCCGCGCGCGAAACGTCGACGTCGCCGCGGACATGTACGTCTACACCGCGGGCGGTACCGGTCTCGAAGCGACGATCCCGAGCTGGGCGTTCGATGGCGGCATCGATTCGCTCAAGGGGAGGCTCGCGAATCCGGCGATCCGGACGCGACTCAAGAACGAGCAGAAGACCGGCTCGCCGGGCTGGTGGAACATCATCGAGGCGGCCGGCGGCTGGGATGGCGTCATTCTCGTGAACGCGCGCAACCCGGCCAACGCCAAGTACGAGCAGAAGTCGCTCTCCGAGATCGCGCGGATCATGAACAAGGAACCGGCCGATGCGGCGATGGACCTCGTGCTGCAGGGTCAGGGGCGCGTCATGGCGATCTACCATATGATGGGCGAGCAGGACATCGAGACGGCGCTCAAGTTCCCGTGGACGAGCATCGGGAGCGACGCCGGCGCGGTCATGACGTTAGGCAAGCCGGACGAGACGGGCCTGCCGCATCCGCGGTCGTTCGGCAACGCCACGCGTGTGATCGCCGAGTACGTGAAGAAGCGTCACGTGCTGACGCTGGAGGAGGCGGTGCGGAAGATGACGTCCTGGCCCGCGACGCGGATGCGGCTCGCGGATCGCGGGATGATCAAGCAAGGATTGTGGGCGGACGTGACGATCTTCGATCTCGACCAGCTCCAGGACCGTGCGACGTACGACGACCCGATGGCGTTTCCGACGGGGATCGAGTACGTGCTCGTGAATGGCATCGTGACGATCGATCATGACAAGCACACGGGGGCGAAGGCGGGCAAGGTCTTGTACGGGCCGGGGAAGCAGTGATGGCTGCTAGCTGCTTGCTGGACTGACGGTCGGCATCGCGGCCTGGTCGGCGGAGCATCGGGGTTCGTCGGCGGAACGCGCTCGCAGTCGGCGCCGCCGGGCCAGCGTAGGGCGGTAGATTACCCTGGCGGCCAGGCCCGGCGATCGCTGCGACGCCGCGCGACGCCTCCTCACCCCGACGCTCCGCCTCCTGCCGCGCTAGGAGCTGACCGTCAGTAGCGAGCAGCTAGCGCTCGGCCCGCATGGATGCACCCCGCTGCCTTGTTAGGCGCGAGCTTGCTGCTCGCTGGGCGCGGAGATTCATGCGAGCGTGACGAGCAGCGTCCGGGTCGCGATAGGTGCCGTCAAGCGCGGGGGCGCGGCCAGAGGAGGTGCTCGCGCGGCGCCGCAGCGATCGCCGGACCTGACGGAGCCGTAGTCCGAGCCGCCGCTCTGGTCCGGCGGCGCCGGCTGCGAGCGCGCCGCACCGACGAGGCCGCGCCCCCGCGCCCCGGCGCGATGAACCAAACGAGCCCCGCGGCGCGATGAACCAGGCCCTCCGTAGAACTGCGGAGGCGACTCTCCGTGTCACTCCGGGTGCATCCGCTTCGACACGATATGTATCGTACGCAAGCCGACACGCCGCCGATGGCGGCTCCCTACTGCCCACAACGCGAGCGAAACGGTGCAGCTCGTCGTCGTAGGAACCAGTCACCACACCGCCTCCGTCAGCCTTCGTGAAGGGCTGACCATTCCGGCCGACTCACTCCCCCAGGTGCTCGCTGAGCTCCGCGAGAACGTAGGGGAGGTGCTCGTGTTGTCGACGTGCAACCGCGTCGAGCTCTACGCGCTCTGCGGCCACGAGTCGTCGGGGGCGGAGTTGCTCCGGCAATTCCTCGCAACCCGGGCCGGTCTCTCGCTCCGCACCGTGCGCGACGCCACCTACGCGTACGGCCACCAGGCCGCCGTGCGTCATCTACTCCGCGTCACCGCCGGGCTCGACTCCATGGTGCTCGGCGAGAGCGAGGTTCTTGGCCAGGTTCGCCGCGCGCTTCTTGCCGCCCGCCAGGCCGACGCGCTCGGTCCGGTGCTCGACCGGCTCGGCGACTCGGCCCTGGCGTGCGGGAAGCGCGCGCGCGCAATGACCTCGTTAGGCGAGGCGGAGTCGGTGGCGTCGGTGGCGATCCGGCTCGCGGCGCGTGACGGCGGCGGTCTCGACGGCGCGAACGTGGTCGTTCTCGGAGCCGGCGAGACGGCGAAGTCGGCTGTCACACATCTCGCCTCGATCCCGAATGTCCGCATCACGGTCCTGAGTCGCACGTTCGAGCCAGCGCTCGAGGTCGCAGACGCCCATCACGCGGCCGCGCGCCCGTGGGAGCAGCTTTCGGAAGCGCTCGCCACCGCGGATTTCGTTGTCGGATGCACCGGCTCGCGCACACCGGTCATCGATGCCGCGACGCTGTCGAGCGCTCGAGGTGCCAACGCCGGTCCACTCATGTGTGTCGATCTCGGTCTCCCGCGCGACATCGACGCTGCTGTCACGGCGATTCCAGGCGTCAGGCTCATCGACCTCGAGCGCGTTGGCGCCGAGACGTCGGCACGACGGGTCGGTCGAGCGCGTGCGCTCGATGAGGCAGAGCTGATCGTGGAGCAGGAGACCGAGCGTTACATGGAGTGGTGGCGCGGCCGTGGCGTGGCGTCGACCATCGCGCAGCTGCACGCTCGCGCCAACGCCATTCGAGAAGCTGAGCTCGCGCGCGCGCTGGCGCGTCTCCCGGATCTCGACGGCCCGGCTCGTGCGGTCGTTCGCGATCTCGCGGCACGCATGACGGCCAAGCTGCTGCACGAGCCCACGCTCGCGCTCAAGCGCGATCCGGAAGGCGTCAACATGGCGGTCGTCGTCGAGCGGTTGTTCGCGCTCGGGCCCGCAACCGACTTTCCATCGGCGGCGTGCGCGCACGGCGAGAGCGTCGCCGAGCGGACCACTTCTCAGGAGTCCAACGTCGCATGACTGTCGTTGCCGCCGCACCCACGTCGGCGCCCGAAGCGCGTGTCGAGGAGACCGCACCGGTCGCTTCCCAGTTCGTGCAGTACCTGTTTCTCAAAGTGGATTCCGAGTGGCGGCGCCTCGACTCGGCCACGCGAGCGCGAGGTCTGGGAGAGTTCGAGAACGTCGTTGCTGACGCGGCACCCGGCGTGACCACGCACGCTTACAGCACGCTGGGACTCAAGGCGGACGCGCAGCTCATGCTTTGGTGGAAGAGCGCGAACGCGGTCACGGTTCAGGACACGCTCGGCGCCTTGCTCGCGACGGGGCTGGGCAAATATTGCGAGATCGCGCATTCACTCTGGGGACTCACTCGGCCCTCGATCTACACGAAGCGCCGCACGACGCAGGAGCAGGCCGTCGACGAGACGACTCGCCTTCAGTACCTCGTCGTCTACCCGTTCTCGAAGACCATCGAGTGGTACCTGATGAGCCGCGATGCGCGACAGGGCATGATGAACGAGCACATGCGCATCGGGCACGACTTCGGTGATGTGCGGCAGGTGCTGCTCTATACGACGGGCCTCGATGACCAGGAGTTCATCGTCGCCTACGAGACCGATTCGCTGGAGCGTCATCAGGATCTCGTGATCGCGCTGCGCTCGACGGAGGCGCGTCGCTACACGCTGCGCGACACGCCGATCTTCACCGCGGTGCACCGCCCGCTGCGGGATGCGCTCGCGCTGCTCGGGCCGCGCTGACGCGATGCCACGCGCTCCCCTGCTCGTCCAGGCCGCCCGGCGGGAGCCCGTGGAACGGACTCCGGTGTGGTTCATGCGTCAAGCGGGGCGGATTCTTCCCGAATACCGGGCGATCCGGGAGCGCCTAACGCTGATCGAGATCTCGCAGCGCCCCGACGTTGCCGCCGAGGTGACGCTGCAGCCACTCCGCCGCATGCCGCTCGACGCGGCGATCGTGTTCGCCGACATCATGACGCCACTGATTGGCGCAGGCGTCGCGCTGGACATCGTGGAGGGAGTCGGCCCCGTCATCGAGCGCCCGATCCGCGATGATGCCGGGGTGCGCTCCATTCGCGCGCTTCAACCAGATGAGGACGTTCCGTATGTCCTCCAGACGCTGCGCCTCGTGCGAGCGGAGCTCGACCCGGCGCAGGCGCTGATCGGCTTCGCCGGCGCGCCGTTCACCCTTGCCGCGTACCTCGTGGAGGGTCGCCCGTCGCGCGACTTCGTGCGGACGAAGTCGCTCATGTACGGCGCACCGGCGACCTGGCACATGCTGATGGGTCGGCTGGCCGAGTTGACGGTGGCGTATCTGCGCGCGCAGATCGGCGCTGGCGTCGATGCGGTGCAGCTGTTCGACAGCTGGGTTGGCGCGCTCAGCCCGGACGACTACGCGCAGTTCGTCCAGCCGTACATGCGCCGCATCTTCACGTCGTTAGGCTCCGCCGGCGTCCCGATGATCCACTTCGGCGTCGCGACGTCGACGCTGCTGGAAGCGATGGCGACGGACGGCGCCAGCGTTATCGGGCTCGATTGGCGCGTGCCGCTCGACGAAGGGTGGTCGCGCATTGGCCATGATCTCGCGGTGCAGGGCAATCTCGACCCGGTGGCGCTGTTCGCGCCGCCCGATGTGCTCGCGGCGAAGGCGAGAGACGTGCTCCAGCGTGCCGGCGGTCGCCCGGGCCACATCTTCAACCTGGGTCACGGGTTCCTGCCGGGGACGCCGCTCGACAACGCCATCCGGCTCGCCGAGCTCGTGCGCCACGAAAGCGCTCGGCCGCGCGACGATCGCCGGCCGCTCGCCATCTCTGCCTAACGTTCCCATGCCGACTGCACCGACGGGCATCCTGCTGCTCGCCTACGGTAGCCCCGACACGCCCGACGACGTCGAGCCGTACTTCCGCCACATTCGCGGCGGCCGCACGCCGTCGCCTGAGGCGGTGGCCGACCTGCGTCGTCGCTACGCGCTGATTGGCGGCCGAACACCGCTGCGCGCCATCACGGCGGAAACTGCCGAGGCACTTCAGGCCAAGCTCGACGCCCGCGCGCCAGGCGAGTACCGGACGTATGTCGCGATGAAGCACTGGCACCCATACATCGGCGACGTCATTCCGCGCATGGCGGCGGACGGCGTGCGGCGTGTCGTGGCGATCGTGCTCGCGCCACACTACTCGCGCATGAGCGTCGGCAGCTATCGGCAGTACGTCGAGGAAGCGATCGCGAAGCTCGATGCGCCGATGGACCTCGCGTTCGTCGAAAGCTGGCACCTCGAGCCAGCGTTTCTCGCCCTCATGGCCGGCCGCGTTCGGGAAGGACTGGCGGCCTTTCCGGAGGGCGACCGCAGTGAGACCTGCGTCCTCTTCAGCGCCCACAGCCTGCCGGTGCGCATCAGAACGTGGGGCGATCCCTACGAGGCGCAGCTACTCGCGAGCTCTGAAGCGGTCGCGCGTGAAACCGGGCTCCCGACCTGGCGCTTCGCCTGGCAGAGCGCGGGTCACACCGGTGAGCCGTGGCTCGGGCCGGATATCGTAGAGTACCTCGAGACGCTGTACGCCGAAGGCATACGCCACGTGCTCTCGGTGCCGATCGGATTCGTGTGCGATCACCTCGAGGTGCTGTACGACATCGACCACGAGGCGGCCGCCAAGGCGGCGGCGTTAGGTATGACCCTGCGCCGGACGCGCATGCCGAACGCGACTCCGGAGCTCATCGCCGTGCTCGATCGTCTGGTCGCTGGTGTCGACCACGCCGCAACGGTCCGCTCCGCCGCGGCACTCGCCTGACGGCTCCATGAGTACGCGGACGATCACCGTCGGCACGCGCGGCAGCGCCCTCGCGATGACACAGACCGAGTCGGTCGTCTCGGCCCTTCGCGCGCTCCATCCCGCGCTCGCAGTGCGTGTGCAGCGGATCACGACGACGGGCGACGTGATGCGCGACGTGCCGCTCGCCACGATCGGCGGACGCGGCGTATTCGTCGACGCGATCGAGAATGCGCTTCGCGAGCACGAGATCGATGTGGCGGTGCACAGTGCGAAGGATCTCCCGTCTCGCATCCCCGCCGATCTCGCGATCGCCGCGTTTCTCGAGCGTGCCGACGCGCGCGACGTGCTCGTGTCGCGCGCCGGAGGCCTCCGCGAGCTGCCGCCTGGCGCACGCGTCGGCACGAGCAGCCTCCGTCGTGTGTCGCTGATTCACGCGGTGCGGCCCGACATTCACACGCTCGATCTCCGCGGCAACGTCGATACCCGACTCCGCAAGCTCGACGCGGGCGACTACGACGCCATCATGCTCGCCGGGGCCGGCCTCATCCGGCTTGGCCTAACGAGCCGAGTCACGGAGTGGCTTCCGGCCGAGTCGTTCCTCCCATCGCCCGGCCAGGGCGCGCTCGCAATCGAGATCCGGGCGAACGACGCGGACGTCCAGCAGCTGTTCCGCCCGCTCGCGCACGCGCCCACCGAAGCGGCGCTCGCGGCGGAGCGGGCATTCCTCGCGCAGCTTGGGGTCGGGTGTGCGGCGGCCGTCGGCGCGTACGCGAGCGTGGGCCACGATGACTCGTTGACACTCCGGGCGATGATTGGCGCACCCGACGGACGGTCGGTCAGCGGAGACGCGACGGACCGCGCGGACCGCGGCACGGAGCTCGGCGAATCACTCGCCGCGCGGCTCCTCGCGACCGGCGGGCGTGCGCTGGTCGACGAATGCGAACGTGGGAGCGTCGTATGACTCGGCCGACCGTCCTCGTCCCCGGGGCCGTGCAAGCTCGCCCGCTTCGCGGGCGACGCATCGTCCTCACACGGCCTCTTGCCCAGTCCGGAGACTTCGCGGAGCGCGTTCACGCGTTAGGCGGCGAGCCGGTCGCAACGGCCGCCATCGAGATCGTCGGACCGGAGTCGTGGACCATCGCCGATGCGGCGCTTCGCCGCGTCGGCACCTACGACTGGCTCGCGTTCACCAGCGCCAACGCGGTGCGCATGCTGGTCGATCGAGCCGATGCTATCGGCGTGCCTCGTGACGAACTTCGGTCGCGGCGGCTGGCTGTCGTCGGACCGGCTACCGCGTCCGTGGTTCGCACGACGCTCCGGCCGCCTGATTTCGCGCCGACAGTCAACACCGCGGAGATGCTCGGCGAGGAGATCACGGACGTCGACAACACTCGCGTCCTCCTGCCGCGCGGTAACCTGGCTGACGATACGCTGCCTGCCGCCCTTCGGGCGCGAGGTGCGTTCGTAGACGAAGTCGTTGTATACCGGACCGTGCCCGGGCCAGGCATCACCGCAATTGTCGCGGGCGTCCGCGAATCTGCCGTCGACGCCTTGCTGTTCGCCAGCGCGTCGGCCGTCCGATTCGTCGCCGATGCGCTCGTCGCCGATACGGCGAGCACGGGCCTCCGGCGTCAGCGATGGCCGGTCGCCGCGTGCCTTGGCCCGGTCACGGCGAGCGCCGCTCAGGCGTGCGGGTTCCAATCCGTCATCGTGGCCGACGACGCGACGCAGAACGAGTTGATCGACGCCGTGGCCCGGTGGTTCGGGGCCGAGACAGGAAAGGGAGCTTGATCTGATGGAAGCGCTCACCGTTACTACTGCCCAAACAACTCGTGCCCGGCCTCGACGGCTCCGCCGAACCGCCGCGCTCCGGGACGCGTTAGGCGAGACGACGCTCCGCGCGGCGCAGCTCGTGCACCCGCTGTTCGTGCGCGACGGGTTCGCCGCCGAGCAGCCGATCGCGAGCATGCCGGGTCACGCGCAGCGCACGGTCGATCGGCTCGACAGCGAGGTCGCCGGCCTCGCCGAGCTTGGAGTCCGGTCGGTGCTGCTGTTCGGGATTCCCGACGAGAAGGATGAGCACGGGAGTGGCGCCTGGGATCCTGCCGGCCCGGTACCACGCGCCATCACGGAGATCAAGCGACGCGATTCGACCGTCACCGTCATCGCTGACGTCTGCCTCTGCGAGTACACCTCTCACGGCCACTGTGGCGTGCTCGATGAGCGTCACGCGGTCGTCAACGATGCCACGCTGGCGCTTCTCGCTCGTGCGGCTGTGACGTATGCGGATGCCGGCGCGGACATCGTGGCGCCGAGCGCCATGATGGATGGTCAGGTCGCGGCGATCCGCTCGGCACTCGATGACGCCGGGCACACCGACGTCGCCATTCTCGCGTACGCGGTGAAGTACGCGTCGGCGTTCTACGGCCCGTTTCGCGACGCCGCCCAGTCGGCGCCGGCTTTCGGGGATCGGCGTGCCTATCAGATGGCGCCGCCTAACGCTCGCGAGGCATTGCGCGAGGCAAAGCTGGACGAGGACGAAGGCGCCGACATGCTCATGGTGAAGCCGGCGGGCCCGTATCTCGACATCATCCATCGCGTGCGCGAATCGACTGACCTCCCGCTTGCCGCGTATCAGGTGAGCGGCGAATACGCGATGCTCAAGGCGGCGGCGGAGCGCGGTTGGATCGACGAACCGCGGGCAGCGATGGAGAGTCTGCTGGGCATCCGTCGCGCCGGCGCCGATCTCGTGATCACCTATTACGCCAAGGCGGCGGCACGCTGGCTGAAGGACGGAGTCGCCGTATGACGCGCACCACCGTCGCCGCGACGCCGGTGGCGACCGCAAAGTCAGCCGCGGCGTTCGAGGACGCGCTCCGTGTGATTCCGGGAGGGGTCAACAGCCCGGTGCGCGCGTTCCGCAGCGTGGGTGGTACGCCGCGGTTCATCGTGCGCGGCGCCGGCCCGCGGGTGACCGACGTCGACGGCAACGAGTACATCGACTACGTGCTGTCGTGGGGCGCGCTCGCGCTCGGGCACGCGCACCCCGCGGTCGTGGAGGCGGTGTCGCGACGTACGGCGTTAGGCACGTCGTTCGGTGCGCCAACCGAGGCCGAGACGCTGCTCGCCGAGCGGATCGCATTGGCGATGCCGGCGGTCGAGATGGTCCGCTTCGTCTCGTCCGGGACGGAGGCGGTCATGAGCGCCATTCGACTGGCGCGTGCGGTAACGGGTCGCCGCAAGTTCATCAAGCTCGCCGGATGTTATCACGGGCATGCCGACGCGCTGCTCGTCCAGGCCGGGTCAGGCGTGGCGACGCTCGCGCTTCCCGACAGTCCCGGTGTGACGCCAGGCGCCGTCACCGACACTCTCGTCGCTCCGTTCAACGATGCAGCCGCAGTGGAGCGCCTGCTTGTCGAGCACCGCGCTGAGGTCGCCGCGGTGCTGCTGGAGCCAGTGGCCGGGAACATGGGCCTCGTGCTCCCTGCCCCGGGTTACCTGGCCGAGCTGCGACGGCTGACAATCGAGCACGACGCGCTGCTCGTGCTCGACGAGGTCATGACCGGCTTTCGCGTGGCGTACGGCGGCGCGCAGGCGCTGTATGGCATAACACCTGACCTGACCTGCCTCGGCAAAGTCATCGGCGGAGGACTGCCAGTCGCTGCGTATGGCGGTCGCGCGGACATCATGCGACTGCTCGCTCCGTCGGGCGCGGTGTATCAGGCGGGTACGTTGTCGGGCAATCCACTCGCGATGGCTGCCGGCCTCGCGACGCTGCACGAGCTGGAAGCACCGGGCATTTACGAGCAGCTGGCCGACGCAAGTCGAGCACTGGCTCGCGGTGTCGAACGCGCGGGCGAAACGGCCGGCGTGCCCGTGCAGACCGCCTCGGTCGGCGGCATGTGGGGATTCTTTCTCACGCCGACGCCGGTCACCGATTACGCGACCGCGAAGACCGCTGACACCGCGCTGTTCGCGCGGGTCTTCCACGCCCTTCTGAACGAGGGCGTGTACATCGCGCCGTCGCAGTTCGAGGCGTGTTTCACGTCGACGGCTCACGACAGGGAATCGCTCGACCTAACGATCGACGCGTTCGCGCATGCGTTCGACGCCGCGTCGCGCACGAGCGGCGATGCCTGACGAGCACGCATCGGGCGCCACCGTCGCCCCGCCACCACGCGCCATCGTTCCGCTGAGTGACGTCGAGTGTCGCGCTGTGCTCGAGCGGCAGCGTCTGTGCGTGGTGTCGGTGGTCGACGATGGGGAGCCGTACGCGGTGCCGGTCTTCTACGGCTTCGATGGACACACGCTATTTCTCGGCGTTGCCGAGGGTCGGAAGACGCGCGCGCTCGACGTCAGTGCGCGCGTGTACATCGTGGTGACCGAGGTGGGTCCCGGCGACGCGTGGCGGTCGGTGGCGATCGCTGGCCGAGCCCGGACGCTGGTCGATGCCGCCGAGCGGCAGGCGGCGATCGATGTGCTGGTCGCGCACAATCGACGGGTTCGGTCGTCGGACCCGCCGCGCGACGGCCCCCCACCGCGACGCACCGGCGGTCGCGTATTGCGGATCGAGGATGCGGTGGTGACGGGGAGGGCGTTTGGCTGAGGGCAGGCGACAGGCGACTGGCGACTGGCGACTGGCGACTGGCGACTGGCGACTGGCGACTGGCGACTGGCGCGTTG
>Ga0207675_100003600_pt1 | contig 15104 bp, 15 predicted proteins | sample KBSSwiS42_FD_184305 | JGI IMG/M metagenome (GOLD analysis project Ga0207675, IMG submission 184305) | Switchgrass rhizosphere microbial communities from Kellogg Biological Station, Michigan, USA - KBS Switchgrass S4-2 (SPAdes) (version 2) | ecosystem: Host-associated > Plants > Roots >... | reverse complement strand
TATTGTTTTTGGTTCCAGACTTTTGGAGGGATGATCAGGTTTTTGATGACATTCCCTTAAAACTCAAAAATGCCCCAATTAAAAAAGCAAGTACTGCCAGGTAAAACCACGGCGTAAACTCAATCCCGAAACTTATATCCAACGAATCCGTTCGGGCGGATAAATCTACTTTCAGTTGCGATTTTATATCCGTCATCAGGCCAATCAATGCCGCTGCTGCGCCTACACCCGCGATAACCCCTAATAGCCGTCTTTCTTTCATCTTTAAAAATGAAACAATTAATCCGGCAATCCCAAGGATTAATGCGACCAATGCATAGATATTGCCATCTCTTTTTCCATTCTTATTTATAGTTATGTCACTATTATCGGAACCGAGCCGGTCAAGTAGTGAATTGTTATTGGTTTTTATTTCAAACCCTGTTGCAAGGCTTATTCCATTTACCTGCTGCAGCGATACATTATTACAGCGTATATCAATAAAAGGAGCAAGAAATAAAAGTACACCTATAACAAAAGGAATAGACGTAAACCTGCTCACAGGTATGCTGACTGTCGGCCCGTTACTTTCATTAGCAGATGCAGGCGGTTGGGTTGGCTCCATGGCTTTTTTTATTTAAGATAAACCAAACTTTGTATTTGCAGGACTGTTAAAAGAAGATTTAGGATTTGTTTTTACAAACCCTAATAACTGCAAATTAAATATTCCAGGGAGTAACGTCTACCTTTATCTTACGAATCCCGATAATCTCATAAATCATGGTTCAGATAGTTTGTATATGTGGCGCCGGCACCATGGGCCGCGGAATTGCACAGGCAATGGCCCAATCGGGTTTCTATACTATTTTATATGAGTTGAACTCTTCTGTGTTAACCAAAGCAAAAGAGACTATTGAAAAAAACCTGCAATTACTGACTGATAAAGGAAAGATTGCACAAGACGAAAAAGCAAGTATAATCCAGCGGATTTTATTTACCGGCAATATCCATCATTGCCTGGCAGATGTAATTATCGAAGCAATTGTTGAAAAAGCGGAAGCCAAGATCGCCTTATTCAACCAACTCGCAGAAATAAATCATAGCGAAACCGTTTTTGCAACAAACACATCTTCATTACCGGTTACAAAAATAGCAGAGAAGGTGATGAGCCCGCAGCGGGTTATCGGCATGCATTTTTTTAACCCGGCCACAATCATGAAGTTGGTAGAGATAGTCACTACAAAGTTCACAGATCGGCAAACTATCGATATTATTATTGAGCTGGCTAAAGAAATGGGCAAAACATCGGTTGTCTGTAAGGATTCACCTGGATTTATTGTAAACCGTGTGGCAAGACCCTATTATATTGAATCGCTAAGAATGGCGGAGGAGAATATTGCGGGTTTTGAAACAATTGATTCGCTTCTCGAAGCGACAGGTTTTAAAATGGGGCCATTCAAACTGATGGACCTCATCGGTAATGATATTAATTATGCGGTGAGCAATTCTGTATATGAGCAAATGAATAAGCCTGAAAGATTAAAGCCTTCATTTATACAAAAAGAAAAAGTGGAAAAAGGTGAGCTGGGCAAAAAAAGCGGAAATGGATATTACCCCTATCCCTGAAAGGGAATTTATAAAGGCTTCACTTAAGTTTGCATACAAGATAAAAGTAAATGACTAACAATAACTCTCCGCGGACCGGCGGAGTTGAAAGGGTGCTGATAACCGGCGGTACGGGCTTTATAGGTTCTTACATCATAAAAGAATTAATTGAAAAAGGATATTCTGTTCGTGCATTGCGACGCAGCACCAGCCAATTGCCTTTTTATATTCCCAAAGAAATATTTGAAAAGGTAGAATGGGTAGAAGGAGATGTGCTGGATGTTGTTTCTTTGGCTGAATCGATGGAAGGTGTTGATCATGTTATTCATTCTGCAGCCATAATTTCTTTTTTTCGCCGCGATAAAAAGGAAATGAATAAAATAAATATCGAAGGGACGACCAATGTGGTGAATACAGCGCTTGAAAAGAATGTAAAACGATTTGTGCATATCAGTTCTGTTGCCGCTGTCGGAAGAACGCCGGAAGGCGGCCATGTACATGAGGAAAAGAAATGGGAAGAGAATAAATTCAATACGCTCTATGCCATCAGTAAATACAGATCTGAATTGGAAGTATGGCGGGGAATCGCGGAAGGATTGAATGCTGTAATCCTGAATCCCGGTACAGTTATAGGATATGGCGACTGGAATACATCAAGCTGCAGGATTTTCAAAACAGTTTATGATGAATTTGCCTGGTATCCTACGGGCATAAATGGTTTTGCCGATGTGGAAGATGTTGCCAGGGCAACCGTGTTGTTAATGGAGAGTAACATCAATGAACAACGATTTATTATTAATGGCGACAACTGGCCCTTTCAGCAACTATTCAACACGATCGCGGATAGCTTTGGTAAGAAACGGCCTTACAGGAAAGCAACTCCGTTTATGGGTGAAATAGCCTGGCGACTGGAAAGGGTGAAATCATTCTTTACCGGAAAAAAACCATTGCTTACTAAAGAAACGGCGGCTGTATCTTATACTAAAACGTATTTCGACAATCAGAAAATACTGAAGGCATTACCGGGATTTTCCTTTACTCCGCTTGAAGAAAGTATACAAAATGCCTGTAAAAAATACCAAAACGCAATAAAATTGTAAATGCAGAGTTGAGAGAATGGTTCGGTTATTGGTATTATAACCGGGTCCGACCGTCCCGGTCTGATCTTGACAAATAATTCCCGGAATGCTCAATAACGAAGAAGGTGTTGAAAAGGCCGCTATCAGCGGAACGAAAGTTAAATAGTAGTTATATAGTCTGGCACATAAAATTTGTAACGAATGAAATCATTCAAAATACTTTTTACAGTAATAACTGTTTTGGGTTTTGCACCTCTGTTTGCGCAGGTATCCGTATCAGGAAAGGTAATTGACTCTGCAAGTAAAGAACCTCTGCCCGGCGCCTCTGTATTCTGTCAAAATACAACGATCGGAACAATTACCAATAAGCAGGGAGAATTTTCATTAGGGTTAAAGGCAGGAGGGTATGAATTGATCATTTCATATACCGGGTATCAAACAAGAACGATCCGTGTGAACAGTAATGAAACGGTAAAAATGGATATAGAATTGATTAAAGAAGATAAGAGTATGGGTGAGGTTGTAATTAAAAGCAGTAATGAAGTACCCGACGGCTGGCAAAAGTATGGCAGCTTCTTTATAGATAATTTTATTGGTACTACACCCAATGCTGCGAAGTGCATATTACAAAACCCTGAAGTATTGAAATTTTATTTCCTGAAAAAAAGCAATAAGCTGCGTGTACTCGCAACAGAACCCCTCATAATAAATAATAAAGCATTGGGATACAATATGCGCTATCAGCTGGATTCATTTGTGTATCAATACAAGACGGATATCAGTTTATACCGCGGATATTGTTTGTACTCAGAAGCGGATACCACTGAAGATGTAAAAACAAAATGGAGAACAGCCCGTACAAAAGTTTACAATGGCTCCAAGCTGCATTTTATGCGTTCATACTTTGACAGCACGTTAAAAGAAAACGGATTCCTGGTTGATTTACTTGAAGAAAACAATAGTATGAAGTTTGACCAGATTACTAATCCTTACGATTCTTCTTACTATGCGTATATAGACAGCACGAATGAAGCGGAACTCGATTATCCCCGTAAGTTCAGCGTTACGTATATGAAAGCAAAACCCGAACCTGAATACCTGAAGAAATTCAATTTGCCAAAGAATGTAGGAACGCAGATATCCTACATCGAACTGCTGAATGGAATTGCTATTAAAGAGAATGGTTATTATTATGATCAGAAAGACTGGATCAACCAGGGGTACTGGAGCTGGAAGAACCTGGCGGATCAATTGCCATACGATTATGTTCCTGAGTAGTTTTAAGTTTTATAGTTTTCAGTTCTTTACCGAATCTGCAAATGGTTTAGACTTTTAGAACTCAGAACTCAAAAACCATTTATTCTTTCTTACCAAGAAGTTTTTCCCACAACTCCGGTATACGTTTTATCCATACCAGTTCTTTCATTTTTTCTTTTGCTTCAATAGCAGGTGAGCCAAAATAGCTTTTACCTCCTTCCAATGAAGCGGGTACTCCACTTTGCGCATATAATACCGCCCCTTTACCAATCGTTAATGTTTTACTTACACCAACCTGTCCCCAGAGAATAACATTGTCTTCAATAATGCTGGCGCCTGCAATACCAACCTGCGCGGCAAACAAACAGTTTTTACCAATCATCGTATCATGACCGATATGCACCATATTATCAATCTTGGTACCTGCACCAATCACCGTATCGCCGCTTACCCCGCGATCGATGGTGCATCCTGCTCCCAGCTCTACATAATCCTCTATAACAACACGACCACAACTCACCATCTTTTTATAATGAATATCGCGATTGGTTTTCTTATTATAATAAAATGCATCACTGCCGATAACAGTTCCTGCCTGGATGATTACATTATTACCAATGACGCAATGATCCAGTATTGTAACATTCGGATGAATGATACAATTATCACCAATAGTAACATGGTTACCAACATACGCGTTTGGCATAATCACTGTCCCTTTACCAGTCATTGCAGAATCGCTTACTGTCTTCATAGATGGAGCGAAAGGGCGGAAATGATTAACCAGCTTTAAATAGGCTTCGAAAGGATCCGTAACGATCAGCAATGTTTTTCCCTCGGGAAAATCAGTTTTTTTATTAATTATGATATAATCCGCGGCCGAATTGACACAAACAGCATAGTATTTGGGATGATCAACGAATACAATATCTCCCTTCTCTACTTTATGTATTTCATTTATACCAGTGGCTTCACCATTTTTATTTCCGGCAAGTTCAGCACCGATGAAATCAGCAATCCATTGTACAGAAACAGGCTTTTCGAAGTGCATAGTGATAGTTTTTGTAAAGTTAATAAGCCATGCGAATGATCATGAAAATATGGTTTTTGGTAAAATGGGACATAAAAACACCTGATTATTAGTTTTTGCAGAAAAAAGTTTTCACCCCTTTTATAATGATAAAAAGCATTGCTTTCAATACAAATAAACATGTATTTACTGATAATTGTGTAACAAATTTATTATAGTGATTACTATTCTGATTCAATGAAACATTGACACAGCAAGCGTTTCATAAGATTGATTGTTTTGCTGATAATATCATTGAATTAAATATCGTTGATCTTTCAATCATTATTCAATGATGTAAAGAATGGCTATTATCCACAGCAATAAAAAAAATGTGAATAAAATTTATCAGATTTTTTTTTTGGTTGGCAAAAATTATTAATAATATTGTGATGGGAATTCTATTCCCTGTACTTACTAACCCATCCACATATTAAGTCCCCGGTTTCGGGGGCTTTTAATTTTCAGACCATCCTGATCATAATTTTACAAGTGATTAAGTGGCCTGGTTAAAATAAAATACTCTAAGACACACCCATTAAATATCTTTATCGCTAATAAAACAACATGCATGCTGAAATCAATGACAGGGTTTGGTAGAGCGGAACAAAATGTAGGTGATAAAACCTTCCTGGTAGATATTAAGTCACTCAATGGGAAACAATTTGAGCTACAACTGAAGCTTCCTGCCTTCCTCAGGCCGTTTGAATTTGACATCCGTCGTATTCTTTCTGAAAAGCTTGGTCGTGGCAGTGTTGATTGTACAATCAGTTTAAAAGAGACGGGCAGTTCAAAACCTGTAAGCATCAATACAGATCTTGCTAAGGCCTATTATAAACAATTATCTGAATTATCTGCAGCACTGAATCTTGACCCATCGCATATATTAAGCACATTGGTAAAATTACCTGAGGTTATCACACCCACGGGTGATACCTTAACAGATACTGAGAAGGCAGAATTTGAAAAAGTATTGCATGCAGCAATTGACGATCTTAACCTGCACCGGCTTGAAGAAGGCAAATCTCTCGAAGATGACCTGAGAATGCGTATCGACAATATATCTGCTCAACAGAATGAAGTAATAAAGCTGGAACCTTTACGCCAGCAAAAAATACGGGAGGGTCTGACAAGAGTACTGGAAGAAAATGTAGGAAAAGAAAATTATGATAATAACCGGCTGGAACAGGAGCTCATCTATTATATAGAGAAGATAGACATCAGCGAAGAGCAGGTACGTTTAAAGAACCATTGCGAATACTTTAAAACAATACTTGCCGAAAAAGAAGAATCGAAAGGGAAAAAGCTATCTTTTATACTCCAGGAAATAGGCAGAGAGATTAATACCACCGGCGCTAAAGCATACGACTCTACTATTCAGAAATGCGTTGTGCTGATGAAAGATGAATTGGAAAAGGCAAAGGAGCAGATATTGAACGTGCTGTAAAGGGCTTATGCTTCAGGCTATAAGCTATAGGCTGTTAAAATCGTATCTTCTTGATTACATTTGTAAAAAATAATTGTTTGAAAAGGTATAAGAATGTTGTTCTTTGGATTTTGGCAGCTCTTTGCTTACAGCTTATCGTTATTTCCTGCACTACAATTGACTTATACGAAAAAAATGCTACCATTCCCAAACATAGCTGGAGCAATTCATTTAAACCCGAATTTACATTTACTATAACCGACACATCAGCCTTATACCAGTTGTTCTTTGTTGTTCGGCATACCGAAAAATATAATTTCAATAATATCTGGATCAATCTTTACTCCCAGCCACCAGGAGATACGCTGCACAAGGCAAGATATGAACTGCAATTAGCCACCAACGAAAAAGGCTGGCTTGGCACCGGCATGGATGATATCTATGAACACAGAATAGCATTAACCAATCCTCAGCCATTTAAAGCAGGCACCTATAAATTTAAAGTTGAACAGGTAATGCGGGAAGACCCTCTACAGAATGTATTAAATGCGGGGATACGGGTGGAGAAGAAGTAATAGACTATAAGCTGTTAGCTTTAAGCTTCAGGATAACAGGTTAAACCTTTTTATCAACAGCCTTCAATCATTAATTTCGTAGCTTATTGCACATAGCTTAAAGCTAATTTCCATGCCAAACGCCGGTAAAAAGAGTATTCGGACTATTACAGTTGTTTACTGGATGCTGCTGCTATATATCATCGCGGCATTGGTATGGTGGTTTATTTCGCTGGAGAAGCAGAATGCACAGATGAAAGATTTTCATGTAAAGCAATTGAATGCGACGATAGACAGCCTTACTCTGCCGGAATTATATAAAAACGAATATGCGAAAATTGAAAATAAATACCGGCGGGGCAATATTAAATTTCTTAGCGAGGGGGTAGCGTTCCTTTTACTGATATTGGTGGGAGCAGCATTTGTATACCGTTCGGCCCGCCGGCAATTCAAACTGCAGCAGCAGCAGCAAAACTTTATGATGGCTGTTACCCATGAATTAAAGACACCGATCTCTGTGGCGAGGCTTAACCTGGAAACATTGCAGAAGTACTCGCTGGATGCAGAGAAACAGAAGAAATTGATACGGACCACACTCCAGGAAACAGAACGCCTCAATACGCTTACAAATAATATTCTATTATCCTCGCAACTGGAAGCGGGCGGGTATAAAACGGCAAAAGAGGAACTCGATCTATCCGATTTACTCAAAGATTGTGTACAGAATTTTCACAACAGGTATCCTGAAAGAGTATTTAAAAATGAAGCCCCGCCGGATATAGATATAAAAGGCGATACGCTTTTATTGCAAATGCTGATTAATAATCTTCTGGAGAATGCAGTTAAATACTCACCAAAAGAAAAAGAGATTATATGCACCCTTGGAAATAAAAATGAAAGAACTGTTGAATTGAGTGTAAAAGACGAAGGCGAAGGAATACCGGCTGATGAAAAGGAAAAAATTTTCCAGCGCTTTTACCGTATCGGTAATGAACTGACAAGAAAAACGCAGGGCACCGGCCTCGGGCTTTATCTCTGTAAAATCATTGCCGGCTATCATAATGCGGACATTTCAGTGACAAACAATAAACCGGCAGGCAGTAATTTTACCGTTACATTTTATCTCTGATATGGGCACGGAAAATAAAAAGCCATCAATATTACTGGTAGAAGATGAAGAGAACCTGCATGAAGCGCTCAAGCTGAACCTTGAACTGGAAGGCTACGAAGTAACCTCGGCATATGATGGGAGAGCGGCATTGAAATCAGTTACGGATGAATATTTTGACCTGATTATACTGGATGTAATGCTGCCCGAAATTGATGGTATCAATGTAACGGAGACTGTGCGCCTACAAAACAATGATGTTCCCATTCTTATATTGAGTGCAAAAAATACAAGCGCTGACCGGGTGTTGGGATTAAAAAAAGGAGCTGACGACTATCTCACAAAACCTTTCAATCTTGAAGAACTGTTACTTCGGGTGCAAAAGCTGATCAATAAGAATAAAAAGATGCAGGATAAGGAAACCGTGGGGGATACTTACAGTTTCGGCGACAATATAATTGACTTTAAAGCGCAGGAAGCAAAAACAAAGAAAGGAGAAACGGTACAGTTAAGCAAGAAGGAAACAATGCTGCTGAAACTCCTTATTGAAAACAAAAATGAAGTAGTGCCCAGGGAAAAGATATTACAGGCTGTTTGGGGCTATAACGTATACCCAACTACACGAACTATCGATAATTTCATTCTTAGCTTTCGCAAATATTTTGAAGAAGATAGCCGCAATCCAAAATATTTTCATTCTGTGCGAGGTGTTGGATACAAATATTCCGAGGTGGGATAGAATTTCTTTTGAACCAGGCTATATTACTACTATTATTCTTTTCCAGCGCATCTGTCCCGGGAGCAGGGCGATTCGAGATCACACTCTTGTACGCTTTTTCGCTATTCAACAATTTCGGTCGTTACCCATTTTAATCATCAGTTTGAAAATGATGAAAGCAATAAAAGCTTCCCGAAAAGTGAGGGTTGTGTTCCGGTGGCCTTCTCCTTAAGGAGAAGGCCGGGATGAGGTTTATTGATCGGTCAGACGGAGACCGTCAGGCCCCGGTTACAATTTTTGATTAATAGCTTTTAAAATCCCTTTTGTTTTACTGAATAACTTTTCCTTTTGAATTTCAAAAGCCGTATCCGTATACATTACTGTTTCACATTGGTTCATAATTGTTATAAGGTCAATTATGATCGCGTCTTCTATACCCGCTGTTTTAAGACTTTGTATCAATAGCGGTTTGCTCATAGCGCTTCCGGACGCATTAATTTTTTGTCTGAAATATTCCCAGATTGATTTATTCAATTCTTTATAGAAATGATTATTATCCGCCATCATCATCATTTGCGGCAGTTCCAATATTTTTTCAATAGATATGCCGGGTTCAGCAGGTTTTATTTCTTCTGTTATTATTTGTTCCGCTTTCTTTTTGTTCTTTTTATTTATCCAGATTAAAAAACCAAGTATGGCGAGCATGATTAAAGCGCCGCCTGTTAACCAATTGAATAAAGCTGTGGACCGTATGGCCGGATTCTTTACCCCGCTAACCTGTCCTTTCTCTATTTCTTTATTGCTAACCTGTATTATTAAAGAATCGGTAGACAGATTTTCAAAATGATTGGTATCCGGGTTGAAGAAATTGAACTCAACAGGAGGTATTTCATAATTACCTGGCTTACCAGAAACAAAAGAATAGCGGAACGTTTTTGTTCCTGCCAGCGGAACCTGCAGGCGGTCTATTGAGTCTTTAATAACAGGCTCGAATGCGTCAATGCCTGCCGGCCATTTAATAACCGGCGGAACTATCTGTGTAAAATTCCCTTTTCCTTTAATTGAAACAACCAACTGGCATTGTTCATTGCGGGCTATTTCTTTTTTCACCAGGGAGGCAGTGATAGAAAAATCACCAACCGCTGCTGTAAATGAATCTGTTTTATTTTTTGCTGGTAATGCTTTTACAAATACCGGTATCGATTCTGTTTGAGCGGCACTTTCGTATACCTCTGTATTGTTATGCAGCTCAGCCGCTGCATTATGCAGCACACCTTCTACTATTTCCTGTTCTGTCTTTTTATTTACTTCACTTCTTGAAAACTCGACCTTATTGGAAATCTCCATCGGGTCAATAACATAATGACCTGCCTGCAAAGGATATAACTGCACCTTGCGTACAGTATGCACATCAAATGTTTTTCCATGAATGATTTCAGTAGTCTGTGCTTTATCAGCAAGATTGATCATATCATGCACCGCGAAACCATAAAACCCCGGATTTTTTACAATATCACTTTTTGATTCAAGCCTTGAGTAAAGCTTGTAGGTGGCAACCACGGGCTCACCCACATAGCAGGTATGCCTGTCTACCAAAACTTTCAGAAAGAGGTTTTGTTTTATTTTTTCAATCGGGTCTTCGCCGGGGCGAAGAAAATATTCTGAATTAGAATAAAAAGAACCATCCTTCCTTTTATTCAGTTTAAACGCTTCCTCTTTTGAAATCACGTCAATAAAAACATCATTGCTGTTTATTTCACTGCCATTCACCGTTGTTTTTGCTCCGCGAAGCAGATAGTGACCAGGTTTTATAGCCGCCAATGTATACACCGTATTTACCAGTGGCCTTGCAATATTCAGGTCAATGACCGCACCTTTATAGATATGCGGACCTGTTACAAGACGAAAGCCTGTAAATGGAGGTGCTGTAAACGCTTCAATATTTCCTTCGCCCTCTACAATATATTGTACTTCGAAAGACTCACCGGCAATAATGGGTTGTTGCGGGGCGACAGTCCGAAAACTCGTTTGTGCTCCGCTAATAAGACCAACCGTAAAGAAGAATAGTGATAGAAATACTCCCTTCATATCTTTCGTTCTGCCTAAAAGTAGAACAGATGATCTAAAAAAGAATATAAAATTGACAGGTGGAACAATCTGAACCCGGATTTTTAGGATTACTGTGATTATTGGGAAATAAAGGAGCTGAAGGAAACGAAATTATCTTTATTTAATTCAGAACAATCTAAAAATCATAAGTCTCCTAATTGAGGCCGGATGACAATCTCTTCCACGGAGGCCTGTGGTGAAAGTTGTGATGCGGCAAAGATCATTTTAGCAATATCGTCTGCTTCCATAATACGTTTAGGGTCAATGCTGCTGCCGCTCCAGGAATCGGTATATGCCGCGCCCGGAATGACGTGTGTTACTTTGATTCCATGCGGTTTCATTTCTTCCCTTAAGTTTTTGCTGAAGCCGTACATGGCAAATTTGCTGATGCTGTATGCACCGCCATTCTTATATGCATGGAGTGAAGCAATGGAACACAAATTAAAAATATGCCCGCTCTTTACCTTCATCATTGCAGGCAATACTGTTCTTGTTAAATGATAAGCGCTGTGCAGGTTTACAGCCAACTGGCTTTCCAATACACCCTCCGCTTCATTATGTACACTGCCAGGCTCAAATAAGCCTGCATTATTGATTAATATATGAGGTGTGCCGAAACTCAGGCACCATTGTCCGAATTCCTTTGCCTGTTCTTTTAAAGAGAGATCAAATGGTTTCGCTTTTATGGTAACACCAGGAAATTTATTCAATAAATCTTCCATTGTTTTATACAACGATGCTTCGCCACGGCTGCATAAAAAAAGAGTATGCCCGTTAGCCGCAAATATTTCCGCGACGGATCTCCCGATGCCTTTTGACGCACCGGTGATAACAACGTTCGTACCTCCATCCCTTAAAGGGGTGTTTGAGCTACCTGTATTCAGTGATGACATTATTTTCTATTCAATTAAGTTTGCAAATTACTTAACTAAAGTTCAATTATGAAGATGAATAGCTCCCCTTTAGGGGCTGGGGGCAAATACAAGCATCTCTTTTTCGACCTTGATCATACGCTCTGGGATTTTGAAGCGAATGCAAAAGCGACGTTGGAAGAATTATATTCAACATTGAACCTTAAAGAAAGAGGAGTGGATGATTTTTCCTTGTTTTATAAAAATTACCTTGATCATAACGAGCGATTATGGGAGCGGTACAGAAATGGTTTTATCAAACAGGAAGACCTGCGGATAAAACGAATGCGGCAATCGTTACTTGATTTTAAAATCGCGGATGAACCGTTGGCACAGGCAATGAGCGTACAGTTTTTAGAGCTTTTGCCTTCCCGTACTATTTTGTTTCCATACACACGGGAAATACTGCATTATCTTACCAATAAAGGATACGAACTGCACCTCATCACCAATGGTTTCGAGAAAACACAACACAGCAAGTTGAAATATTCAGGGTTGGACGGTTTTTTTAAAGAAGTAATTACTTCGGAAGGATCAGGAAGCCTGAAACCGAACAAGGAGATTTTTGAATATGCTTTTCGGAAAACAAAAGCATTACCGGCAGAAAGTATTATGCTGGGAGATACATTGGATGTAGATATACAGGGAGCGATCAATGCGGGCATTGACCAGGTGTTTGTAAATCATCACCGGATTGAAAGTCATATTCAGCCGACTTATATGGTGTATACGCTGAAAGAGTTGGAGAATATATTTTAGAATTTTAATCTTCCGGGACTTTGCTTTGTTGGCCAAAAGCGAATTAATTCAACCTCTTTTTTAATTTTTCTTACCCGGTAAAAAAGAACAACTCTTTTGTGAATTACTGATTTTCTGAGATTTTTTCTTTTGTTAGTAGGGCTTCCAAGGTTAGGATTAGTTGAAAGTAATTGTATTTTTCTTTTGACTGAATTAATAAAATTTAATACTTCCCGTTCAGCCCAAAGCGTTTCAAGATATTCAATGTTGTTGATATATGTCTTGACTGCAGAAGGAGACCAGATTATCTTGTAAACCATTTTTGATATTTCTTCATAACAACTTCATGAGGAATTCCCTTTCCTGCATCGAGTTCTTTGATAGCTTTATCAATACTGTCTTGCACATTTTTGGGTAGATCATCCCACCAATCCTCTTTTCTGTCGGCCTCAAGCATTGAATAGATCATCTTCACTACATGATCGTCGGCCTCATCAATATATTTCTTTACTTTATTGCGAATCTCTTTCGAGCTCATAAATTCTATTTCATTAAAAATAAGTAAACTTTTACCAAGTTGCAACCACAGTCACTCCACCTTGCGGAGTGTCACCAATCTTCACATGAATCTTTGCATCTAATGGCAACAATAAATCAACCCGCGAACCAAACTTGATAAAACCCATTTCATTGGATTGCTCAACTTTCTGACCCGCCTGTAAATAGTTGACTATACGTTTTGCCAACGCACCGGCGATTTGTTTTACCAGAATTTCTTTTCCATTCTTTCTATATACTACAGAATGACGTTCATTTTCAGTAGAAGATTTTGGGTGCCAGGCTACAAGATATTTCCCTTTATGATATTGGCTGTATGCAACATCACCACTTACCGGGTTACGGTTTACATGCACATTCAATGGACTCATGAAAATGGAAACCTGTATACGGCGGTCATTAAAATATTCATCTGCCTGCACTTCTTCAATCACGACTACTTTACCATCAGCCGGGGCGATAATTGCATCTTCGCGGACTGTTAATTGCCTGTCAGGTACGCGAAAAAAAGATATAAGGAAAAATAGCAAGCCAAGTGTAACAATAAAAATAAGCGTACTAAGAATGGGCGTAGAAAAACTAAGAAAGTAAAATGAAATAATATTGATAAGGCCAAATATAATGGCACTCCATGCAATCGTCTTATAACCTTCCTTGTGTATTGTCATGTACTATATTGAGCGGCAAAGATAAGAAAGTGAATGAATGGTGAACGGTGAATAGAGTGGGCTTAAATAAAAAAATATACGTACAACCAGACAAAAGGAATAGCCAATAATAACGAGTCAAAGCGATCTAAAAACCCACCATGACCGGGCATGATGTGGCCGCTGTCTTTTACCCTGGCCATGCGTTTGAGTTTTGATTCGAGTAAATCTCCGAATGTACCTGCAATCGCACTGATTCCGGCGATAACAAACCAATGTATATTATTAATTGAAAAAGGAAATCCTTCCTGATGGTTTCTCGTAATAAAAAGCGAAAAATTTGATGAAAAAAGAAATCCTATTGCAATTATACAGAGGATAATTCCACCTATTGTTCCTTCCCAGGTTTTTTTCGGAGAGATTTTAGATAAGGGAGTTCTACCAATAAAAGAACCAACTAAATAAGCCATTGTATCATTTACCCACAAAGAGAAAATAATAACTATGGGCGTTAAGCCAAATCCCCCGAAAGACTCAATGTGTGAATGATATTGTCTTTCCATTCTAAATATGTCAAACGCATCATAAGAATTAAGCTTTACCATTAGCCCTATGCTCAGCGAAATATAAACCAACCCAAATGCAGAATAACCGATGTTTTTAGGCAATACCTGTTTCGCAAACAACAATTCAATTATAGGTAGTGTAAAAACGAATATCAATCCTAACCACCAACCAATTTCATGCAAGCTGAATCCAAAAATATTGTAAGCATTATTTGTAAAATAAAGCATGATACACCAGCCTGCGATCATCACTCCATATTTATGAAACGGAGATATTTCCTGGTAGCCTTTATCAATCAGGCCAACTAGTTTTTGATATTCAACCCAGCAACCGAAATGAATTATTGAAAAAAGAATAAAAAAACTCCAATGGTTCCATAGCAAACCCGTCAGCATTACGGCTACAAATACCAACGCTGTTAAAGCCCTTGTACGAAATGTCTGCCAGTTAAATGCCATGTACTACTGTTGATCTTGTGCAGTTGTATTTAACCACGAAGGGTTATTGGTGCTTTCAAACGGCAGCAATACTTCTTCGCCGGGTTTATCCACCTGGTATTTGCTTGCTCTCTCAAACAAAACAAATAAGCCATAGAGTATGAAGACCGCTACAATTGCCGTCCACCATGGAAACTGCGGATCAGCTTTTGATAAATCTGCATTCGGATTTTTCAATTTTGTGATATATAATATCGTTACCGCCGTACCATTGTAAAGTGCATGTGCAATGATATTTAACCAGATATTTCCTGTGCGATGATACATCCATCCTAACACAAA
>Ga0207675_100003599_pt1 | contig 15106 bp, 12 predicted proteins | sample KBSSwiS42_FD_184305 | JGI IMG/M metagenome (GOLD analysis project Ga0207675, IMG submission 184305) | Switchgrass rhizosphere microbial communities from Kellogg Biological Station, Michigan, USA - KBS Switchgrass S4-2 (SPAdes) (version 2) | ecosystem: Host-associated > Plants > Roots >... | reverse complement strand
GGGAGCAATCCAAGGAGCCGCAAACCGCCCGGAACGCCTGGAATGGCGCTTACCGGCGCGGCGACAAGACGATCCGGGTGCATTCGCGCCTTGGCGAGGGCGACGTGGTCGCCGCGGTCGACGGCCACCGCATCATCGCACAATGCAGCAAGGGATCATTGGCCCGGAAGCCAGGGCGCGCCGAGCATTCGCTTCTGACGACAGCGCTCGGAGAAGCGCTGCTGTCGCGGGATAGCGCGGTGTTTCGTGAGGTGGGGTTGATCGAATTCCCGCATCCCGGACTCTGGGCGATCGTGTTTCTGGCTGAGAAACCCGGCCCCGAAATCGAGTCACAGGCCGGCGCGAATCTACGCTGCGTATTCCTGCCCCACACTCCGAACCCAACCACGGGGTTTCTACTCATGCTGCCCGAAGACAAGATCCGGCGTCTTGATCTGAGCGTGGAGAAGGGGATCAAGATGGTCATCTCGGGGGGTGCATATGTCCCGGGCCGTGACACCGGGGGTTTGCGTCCAGCGCGACTTCGACGGCGCGGGGACGGAAACCTGGTGACTGAGGCCTCTCCCATGTCGGACGCCGAGTCGAGCTAGAGATGGGACTGGAAAAATCCCAGGCGCTCATCCTTCGCATCATTCCTTTTCGCGATACGAGCAAAATCCTAACCGTCTACAGCGCCGAGCGCGGCGCGGTGTCATTGTTAGCCAAGGGCGTGCGAGGCCCGCGGCCCCGATTTGGCGGGGCGCTTGAGCTGTTTGCGTTATCCGATCTGGTGTATTACCACCGCGATTCGAGAGAGCTGCAGTTCTTGAGCGAAGCCACGTTGTTGGACCCGCACCTTGGGCTCACGAACGATCCGTTGCGTTATGCCTACGGTACCGCGGTCCTGGAATTCTTGTTGCGCGTGCTCCGGGGGCCCGAAGCTCCGGGGCGGCTTTATGAGATGAGCCTGCGGGTCCTGGAGGTCTTCGAAAGCTGTCCAGGTCCAGCATTGGCGTCGGTATTTCGCGCGTTCGAGCTCAAAGCAGTGTCGTTTCTTGGACATCGCCCAGAGCTCTATCAGTGTGTGGAATGTGGGCGGGAGGACACCGACGGATTCTCCCCCCGAAGAGGCGGGGTGATTTGCTCCGCATGTGAAGAGGAAGTGGACGATGTGTTGTCATTACCCCGCTCCACGCGAGGGTTGCTGCAGCGGCTATTGACCAGTACCTTGGCCGCGCTCGAGGCGGAGCCGTTCTCGAAGGGGGAACTGCCGGCCTTGACTCGGGTGGTGGAACCCTTTCTCGCCGCGCAGCTCGAGCGCTATGAACCCCTGCGATCCTTGCGGCTGGTGGATGCGCTCAATGCTTCGACACGACCCGGACCGGCCTTTCAGCAGCTTAGTTAAGGAGGTTCCCATGTCGGTACGCATTCCGGTGGTTACGACGCGACGCGCAGCGACGTTGGCATCCATCGAACGGCACAAGGTAAGCGCGATCATCCGGGCCGACGATCGCGAAAAAGCGCAGAAGGCCATGGAGGCGGCGGTTCTGGGAGGGTTTCGGGTGGTCGAGTTCACGTTGACCACTCCCGGCGCGCTGGATCTCGTTCGCGAGTTCTCGAAGCGCCCCGGTTTGGTGGTGGGGGCGGGAACGGTTTTGGACACTCGCGTTGCCCGGGACGCTGTGGCGGCAGGAGCGGAATTCCTTGTGTCTCCGGTCACCGATCCGGAAATCATTCGCGAGGCGCAGACGCTGGACGTCGTGTGCATTCCGGGCACGTCGACGCCGACAGAGATGCTTCTGGCGCACCGGGCGGGCGCCGAGCTGCTCAAGATCTTTCCCGCGCCCGCGGATTTGCCAGCCTTCATCACTCAGGTGCGCGGTCCCTTCCCCGAATTCCGGCTCTTCCCAACGGCAGGAGTTACGGCGGATAACATCGAGGGGATCTTGAGAGCCGGAGCGTTTGGCGCGGGCTTCGTGGCCTCGTTGTTCAAGCCCGATGACATCGCGGCCGGAAAATTCGAGGCGATCGAAGCGCGGGCAAAGGGAATCATTGAGAAAGTGCGGCCGTTCTTGGCCTAGTTGCGTGGCTTGGGTTCGACCGAGCACAAAAAACGGGGCCCGGAATTCCGGGCCCCGTTTCGTTAGCTTCTAACTAGTTCGTCGGCTTGTAGATGTTCAAGCCGAGACGCACGCTGTAGTACGTGGTGCTCGAGTCCTTGGTGAACGCCACGTTACCCATCGTCTCACCGAACACGCCGAACATCGACCTGGGGATGCGGGCCTGGATACCCACGCCGCCGCCCATGCCGAGATCGCTCGACGAATCGGAGATGTTTCCAAAGGTCGGATCGTCCACGCTTACCTTGCTCATAAAGATGCCGACCGCACCCTTGGCATACGGGGTCACCGGGCCAGGCATGAACAGGTACTTCGCATGGCCGGTGAATTCCCAAATCGAGATGCTGGTGTTGTCGGGATCCGCATCTGCGCCATAGGAGTTCCACATGATGCTGCCACCCACGGCCAGATTGGGCATGAGGTAGAACGAACCCGTGCCGCCGACCCCGAAACCGGGTTCGGCCACGCTATTGAAATCACCGAAAGGAATCGAAGCTCCGCCGGTCGGGGCGAACTCGAGGGTGCCCTTAACGAACGGAACATCCTGCGCCATGGCCGCTGCCGGGATAACCGCGGCAAGGACGGCCGTGATCAACAAAGCACGCATCAGTGTCATTCCTCCTTGAGAGTTCGAGTGCAGGGCCTGCATGAAGGGCGCGGCCCTAGGCGGCACTCGGCGGACGACCGCCGGCCCCCGTGTTGTGACCGCCAGCCCCTCCCGGTATACTTCGGCCCTCGCGTTCCGGGCCTTGAGTCCCCTGGGCCTTCTTCCCTAACTCCCGGTATTCCATGAATTTGAGACCCACGAAGACATTCCAGGAGATGCTACTTGCCCTGGAGCGGTTCTGGGCCGACCAGGGGTGCGTGATCGGCCAGCCGTACCCCAGCGAAGTGGGGGCGGGCACCTTCAATCCGGCGACGTTCTTGCGGGCGCTGGGTCCGGAGCCGTGGAACGTGGCGTTCGTGGAGCCGAGCCGCCGTCCCAAAGATGGGCGGTACGGCGAAAATCCGAATCGTTTGCAGAACTTCTATCAATACCAGGTGCTGTTGAAGCCAGCACCTTCTGATGTGTTACGGCTATACGAAGCTTCCCTCGAAGCAATCGGGATCGATCTCCGGAAGCATGATCTCCGGTATGTGGAGGACGACTGGGAATCCCCAACCTTGGGAGCGTGGGGATTGGGCTGGGAAGTTTGGCTCGATGGGATGGAAATCACCCAGTTCACCTACTTTCAGCAAGTAGGTGGCATCGACGTCGAACTGGTGCCGGCGGAAATCACCTACGGCATCGAACGTATCGGTACATACCTACAAGGTTCTAACCGCATTATGGACCTGCAGATCTCGCAGGATTTCAAGTGGGATCAGTTGTATTTGGAAAATGAGCGCGAATGGTGCGTGCTGAATTTTGAGGAAGCGAACGTGGAGATGTACTTCAGGTTATTCGCGGATTTCGAACGGGAAGCGGAGCGGTTGCTGAAAAAAGACCTCGTTGCTCCCGGATATGACTATGTCATCAAGTGCTCCCATGCGTTCAACATGCTCGAAGCCCGCGGGGCGATCAGCGTGGCCGAGCGCACGGGATACATTGGCCGGGTGCGGCGTCTGGCCCGCATGGCTGCGCAGGCGTATCTGCGGCAGCGGGAACGGTTAGGGTTCCCAATGATGAACGATGAGAGCGCGCGCTTGAAACGGCTCGAAACAGTGGCGGCACGGTGAAACTGCTGCTGGAGATCGGCACCGAAGCTATTCCCGCTGGGTACCTGCCGCGCGCCTTGGATGAGCTGCGGATTAAGGCCGAGAAGGCTTTAGGGGAAGCGCGACTTGGAAAACCCGCCGTCCGCACCCTGGGTACGCCGAAGCGTTTGGTACTCGAAGTATCCGGCCTCTCGCCTCGTCAGGACGATGTCGTGCGAGACGTTCAAGGCCCGCGGACGGACATCGCGTTTCGGGATGGGAAACCAACCCAGGCCGCGGAAGGTTTTGCCAAGAAGAACGGGGTCGTAGTTGGGGAGCTGGAACGTGTCGTCACCGATAAAGGCGAGTTCCTGCTGGCGCGGGTACAGGACAAGGGCCGGGTGGCGCCGGAGGTCCTGATGGACATGCTGCCCGCCTTGGTCACCAGTCTGTCTTGGCCCAAGACCATGGTTTGGAACGAAAACGGATTTCGTTTTCCGCGACCGGTACGGTGGGTTTTGTGTCTCTTGGACGACGCGGTATTACCACTGACAATTGCCGGGTTATCGAGTGCCCGGGACACACAAGGGCATTGGCTCCTTGGGCCTGGCCCGGTTTCGATCCCGCACGCGGATGCGTATCAGAGCGCTCTGAACGACAAGGGAGTGTTGGTGGACCCCTCGGAACGCCGGGCACGCATCGAAGCGGGGTTGCTCGCCGCAGCGACGCGCATCGGCGGCCGGCTGGTTCCCGATGATGGGCTCCTGGATGAGGTCACGTTTCTGACCGAGCATCCTTCGGTGCTGGATGGACGATTCGATCCCGAGTTCCTCGAGCTCCCACGGGAGGTCGTGGTCACCGCAATGCGCTCGCATCAACGCTATTTTGCTGCGGAGAAAGACGGCCAACTGTTGCCGGCTTTTTTGGTTGTGTGCGATGGCGAATGGACGGATCCATCCATGGTCGTTGCCGGAAACGAGCGTGTGTTACGGGCTCGCCTGGCCGATGCGCGGTTTTACTGGAACGTGGATCGGAAGAAAGGTCTAGACGCGCTGGCGGAGGCCTTGTCGGGGATCGTCTGGCTGGAAGCCGTTGGGACGATGGGGGAGAAGACAGAACGCGTCGCGAACCTCGTTTCTCATTTGGGTCGATTGTGGTTTGCAAAGGATTGGAAGGAGCTGGAACCCGGAGCATCCCGTGCCGCCCGATTGGCCAAAGCCGATTTGGCCAGCGAAATGATCAAGGACGGAAAAGAATTCACAGGACTTCAGGGAGTGATGGGGGCGCGGTATGCCGAAGCGGCGGGTGAAGCGCCCGAGCTTGCGCGCGCCTTGATCGAACAGTATTTGCCACGGGGAGCGAACAATGAACTTCCGGAAACCCCGTCTGGAACGTTGCTAGCCTTTGCGGATCGTTTGGATTCCGTAGTGGGTTGCTTTGCCGCTGGCTTCGTTCCGTCGGGTTCGCAGGATCCGTACGCACTGAGGCGCGCGGCCAACGGCATGATTCGGCTCTTAATGGAAAAGCGTCTCCATATTTCGCTGAGACAGTTCGTGCGTTATGCGATTACGGCCCTACCCGATAGTGTTCGCCGTGAAGGGCTGGAAACCGAAATCCTGAGCTTCTTGAACGAACGGATTGCGTTTTTCTTGCGTGAACGCGGAATGACGTATGACGTCGTCGAAGCAGTGTTGGGGGCGGACGCAGATGACCCCCTGGATGCTTTGGTTCGGGCGGAGGCTTTGGCAAAGATCCGCGCTTCCGAAGATCTAGAGCGACTCGTGGTTGGATTCAAACGCGCGGCGAACATCTTGAAGGGAATTGATATCGAGGATCTACCCGGCCTCACCCATCCGGATTTTCTGAAAGGCGCGGCACCGGCAGAAGAGAGGCTTTTCACCTCAATTCTGGAAACGGAACGTGATCTGGCCCGCGCCCGGGAAACGAAGGACTATCCAGCGATGCTAACAACCTTGCTCCAGCTGCGAGCGCCCATCGATCAGTTCTTCGATGACGTAATGGTGATGTCCGAAGATCCATCCGAACGGCGCCGCAGGTTGGCACTGCTTGCCGCTGCACGTGCATTGTTCCAGGACCTATTCGACCCCGCCCGGATCGTGATCGAAGGCGAGACGGCGAAGGTCAAATAACTTAGCCGGGCACCAGTAAACTTTCAGACTTTCAAGAGAGCGACATCTCCGGGCAGGCGAATGGAGACGAGCGCTTGATCGGCGCCGGTTTCCAGAACCGTATCTTTCAGAGCGCGCCGGCTGAAGTCGGCGTCCCACACACCATCCCAAGGTCGATTTCGGCGACGCTCGTTTTCCGTTTCCCAACTCTTCTCGCGGTGCCAATAAGCGGCTTCGCGCGCTTTCATCGCGATGAGCTTCTTACCTCGGTTCTTGGCTTCCCGAAGCAGGTTGGGGATATTCTGAAAGCGAGCCAGGTGAGCTCCGAAAAGGATGATGTCGAAGAGATGATCGTCCAGAGTGAGCTCGAGAACCTTCTCTAAGTCCGGCCCATGACCGCTGGCGCCAAAAGACTGGACAATACCGCTGCCTTTGACATCTTCAGCAAAAGACCGAAACTCCGGATGCGTGAGCTGCCCAGGCTCGGCATTCCGTATGAGCAGTGCTTCTACATCTCCTCGCCGCAGCTTGCCTAGAGATCGCCGCAGTGCACGTTGGAACTCGATTCGTTTGGGCTTGGATTCCCAGGCGTCCACTGGGATCTGGGTCATCGTGAACACAGGTTCCTTGAATTGTTCTGTCGCCCAGCCGACGGATTCCTCGACTTCGCCATTTCGGTAATCAGGACTCGTATCTATGAGGCGCGCGCCGTCGGTAAGCCCCTGAATGAGTAGGTCAGTCTCGGTGCTCCCGTACGTGCCTATTCCATAGAAGCCAGTGTCCTTCAGCGACGGAAAGGAAGCGAACCCGCGTTTGGCATAACGCGGATCACGTCGGAGCGCCACCACGTCTGCCATCGCCGGCGGAAGAAAGATACCTCCCGCGACCAGACCGACCATACCGCCGAGAAACGACCGGCGGCTAACGGAACCATCTTGCATGGCCGGATGCTAACAGAATCAGAACTCGGTCCGGAACGACTGCAGATGATCGTTCCGGTCGAGAAACCACCGACCGTTAACCGTCGCTTTGAACTCCGGAAAGCGACATCGTGTCGCCGATTCCTTGTCGTAAGTTGTTGAAAGTTTGGGCTAGGTGCGGTGGCTCGACATTTGCTTTGTTCTCTTGGGTATGAAAGACCAACTTGCGCAACTTTCAGATCAGGCATTAATCCAGCAGATCAAATCACTTGTTGGGAGTGAGAGAGAGATAACGGTTCGGGTCATCGAACATCTCGCCGAGGGGGTCACACGGGGACTCTTCGTGAAAATTGGATATCCTTCTTTGCCTTTATACTGCCGAAACGTGCTTCGTTACTCCGAGCACGAGGCTTACCTTCGGACGGCAGTAGCTTTTTGTGCCATTCGTTTTCCAGTCGTCCTGGAACGGTTCGCCGATGGCTCAGTGACCATGACCGCCATCAATATTCTGAGCAAGCACTTGACGGAGGAGAACCATCTCGAGTTATTGGAACGCGCGCGGGGGAAGACGAAGTTTCAGGTCAAAGAAATCGTGGCAGGGATCGATCCAAAAGCCCCCGTAGCGCCAATGGTTTGGGAGGTGGGGCAAGTCGACCCGTTAGCCCCCAACCTTTACAAATTTGAGTTCACGGGTGGGGAGAGTACGAAGGACAAGCTGTATGAGTTAAGAGATCTGTTGAAGCATCGGATCCCGACCGGCGACATTGGTGTCGTTTTTGATACAGCGTTAACGATCGCGCTCGAAGAGGTGACGAAGCAACGAATCGGAGTGGATCCAGACGAGGAGACCACCTCAGTCCAGACCGACTCGAGCACTACGCGCGACGTTACAGCAAGCGCATCCCTGGGCGTAACGCCCCTGCCATCAACTCCGAAGACCACGAACTCACGGCATATTCCGAAGCATATAAGGCGTAAGGTATGGCGGAGGGATGGGGGTCAATGTGCATATCGAGCTCCGGATGGAAATCGATGCGCGTCCACCGGGAAGCTCGAGTTTCATCACGTGAAGCCCTACGCCTGGGGAGGGAAGGCCACCGTACACAACATCGAGCTCCGATGCCGGGCGCACAATGCGTTTGAAGGCGCCGCGCTGTTCGGCAAACGCCACGAGGAGCAACGGGAGTAATCGCCTGAGCGAGCCATACCAACTGGGGCGTACTCAACCCCAAAGAGGGATGAAATCTCCTTGTTCGGCGGGTAGAGACGTGATAGCTTGATTGCCAGTCAACCGACCTTTAATCCGGGACAGAGAGCCCGGAAAGGAGCGCGGCGGTGAGACGAGACATCGTTACCGGGGCTTTCTGTGCCTCTGCCATTTTTGAAACCTTCCTCGAAGGCGAGGAGGGTATTTTTTTGTCCCGATTTGACTTGGACGCGCCCAAGGTCGAGTTGGCTGCATCCATTTTCTGAGAAGGACTCCCATATGCCCCTGCAAGAAAGCGAACTGAAGGTCAAAGCGAGGATCGCCGACGCGGAAGGGATCCGGCGCATGCTGACCCGCATTGCCCACGAGATCGTGGAGCGGAACAAAGGTCCGGAAGAGATCGTGCTGGTTGGAATCCGGCGGCGGGGAGTGCCCCTGGCCCGGCGGTTGGCCGACCTTATCAAGGAGATCGAGGGGACCCGCGTTCCTTTGGGAATTCTCGACATCACGCTCTACCGTGACGACCTCCAAATGGTGGCCGTTCAGCCAGTCGTGCGCACCACCGAGATCCCGGTAGACATCGACGGAAAGATCGTCGTTCTAGTCGACGACGTTCTCTATACCGGTCGGACGGTCCGGAGCGCGCTTAACGCGCTCATCGACTTCGGTCGTCCGGCGGCCATTCAGCTCGCGGTACTGATCGATCGTGGACACCGCGAGCTTCCTATTCGTGCCGACTACGTCGGCAAGAATGTGCCCACCTCCAAGCGCGAAATCATTGCCGTCTGCCTCACCGAAGAGGATGGGATGGAGGAAGTGCAGATTCGCGAACTTGGTGAGGGAGAACAATCATGAACACTCGCAAAGACCTCCTGGGATTGGAAGAGATCACTGCCGAGGAGCTCGGGGCGATTCTCGACACCGCGGAAGCGTTTCGCGGCGTTCTCGACCGTCCGATCAAAAAGGTGCCCACGCTCCGCGGAAAAACCGTGGCAAACCTTTTCTACGAGCCATCGACTAGAACGCGTTTCTCCTTCGAGCTGGCAGAGAAGCGGCTGTCAGCGGACAGCCTGAACTTTTCCGCCTCTACGTCGAGCGCGGTGAAGGGAGAAAGCCTCAAGGACACGGTGCGGAACATCGAGGCCATGGGCGTGGACTTTGTCGTGATTCGGCACGGGGCCTCGGGCGCGCCGCATTACATCGCGCGCAACGTGCACGCCTCGGTCATCAATGCCGGGGACGGACAGCACGAGCACCCGACGCAAGGCCTCCTGGACATGTTCACCATGCGCCGGAAGATTGGCCGCCTGCAGGGGATCAAGGTGGCGATCATTGGCGACATCGCGCACAGCCGCGTCGCTCGATCGAACATCTGGGGACTCACGAAGATGGGAGCGGAAGTGCGCGTGTGCGGTCCATCTACGCTTACACCAATGGAAGTCGAAAAAATGGGTGTGACCTGGACATGGCGAGTCGAAGAAGCTTTGGAAGGCGTCGATGTCGTCAACATCCTGCGCATCCAGAAGGAACGCCAAAGCGCGAACCTGCTCCCAAGCCTTCGCGAATACTCCTTGTACTTCGGAGTAACCCCCGAACGGTTAAGACGCGCGAGTCCGGACGTAGTGATCATGCATCCCGGTCCCATGAATCGCGGGGTGGAGATCGCCCAGGAGGTCGCCGAGGATCCTCGGAACGTGATTCTGGATCAGGTCACGAACGGGGTCGCGGTTCGTATGGCAGTCCTTTATCTCTTGAACGGCAATGAACCGGCTTCGCGCGAGGCCGAGATGGCCACTGTGGAGGGATGACAATGGAACGCTGGGAAGCAATGCGCATGACGGAATGGGATTCAATGAAGCGCGTTCTCTTGCTCTCCGGAGTGGAGGTCCTGAATCCGGAGACTGGCAAGAAGGTTCGCCAGGACGTGATGATCAAAGATGGCCACGTGCGACTGGTGGCCGCGGGCGATCATCCCGATGACGCGGTGGTATTTGATCTCACCGGGAAGATCGCGGTTCCGGGACTCGTCGACATTCACGTCCACCTCCGCGAGCCGGGGGATGAGGACGCGGAAACCATCGCCAGCGGCACCGCGGCGGCGGCGCGTGGCGGATTCGTGGCGGTTGCCTCCATGGCGAACACGAAGCCACCGATCGATAACCCGCAATCGGTGCGGTTCGTGCTCGAGCGGGCACGACAGGCGGGTATGTGCCGGGTGTATCCGATGGCGGCGGTGAGTCAAGGACTCGAAGGCAAGGCCCTAACCGAAATGTTCGACCTTGCCGAAGCGGGTGCCGTGGCATTCTCGGACGATGGAAAGTCGATCATGGACGCGAACCTGATGCGGCGCGCGCTTCAGTACGCTTCGATGCTCGATAAAGTCATCGTGACGCACGCCGAGGATCTCCACTTGAAGGGCGAGGGCGTGGCCCACGAGGGCTACATGGCCACCAAGCTGGGTCTCAAGCCCGTGCCGCGTGCCGCTGAAGAAGTGATCGTCGCTCGCGACATTCGTCTCGTGGAGCTCGCACAGGGGCGGTTACACGTCGCGCACGTTTCGTGCGGCACCTCGGTCCCCATGCTTCGTGAAGCGCAAAAGCGGGGTTTGCGCGTGACCGGTGAAGTCACGCCGCATCACCTGCTCCTCAACGACACGGTCCTCGAGCATTACGATCCGCGCTACAAAATGGCGCCCCCGCTTCGGGAAGATTCCGATCGCGAAGCGCTCCTCGAAGGGCTGAAAGACGGTGTGATCCAAGCGATCGCCACGGATCATGCACCCCACACCGAAATCGACAAGGACGCCGCCTTCGACGAGGCGCCCAATGGTGTGGTCGGCGTGGAAACGGCGTTCTCGGCTCTGTACACCGGCCTCGTGAAAACAGGAAAGCTCGATCTCGCCAAGCTCGTCTATGCCATGTCGCTCGGTCCGGCTCGGATTTTGGATATCGAGCATGGTCCGGTGCGTGATGGAGGGCCAGCCGACCTGACCGTTCTCGATCTCGACGCGAGCTGGACGGTGAAGGCGGATGAATTCGTGGGCCGGAGCGCGAACTGTCCCTGGCTCGGCCAGGCATTGCAAGGGCAGCCGGTAATGACCGTCGCGGGCGGCCGCGTGCTCTATCACCATCCCGCAGTCGGCACCACCAAAGCGCATGGACTCTTGACCCGGTGATGGTGCGAAGCGCGTGAAAGGAGGGAACGCGCCAGTGAACAACCGACCAACGCCAAAGAACGGCTACCTTCTTCTGGAAGATGGGCGCCGGTTTGATGGCGTTCTCAATGGTTACGCTCCCGAGGGGCTGCCGGCCGAGAACACCGCCCCCGGTATCGGTGAGGTCGTGTTCCAGACTGGCATGAGCGGCTATCAGGAGGTCATCAGCGATCCCTCCTATCGCGGTCAAATCGTCACGTTCACGTCTCCTCACATCGGTAACACCGGAATAAACAGGGAAGATGACGAGGCGCCCGCGCCCGCGTTAGCCGGCATCGTCGTGCGCTCTCTCACCGAGAAACCGAGCTCCTGGCGGAGTGAAGAAACCTTGGATGCGTTTCTCGCGCGTCATGACATTCCATGCTTGAGTGAAGTCGATACCCGCGCCCTCACCCGCCACTTGCGGGAGGCCGGCGCGCTGAGAGGGGTCATTCTCCAGGAAACCACGGACCCGCAAGTCGCGCTGGCGCGAGTACGCGCGTTTCCAGGATTGGTAGGACGGGATCTGGTGAAAGAAGTCGCGCTCGCCGCCCCCGAGGAGTCATTTAGAGCAGGCGGAAACGACGTGCTCTTCGATGAGTTCCCGATGAAGCGAGCTCCTCATGCCGACAAAACCCCGTCCAAAAAAATCGTCATCATTCATTGCGGGATGAAAAACGGCATCGACCTCGCTCTGCGGCGGCATGGCGCGCAGGTTCGCGTGGTGCCGGCCAGTGCAACCGCTGAAGAAATCTTGCGCGGAGCGCCTGATGGTCTACTGCTCTCCAATGGTCCCGGAGATCCTGATGCATTGAACGAGCTCATTCAAACACTGCGTGGATTAGTCGGCCGCGTTCCGATCATGGGAATCTGTCTGGGCCATCAGGTGCTCGCGCTCGCTCTAGGCGCAAAAACCTACAAGATGAAATTCGGCCATCACGGGATCAACCATCCGGTCCGGCACCTTCAAACGGGAGCGGTTCTCGTGACGAGCCAGAACCACGGCTTCGCGGTTGACCCTGACTCCTTGCCTGCCAGTGCAGGAGGAGATCGCAAAGGCTCTGCGCTCATTACCCACGAAAGCTTGAACGATGGTGTAACCGAAGGGTTCACTATTCCAGAGCTGAAAATAGCCGCGGTGCAGTTTCATCCCGAATCGGCGGCCGGCCCCCATGATGCCCGCGGCATCTTCCGGGATTTTCTAGAGGACCTGTGACCATCGCTACCCTGGTCCAGATCGCCCAAATTCTCGGTCCAACCGCTGTTGCGATCGGAGTCATTTTCGGCGTCATTCAAATCCGGATCATCGAGCGGCAGCGCCGCGAGCAAGCCGCGGTCGTCATCGTGCATTCGTTTCAAAGCGGGGATTTCAATCGCGCGGTGCGCCAGGTTTGGGCCATCCCTCCCGGAACAACGGCAGAGGAACTACGGAACAGTCCCAAGGACGTTGAAGAGGCGGCGGTGTTCATCGGCACTACCCTGGAAACCATTGGTGTTCTGGTACACCGTCGTGTCGTGCCGATCGATCTTGTCGACGACTTGATGGGTGACGCCATCGTGAACTTCTGGCCGCGACTCAAAGACTGGATCGAAGCCATGCGTCGCGAACAATCCCGTGAATCGGTTTACGAATGGTTCCAGTGGCTCGTGGATCGGCTGGCCGAGCGCGAGCGGCGGCGGACGACAGGCGCGCACGTGAGGTACGCAGAGTGGAGAAGCTGAAACCAGAGAGCAAACTCGAGAAAGTTCCCCAGGGCTCCACGATCCTAATTGTGGGCTCGGGACCGATCGTGATCGGACAAGCGTGCGAGTTCGATTATTCCGGCACGCAAGCTTGCCGGGTGCTCAAAGAGGATGGCTACCGGGTCGTCCTCGTGAACTCCAACCCCGCCACCATCATGACCGACCCTGAGGTCGCCCACCGCACCTACATCGAACCCATCACCCCCGCCGTCGTGGCCAAGATTCTCGAGAAAGAAAACGTCCACGCGCTCTTACCCACGCTAGGCGGACAAACCGCCCTCAACGTAGCCGTCGCATTAGCGGAAAACGGCACGCTGGAGCGTTTAGGCGTCCGGCTCATCGGCGCTAACTTGGACGCGATCAAGAAGGCCGAGGATCGGGATCTCTTTCGCGAAACCATGCGGAGGGCGGGAATCCCGCTCCCGAGATCAGGTTTTGCTCAGAGTCTGGGTGAAGCGCAAACCATCGCGAAGGAAATGGGTTTCCCGGTCATCATCCGGCCTTCGTTTACCTTGGGCGGCGCTGGAGGCGGCAGGGCCGAAAACGACGCCGAGTTGCTTCACATTGTGGAAGAAGCACTGCGATTGAGCCCTGCCCACACTACCCTCATCGAGGAAGACCTCACCGGCTGGAAAGAAATCGAACTCGAGGTCATGCGGGATCAACATGACAATGCCGTGATCGTCTGCGGCATCGAGAACCTAGACCCCATGGGAGTTCACACCGGCGATTCGATCACCGTGGCGCCCATCCAAACCCTCACCGACCGCGAGCTCCAGCGGCTGCGCGATATGGCGCTCGAGGTGCTGCGCGCGGTCGGCGTCAACACGGGGGGTTCGAACGTCCAGTTCGCGGTGAATCCCGACGACGGCCGCATGGTCGTGATCGAGATGAACCCCCGGGTGTCGCGTTCAAGCGCCTTGGCTTCCAAGGCCACCGGCTTTCCCATCGCCAAGATCGCAGCCCGTCTGGCCGTGGGTTACACGTTGGACGAAATCCCCAACGACATCACCCGCGTCACTCCGGCCTGCTTCGAACCGACGCTGGATTATGTCGTGGTGAAAATTCCGCGATGGAACTTCGAGAAGTTTCCGAGTGCGGACCCCACCCTCGGCACGCGCATGAAGAGCGTCGGGGAAGTGATGGCATTGGGTCGAACCTTCCCCGAAGCGTTCATGAAGGCACTGGCGAGTCTGGAGATCGACGGTCTCGAGCAGCTCTTGGACGGAACCAATCTCGGGCGCTCCGGGCCCCTGATGGACGGTGAGCTGTCGAAGCCAACCTGGAAAAGAGCGTTCCTACTGATCGAGGCCTTTCGCCGTCACTTCACAATCGATCGAATCCATGCCCTCACGAAAATTGACCCCTGGTTCCTCGATCAGATCAGTAGGATCGTCGATCAGGAAAAGATAGTGCGAGAAGAGCTTCCTAAAGCCTTAGAAACCCAAAATGTTCCTGCCGCCAAACGGATTCTTCGCCAAGCCAAACAGCATGGACTCGGAGATCCCCAGCTCGCATCGATCCTGGGTCTGGCCGAAGACGACGTGCGGGCGCTTCGGCATCGCCTCGACATCCGTCCGGTCATGAAGGCCGTCGACACGTGCGCGGCCGAGTTTCCCGCAGAGACTCCGTATTTCTACTCCACCTACGACCAGGAAGATGAAGGCGTTCCGTTGGGCCCCGAATCGGTGGTGGTGTTGGGAAGCGGCCCCAATCGAATCGGACAAGGCGTGGAGTTCGATTATTGCTGTGTGCGAGCGGCTAAAGCGTTTCGCAAGGCGGGCCGCCCGGTGGTCTTCATCAACTCCAACCCAGAAACCGTTTCAACCGACTACGATACGTCGGACCGCCTCTACTTCGAGCCGCTCACGCGAGAGCACGTGCGGAACGTGCTGGACAAAGAACAGCCGTCGGGGGTGGTGCTGCAATTCGGTGGTCAAACGCCGCTCAAGTTGGCCGGCGTGATCATCTCTTCCGGAGTGCCGATACTCGGGACGCCGAAACACGCCATCGATGCCGCCGAGAATCGTGAAATCTTCCGCCGTCTATTGAACCGGCTCGGCATGCGTCAGCCCAGGAGCCGGATCGCCGTGTCGCGGGACGCGGTTCTTCCCGAAGCTGAACGGGAAGGGTATCCG
>Ga0207675_100003597_pt1 | contig 15108 bp, 11 predicted proteins | sample KBSSwiS42_FD_184305 | JGI IMG/M metagenome (GOLD analysis project Ga0207675, IMG submission 184305) | Switchgrass rhizosphere microbial communities from Kellogg Biological Station, Michigan, USA - KBS Switchgrass S4-2 (SPAdes) (version 2) | ecosystem: Host-associated > Plants > Roots >... | reverse complement strand
CGGCGATGTGACGATCCTTGTCGTTGACCAGCGCGATCAGCGCGTCTGTATATTTCGGTGAGGGATTGCGCGACAGCACGGTGGCCACCAGCTGGCGCACCGAAGGGCTCTCGTCGGTGTGCAGCTCGGCGAGCTTGTCGAGCGAAACGAGCGCCACGATCTTGTACGGATCAAAGGCCGTCGTCCCGTCCAGGCGCTGCACCTGCGACAGGTGGCCCGCGCGGTACAAGCTCATCACCTCGTCGAAGGCCTCGGGCTCGCCGAGCTCGACCAGCGCCCAGGCGATCTGCGGCTTGGACTCCGGCCCCGCCTCCTTCAACGCCGCGAGCAGCGGAGCTTTGGCCTTCTCCGCCGTGGGCAGCCCGTACTCGGCGAGCGCCGTCGCCGCCCGCGCGCGCAGCTTCTGCTCCTGCGCGGTGAGCGCCGCGATCGAGGCGTCGATGCCCACGGGGTCCTTGCCCCAGGCGAGCTGCTTGAGCGCCTCTTCCTTGAGGCGCGCGTTGGCTCCAGGATCCTTGGCCCACTTCTCCCACTGCGGCAGCTGCTCCGCCTTGGACAGCATCAGGGTCTGAGTCGTCAGCTGCGCCACCTTCTCGGGCGTGACCTGCTCCTTGTCGAGCTGGGTGTTGACGCCGAGAAACAGCGCCGCACCCGCCGCGGCCAGCACCAGCAAGCCGAGTGCGACGAAGGGCTTGACCTTGCCCTTCTTGAAGTCGCCGCCGCCGGGATCACCGATGCCGCCGGGGTAGCCACCACCTCCGCCGCCGCGGGAGAAATCCGCATCGTCCGGGGGCCATTTGGCCATCTGCACCAGGGGGAGCTGGACGGGGGGCGGGCGGATCGCGTGCGACGGCACGGCATTCATTTCGAGCATGTAGCCTCCAGAAACTGGGCAGCACGCTACTCGGAAGAGTGGCCGACCCTCAAGTTTCTCCGGGGGTCTGAGGCAGACCCCCTCCGCTCTATTTCCAGGGGGTCTGAGGCAGACCCCCTCCCCGGTCGAAGTGAATTCGACCGGGGCCCCTCCCCCGCCTCCGCTCGCGGACTCGCGCTGCGCGCGGGGGGCCCAACCCCCGCTTGCGTTCCGACACGCGGCGTCAGAGGAGAGCGGCCGCGGGGCCGCGAGAGGGGCTCGCGAGAGGGGCTCGCGAGAGGGGCTCGCGAGAGGGGCTCGCGAGAGGGCTCGGGCCGTGGCGACGCTGCTTTGCCCCAGGAATTGCCCGCTGGGCGGCGGGCAGTGCAAAGCTCGCGACCGCACATGGCCGTTGCTCGCCCACTCAGCGTGGCCTTCGCCGTCACGGGCGTGGTGGCGCTGCTTTCGTTTCTGCTGCCGCCGGCGTGGCAGTCGACCGGGGTCGGCCTGTGCCTGGTCGGAGCCACCTATTTGCTGGTGCTGCGCCGAGATGCGGACTCGATCCGCCACTACGGGCTCGGGCTCGGGGGCGCGTTCGAGCCGGTGCCGCTCGACGGGCGACGCCTGCTCTCTGCGTTCGGCAACAGCCTGCGCTGGACCTTCGCCTGCTCGGTGCTGTTCTTTCCCGCGTTCTGGGTGGGCTTCATCGCCTGGTGGAACCCGGTGCGCAGCTTCGACTGGCTGCCGCCGCCAGGCCTCGATCTCGTGCTCACGCAGATCCTCGGCATCGCGGTGCCGGAGGAGATGTTTTACCGAGGCTACGTGCAGACCGCCCTCGACGACGCCTTTCGCTGGCGCTTTCATTTCCTCGGGGCGGAGCTCGGAGCGGGCGTGCTGCTCGGCAGTCTGATCTTTGCGCTAGGTCACTTTGCCACCCACGCCCACCCGGCGCGCCTGGCGGTGTTCTTTCCTTCGCTGGTGTTCGGCTGGCTGCGGGCGCGCACGCAGGGCGTGGGCGCGTCCATCCTCTTTCACGCCGCGTGCAACCTCTTCTCTGCGTACCTCACCGAGGGCTACTACCCGCACTGACCGAGGCCGCGGTGCGCGGAGCGAATCACGGCGCCGTCGCGGGCGACTTCGCGGGCGCCGTCACGTACGGCGGAGGGTCGACCGGCGGCGGGACCTGTTCCGTCGGAGACTCAGACGACGTTTCGTCGGGCAAGCAGCGCCCGGAGCAGCACGCCGCCTGCCGCTCGCAGGCTGCTCGAAACTGGCCCAAAATGCGCTCCAAGTCCTCCGGTCGGACCCGCGAATCAAACGACTCCGCGGTGAGCTCGCACGGCAGCGCCCCGGGCAGCAGGAAGGCCGCGTCGATGTAGCTCCGGAGGGCCTCGTCGATCTGAGCCGTCGTGTCGTCACAGCGCTCCTGGCTGTCATCGACGACCGCTCCCCTACAGGCCAACGATAGGGAGCACACGACCACGACAAAGAATGACTCGAAGCGCATGTCCTCCATGGGCCCCGAGCCGTGGGACGCGGCTCATCTATTTTTCGGAGGCCTACCGATCCGCGCAGCGCGGATCAGTGCGCCCGGCTCCAGGCCAGTTGCGATCACGGTGGCGAGGCAGTTGTAGGTCGCACGGCAGCGTGCCCTGACCCCGCGAGGGAGGCATCCACGCGCTCGAAAACGTAGTTCGTGTACGAACCACGTTTTCGAAACCAGAAGCGGCTTCCGGCCCCTGACGGCGCTCGAGCCGCACCCGGATCGCGCAGATCGCATTTGCCCGCGACGGGATACTGAGTCAGAAATTCCTGGTGCGGGGCTGGGCCATCGTGATTGCACTGCTGTCCTTCGGCGCTGCGGAGCCGCTCGCGCGAAGACTGTCAGCCCCTCCGTATGCTTCTGTAGCCCCGCTGGCAGCCAATCCATACCTGGATCAGGACGCTGTGGGCGCTGCTCGCCCTGTGACGTCGCTGCCGCACGGGCGACGACGCGTGCTCGAGGTCAGTCCGCGCCTCGCTCTGGCGCCCTCGCCGTATGAGCTGACACCACCGCCCCTGAGGCTCGCGCCGAACCCGTATGGTGCAGTCCCCCCGCTGGCGCCCGATCCCTACCTGGATCAGGATGCCGTGGGCCCTGCTTTGACGTCGACGCCGCACGAGCTCTCCACGCGGCGACGAAGTGCGCTCGGGGCCAGCCCACGCCTCGCGCTCGCGCCCTCGCCGTATGAGCTGGCACCCGCCCTGGACCTCGCGCCGAATCCGTACTGATAGATGGGCTTTCGGATGAGCGGGCTTTGCGCCGCGCGGGGCGGCACAAAGCTCGCTCTCCCACCCGATGACGGAGGATTGGCTCGTCCCTGTTTCAGGGCGCGGCCAGCTCCGCCAGCACCCGCTCGCGGATCAACGGGATCGGCGGGGCGCCGTGGGCGAGCAGCGCGCCGTGGAAGCGCTGCAGGTCGAAGCGCTCGCCGAGCTGGCGCTTGGCCTCTTCCCGCAGCTCGAGGATCTGCAGCTTGCCGAGGGTATACGCAAAGTAGCCCGGGTCGAAGGTGCCGCGGATGGCTTGCTGGCGCGCGCCGGCCTCGTCTTGCTTGCAGTCTTCGACGAAGCGCCGCTTGGCCTCGTCGACCGACATGCCCTGCACGTGGATGCCGATCGAGGCGATGAAGCGGCAGTCGCGCAGCAGCGCATCGCCGAGCTGACCGAGGCGCGTCTCGGCCATGTCGGACGCGAAGCCCTCGTCCACCATCATCTGCTCCACGTAGTGCGCCCAGCCTTCGGAGAAGGAGTAGCTGCTGGCGATCTTCTGGACGAAGGTCGGCGCATTGCGCTGCCAGAGCCCCTGCAGGTAATGGCCCGGAAAGACCTCGTGCACACTGGTGGAGACGAGCTCGCCGCGCGACAGCACGTATTCCTCCTGCTCCTGCTGCGGCCAGCTCGGATCGGGCAGCGTGATGTAGTAGTAGGCGCGCAGGTCCGCGCGATCGAAGGGGCCGCCGCCGTTCAAGAACGCTGCGTTCCAGCGCATGAAGGGCGGCGATTCCTTGACCTCGAGGTTCGGCTCGCTCGGCAGCCCCACGATCTGGTGCCCGGAGATGAAATCACGGGCAGCGTCGACGACGCGTCGCGCTTCGCCGAGCAGCTCGCTGGCCTGGGGCCGCGAGCGCTTCACCTTGGTCGCCAGCGCCTCGTAGGCGGCCTGATTGCGCTTCTGGTCCGCCTCCGCTTTCTGCAGCAGCTCTTCGATCGGCGTCGCCAGCGCCTCCTGTGCTCGCAGCAGGTGCTCGAAGCGAGTGCGCCCCAGCACATGGCTCTGGTCCGCCTTGGGCAGCTCGACCTGCTCCAGATACGCAGCAAACTCTCGAGCCGCGCCCGCTAACTCCAGCGCCAGGCCCTTGGCCTCGGCCTGGACACTGGCGTCGTTGACGCCATCCAGAAAGCTCTGCACGTCGCCGCCCAGGTACGTGGCGTAGCCCTTGAAGATGTCCACGGCCGTACGGAGCACTGGCTCCGACAGCGGCGAACGCAGGTTCTGGCGCAGGCTGGACAACTGCTGGCGCGAGGCGCGCAGGTGATCGCGCAGCGCGGCGGCGCGCTGCTCCTTCGGCGCGTAGTCACGCACGATGTACTCGTCCACGCTGAATAGCTCGCCGTAAAACATGGGGCGCGTACGCCAGGATTCCACCTCGGTCAGGTCGAACAGATCCTGCGCGATGACCTGGGCGAGGATGCGCCAGTCGAGTTGCTCGTCGGCGCCGGAGGCGCGCTCCGCCGCGCGAGCGACGACCTGCTCGAGCTCGTGCAGCGTGCTGATGCGCCGGGCGATGCCGGCGGCCGATACATCGGCGATCCGACCGTCGTATTCGTGCAGACCGAGGCCGCGAGCCCAGCCGGGCAGCAGCGCCAGGTACTGGCGGGCGACGGCTTCGGGAGTCTGAGCTGCGTCGTTTGCGCTCGCGGCTCCGACAGGCGGGAGCGCCGCAGCGCTGCAGCAGCAAAGGAGCGCCCCGGCGAGCAAGGCGCCCGGCGAGCAGGCTGGAGAGGGTGGCGACATCGACGCCGACCATTCCACGCCGGCCCGCTGCGGAGCAAGCAGCTCTGCTGTGGAGCAAGCAGCTGACGAGAAGCGTCCGGCGACACCGTGGTCTACCGGGCTGGCGCCGGGGGGTTGGTGCCGCGAGAGTGCACGTGTCGGGCTCTACCGCCGCCGGTGGCTTCAGCGTGCACCATTCGGCCACGACGGGCGCTCCGAAAAAGAAACTGACCGGGTGCGTTCTCTGTGGGCTCGCAGCGGGTTAGACTCCGGCCTGGCTCAACATGTCCCTGCCCCCCCGATGGCTCCTGTCAGCCGTTCGAGCCGGCTGTCTGCTGCTGATCCTCGCGGCGCCGGCAGGTGCCAGTGAGCTGAGCTGGGATGGTCCCAGCGAGTGCGCGCAGGCCGAGCAGCTGCTGGTTTTGATCGAGGGCGCGCTCGGGATGCCGCTCGGGCGCGCCGGGCAGCTCGAGTTCCAGGTGCGCGTGGACCGCGCGCTGGCGCCGGCGCGGGCGCGGGCGCGGCTGAGCGTGACGAGCCCGGAGCCAGGGGCAGGGGTCAAGCAGCGAGTGCTGGTCGCGGCGAGCTGCGCGAAGCTGGTCGATACCCTCGCGGTGGCCATCAGCTTGATCCTCGGTGCCACCGAGAGCGCAGCCGCCGCTACGCCTGCGGCAGCTGCCAAGAGTGTCGTGATGCCGGAGGCCGCCGCGAGCTGGGACATCGTGCCGAGCGTGGACACGAGAGTCCTGCCGGCCGCCGCTGAGGCCGGGAGCGCGCCAGAACCGAGCGCGCTGGCGTTCGTCGTGGCCGATATCGGCTCCTTACCCTCGCCGGCGCTGGGTGCAGCGGTGGGCCTGGAGCTCGCCTGGTCGCGTGTCCAGCTGCGCGCTCTGGGCACGCTGTTCTTCGAGCAGCAGGCGCGCGTCGAGGCTCCCCGCTCGGGTCCGGGGGGCGAGCTCAACTTCGCCTACGCCACGCTGCAAGCCTGTGCTCGGCCCGCGGCGACGCTCGTGGCGTCGCTCTGCGCCGGGCTGGACGCGGGCCGGATGTCAGGGGTCGGGACCGGTGTCGCCCGGGCCTGGCAAGCCTCCGTCCTGTGGCTCGCCCCGCGTCTGGATGCCGGGTTTTCCTGGCACATTCCGGAGACGCAGCTGCGTCTGGGCGCGTTCCTGGGTGGGGCCGTTCCGCTGAACCGGGACAGGTTCATTTTGAACGCGCTCGGAACCGTCCATCGCCCCGGGGTGGTCGCGGGACACGCCGGCCTGGGTGTGAATCTAGTTTTCGAGTGAAGGAGGCGCGCGGACCGGAGACTGGTCCATCGGGCTTTTCTGCCCACACGGAAAGCGTGCGATCCCAGGTGAGTCCGAACTCGAACGGCAGAGCAAACGTGCGCGTCATCGGCTTCGCGCCGCCCGCCGCTTCCGGCGGGGAGCTCGGCTCGGCCGGCGTGCACGGAGCCGGCATGGCTTTCGACGCAGTATACGACACACACTTCGAGTTCGTGTGGCGCTCGCTGCGCGCGCTCGGCGTCGGCCGCGAGGCGCTCGATGATGCGGCGCAGGACGTGTTCGGCGTGGTCGCGCGCCGGCTCGAGGGCTTCGAGGGCCGCTCGTCGCTGCGGACGTGGTTGTTCGGCATCGCCGAGAACGTTGCGGCCAATCATCGCCGCTGGCGTTCGCGCAAGGGCAGCCGCTGTGAGCCGCTGAGCCAGGGCGCGAGCGAGCGGATCGCCAGCTCCGAGCCCACGCCGCATGCGCGGGCCGAGCAGAAGGAGGCGGCGGACTTCGCGGTGCGGTTCTGTCTGGAGCTGTCCGAAGCGCGGCGCGCAGTGTTCGTGCTCGGATTGCTGGAGGGTGTGCCGGCAACCGAGATCGCGACCTTGCTCGGGGTGCCCGTGAACACCGTGTACTCGCGCTTGCACGCGTTGCGCCACGAATTGAAGGCTCGCATCGCCGAGCGGGAGGTGGAGAAATGACCGAGCTGGACTCGGTGGATCGCCTGCTGGAGCTGGCGCGGGCAGAGTTTTCTCCGAGTGGAGCAGACAAGCTGCGCACGCGAGCGGCGCTGCGGCAGCCAGACGCCGCGGCCCGAGGTGCCAGGCGTCAGCAGGGCGCGAGCTCATGGCAAGCAGTGCGCGCTTCGAGCAAGGCCCGCGGGCTCGTGGCGCTGGTGCTCCTGGGCGCAGTCTTCGGCGCGGGCTACTGGCTGGGGCAGCGGACGCCAGAGCCTCTACAACCTCGTGCAGCTGCTGCTGCCAGCGAGGGCAGCGCGCTACCCGGCGCGGCTTGGGTACCCCCCGTGCTGCTCGGGAAGCCAGTGCCCGCGGCGCCGCCCGTGCGGGGGTTGGAGCAGCCGCCCGTGCAGGGTCCGGAGCCGTCGCGAGAGAGGGGGGCTCGAGCGCCGGCCGTGCCCGCGCCGGCGCGCCGGCACGCCACGACACCAGCAGCGCCGGGTGCCGTGCCCGTGGACGAGCTATCGCTGCTGCGGCGCGTGGAGCGCGCGCTGCGCGGCGCGGAGCCCGCGCTGGCGCTGGCGCTGCTCGCCGAGCTAGAGGAGCGATTTCCGCGAACGTCGCTCGCTGAAGAGCGCGCGGCCGCGGCGGTGATGGCCCATTGCGGGTTGGCCGACGCCGGCGCCCAGCAGCGCGCGCAGAGCTTTCTGCGCGACCAGGCCGCCAGCGTCTACGCCGAGCGCGTGCGCGCCGCGTGCGAGCCGGCGAACGTAGGCCGCGGCGAATCTCGCGAAGGGTCGCCGCGCGCTGGACACGAGTGAAGCTGGAGGAGAAGAGCCCCATGCAAAATCGAAAATCACGCCTTGCATCCGCGCCGTGCGCGAGCATTCTGATGCGGAGCGCCTGCGCGTCGCTGTGCGCGCTGGTGGCTGCTTGCAACGCCGATGCGGTGAGCATCGGCGCGGACGATGCGGCGCTCGGGTCCGAGCAGAAGTCCGAGTGCCGGAGCGATGTGTCGGCTAGCGTCGTCACGCGCAACCAGCAGGACATCGACGCGCTCGCCGGGTGCGAGGAGATCCATGGTGATCTGGTGATCGTCGGATCTCCGGGCTTGGATCTGCGACCCCTACGCTGGCTGCGGGTCGTTCACGCGCAGCTGGACGTCGGCGCTGATGGGCTCGTGGCCGTCGAGTCGCTGGACGGACTGGAGGCCCTCGAACGAGTCAGCGGCCTGACGCTCACCAACGTCGACGTGAGTGATCTTTCCTCCCTGGCCAGGCTCACCATCTTCGCGAGTGATCCCGTCAACCAGAACCCATTGTCCGACGGCTTGATCCGGATCGACGGTTGCGATCAGTTGCGGGACCTCACGGGGCTAGCGCAGCTCACCGGTTGGAGCGATCTGTCCATCACGAACAGCGCGAATCTGGAAAGCCTGCATGGGCTCTACGTCGGCACTTGGACGGGCCGCGTCGACCTCTCGAGCCTGCCGAAGTTGCGAGACCTGAAGGCACTGGCGCCGGCCTGGCGCATCGAACGGCTCTCCATCCGCGATACCGGTCTCGAAGCCCTGGACGGGCTGGAAACTGTCCAGTACCTGGGCGAGCTCGACATCTCCCTCAACCCGAGCTTGCGCAGCTTGCGGAATCTGTCGGGCGTGCTGACGCTTCAGCAGATGTTCGTGAGCGACAACGCCGCTCTCGAGCAACTCCCGCAGGGGCTATTGCTGACAGGTCTGGGCACACTGGTGATAACGAACAACCCCGAGCTGCGTTCGGTCCCTCCCTACGACTTCAACCTCGGCAAGCTCCCCGATCGCGCCGACGGGGCACGCGACAACCAGGACGTCGGCTTCCAGTGGATCGAGATCGCGGGCAATGCAAAGCTGAGCGAGATTGCCTTGTCCACGGATCACGTCTCGGGTCAGAACGTGAGCGTTTACGACAACCAGGCCCTCACCGACCTCGACCTCGGCGGCCTGCGCAGCGTGGACACGCTGGAGATCCGCGACAATGCCGCCCTGCGCCAGCTCGCCGTCGGCGAGCTCGCGCGCGTGGACGACCTGACCGTCGTCGACAACCCGCAGCTGTCCACCGGCGCCTTCGACACCGTGCAGACCTTCACACGCGACCTGTCCGGCAATCGGTCGGGAGCCAGCGCTGCTCCCGCGCCCTGATGTGCACGAGTAGCGCCGCGCGCCCCGCACAGCGCGACGCCAGGAGGGCCCTCCTGGTGAAGCTCGGCGGCGTGCGGCGCCGAGCCTGTCAGCGCGCAGCGGGGAACGCCACGACGTCGAGCTCGAGGGGTAAGCGGTTCTCGCGCCGCAGCGGTTCCGGCGTAGGGACGAGCACGGGCTCCGGCCCGCTCAGGTCGACGTGCGCCTGCAGCTCGAAGCTCTGGAACTCGTAGGGTAGCCCATTCGAACGCAGCGGATCCGGGCCGTCCATCACGTGAAAGTGCAAGTGCGGCTCGCTGGAGTTGCCGGTGTTGCCGACCAGGCCCAGCACTTGACCCTGACGCACGCGCTGTCCCGGTCGCACGCGAACGCTGCCCGTCTGCAGGTGCGCGTACAAGGCAAAGTGCCCCGCCCCCAGGTCCTGCACCACGAAGTTGCCGGTCAATGCGTCGACCTCGAACGGCGGCAGCGGCTGCGTCGGGTCGTTCTCTGCCACCCCGTCGCGCACGGCAACGACGCGGCCCCGCCCCGTGGCGAGCACGTCATCGCCATAGATGAAGAAGCTTTCGTTGTCGCTCGGGTCACCCGCGAAGCTGACGACGCCTCCGTCCGTGCGCAGGAAGTCGATGGCGTAGCGCTGCGCGACAAATACGCCGGTCTCGTCGGCGAGCAGGGCTCGACCGTGCTCGCCGCGGCAGCAACCATTCAGATCCACCAGATTGCCTCCGCGCAGTGGCGGAGCGAGCCGGATCGGTCGCTCCCGGATCACGGGCACGGCCGAGCCGATGACGACCTCTCCGGTCTCGGTGTGAATGCGCTGGCTCAGGCGCTCCGGCACGCGCTCGCTGCGCTCGAACGCCAGATCGAGGAACGCGACAGCCGCGTTGCCCGGCTCGACGCTGCCGGTCGCCGGATCGCCGGTGACCATGATCTGCTTCAGAGCATCACCCGCAAAACTTGCGAGCGGCACGCGGCGCCCGGGCTCGAACACCTCCAGCGCCGTGATGCGCTGAGCGTCGGCGCTGACGTTCTGCAGCAACAACTCGTACACGAGGTGGCGGCGCTCGTCCGTCGTGGTGACCGGGCGCGGCGGCGCAAGCAGAGTCACCACCAGCGCGTCGCTGCCAGCGTCGGACGCGGCTGGCGGTTCTGATACTTCCGGCCCAGAGAGCGCGCTGACGGCGGTGCCCACGAGCGCCGGCGTGGCCGTGTCGACGGCACGGGCCCCGTCAACACTGCGAGCCGCGTCGTCGTCGGCTCCGCCGCAGCCACAGCCGAACGACAACAGCAGGGGCACGAGGCCGCGAGTCACGGCGGGCTGAGTCAGGGCGCAGAAAAGTCGCATGGATCCTCCAGGGGTAGTGAGAGCGCCGCAGGCGCGGCTGCACGCCTGCATACCCTCAGCAACGCTCATGCCAGGCGCTCGATTCCGCTGGGCGCTGACGATCAGGCCGAACGAGACGTCCAGCCCTGTGGACGAGTGTCCGCTTCTTCCCAGCGGCGGCGGACACTCGTCCGGGAATCGCGCTCGCGCGCCCGGTAGTCGTCGGCCTCGTGCCATTGTATCATCTGCCCAACGCTTCGAGGGGAGAAACGGGTCATGACCTTTGACGATGCGCGCCGCCTGCGCGCCCTTGCGGACTACCACATCCTCGACACGGCAGCAGAGGCCCCGTTCGACAACATTGCGCACTTGACGGCGAAAATCTTCGCCACGCCCATCGCCCTCGTGTGCCTGGTCGACGAGCACCGTCAATGGTTCAAGGCGCACCACGGGCTCGACATCTCGGAGCTGCCGCGCGAGCAGTCGTTCTGCGTGCACGCCATCCGAGCGGACGCGACGCTGCTCGTGCCGGACACAAAGCTCGATCCGCGCTTCGTCGACAACCCGCTGGTGCTCGGCGAGCCGCACATCCGCTTCTACTGCGGCGTGCCGCTGCGTACCCCCGACGGCGACGGCCTCGGCACGCTCGCCATCCTCGATCGCGAGCCGCGCGGGCTGAGCTCGCACCAGGTCTCGCTGCTCGAGGGCTTGGCGCATCAGGTCGAGCTGGAGCTCGAAATTCTCCGGCGCCTGGCTCTGCTCGAAGAGCAGCTGGGCCGCGAGCTCAGCGAAGTGAAATCGAGAGAGCTGCTCGCGAGCATGATCGTACACGACATGCGCGGCCCGCTCACGGCCATCACCATGCTCGCCACCTCCATCAAGGCGGCCGACGACGACTCTGACTGGAATCTCCAGGCGCTGCTCAGTGAAGCCGACCGCTTGCGGCGCATGCTCGTGGACATTCTCGACGTGTGTCTACACGAGGTGGGCGGCCTGCGCCTGCGCAGCCGCGTGTTTCCCCTCGCGCCCGTCGCAACGGACGTCTGCCGGCGCATGGCCCGCCTCGGAGCAACGCTCGGCGCGAGCGTCGAGGTAGACGCGCCGGAGGCACCGGTCCTGGTCAACGCCGACCCTGAGCTCGTCGTACGCCTGCTCGAGAACCTCGTCGGCAACGCCATCCAGCACGCCCGCCAGGGCGCCCGCGTCTGCATCGCGCTGCGCGCCGCCGCGGCGGGCCGTGTGCTCGTGGAGGTCATCGACCGCGGCCGCGCAATCCCCGAAGCCGAGCGCGCCAGGATCTTTCAGCCTCTCACCCAGGGCACCACCTCTTCTCAGAGAGGCTACGGCCTCGGGCTCGCGTTCTGCCGCCTCGCGGCAGACGCGCACGGTGGCACGATCGGAGTGCGCCCCAACGCGACCGGCAAGGGAAACACCTTCTTCTTCGACCTGCCCGCAGCCTCCCCCTGAGCGCTGCGGAGCTGCGACCTTGCGTGGCTGGGAGCAGCGTTGGACCCGGGAGCTCCCCCGCCTTGCCAACATGGCTTCTCCTCAGGCCTCGGCCTCGTGTAGCATGCGTCCGTGAGCAAGCTATTGCGCGGCGTCGCTGCGGGCTGGGGTGCCAAGAAGATGGGCGGCGGTTGCCTGAGCACCATCATCATCTTCATCGTGCTCTGGTACGTGCTGGGCCATTTCAATATTTTCCGGTGAGTGCGCCCGATTGACCGCCGAGCGCTGCTTGCTACCCTCTGTTGATGGTAGGAGTCCCGGCAGCGAATCGCATCCAGGAGCACCTGTTCGGGTTCTTCGATACCCTGTATCGGGACGTTCGCGATCACCTGATCGTTCGGGTGAGGCACGAGGTCCGAAGGCAGCTGCTCGAGGCTCAGCACCGCCTCGTGGGCTGCTCCATAGCAGTGCTCGGTCCTCCGGCAGCGGGAAAGACCACGCTGCTCAAGGTGTTTCGCAACCCCAACGCCGACCAGGCGGAGCTCACCGCGTACGAGAAGACGGAGGTTTCTCCGAATACGGCCATCAAGGTCAACTTCCTTCTGACTCTGGACGAGCGGCAGCAATTTCGCTTCCATTTCAAGGTGCGCAAGAACGCCGACATCGGAGGCGAGGAGTACATTCGCGACGGCAACTGGAAGGAGGTCATCCGCGGCGCCAGCGTCATCGTCTACGTCGCGGACTGGCAGCGCCTGTCGAATGACACGGACAGCGAGTATCGGCAGCGCGTCATTCAGGACTTCGACTGGCTGCTGCAGAACACGCAGCTGCTCGAGCCCGGTTTCAAGGTCGTGCTGGTGGCCAACAAGATCGATCAGCTGTGCGATGTGGCTAACTTTCGCGAATTTCGCGACCAGCATCAGCCGCGGCTCACGCAGTTGCAGCGCGAGATCGTCAACCGTTGGCCCGAGCACCTGCAAGCGAACATGGGCCCCGCGCTGCTGCTCTCGCTGCTCGACAAGACGTTGCGACAGTTCACGCTGAACGCGCTCATGCTCTCCTTCGTGGGCAGCGACCTGTACGCCTTGCTGCGCCCAGCGGGCAGCGAATCGGGCGCAGCTGCGAGCGGCGAGGAAGGACCTGGGGGCGCCGGGTGAGCTCGCTCGACCTGCCGGCACTGGTGCTGCCCAACACGGAGAACTCGATGGACGCGACCGTGCTCCTGGCGAGCGGCGCCGAGATCTCGGCGCGCGAGTTCACCCAGAGGCTCGGTAGCCCGGCGCACCTGCGCTTCATGGCCTCCGCCGGCGACGGCTTTTCGCCCGCGCAGCCGCGCGTCACCTGGGCGCTGCTCCGAGATGGCGACATAGTAGTGTCGCTCGCGTTTCCGCACGGCCACGATGGCCACGGCCGAGCCACGTCGGCGGCCGTCGTGCTCGATCCGCGCAAGGATGTGGCCCTGCCCGAACGCTTGCCAGCCCGCATCCGCCAAGCGCTGCAGACATTTCTGGTCCGCCACCGGCAAACCATCCTCCATAGCGCGCAAACAGTCGACCCGGCGCAGGCTGCCCAGCCCGCTCTGGATCCAAAAAAAAAAGCTCGGCGCTAGCGGTCAACGTTGGTCTCGTGCTCCTGGCTACCGTCGTGGCGCTGCTCGCGCGGGCTTGCCCGTAGCATCGCGCGGGCGCTCGAGCCACGACGCCTGACGAGGTGCCCCGCGGAGAACGGGTGCTATCGCTTCCACGGCCGTGGAAGCGTCGGCCGCGGGCGCGCGCTATACTGGAAGGCGTCATTGCGCTCATTGGCGCCGCTGCCTCGCTCATCGAAGTAGAGCTGGCCGTTGGAATCTTGGCCGGCATCGGCGCAACGGCCCTGCTGACCTCGACGAGCGGTGCCGAGACGCGCCAGGAGGTTGTGGCGAGAAGCAAGTGGGTGCTCGATCGTGCTCGAGCCCTGACGAGGCATGCGACGTCACAACCCGCGCAGGCAGTCTCGGCTGCCGTCGAGCAGGTCACGGCCGCCTCTGCCTGACGTCCCGAGCAGGGGCTCCCCCGGGCGGGTAAGCAGACCCTGCCGCTCACGGTGGGAGGAGCCCCACTCGTTTCCGTCAAGCGCCGCGCCGAATTCGATTTGGCGTGGGGGAAGTCGGGCGAAGCCGCCGAGGCGTGGAATTGCAACTCGTGCGGCTGGGACTGTCGTTCGCCCGGTGGCTCGTCGACCCCGCGGACGCCGCTCAGGCCAGCAGTGTCGTGCGCCGCCGCTTGGCCAAGCTAGCGAGCAGCCACAGGCCCTCGAGCGCGCAGGAACCGGCGAAGACCCAGAGGATTCGCCCCGGCGTGTACAACACGAGGGCCACGAGCACGGCTCCGAGGCTCACCAGCTCCGTGTACACGGCGGACTTTCTGGACGGCTTCACCCAGTCCGGCAGCGCCCACCAGCGGGCTAACCCGGCACCGACCAGCATGGCGGCACCCCAAGCGATCAGCGCCGGATCGAGGGCATACTCTCGCCAACGAAACAGGAACGACGCGAGCGCGAGGGCTGCCAGATGGTAGTTGAGGCACCACTGCCAGCGCCCGAACGTCTGGCGACGAAAGAAGCACGCCCAGAGCCGCGCGGCCACGAGCGCCGCGACCAGCACCAGCGTGGCCAGAGGTGCAGAGGAGAGAGCCAGCAGCAGCCCGCTGGGCGGGTGCCCGGGCGTATCCGTGACGGCCCCTGTCGCTCGGGCGATGAGCGCGTCCGCCAACTCGGTCAAGCCGCTCGCAGCATCCACTCGGTTGGCCACGGCCGCGAGCTCGAGATCGTGGCCGGGCACGTAGATCAGCATGGCGCTGCTCGCGTGCGGCGTGTACGAGCCGACCAGATTCAGGGCTTCGCCGAACGGTTTTTTGGAGATGGCGAGGCCGAGGCCATACTTGCCGTGTCGGGGTTGGATCATGGCCTGGTACGACGCGGCCGTGAGGAGCTGCCCGTGGTGGAGAGCGTGGTTGAAACGCTGGAGATCTGCGGCCGTCGAGTAGACGTTACCCGCTGCGCCAGCTTCCGCAGGGCTCTCCGGGTCGAGCAGCAGCCAATTCGCTGCGTCGAGCCAGGCGAACCCCACGCTGAACTGACCTCGTGCGAGCACGAGGCCGGCGCGCGGCGCAATGCCGGTATGGCTCATGCCCAAGGGTCCCCAGATCTCTTGTCGCAAGACTTGCTCGTAGGAGCGCCCAGCGACCCTCTGGACGAGCAATCCGACCAGGTCGTAGCCGACGTTGGAATACAGCGACTCGGTGCCGGGAACGAAATTCAGCGAAATCCGGTTGACCTGATCGAA
>Ga0207675_100003596_pt1 | contig 15109 bp, 21 predicted proteins | sample KBSSwiS42_FD_184305 | JGI IMG/M metagenome (GOLD analysis project Ga0207675, IMG submission 184305) | Switchgrass rhizosphere microbial communities from Kellogg Biological Station, Michigan, USA - KBS Switchgrass S4-2 (SPAdes) (version 2) | ecosystem: Host-associated > Plants > Roots >... | reverse complement strand
GAGAAGTGCGAAGGAAGAAACTTAAGCGACCATTGGCTGCACATAGGAATGCGCAACGACGATCCACGTTGTGGCCAAGCTCAGGACGGTGCCGGCCAAGCTGCAGACCAAAACGTAAAGGGTGGTGGTGTCTGATTGCGGGGCCATGACTGATCCTCCGAAGTTCCTGCCCAAGACCTTTCTTGAGCATCAGGAGAATCGTAAAGCATCGCTCGATTTGTCGCGGTGGTAATTGCCACATCTGCAAAAAAATTTGTCCTGGAATTGCTGTGAAATTCGCCTCGGAGTGACAATTGTCACATGTTAAATCGATCGGTCTCGCCTCACGTTGCCCTGCCTGGCTTTCGATGGCGGCAATGATCCTCCGGCCACCGGCTATGGGCTGCGGAGCAGTTCCTTAAGCGGGTCACTGCTCCCCTTCCTACTTTTTGGCGTCCTTTCGCAGCAGCCACGATGTGGCCAAGCCCAGAAAGAGATAAAGAACGGCGCTGTTCCTTGATCGGTTCGACATACGACTGTCCTGCCTAAGCAACCATCTGCTGCGCAAAGGAGTGAGCGACGAAGAACCATGTCGCGGCTAGGCTCAGGACTGTACCGGCCAAGCTATAGATAAGGACGTACAGGGTGTTTTTGTCTGATGCCGTCGTCATGGTTGATCCTCCGAACTCAATACCAATCATGTGGAGAATCGTACTCGGCCGCGCGGATTGGTGCTGTGGGATTTGCCACACACCCCGGTTGAATAGAAAGAAACCGCCCCAGGAGGGTCGTCCTGAGGACGCTTTCCAGCCCATCCAGTGTCACTCCCACCGTTCGATGCCCGGCACCATTCAAGCGTCACGCGCCTGCGGCCCAGGGATTTGAGGCGGCCCGCACCTTGCGTGCGAAGGCGTAAGGAAACGTACGATCCGATTGAGGCGATTAGGTTCCAGCCGGCAAAGGCATTGCTCCATGTGTCATCGAGTTCCCCTATCTCGACATCATCATTGATCTGGATCAAGGCGGTGTTATTAGTGTTACAGGTTGGCGCCTCTCCAGAATGGCGCCGATAAGTGAGGGAACGTAGGCCGGGGAGCGCAGTATGGTGGTATGGTCGAAGCGACTTGCGGCCGGATTGGCGTCAAGTCGCGGGGGCCTGCGGCCCCTCGAAGGGCAGTTCGGGGGAACATCATGGCCGAGCACATCCGCAATCCCATTGAGTGGACAGGCGATCAGATCAGACTTGCGGCTCTGACCCTAAGATCTCTGGGTCGCTCGGTGCGGGGCAGCCAGGAGAGCCGGTATACCCCGCGGCCAGCGATTCGCCGGATTAAGGCCGCCGACCTCAGGGACGTCTTGGTCAGAGCTCTCGGTGATTTTGAAGCGTATCGGACCGACGTTATCTTCCTCTGCCTTATCTACCCGGTCGTCGGCATCATGTTGGCGTGGGTGACCTTCGGCTATCAAATGCTTCCGCTGCTGTTTCCGCTCGCATCGGGCTTCGCGCTTGTCGGCCCAGTCGCGGCGGTGGGCCTCTATGAAATGAGCCGACGGCGCGAGCAAGGTACTACCATCACCTGGATGGACGCGTTCGACGTGATCGGCTCGCCTGGGTTCGGTGCGATCCTGGTGCTGGGATTAGTGCTGCTGGCGATCTTCCTGCTCTGGCTGTTTGCGGCCAATGTGATTTACCAGCTCACTCTCGGCCCCGAGCCGCCGGTTTCGATCGCCGCGTTTGCCCACGACGTGTTCACCACGAGCGCGGGCTGGACGATGATCCTAGTGGGAGTGGGCGTTGGATTCCTCTTCGCCTTGCTGGTGCTCGCGATCAGCGTGGTGTCGTTTCCGCTCTTGCTCGACCGGGACGTCGGCCTCGACGCGGCGGTGTGGACGTCGATCCGCGCTGTGGCTGCGAACCCCGGCCCGATGGCGCTTTGGGGCCTGATCGTCGCGTCCGGCCTGGTGATCGGGTCGATACCCGCATTCCTTGGTCTCATCATCGTCATACCCGTGCTCGGGCACGCCACTTGGCACCTGTACCGCAAGGTGGTGCCGTGAATCGGCTTGCGCTTGCACTGCGCTGGCGTCCACAGCGCGCGCCGTAGGGCAATGTCGATTCGGGTCATTCGGAGAAGTAAGCACTCGAGCGCGGAAGGTTCGCTCTTCGACTAGACGTGGACGTGTGACGTTGGATGTTTCCGACAGTCCCGTAAGACCAAACGGCGGGCCTTCCCTGCTATGGAATGGTCTCCCTGCTGCTTGAATTAGAGAGAGTGGAAAGACCGACTCGGCTAATTGCCCGCGACCACCGCACACTGCTCCCGAACCAAACGGTAGCCCGCGGTTCCAGGCGTACCGGCGGTAAACGACCACAGGATCATCCCTGCCACCGCCACACCAACCCATACAAGAACAAAAACCGGTCCAACGACCATAGGATCGTTAGCACCCATGCCACCGTCACACCAATCAATGCCAGCAGAAAAACCGGTCCGCTGCCTGCCGAGAGCACGAGGCTAACGAACATAAGGACGTTGCACACAAAAATCGCCGTCTGGTCCCGCTGTAAGCGCATTCCGGCAATAAGGCTCGGCAAGAAAATCAACGCGGTAAAACCGGACACGACAAAGTTATCTTGTGATCCCGCACGGGTGATGATAGCAAATGTTCCGATTACAATGGTGACTACCGAAAGTAAGGTGACTGCCGCAATGCGCTTTTGACGCACGCGTCGTGGCGGCGCTTCAGCTGTCATGGCGTCGATTTCCTTTATGTTGTATCCAGCTGCAGCACCGTCGTTGGCCCTTATGGTGAGCCGACGAAAATTTTACTCCCGTGTTTGACGTGAATGCAAACTCTTTACAGGGCCGCTGCCTTGTTGACCTGATCCAAGCTGTTTTTCAAATCGCTGTTGCTCTGGGAGGCAAAGCGATCGACAGAGGCTAAAATTCCAAAATAGAGAGCAGCATGCTCAGTTCTCCGATGTGGAGCGACATACATCGATCGGTAATCCACTTTCTCACTGAGCACCAAGCTTCTAAGGCGCTTCCGGCAGGCTTCCCATTAACGTACAAAGGGTAAACTGAAGGGTCCGGGTCCTCCAGGAGAGTACCTTGAGATATCGGTTGACGGCTCGCGCGATAACAATAATCAGCGCTGCATTAGTCTTCGTGATAGCACTGCTCGCCGGAGCCATCATTGTTGCCTGGACAGGTGTCTACGATGTTGCGGCCAGCACTGGTCATTGGCCAATCGTGCAAAGCTTCCTTGAGTTCGGCATGCGCAATTCGATCGCAGTGCGGGCTATGGCGAATAAACCGCCGCCACTTGATAATCCCGACCTCATCAGGTTAGGCGCGGCCCACTTCCACAGAGGCTGCGCCTTCTGTCATGGCGCGCCAGGTATTCCGCGCAACCCCTTCGCCCGGCACATGCTGCCATCGCCCCCCGATCTGTACACATCCATGCGGCCCTGGACGGAAGGTGAGCTGTTCTGGATCGTCAAGCACGGTCTCAAATACACCGGCATGCCGGGATGGATCGCGCCCGAGCGAGACGACGAAATATGGGCGGTGGTAGCATTTTTGAAGCGCCTACCCACACTCAATGCGGACAGCTATCGCGACTTGGCGCTTGGCAGCGTTCGCGTATCTGAGCGCAGCGGCAGCGAGTTGGCGACTGTGGAGTCCCACCCCGAGGCATTCAGCGCTTGCGCGCGCTGCCATGGTTCCGAGGGGCAACTACCGATGAGTGATTTCGTGCCAGTGCTGCACGGTCAGCCTGTGGATTACCTCCTGTCCGCATTGCAAGCCTATGCCGATGGGACGCGGCAGAGCGGCATCATGCAGCCACTAGCGGCGGACCTGCAAGCCGAAGACATGCGTCGCCTGGCTGACTATTACGCCGAACTGGTTCCCCCGAAGGGAGAACCGAGGGCGAGGGATGCAGCGTTAATTGAGAGTGGGCGCAAACTGGTGGTCGAAGGTGCGCCGGAAATTGGCGTTCCAGCTTGCGTAACCTGTCACACCAGTACTAATTCCTCCGCCCCGCGTCTCGCCGGTCAACACGAAGCCTACATGGCAGGCCAACTGCGGTTTAGGAAGACGGGGCGCGTCTCAGCAACTGGTAACGCTGCGCTCATGGCATCCATCGCTCAGCGGCTGAGCGACGATCAGATCGACGCGGCTAGCGCCTACCTCGCGTCCCTTCCGCCTGGACCACTCGAGACTAGCTCGCCATAGACGGAACAGATGCGCGACTGCCGAAACACAACATCATTCCCGCTCTGGCGATCCAAGCTCAGTCAGCGGCATCTATGGGCATGAGTTAACTTAACTGTTGGTCTATGCGGTCGTGCCTAGGGCCTTTGCGATATCTGCAAGGGTGGCTTTTTCGGCATCGCTCACCCGCACGCCCCCTAATCCGAGAAAGCCGCCTTCGGTGGAAGCCTCCGCCACTTTTTGGCTAATGTCACGCAGCAACGCCTTAAAGGACTCTGCGTCATGGGGCGCCTTGGTTTCGAGAATTGCTGAAACCTGCCGTAGATTATCAAGCGAACGGTGGACGATGTCAGCCGGCTTGGCACCGGCAACGTGCTTGCGCAAAGCATTCTGAATGGCCGACCGTCCTTCCTTTGTCTCTAGATCAGCAATGACTGCTTTGATGAGCTCGTTGGAATCTGCGTCACGCTTGGATGCCGCCAGTGCCGACTTACTCGCGAGAGCCTCTTTGACCGTACCCCATAACCCGCTCGGATCCGCCGCCGAAACGGCCATGCCGGCCAGCATTATGCTCTCCAAGACCTTGGTCCACTCTTCTGGTGTGAAGTTCTGTTTGATCGCCATGACTGCCTCTGTCAAAATTCTCTTCCTACTTATAGCTTCATTCTAGTCGCGCAATTGAGCACTAGAAGGCCGTTCTTCACTTGTAAAGCTCCAGGCTAGCTCTTCAGCAGCACTGGCAGGTCTCAAATGAACAATTTTCCCTGAGTTCCGCCCCTGGCGGAGTCGCCCCGTCACGGGACCATGCTCTATGCTTTTTTTGTTCCGCATCTATTTCACCGGCGAGGTCGTGTTGGCGTCAGCGGCATTCGACGAAGCGTTGCAGCGGACCCTGCAACTCAAACCCCTTCGCCCTAGGCATAATCGGCGATCCGGAAATGTCTGCTCTGAGTTATTTCGTCCCTCAACGACATAAAACCCCGCCTGCTCATTGTTGCCACCAGCAGGGCTCGAGCCAAGGCGCGTGGTTCAGTGCGCTAGCCAAGCCAATGAACTGCAGCTGAATCGATCTACGACAATGCAGCAATCTCTCGACTGGCGAAGTCGAGTCGCTCCGAGAGCAGCCGTATTATGAGTAAATGGAAAGCAGTCGCGGTTTCCGGATCTTCTCGCTCCATTCGCTCAAGTGACTTCGTTGACAGCCGATAGAGAACAGTGTGCTCTTCGGCGATTATGTTCGCAGAACGCGGCGCGTACCGATAGAAGCCCATCTCTCCCACGATCGTATGTCCGGTCATGCGTCGGAGTTTGATGGGTCTGCCCTGCTCATCGTCAACGGTCATCGCGAGGCAGCCAGACGCAATGAGCTCAATACAATCGGATGGCTCGCCCTGACGGAAAAGAAACTCGCCTTCTTGCAGCTCGTGACAATCCAGGTAAGCCTTGAGGCGAACAGCGTCGGCTTGCACACCAACTTCTGACGCAAGCCATGTTTCAAAAGTTTGAGTGGAGGCGACGCCTACCTCATGGTGCATTAAAAGCATTTCCTCGCACCATTCGAGCGCCTCATTGCGGGTATCAAAAACCTGATGAAGACGATCCTTAGTGAAGAAACGCATTCGCTCGAAACAGTTTCGCACGCCTTCGTTAAACCCCGAGAACGCTAAGGCAACACTGTGCCAATCGCAAAAATCCCGAAGTTTTGCGATGCTGAGCGCGGCCGAGGTATCAAGCCCCGAAACCCGGCTGAAATCCAGCACGACGTACTCGAGTGGCTTATCTTGCTGCTGCTCGATGATTTGTTTGATGCGCTCGAAAATGACGTTGGAGGAACCAAAGAAGATGAAGCCGGAAAGCCACAACTCATGAATCCGCTTACCCTCCCGTTGCAGCAGGAGGAACTGCTCTCTCGAGCGCTCAATGTTGCTGGAGAAGTCCTCCCGGGTAAGTTCCCGCCTAACCACCCCGACACGACTATAGCTCAGTGCAAACATTAAACAGGCAACAACAACACCGAGCCCCACTCCCTGTAGATAGCCGAAGTTGCAGATCACGAGCATGATCGCGATTCCGAACGTCCAATCCACCCAAGAGAGCTGGACCGGTGACTCCCAGACTTCGATTAAGAGTATCGCTCCGAGATAAGCCAGCATGCCGCCCAGAACCGCTTTGGGAACGTAAGCCCCAATATTGGCACCGGCGAACAAGATCACCGCACAAGTGAGGGCCACGAACACCCCACCCCATCGGGTTACGGCGCCAGACTCTTCGAGCATGACCGCCCCATTCAGGGAGAGATTGCCCCCCATTCCGCCGAAAACTCCTGCCACGATGTTGGCGAGGCCATTGGTTCTGAGTTCCTTATCAAGATCTGCCGACTTTTGCCGTGCGACCTCAAGGCTCGAAACGTCGAGCAGCATAGAGATGGCTGTTATTAAAGATAAGGCGCCAATATCGCCGGCGTTCCGAGCGATCACGCCCCAATGAATGTCGGGTCGCGTGATGAACGAAAGTGGCCACCACAGCGTGAGTGTGCCAAAGCTCGGCATAAACCAAAGCCTCCTTATCTCGTCGGGAATCGCCCAAAACAGAATCACGTCCAAAACGACAAGAATGCCAACAAAGGCGACAGGCAGCGCTAGGTATGGCGAGATCCACCGCCGCAAGACGCCGATCAGAAGCGCGAAGAGGAGGGCGACTCCGAGCTGGGGAACATAAGCGGGTGAATAAAGCCGTCCCCAGCTCGTAGGCGACAGAGTCAGATTGGTTTGCGTAACGACCTCGGCACCGCCGGCAATCATCAAGACCGCTGAGCCCGCAAGAAAGCCAGCGACCACGGGATAAGGTACGAAACGCAACCACCGGCCACACCGCAGAGCGCCTAGACCATAAAGGAAGATGCCGCTGATGCCGGTGCTCACCGTGATGGCGATTAGTACATTGACCACAATAACATCGTTGCTCACCCCCGAGGCCAAGAGGGTAGTGGCAATCGAACCTGCCAGCACGCTGAGGACGGCTACAGCCGGTGTGTCAGGGCCGCCGGTGGCAGGAGAAAGCGTTGTGGTGAGAGCCACAATGACGCCCGTGACCACAGTCCCCATCAGCAACGCGGCTAGTCCGAGCGGAAAGCCCGCAGCAATTGGTTCCTGGAAGATGAGCGCGCCAAACGAGATGCAGTAGGCGATTTGAACCATCGCCCCAATGAAGCCGCTAAGCAAGTCACGCCCGAGCGTGGGCATGCTTAAACTGCGGATAGTCTCGACCTTCCAAGCGCCAAGCAAAGCCAAGGTCCGCTTCTCCTACAGACGTTAAGTGCAAACAATCGGCTACTGATCAGGCGTCAACTATTCCGCGGATCGCCGCAGGACGTGCTTGCGGCGGGAAAACACACCATTGTGTTTGACTTCCAACCGGACGAAGCCGGTTTTGGCAAGGGCAGCACGGGAGTGCTCAAGAGAAACGTGGTTCTTGCTGAAATCCGGTTCAACCAAATCTATGACGTTGAGAGGGGGGCAGCGAGCACCCTATCAACCCGGTACTTCGCCTCGGCAATGGCATCCGTTTCGGATTGCGCCGTCGCCTTAGAGCAGTAGCAATGTAGGATCGGAAGGTCGGCTGTTTTCGGAGAGGCAGTGATGAGCCAGATGCTGCCCTTGCACTCCACACCGATGGTGTACCCGCGATAAGTTGATTGGTGGCACAGCATGTTATTCAGAAGCGAGAAACTTAAGCGACCATCGGCTGCACAAAGGAGTGAGCCACGACGATCCACGTTGCGGCCAGGCCCACGACGGTCCCGGCCAAGCTGCAGACTAGGACGTAAAGGCTGCTGGTGTCTGATTGCGGGGCCATGACTGATCCTCCGAGTTCCTGCCCAAGACCTTCTTGAGCATGAGGAGAATCGTAAAGCATCGCTCGAATTGGCGCGGTGGTAATTGCCACACCCGCTCAAAAAATTTGTTCTGTAATTGCTGTGAAATTCGTTCCGGAGTGACAATTGTCACTCCTGAATCAAGACCGGGTGCCAGAGGTGGACTTAAGCCGGTGCCCCTAGTGCCTTTGCGATGTCAGCAAGCGTGGCCTTTTCAGCCTCGCTCACGCGTACTCCTCCGATACCCAAAAAACCACCCTCCAAACTGGCCTCTGCCACCGTTTGGCCAATGCCGCGCAGCCAGGCCTTAAAAGCAGCTGCGTCATCAGGCGCCCTTTCATCGACGATTGCCGAGACCTCGCGCAAGTTATCCAGCGAGCGCTGGATAATATCAGCCGGCTCGGCACTAGAAAGGCGCTTACGCAATGCATCCTGAATGGCGGCGCGTCCTTCCCTTGATTGGAAATCAGCAATGACTGTCTTGATGAGCTCGCTGGAGCCGGATTCAAGCCTTGATGCAGTTATTGACGATCTACTCGCAAGAGCTTCCTTTATGGTGCCCCATAAACCGTTTGGATCCGCGGCCGAAACGGCCATGCCGACCAGTACCACGCTTTCCAAGACCCTGGTCCACTCCTCTGGTGTGAAGTTCTGTTTGTTCGCCATGACAGCCCCCAAAATCCTCTCCTCATTCTAGCACGCGAAAGGAAAAATCATGTACAATCGCCGCATCTGTCGCGTTAGCGTTGGGGTTTGCGGGCGCCAAAGTTGCGCGGGCGGCCAAGCCCACAGACCCACAGATCGCGCATATTGCTTAAAGGAAGAACTAGGATGTCCGTGCCTTCGCCCAGCGGATGATCGGTGACCACGATCGCTCAAGACTGGCTTAGCCAGCACCGGTGCTCCCAGTACCGCTTCACGGATGCGCGCGACTGTGTCGCGGTCCGTATATCCTATGACGAAGACAACAGGTGCCTCGCTAATCTTACGGAGCCCTCCAGCTACTTCGATGCTTAACGCCCACCTTACGCCCACCTTCGAGATTGACGTCCATCAAAACAACGTCGGGCTTGTTGGTCCTTGCAAGGCTGGAAGCCTCTACTTCATTCGTCGCTACATCGCAAAAGTCGAAACCTAGGGCGTGTACTCATCCAGCCAAATCCTGACTTGGATCCACCACCGAACGTCCGCTATTGGGGGTAAAGCGGACATGGCGCGGACTTATCAGTATCCGCTTATGACCCAAAGCGGACATTGAGAATTGACCACATTACTCTGGCGGGGCAGCAGTGAACCGCGCGCGAACCCTGGTGACAAGTTCCTCCACGCTCGGAAGTATGCGAGCCACAATTTCATCCACGCCAGCAGGATTAGGATGGAGCCCATCTAGCGTAAGTTTCGGGTCTCCTTCCACTCCTTCAAGAAAATAGGGGTAAAAAGATGCAAGAGATCGTATTCAATCCTTATTGGAGTGTGCCAAACTCAATCAAGACAGAGGAGATCCTGCCTTATATCCAGAAAACTGGAGGCAACTCGTTCTTCGGGGGTGGCAGATGGAATACCAATCTACTCCAAAGCCACAGTCTTCGCATCAATATCGGGGGCCACGAGGTCGATCCCCTCCAAGCTCGATTGGGGCCGCGTCCTCGCGCGCGATTTAGCTTTAAAGTGTCAGTGTGAGACGGTCCTTCGTCAATGGCGAGGGCCAAAGGGGCAGCGCAATGACTTCCGTAAATTTGCTAATAGTGATGATTGTGGGCGCCTTGGTCGGGACATTCACGGGCTTGGTACTCGGCGGCGTGGTCGATAACCTCTATCTGGCAATGATTGCCGGAATCTTGGCCACGATTATTGCTGGCATCGTTCGCAACACAATCATGACGCGTGTAGGTCCGGAACTGGAACTAGAGGGGATGCCTCTAGAGAGGATGCCTCAGTCTCAGCTGTTGAGCATATACTCCGCCGTTACCATCGACCGCAGGATTCCTTTGCGAATGATCGCCTACTCTGCCCTTGCCTCTCTTGCTGGCAGCACGTCGGCTGTACTGGTTGCCACTCAGAGCGGGGTGACATCGTCGGTTCTGATCGGAACATTGGCCGGGCTCTTCTCAGGAATTCTGATGGCGATACTGTTGTTGGCTTACGACACACCACGACCGAGATTGTCGCTCCGCCTGCCCGAGGCTGAGCGCGATCTGCTTCGCAATGTCTTCACCGGCCTCGACGACGTACAGATTGCGCGGCTGCTCGTCGCCGGGCAGTTCAATGATATCGCCAAGGGCACGACGCTGACCGAGGAAAACAAGCCGCTCGACACGCTGTTCTTTATTTGCGAGGGCCATGCGAAGGTCACTGTCGCAGGATCTGAGATCGCGCACTTGGAGAAGGGCAACTTCGTCGGCGAAATCGCTTTCCTGACCGAGAACCCAGCCACAGCGACCGTCGTTGCCGAGGATAGCGTGCGAGCGCTTGTCTTCGACAGGGGCGAACTCAACCAGTTCTTCCGCAATGAAGCGGAAGTAGCGGGCCTTATCTATCAGCTTCTGGGACGCGAACTCGCCCAGAAGCTTAGGGCCAGGAACATCGATGTCTATCTCCGAGGCAGCGCTAAGCCGATATCCCTGACCGCCAACCCATAGCGGACGTCCGACCTAAGCAAGCCGATGTCCGCTAATGGCACCTAGCCGACATTGCCGCCGACGGTGAGCAGGTCTGCTTCTGGCGATAAAGCGGACATCCCTCCACTTAAGCCGGCGCGCTCAAGGCTCTTTCGATATCCGCAAGTGTGGCCTTTTCGGCCTCGCTCACCCGCACTCCTCCAATGCCCAAAAATCCGCCCTCCAAACTGGCCTCTGCTACCATCTGGCCAATCCCGCGCAACCAGGCCTTGAAATCGGCCGCATCATCGGGTGCTTTTTCATCTACAATTGCCGAGACCTCGCGCAAGTTAGCCAACGACTGCTGGACGATATCGGCCGGCTTGGCGCCGGAAAGGCGCTTTTGGAGGGCATCCTGTATGGCTGTCCGTCCTTCACCAGATTGGAAGTCCGCGATCACCGTTCTGATGAGCTCGCTAGAGCTGGGCTCCCGCATCGATGCTCTTATTGCTGACCACTCGCAACAGCTTCCTTGATGGTGCCCCAAAGGCCGTTCGGATCCGCCGCAGAAACGGCCATGCCAGTCAGGACTGGGCCTTCCAATATTTTGATCCACTCGTCTGGCGTGAAACTTTGCTTGTTAGCCATGGTCGTCTCCTAGCTGCGGATTCCGACTTGCGATCGCCGAGGCAAAAAACGCGACACGAATGTAGTAAAGAATACTGCCGGAAGAGACACCACTCAACGCGCAGGAATATTAGGTTCCAGTATTTTTGAAGAGGTTTGGCCATGACCGCGCAAAGGCGTCCCATGGAGCCGCTCCTTGTTCGCGATCACTTGGTTAGGGTTGTCCTGAGGCCGTTCGTGTTCACTTCGGATAATCGACGAATCATGCTGACCTAGCCGCCCTTAAGAGTGGCTAATTGGTTGCATCGAGCCGGGGTCCTTCATCGGACACAGGAAAGGAACGTGTCGACGAGGCTGACTGCTTGATGAGCTCGTCCATCTTTAGGTGCAGATCCTGGAGTTGCGTCTCAAGGTTAAGGTTCAGCTGGTAGTCGATGTCGGCCGCCAACCGGTCCTTTGCGCTTTGTCGGTTCTGACTCATCATAATGATGGGCGCCTGCACAGCGCAAATGACGTTCAGCACAAGGTTCAAGAAGATGTACGGAAAGGGATCAAAAGGTGCAAAAAAAACTTGAGCGCCGTTCAGTACCATCCAAATCGCTATGACAAGACCAAAGAGGGCAATGAACCACCAGCTCCCGCCGAATTTAGCGACATGGTCTGCAACGCGATCAGCGAAACTGTAGTGCCGGTCGATTTCTTCATTTACGTTGCGAGCGACGTGACGCGCGAACAATTCGGTGGTTTTGCGGAGACGCGTGGCAAAAGATGCCAGCATGGCAAGTGCGAGCTTAGGTTGACGACCTAACAGTGCGACGAAGTCCTCCCACTGCAGCCGCAACAGTTTCGTGGGCCGCATGATGTTGGCAGTGGCGCTGCGCGGCGAACCGTCAAGCATGGCAAGTTCGCCGAAAAACTCGCCACGGCGCAGAGTGGCGAGTACAACCTCCTGGCCAGCTCGCGTAGCGATCGACATCACCACTTCCCCATCAAGGATCAGATACATCGCGTTTGCGGGGTCGCCTTCACGGAAAAGAATTTCTCCTGCCTTGTATTCGCAACTAGTACACAAACGCGCGACCTCTATGCGGCTCCTTTCGTCGAGAGACGCGAAGATCGGCACATTGGAAAGGATGTCTCGATCATCCATGAAGTGTGGCGCCTCTAGGGTGCTGCGGGCTAGTAACGCATTTAACCCGAGCGCTGCTTAAGAATCGCATCATAGGCCGCGTCAATCGCAGCGACTCTCTTATTGGCGATAGTGACGAACTCTTTCGGTACCCCACGCCCCAAGAGTTTGTCGGGATTGTTGTCGGCGATGAGCTTGCGGTAGTGGCTCTTCAGCTCGTCATTACTGACACTGGGGTTGACGCCGAGCACGTCGTACGGATTGCGTTCCGTAGCTACGACGTAACGAGCTTTGATGTGGTTGAACTCGGTGTCCGTTAATCCGAAGCGCTTGGCCACGTTCCTGAGAAACCGTTCTTCTTGAGGGTGCAACGTCTGGTCTGCTTTGGCGATGTGAAAGAGACCTTCAAGCACGTCCTCAAGCAGCTTGCGGTTGCCTTTGAACACGCTGACGAGGTCCTCGGCAAAGTCCTCGTAACCAGTAACGTCCTCCTTAGCGAGATTGAAAACGCGGGCGACGTGCTTCATTTCTCCGTCAGATACTCTGAAGGCCTCTTTGAATGCCTTGACCTCATCTCTAGTGATGACGCCGTCGGCCTTGGCCATCTTCGCGCTGAGAGCAATCACGCCTAAGGTGAAGGAAACCTCGTTATCTGCTGATCGATCCCGGGGTTTGCGCTCGACCTCCGCCGCGCCACCAAACAGCGTTCCGATTGAGGCTCCGACGGATGACTCCGCAACCGCTGATGCGAGCCTGTCCCAAATGGACACCGAAATCCTCCCGGACTACAGCTGATGCTTATGTGATGAAGGGAGCGTGATCGACTGCGGTAGCGAGTTGCGGATTGACGAACTCAAGAGACATGCAGCTGATTTATCAGGGACGCCCAAAATTGCGAGTCCTTCCCTGGCGTCGAGTTCACCAACGGCAAGCTGAAGGGGTGAACGCCTGCCGAACAGATTACGCGGAAATTCTGCGGAAGAGCAGCTTGGAATTTCCCGTCCCAATCGGCTAAGCCATTGATTGGACTGGAGCGGGCGAGGGGATTCGAACCCCCGACCCCAACCTTGGCAAGGTTGTGCTCTACCCCTGAGCTACACCCGCTTATTTGAATCAGATCAGTGACTTACGTTTTCGCTTCGTAGTGGTCAAGTGGTCCATTGGACCAAAATTTCAGAGCACAACTCAAACAAGGTTGTGCTCATCATCATAACGCTGGGCTAGTGCCCGAAAAAGGGATAACAAAGCCTCCGCTTGGACTCATAAATCGAGATTGGTAAGCAGCAGGTTGGTCAAATGTCCGGTTTGCTCCCAAAAGCGGACATCCGTCAGCGCATTGAGCATGTCTGCTTTGTGCCAGAAGCAGACCTTTCGCAGCCAGGATCGACGGCCTCGTCGCCGCCGGCAGCGCAGACTACCCCTAAGCGATAGAATATCTATCGGACGCGAGGCTTACTCACCTTGAGGTGGCGGAGGTTCTTGAGGATCAGCAATTGGACTCACACCTGACCGCTGCCAGAAACGCCAGATCCTAACGCGGGTTTCTCAGCGTATGCATAAGGGTTCAGAGGTAGTCTGAACTCCTCGGTGGATACGGGTCTTTTCCGTAGGTCCACTCAACGCTGAGTTGATCCTGGAGCAGGACTTGGCCGTTAAGGCCCTTTAGGCCCGCCAAGTGTGCAGCGTCCACGGCAGCACGGATAGCGTCTCTCTGTGTCGCATACGGCCCGTAATGCATGCCGTTTGACTTGATTTTCCATTGACCGTGATCACGAAAGACAACGTACGGAGTGTGACCCATTTTCTCCTCCTCCTCAGGCTTCTTGAGTTGCGGAGATTGCTGAGATTGGCTCCTTCAGCGGCTGAATTGGTCCACTTTGGTCCTAACTAGACCCAAACGGAAGTAGCGGCATTATGACGCATTTACATCAGTAACGATAGTCCAGAGCACGGAATAGCTGCAAGCCAATTTTTGAGATTTAGGCTCCAAGTGGGCCCAAACAGAGCGCAAAGAGGGCCCAAACCAAAAGAGGAGGGGCATCGTGTCCGAGCAACGAAGCCAGGAAGCGGCTGAGCCCATTTTCGTCGGTCTCGTCCCCAGCCAAGTCGCGGACCGCGACGACGGGGCCTTACGCCGAGGCCACAGTGATAGCGTCCTCACGTCTCAGCTTGATGACGTCGCGTTGGGACAAAGTCTTGTATCTTAGTCTTGAAATAAACCACCATATTCCTGAAGCCAAAGGGTCATAAGCAGACCGCGCACTTGCCTTCGAAAGAAGCCGCGAGCAAATCGTCCGCGAGCAAACAAAAGGCGCGGTCTTCATTATCACCGCCGCCCTGCATTATATGACGGTCACCCTGCATATGACGGTCACCCTGCGCGTGACGCTCTCCATTTTATAGGGAACTTGTTGGGTGAGTAGCGCAAGGCTATATGAAACTTCCCTCAGCTTCCTGTCGAAATGTCTGGTCATTAGCGGACAAAGTGACAAGGCCGCGCCATGTCCGCTTTACCCCCGATAACGGACGTTGGACGCCAAGTCAGCATTTTGGCTGTGCGTTTATGAGTACACGCCCTACCGGAAGCTTGCCGTGGTGGTGGCTCGGTGTGTTCAGCGAGTTGCGACTAAAAGGAACATATAGGGAAGGCGTTTTTTAGGTTGTGGTCCAATGGAGCAAACAA
>Ga0207675_100003593_pt1 | contig 15111 bp, 11 predicted proteins | sample KBSSwiS42_FD_184305 | JGI IMG/M metagenome (GOLD analysis project Ga0207675, IMG submission 184305) | Switchgrass rhizosphere microbial communities from Kellogg Biological Station, Michigan, USA - KBS Switchgrass S4-2 (SPAdes) (version 2) | ecosystem: Host-associated > Plants > Roots >... | reverse complement strand
GCGATCTGGTGGTCCATAACGACGATCTGGTTGCCGGAACTCACGGTCGTTCGTTCTGGATACTCGACGACATCACGCCGCTCAGACAAATAAACGCGTCGGTGAACAACGCAGCAATGCATCTGTTCGCGCCACAAGTGGCGTATCGCGTAAAGCGAAACGTGAACACCGACACGCCGCTGCCGCCCGAAGAGCCCGTGGGACAAAATCCTCCGGATGGCGCAATCATCAACTACTCCTTTAAAGAAGATCCCAAAACTCCAGTGACACTCGAGATCTTCGACAGCCGCAATCAACTCGTGCGGCGCTACTCGAGTGACGACAAACCGACGGCGATAAACGCGAACGATTACGCTGTGCCGACCTACTGGTTTCGCCTGCCGCAAGTGTTCTCGGCCAAAAAGGGCGTTCAAAGATTCGTCTGGGATTTGAAGTACGCTCCGCCACCGGCTTTCGCGCGTGGATTTCCGATCTCCGCGATCTATCGCGATACGCCGCTTTACCCGCTTGGACCAGCAGTGCTGCCTGGCAGTTACACGGTGAAGCTCACGGCCGGCGGCAAGTCGCAAACGCAGCCGTTGGTTGTGAAGATGGATCCGCGCGTCAAGACCGATGCTGCGGGTCTCGAACAACAGTTCAGGCTGTCCCTGGAAGCCTACCGCGGCATGCAGCAAACTTTCGCCGCTGTAGACGAGATCGCGAAGTTCCGCCAGCAGAATAAAAGCAACGCCGAGCTCGACAAGAAAGTCGCAGCGATTGCCGGCGACGGTCGTACCGAAGCGAGTTCACCCGGACTGCCCGGCGGCACGATCGACGTTCGCGATCCAAATCTCACGCGTCTTAACGGCGGTTTTTCGTCCCTGCTCGAACACCTGCAAAATGCGGATCTCCCACCGACAGCGCCGATGGTGCAGGCAGCGGCGGAACTACAGAAGGTTCTAACGAAGCTTCTCGGAGATTGGAACCAGTTGAAGAGCAACAGCACGGCCGGAGGAGACAACTACGACCTGCTGATCAGAAACGGGCGCATCGTTGACGGTTCCGGCAAGCCCGCATTTAATGCCGACCTTGCGGTGAAAGGAGATCGCATCGTTCGCATTGGCGATCTGTCGAAAGAAACAGCCGCGCGTGTGATCGACGCGCGTGGTCTGGTTGTTGCGCCTGGTTTCATCGACATGCTCGGCCAGTCGGAAACGTATCTACTGATCGATCCACGCGCGATGAGCAAAGTCATGATGGGCGTGACGACGGAGATCACGGGCGAGGGCGAGTCGATTGCGCCGGTCAACGAGCGCCAGATCAAAGAGCAGGCAGAGTTTCTTCGGCGCTTCAATCTGACTGTCGATTGGCGAACTCTCGACGAGTATTTCAATCGTGTACAAAAACAAGGAATGGGCGTGAACCTGGCTACGTTCGTTGGCGCCACTCAAGTTCGCGAGTACGTGATCGGTTACGACGATCGTCCGCCCACACCTGCGGAGCTCGAACAGATGAAGCAACTTGTTGCGCAGGCGATGCGCGAGGGCGCGCTTGGTCTCTCGACGTCGTTGCAGTACGTGCCGGCGCGTTTTGCGAAGACCGATGAACTCATCGAGCTTTCAAAGATCGCGAAGCAGTACGGCGGGATCTATGCCACGCACCAACGCAGCGAAGCCAACGCGATCGATGCGTCGCTGAATGAAGTGTTCGAGATTGCCCAGAAGGCGCAGATACCTGTTGAGATCTGGCACTTGAAGACTGCGTACAAGAAGAATTGGGGGCGAATGCCGCAAGTGCTGGAACGGATCAAGCAAGCCCGCGATCGTGGCCTCGATGTTACGGTGGACATTTATCCTTACATCGCCGGTAGCACGTCGCTCAGTGCTTGCTTGCCACCGTGGGCGCTGGAAGGCGGCACTGAGAAGATGCTCGCGCGACTGCGCGATCCGGCAACGCGGCAACGTTTGAAGAAAGAGATCTCAGAAGATCAGCTCGACTGGGAAAACATTTACCTCGGCAGTGGGGGACCGGCAGGCGTCCTGATCAGCGCGGTCGTGAATCGCGACTTGGAATCGTTACAGGGCAAACGCATCTCGGAGATCGCGCAGGAGCAGAAGAAGGATCCGCTGGACGCATTGTTCGATCTGCTGCTCGCAGATCAGGGACAAACCAGCGCGATCTATTTCATGATGAGTGAAGCTGACATGCGTGCCGCGATGCAGGCTCCATTCGTCAGTTTCTGCACCGACAGCGGCGCGCGCGCCACCGATGGTCCACTGGCAGGCTCGAAGTCACATCCGCGCGGTTGGGGAACGTATCCTCGAATACTTGGCCGCTATGTTCGCGACGAACGTCTGCTCTCGCTCGAAACCGCCGTCAATAAAATGACGAGCGCTCCGGCTGCACGCGTCGGTTTGCGCGATCGCGGTCTGTTGCGCGAAGGAATGTTCGCAGACATCACGATCTTCGACCCGAACAAGGTTATCGATCGCGCGACCTTCGAATCACCAAATCAGCACCCGGTGGGCATCGAATACGTTTTGATAAACGGCCAGATCAGCGTGGATAAAGGTCAACGAACACCCGCGCTCGCAGGTTGCGTGCTTCGTGGTCCAGGTTACAAAGCTAATCCGTAATGCCGATCTATTTAATGGACGCGCAGATCTTTCGGTACTGATCCTCGCTAAACGCTTTCAACGTTTCTGTCTTCACGTTGCCTTGCGAACCCAGCTTCAGCATTGCAGTCGCAAACGACTCATCGTCTTTGGCATCAATTATGCAGACCAGATCGTACTGTCCCATCGTCAGGTACGTATCCTTGATTTCGACGCCCATGTTTTTGAACTCGTTACGTCCGGCATCAAGTCGTGACGGACTGTCCTTGACGTGTTCGACTCCCTTTCCGGTCCATTTCAAGAGCGCGATGTACGTTGGCATGTTTTTACTTCTCCCTTCACACTTTAATGAAGACTCGCTTTCGATATAACAACCACATCAAAAACAACCACAGCAGAATGAACGTGATCGCGTAGAACAGCGAAGCGTTGATCGGCGAGGCCCACGATAAGAAAAGATTGCGAAAGATCCATCCCTGCGAAGAGACCTGCGTGCCGTCGCCTCGCGGCAGCTTGATCAATCCCATCACCTTCACCATCAGGCCCGTGCCGACGAAAAGCGCCAGCGCGTTGACGCCGAACACTTCGAACGGCCACGCCCAACGCCGGTAACCCTTGATGTCGATGAGCCAGTAACAGAGCGCGAGGAGTTCGAGACCCAGGCCCGTGGTGAAAAGCACGTAGGAACTGGTCCAAAGCGCTTTGTTAATTGGGAAGAATGAGTTCCAGGCCCAGCCCAATACAACTGCGACGGCTCCCGCAACAAACATTCCCACCACTTTGTCCCACCGCGTTCGTTCGCTGCGCAACCAGTGTCCAGTCAAGACACCGAAGAGAGTCGTGGCGACGGCCGGAATCGTGCTCAGCAAACCTTCGGGATCGTAGACCTTCGCTTGCCGCCACACATGTGGACCAAAAATGACGCGATCTACGTACGACGCAAGACTTCCCTCTTTACTCAAGTCGCCGGCGGCGAATCCGGGCGCTGCCACTCGCGTCATTAAGAACCAGTAAACAACAAGCAACCCGAGGGCGATCAGAAACTGAGTCCTGACATTCGTTTTGAGAAAGATCAACGAAGCAATCAGGTAGCAGACCGCGATGCGTTGCAACACGCCGGGAATTCGAACTGTAGAAAAATCAAAGTAGGGAAACGCGTTGAGAAACAGTCCCAACCCGAAAATGATCGCGGAGCGCTTGATTACCTTTAAATAGAGCGATCGTTGGACCGCGCCTTCCTCCACACGTCTGCCGAAGGCGAGCGTGATCGAAACGCCGACGATGAAGAGAAAGAACGGAAAGACGAGATCGGTTGGCGTCCAGCCGTGCCATTCCGCGTGTTGCAACGGCCAGTAGATGCTGGACCACGTGCCAGGATTATTCACCAGCACCATTCCGGCTATAGTAAGACCGCGAAAGACGTCGAGCGAGATAAGCCGGTCTGACAATGTGGGGGACATATTCAGTTCCTCAGTTTTACTTATTCGTTTTTCTCTCTTTTCCTTGAAATCCCCTTCCCCGCTATCTCGCGGTAGCGGGTACAACGATCTCTCTTGGCCCAAGCCCAAACTCCTCCGGGCTCGGCAGGATCGAAGTCGTCTCATAGTTTCGCAATGCTTCTTCCAACGCGCGGCTCTTCGCGAGCCAGGTGGACATCGCATTGTCATACCGTGCAAGCACACTGTCGAGCCAGTAAGGACGATTCTCCGCCAGCCATTGTTGGCGATAGCTCTCGCGCAACATTGATAGTTCTTCAGCCATCTCGCGTAACTGGTTATAGATCGCGCCCGAATAACGTCGCAGCCGCCGCGCCTTGACGCGATCGCCAAGATTCAAATACGCGTCCCAATACTCACGGCTAAGTTTTTCCACTGTCTGTGCACGTCGTCCGAGATGGTCCAAACGCTGCGCCGCAAGAATCATCGCGGAAATCATCTGCGCGTTGCGCCGCGCACGATCGCGATTGCGCAATAAACTTTCCAACGCGGTTTCGACTTGCAAACGCATCTGTCGAATCTTTTCAGTATTGAGACGCGCGTCTAGTTGAAAAGCGGTCGTGAATGGATCACGCCAGAAGAGATCGTCACTCGTTCGAATACCTAACAGTGTATTGACGCTGCCGAGAATGTGAATCGCTTTGACGAACTGGTCGCCCTCATTCCTGAAAAACGCCCAATCAAAATCCGAGTCGAAGATGTTTTGGTCTACAGTCCCCTGCTGCCATGAAGCGGCCGCACCCAACACGATCCTGTACCAACCCATCTCGAAGAGTGTTTCGCCGTCGTCGTCCCAGGTCGTGTTGAGCATGCCGATTGCGCCCGCGGCCTGACCGTCGCGGACGAAGTTGATGATGTTCTTTGATGAGTTATCGACGTTGGGAAAGATCTGGTTCCAGCCCCAGACACCGGGACAGACGAGTTGTTGCAGGCCGGCGTTCTTGAACGGATCGATGCGTGCGGCGTAGTTGTCTCGCGGTGAGTAATCCCAATTGGCGACGATCAGGTCTTTGGGAATGCTGCCGATCAGATCCGGATGATTGAGAGCGATGTCGCCCCAGAAGATCAGTTTGCGGTTGTATGGTTTGAGCACGTCGCGCACGCGGTTCAGGTGTTCGAAGTAGACTGCGCCTACGCCGCGTTGGCGCGCAGCCTCGCGGCTCTGTCCCTGGCCGAGTTCGAACGTTTCGTCTGCGCCGATGTGAAAGAACTGGCTGGGAAAGAGATTGTTCAGTTCGCGATACCAGTCAGCGATCAGCTTGTAACTGTCTTCCTGTTGCGGTGAAAGAACGTCGCCGTATGGAGTTTCGCTTAGTGAGTTGTACTTCTCGAGTTTGAGTACTCTGTGCAGGTGACCAAAGGTTTGCTGTTCGGGCACGAGTTCGATGTGGTACGACTTTGCGTAAGCGACGAGTTCGCGTATTTCGGCCGGCGTTAATGAACCGCCTTCTGGACCAATCAACGGATGGGCCGTGCTGGAGAACGCGTGCTCCATGTAGAAAGAGTGGAGGTTGAGTTTGTAAGCGGCGAGTGTGCGCAGTTGACGTTTGATGTAATCGACGGTTGGCACTGGACCACGGCTGATGTCGTCTGAGACACCACGCCAGCGCATTGCGGGCCAATCAACGATATGTAGACCTGGAATGAACGCGGTGCGGCCTTCGCCGCGCACGAGTTGTTTGAGAGTCTGGAGACCGTAGAACACTCCCGCAGCCGAACCGCCGGCGACGACGACGCCCTTTTCGCTCACGCTCAGTACGTAGCCTTCCTCATTGAGAGTGGACGGTACTTCCACGTTCGCAGCTTTTAGCGCCGCCTGAACAGCAGCCAGCTTGATGTCCCCAATTAAAACCGCTTTGCGATCTCGCCCACCTCTAACCCTGAGACTAAATTCCTCTCCAAAGTCTGTGGCGGCGAAACGATCTTCCGCCGAACGCGGATCCGCAAGCACGATGTGCGCGCGATCGAGTCGAAAAATCTCATCGTTAACGGTCACCTCGCGCGGCTGCGGAATCACGACAACTCGCGCCGCGCCGCTTTGTGCATGCGCCAAACCACCAGCGCAGAGAACGATCAGACCAAAAACAAGAGTTCGTGTTAGAGTATTTGGCAATCTCTGGGTCCTCGTCGGATTTGTTTGTAGGACTTTACCACAGAGATCCGAACCCGAATGTCCTTAATGCTCGCAGAGATCGCCGAGCAGCCCGCCGCACTCGAACGCACGATCGCGGAGGAGCGAGGCAAGATCACCAAACTCGGCAGCCTGCTGAGAAATCGCGACATCAAGCTGATCGTTCTCGTCGCGCGCGGCAGTTCCGATAACGCGGCCCTGTTTGGCCGTTATCTTCTCGAAATCACCACCGGCATTCCCGTTTCGCTTTCTGCTCCATCGGTCCACACGATGTACGGCGCGCGGCTAAAGTTGGACCACGCGCTGGTGGTTGGCGTGTCGCAATCCGGCGAAGGCGAAGACATTAATCGCGTGCTGGAGAATGCGCGACAGTGCGGAGCGTTTACCGTCGGGATTACAAACGAACCAAACTCGTCGATGACCAAGCTCGTTGACGAGATCCTGCTGACGCACGGCGGTCCGGAACGTTCCGTGGCGGCAACGCGGACGTTCACCGGGCAGATGCTCCTCTTTTACATGCTCGCCGCGGCGTTGGCCCAGAAGACGTTGCCGTTTTCGTACGAAACTATTCCGCAGTTTGTGGCTGGTGCGTTGGAACAACGACCGGCGATCGCGGAGCTCGTGCAGCGTTATGTGTTTATGGAGAATTGCGTTGTCGTCGGCCGTGGGCTGGCTTATGCAAACGCGTACGAGTTGGCTTTGAAATTGATGGAGACGTGTTACGTAGTTGCGGAACGTTTCTCGTCAGCCGACTTTCTGCATGGGCCACTCGCGATGGTCGAGCGCCACTTCCCGGTTATTCTCTTTGCGCCGCCGGGTGTCATGCTGCCCGGAGTAAAAAATTTGATAGCACGGCTGCGAGAGTTGCATGCGGACACCCTTGCGATCACGAGCGATGCGGAGGCCGCGCGATTGTGTTCGCGATCGATCGTGATGTCGCAAGAGATAGATGAGTTTCTCGCGCCGATTCCTTACATTGTCCCGGGCCAGCTCTTTGCCGCGTTGTTGGCGGAAGCGAAAGGATTGAATCCTGACGCGCCGCGATCGTTGTCTAAAGTGACCCGAACGCTTTGAGCCACAAAGAAGCACAAGAGGCACCGACGGTTTAGGTACATGCCGCTGCAGATCGAACTCAAAGACCGTACGCATAGTCCTGTGTATGCGCAGGTTCGCCAGCAAGTGGAGGAGCACATTCGCAATAAGAGGGTCACGTCCGGCGAAACCCTACCGTCGCCGGTGGCGTTGGGCCAACAACTCTCCGTTGACAAAGGCGAGATCCAGCGCGCGTATTTCGAGTTGGAGCAATTAGGCCTCATCACAAAGCGCACCGGCAAGGACTTCCTCGGCAAGCCGAAGATCGAATACCGCGTGACGTAAGTTCGCCGTTATCTGTCAACAAATATCCCGCTCTCTTTGCTTTTGCAATTGGTCGCTCCGCGAATTCCTTCCGCTCTCTCTCGGTTGCGTTCACTAGCTTTGCCAGATATCATTCGCACTGTCCTCACCCCGGAGATGTCGCCCGCGGGACAATGGGCGACCGCCGCTTGAGAGGCCAGTCACGGGCCCAGGAGGACAGTGATGTCGACCGCATTTGATCCGTATCACGTCTTTGAGTTTTTAAAGTCCAACATCTTTCTCATCGCTCTGCTTTTATTTCTTGTTATTGGCTCAGCAAAGCTTATTCTCGTGGACCTAATATCGCTTGTCATGTTGTACAAGCGCCTCAAATTAGTTATTAGGTCCGAATTACCCGCCGAAAGAGCGTTGGTCACGCGCCGCCGGCGTTTAAAGCGTAAGTAGATAACCCGCCAATTTTTGATGACATCGACCTTCTTGTTAATTGGAGCGGCCGCTCGACACCATGGAGAAGCAAAGCGTGCGGCGTGCTTGTGCAGGCGTCAAGAATGCCGTCACGAACCGTTCGGCCCTTCTCCTTACAAAAGATCTTCAAGAAGACTGGTGAGAAAAGGGTTGGCGAGCAAACCGAGAGGGACGCCTGCGATCAGCATCAGCAGTGAGATGTTTTTCGAGCGTTTTGCCTTTGGATAATCCGGATCGTTGGTGAGCAAATCGGCAAACTTAACTTGCCAGCGAATCAACAAAACGATACCCAACCAAAAGGTCATTAGAAACCCCCAATAGGCAAACGTAAAGACCAGGCTGAAGCCGAGGAAGACGAACATCGCCACCGCGGTTCTTCGTAAGTAACTCGCGTCGCTGTAAGACGCGTTAACTTTCTCCTGTCGGCTTGCGATCAGATCTGCGAGTCCCGGGTCGATCGGGAGTGAACAGTAGCGACACTGTTGCACTCTTTCATTGATCATCTCGTTGCAGTTGGGACAGCGGAAAGTGCGAGGATACGTCGGCATGGGGATCTCACGCGCGTCGGCGCGCGCCATCATAGCACGTAGTGACTCACGCCCGTCTACAACGCGGTAGCGTCGGTTCACTTGGTCCGCTTGTGACGAAGCCAACTAACGCGTGCTATGCTTGCCTCCGCAACAAGGTAGGGCAACAAACTTGCGAAAGTGGCGGAATTGGCAGACGCGCCAGACTTAGGATCTGGTACCGAAAGGTGTGGGGGTTCGAGTCCCCCCTTTCGCACCAACTTAGCGCTCTGTGCTTTGTACTTCGTTCTCCAGGCGAGCTCTTGAACCACGAAACAGAGCCGCCTAAACGAGAACCAAATACAAAGCACAAACACAAAGAAACTGAACCCACAAAGATGAAAACTGAGTTAACAGACGTCTCCCCAACTCGCAAGGAGATCAGGATCGAGATTGAACCGTCGCTTATCCGCAGCACGTACGATCGTATCAGTGACGAATACAGCAAGGCCGCAAAAGTCCCGGGCTTTAGACCAGGCCACGTACCGCGCTCCGTCATCCGCACGCGCTACAAAAACGAAATTCGCACCGAAGTATTACGTGAACTACTTCCTGAAGCCGTCAATAACGCCATCGGCGAACACTCTCTCGCAGCTATCGGTGAACCCAACGTAGAACTCGACAATACCGCAGCGCTCGAACATCTCGGCGAAGAACCAATCACAGTTAAAGTCGGCGTCGAAGTCCTGCCGGAGATCAAACTGGACAAGTATAAAGGCCTCGACGCTGCACGCCGCACACGTCCCATCACCGACGAAGACGTGGAAAAGACAATCGAAGGCCTGCGCGACGCTTCCGCGTCACTGCAACCCGTTGAAGATCGCGCCGCTGAACTCGGCGACACGGTCACCATCAACGCGCGCGGCAATTGGGTCGATCAACCTGAAGAAGAACCGATCAAAGTCGACGACGTTGAGGTCGTACTGGGTGGACCAGGCGTGCAACAGGAGTTTACAGACAATCTCCTCAACACGCGGCCTGATGACAAGAAGACTTTTACAGTCGAGTATCCCCAAGACTTCAGTTCCCCCGGACTTGCCGGCAAAAAAGTGGACTACGAAGCGGAAGTTACGTCAGTGCGCCGCAAAGAACTTCCCGATCTCGACGACGAGTGGGTTAAGAGTCTTGGCTATGACTTCGATTCTGTCTCGACCTTGAGATCCAAAATCCGTCAGGACCTCGAAATGCGAGCCAAACTTGAATCCGATCGCAGGCTTGAGGCTGATCTCGTGCGCAGATTGATCGAGGGACATCAATTCGAAGTGCCGGAAAGTCTGGTCGAACAACAAACCAATCAACGTCTGCAAAGCGTGGTGCGTGAAATGATGGGCCGCGGTGTCGATCCGCGCGGTCAAGACGTGAATTGGGACGGCGCGCGCGAAGAATTGAAGGTCCAAGCGGAGGAAGATGTGCGTGCAACGATGCTGTTGGAACAGATCGCTGATGCCGAGAATATCACCGTCTCCGACGAAGAAGTGGAGGCCGAGATCGATGCACTCGCAACTGCCTCACGTCAATCAAAAGAGCAAGTGCGTGCTGCCTTGACAAAGAGTGGAGGCGAACGTAGCATCGCGCACAGATTGCGCAACCGTAAAGCGCTTGAACTTCTAATTGAAAACGCGAACATCACCGACGCTGAGTGGACTGAATCCAAAGACTCAGAAGCAGACACGAGTAAGGAATAAGAATATATGGCTTTAGTGCCGATGGTCGTCGAGCAGACTTCGAGAGGCGAGCGCGCCTTCGACATCTACTCACGACTGTTGAAAGACAATATTATTTTTCTGGGTACCCCGATCGACGATCAGATTTCCAACCTAATCGTAGCCCAACTCCTGTTCTTAGAAGCCGAAGATCCCGAGAAGGACATCAACGTCTACATCAATTCACCTGGTGGTTCGATCACGGCAGGAATGGCGATCTACGACACGATGCAATTCATCCGGCCCGACGTCACAACGATCTGTGTCGGCCAATGCGCTTCGATGGCTGCGCTGTTGCTAGCCGCAGGCGCTAAAGGAAAACGCTTCGCTCTTCCCAACTCCCGTATCCTCATTCACCAACCATCAGGCGGATCACAAGGCCAGGCAACTGATATTCGTATTCAGGCTGAAGAGATCCTGCGCATGCGCGAGCTCACGTCCCAGATCATCGCTAAGCACACCGGTCAAACCTATGACACGGTAGAGCGCGATGTTGAACGCGATAAAATTATGTCTGCCATGCAGGCTAAGGAATATGGTTTAATAGACGAGGTTATCGCGCACCGGGAATAAGGCCGAACCAACCCCAAAGGAGCTTCCGCTAGCTAGATATGGTGAGACGAACCGATGATACTCTGCGCTGCTCATTCTGCGGTAAATCTCAGAATGAAGTTAAGAAGCTCATTGCCGGTCCGACTGTCTACATCTGCAACGAGTGCATCGACATTTGCAATGAGATCATCACCGACGACCAACAGGCAGAGTCCGTAGCCACTCGCCCACCGCTGCCGAAGCCCAGCGAGATCAAAAGTTTCTTAGACGAATATGTGATCGGCCAGGAGGAGACAAAGAAGCGCCTGGCCGTCGCCGTTTATCAACACTACAAACGCATCGAACTCGGCCGCCGTCGTTCTGACGTCGAAATCCAAAAAGCAAACATCCTGCTGATCGGTCCCACCGGCACAGGCAAGACGCTGCTGGCGCAAACGCTCGCGCGTATGTTGAGCGTTCCATTTACGATCGTCGACGCCACTACGCTAACTGAAGCAGGCTACGTCGGTGAGGACGTTGAGAACATCATTCTCAAACTGCTGCAAGCCGCAAACGGCGACGTCGAACGCGCGCAACAAGGCATTATCTATATCGACGAAGTCGACAAGATCTGTCGCAAGGATGAGAACCCGTCAATCACTCGCGACGTTTCGGGTGAAGGTGTGCAGCAGGCGTTGTTGAAGATCCTCGAAGGCACTGTCGCCAATGTTCCGCCACAAGGCGGCCGCAAGCATCCGCACCAGGAGTTCTTCCCTGTCGATACAACAAACATCCTCTTCCTGTGCGGTGGCGCGTTTGTCGGTCTTGAAAAAGTGATCGAGAGACGACTGCGCAACAAGTCGCTCGGCTTCCACGCAGAAGTGAAGAGCGGCAGTCACCGTCATGCTGAAGCGCTGGCTCAAGTCCAGCCGGAAGATCTCATCCGCTTCGGCTTGATTCCGGAGTTTGTTGGGCGCCTGCCCGTGTGCGGCGTTCTGCACGAACTCGATGAAGGCGCATTAATCAAGATCCTTACCGAACCCAAGAACGCGCTCGTCAAGCAGTATCAGAAGAAGTTCGATTTCGATAACGTCAAGCTGAAGTTCACCGAAGATGCTCTCAAGGCTGTCGCCCGGCAGGCGGTTGAGAGAAAAGTCGGAGCTCGCGGCCTGATGATGATCCTGGAAGAGCTGCTTCTTGACGCCATGTACACCCTACCTTCGCAGAAACGCGTCAAGGAATTTGTCATCACTAGCGAGATGGTCGAGCGTCGCCGCGCGGTTCCCGGTGAAGGACTCACCGGAATTGACGGCGCTGCCGCCTAATACCGAAGAAAGATCGCCACAAAGAGGCAAAAACAAGAATTAATTGAGACTTTTTGTGCTTTCTTGCGGCCGGATCTCAAAGTAGCGCACCTACGGGAAATGAATTACAATTAGGCCTCTTTCACATAAGGCGAGTCAGTAGTTTTGAGCTCGCCTTAACTGCAAAGACCCCCAGAGAAAAGCTGTTTTAAACCATGGAAGAATACTCAGACAGAACCCCCGCTGACGTAGCCTGGTACCCGATGGTGCCGATTCGCGACGTCGTAATATTTCCCTTCACTAAAGTGGCATTCAAGATCGGTCGTCCCGGCTCTGTTCGCGCCTTGGAACAGGCTCTGGCCGCCGACCGCACTATCTTTCTCGCGACCCAGCACGATGCCACCGTCGATGAGCCCTCGCCGCAGCAGATCTACGGCGTAGGAACACTCGGCCGCATCCTGCAATCGCAAAAACAGGAGAACGGTCAGATAAAAGTCGTGGTCGAAGGCCGCGAACGCGCTACCACTGTGCGCGTTGAAAACAGCGACGGCGCTTTCATGGCGCTCGTGCGTCGCGCGCCGATCGTCAATGAAGAAGGCACGCGACTCGACGCGCTGATTCAAAAAGTCGGCCAACTCGTCGAACAGCACCTCCGTCTTGCTCCGGACACGCAGACAGACGCATTGCAAACAGCGTTGCGTAACCAGGAGCCTTCGCACCTTGCAGACGCGCTTGCGTCGCAACTGCGAATCTCAGTTGAAGACAAACAAGGTCTGCTCGAGATCTTCTCCACTCAAGCGCGATTGCAGCGATTGATCGAACTGCTGGAAACCGAGATCGAAAAACGTCAACTCGATCGCACAATCCAAACGCGCGTCAAACGCCAGATGGAGAAGGCGCAGAAGGAGTACTACCTCAACGAGCAGATCAAAGCGATTCACAAGGAACTCGGCCGCAAAGACGAGAAGGCCGAACTCGAAGATCTGAAGAAGAAGATCGAAGAGGCCGGCATGACGGACGAGGCGAAAGAGAAAGCAATGCAGGAACTGCATCGTCTCGAAGCCATGCCGCCGATGTCAGCCGAAGGCACTGTTTCCCGCACCTACATCGATTGGTTGCTCAGTGTGCCGTGGAAACAGAAGTCGAAAGAGATCAGAGACCTCATCAAAGCCGAAGAAGTGCTCAACGAAGATCACTTTGGACTCGAAAAGATCAAGGAGCGAATCCTCGAGTATCTCGCTGTTCGCCAGTTGGTGAAGAACCCGAAGGGCTCGATCCTTTGCTTCGTTGGTCCGCCGGGAGTTGGCAAAACGAGTCTTGGCAAATCGATCGCCCGCGCCACTGGCCGCAAGTTCGTCAGGCTTTCACTCGGTGGGGTTCGTGACGAAGCCGAAGTTCGTGGACATCGCCGCACGTACATCGGAGCACTGCCGGGCCAGATCATCCAGATGATGAAGAAGGCCGGCACCGTGAATCCCGTGCTCCTGCTCGACGAGGTTGACAAGCTGGGCGCGGACTTCCGCGGCGATCCGAGTGCGGCTCTGCTCGAAGTGCTCGACCCGGAACAGAACCACACGTTCCAGGATCACTATCTCGACGTCGAGTACGATCTTTCGAAAGTGTTTTTCATCGCCACCGCTAACGTGCTGCACACGATTCCGCCGGCGTTGCAGGATCGTCTCGAGATACTCCGTCTCTCCGGTTACACGGAACGTGAGAAACTGGAGATTGCCAAGCGTCATCTCGTGCCGAAACAGGCAGAAGGAAACGGTCTGAAACCGGAACAGATCGATTTCACTGACGAAAGTATTCTCGAAGTCATTCGTCACTACACGCGCGAAGCGGGCGTACGAAACCTCGAACGTGAGATCGGTTCGTGCTGCCGCAAAATCGCTCGTAAGTTTGTGTCTGAACAGGCGAGCGAAACTACGACAGATTCGATCGACGCTGCGCGAGTTCGCGAGATGCTTGGTCCAATCAAGTTCCGCCAGCAGGGCGTCGCCGAACAAAGTGAGATCGGTCTCGCAACCGGACTCGCTTGGACAGAGATCGGTGGTGAAGTACTTCAGATCGAAGCCACGCTGGTTAAAGGTCGTGGCGGTGTGACGCTTACCGGCAAACTCGGCGACGTGATGCAGGAATCAGCGCAGGCGGCGTTGACTTGCATTCGCGCCCGCGCCGAGCGTCTCGGAATGAGTCTCGACTTTATTCGCAAGCGCGATCTCCACATTCATATTCCTGAAGGCGCAATTCCAAAAGATGGTCCGTCGGCCGGAATCACGATGGCCACGGCGATGGCTTCTGCACTTGCTCGCGTTCCGGTGAAGAAGAACGTCGCAATGACCGGCGAAATCACGTTGCGCGGCCGCGTGCTGCCAATCGGCGGCGTGAAGGAAAAACTCCTGGCGGCTCACCGCTTCGGTATCGACACCATCATACTGCCGAAAGACAATGAAAAGGATCTCACTGAAGTACCAGAAGAAGTTCGCGATGCACTTACCATCAATCTCGTAGAAACGATTGATGAAGTGTTGTTCCAGGCTCTCGAAGAAGCATGTCCGACTGAAGCAGGCGCGGGCGAGGGTCCGCCGCTGTGGACAACCGAGCAGCCATCGCAGGGTATTCAAACCAGTTAACACAAAAGGCGCAAAGGAGCCCAAGCAAAGTCCAGTTTAGTTTTGTGCTTTTTTGTGTAACCTGTCTTCAAACTTACGGAGCAAAAAATGAGCAAATACAAAGACGCTGATCTGATCTTGAAGCTGTATGACCTCCGCCGCGAGAAGACCATGCGCGAAGCGCGCAGTTGGTTCTTCACTTTCAACCCCAAGGGCCCCCAGGATTTTTTGGACGTTTTGACCAGCGATAAGAGTGGTCACTATCGCATGGTTATATCTTACTGGGACATGGCGTGCTCGCTCGTCAACAATGGCGCGATCGACGCAGACATGTTCAACGACGCCAACGG
>Ga0207675_100003592_pt1 | contig 15112 bp, 15 predicted proteins | sample KBSSwiS42_FD_184305 | JGI IMG/M metagenome (GOLD analysis project Ga0207675, IMG submission 184305) | Switchgrass rhizosphere microbial communities from Kellogg Biological Station, Michigan, USA - KBS Switchgrass S4-2 (SPAdes) (version 2) | ecosystem: Host-associated > Plants > Roots >... | reverse complement strand
GATGCCTTGTCAGAATTGCGGCTCACCCGAAACGTCGCCCCCGTGTACGCCGGCCCGTTCGATTCACCCTATATGACGATCGATCAGCAGCCCGAGCTCGCGCGCGTATACGCACGACTTGCCAGGCCCGACTCGGCACTCGCTGTCTATGAGCGATATCTGGAAGTGCCCGATCTCTATCGCACGAACGTGGACGCGCTCGAGTTGGGCAGTGCGCTCATGCACACCGCCCAGCTCTACGAGCAACGGGGCGACGCTCGGCGCGCCGTCGCCCGCTATCGCCAGCTGGCCGACCTCTGGAGTGAGGCCGATCCCGGGCCGGGTGTCACCGCAAGACGTGCCGCGGGGCGAGCCGCGCTGATCGGCCGGCGCTGATCGGCGGCGCTTCGAGTCCGGATCGCTTGCCGCGTCGGTCGCGCGCTCACGGTGTGGATCCCGCGTACTGACAGGAAATACTCGGGTTCCAGGACGCGAACATGCCGTCGCGGTTGTGCTTCCACACCCACACGTGGAGCATCCAGACCTGATCGCCGAAGTTCTGCATGAACTGCTGGCCGAGGAGAGTGGGTGGCGTGGCCGTCGACGGCCGGATGGCGAAGGGAATGATGTATTCGACACCGACGAAGCGGAGCTCGCCGTTCTTCTCCGGTTCGAAGATCACCACTTCCGGCTTCAACACTTCGACCGCACCGTCGACGTAGGCCGAGTTGAGGAAGTGCCAGCCCATGCCGCCCTGGGGCGGATTGTCCCGACACGGCGGAACTACTACCGACCATCCCGCCGTCTGGGCGACCTCGAGTCGATGAAACGTCGCGGTCAGCCCGCGCAACGCAGCGAGCTGTTGTTCGACGTTCGCGTCCGGTGCGACGTTGAGCGGCGCACCTCCACGCGAGCGCTCCTGAATCGTGTCCGCTGCTGCACCCGCCGACGGTGCCGTGGATCGCTCGCCGCACGCCACCACGACGACAAATGGCACGGCAACACGGGCGAGCAGAGAACGAACGAGAACCCATGGGCTTCCTGACATAACTCGCCTCCGGGTGGCGAGTGTCGATTCGCAGCGTGTCGATCACGTTGCGTCTGACCCTCACTCACCCGTTAACGAGAAAGCCCTCCAAGCTGGCTCACGAACGCACTCGACAGCCTCAGCTGGCCCGTGCTGTCGCCGTTAGTGATGACTTCTTTCAGGACATCCAGGGTTACCCCTCGGCCGGGAGGATGGCGATTCCTCGCCTGCGCTGCGCTTCGCGCGGGCTCCGCTCGGAATGACACCCCGTCAGCAGGGTCCACCGGCCACGCCGCAGATGATGTTGATGAACAGCACGCGGATGCGCGTGTTGCCGAGCGAGGCAGTCCGCGAGCCGCTCGCGGTATTCCCGCTGAACGACACCGGCGAGGATGACGAGACCGCGAACGGGGCGGCGCCGTCTTCGTAGCCGCAGACGCTGAGGACGTTAGGCAGCGGGCGCGGACAATCCAGGCTGTTCCCGGGAGCGACCGTCCAGTTGATGTTGCCCTCCATCGCCGCCCACACCTGCGTCTGACTGCCGATCAGGTACACGGTGTTGCCGAGCGCCGGTAACGTCACGTTCAGGATGTTCGGATTGCCGAGCACCGTGACGATCACCTTGAGCCCCGCTGCGTCCCACACGATCACACCGCGGTAGGTCCGCTGTCCCGGGGCGTCCGTTCGCACCGTCAGGGAGTAACCGAGCACTCGGCGCGTGACGAGGGCCGTCGACGCGGACGCTGAAGCGGACGTCGAAAACGCAGCCCCCGGCGCGAGTTCGTCGCCCATCAGGTCGAGGTTCGTCCGCGAAGCTTGCCGCGATTGCCCGCGGAGCGCCGCCCGCGACATGGGCGGCGTTCTCGGTCGTAGGCGATCCGCTGGTGACGGTGTCCCTGCGAGTGCCCAGCGACGGGATTCGGCGGCTGGCACTCGCGATGGGGATTGCCCTGACGCTGGCGGCGCTCTACGGTGTGGTCACGCGAACGCGGCGTGCGGCGGATCGCAGCTCGCTGCCATCCGACAAACGTGCGGAGACCGTCCAGTAAACGTCGTTGCCAGGCGCGACGCGTGCGCTGTCGGGCACGACGAACGACGTGTCGGTGGTCGCGGCACGCGTGACGAGGGTGCCGTCCTCTCGCCTGACCTCCACGACGTAGCTGGTGACGCCAGGCATCGAGCGCCAGACGAGCGAGTCGACTCGCTGAACGTCGCCAGTGACTCCACGCATCACTGCGCTGTCCACCGCGGGTTCCGGCGAACCGCGTCGAGCGAGCGTGTAGTACCCCAATCCAGCCACGAGGACGAGCGAAGCGGCGAGCGCGAAGCCGCCGTGCGGGATGCGCGCGCGATCGCGGACCACGCGGGTGGCGCGCAGCAGCTCCAGCTCTTCGCCGCAGTCGGCACACGTCATCGCATGGTTGATGCTCGCGAGGCGTTCTTCTTCCGAGCCTTGCTGTTCCACCACGGCGAGCAGCGCTTCCGGGGGAACGCAGCCGACGCGGGCAGCATCACGACGATTCGCTGTGCCCCGCTGGTAGAGCCTAACGAAGTCTCCCTCGTTCATACTCCAACTCCAGTTCCGGAACCACCGTCCGTGAGAACGGCCCGGAGGTCGTCGAGTCCGCGATAGAGCAGATTACGCGTCCTGGCCTCGCTCCAGCCGAGCAGCGCGGCGATCTCGTCACGGTGATAGCCGCGCAGGTGGAGCCGCGACGGCCTGACGAGCCGAGGGCAGCTCAGCGGCAAGCTGCTCGCTGCCGGGGAACGTGCGCCAGAGTCGGATCCGAAGCTCCTGGACGGCTTCGTCGAGCAGGTGGTCCGACATCCCATGTCGCCGTGCGACGTGCACGACGGAGTCGCGATAACGCGACAGGAGCGATTCGAGTGCGCCAGATACCGCGTCGGGCGACCGGGGCATGCGCTCCAAGGTACGAACGGAGCGCTGGGGGGCAACCGGGTTGGCGATCGAGAGCGACGGCATCGACAACATTGATGCACCAATCGGCCGTTCCTTCTCGCGGGTTCAGCCGGCACCCGTTGCGTGCTGGTGCGTCGTCCGATAGTTCTCCCGTCGGCCCCACCCCAACTGCTGATTCGTGGCGCAACTGCTGATCGACCTGCCGGCCGAGAGTGCGTCTCGTCTGCTCACGCTCTCTCTGCTCGAGCAGCTCTCCGTCCACGGCCCCTACGTGCCTGGGCCATCCGCCGGACCTGACGTCATGCGCGACAGCGTGGTGGAGGCTAACCGCCGCGATGCCTATCGGGCTGCGCTGAATCGCCTCCGCGGCTGCATCGCGCTCTATCACGAGATGCTGAGCGAGAGCATCCCACGGAAGGTTCGGCGTCGGCTCCGCGCCATCGCGAAGGCGGCCAACGCGCTCCACGACGTCGACGTGCAGCTCGGATGGTTGACCCGGATCGATCGTGCAGGCCAAGGGACCCTCGCCGCGCAGTGGCTCCGCGATCGCCTCGCGCGACGGCACGAGCGGCTCGGGCTGCGCCTGGCGCAGGTGCAGGAGGACACGCGTCCGCTCCAGCGGCTCGCGAAGCGCCTCAGCGTCTTCACTACGGCGATTCACCTCGATGAGCTGAACGTGTCGCTCTCCTTCGCGGCGCTCACGGGACAGCGACTCATCGGAGTCGGCGCGACGCTGCACGGGTTGCTCGCGAACGTCTCGCCGCGCGACGACGCCCGAGCACTCCGGCGCGTCTGCCGCGCGTCGGATCACGTCGTCTACCTGCTCGAGCCCGTGCGCGCGAGCGCAGGCGCCGAACCGCTCACGGGGATGGCTTACGCCCTGCGCAGTGCGCTGGAGCGGCTCCACGAGTCCGGCGTCGTGGTCGAGGCGCTCGTCGAGGGCGCCCGACGGATTGGAGCGGTACAAATGATGACGCGCGTCCGGCGAGCCGCCGAGCCGTGTGATCATCCTGGCGAAAACGGCGATGCCTTGATCCCGATGACGTCGTCGGTGCTGCCTGACGAGGTTGCGCCGGGTCTCGTGTCATTGGCGGAACGCGTGCGTGACGAGCGTGCACAATCGTTTGCCGGCTTCGCATCGCAGTGGACCTCACCCGCGCACGACACGTTTTTCGCGGAGCTCGAGCGGCTCATCGGCGCACTCGGAACGCACTGATCGTTGATACACAGCCACGTTGGGCGCCACCGACCCAGCGCCCGAACGTACGAGGGTTCGCGTGTCGCGTTAGGCCACGCGCACTTGCGGCAGTCCAAATGCCCGAAAGATCGCCGGAGTCACGAAGCTCGTCATGGTGGCAATCGCGTCGTCACGCACCGTGACCACCTGGATCGAGTGCGGCTGCCACTCGCCACCGTGAAAGCGGCTATAGAAGGCGAAGGCCGGCTGACAGTTCGCGCGTGTCGCGACGAGGCAGAAGGGTCCATGCCCACCCGGCCTGAACGTCCACGCGAACAAGGTCCGGATCGCTTCACGCCCGCGATACCACTGGGGCCAGGGCGGCATGCTGAATACCGAGTCCTCGCGAAGCATGGCGACGAACCGTTCGACATCGGCGCTCTCCCACGTGCGGACGTATCGGTCAAGCAGCGAACGCTGCTCGTCGCTCGCCGGCTGCGGAGCGGTTGCGCCTGGAGAAAGCCGCTTCGCGAGCGTGGCGCGGGCGCGCTGAAGGGCGCTTGTGATCGAAGCGACACTGGCGTCGAGCAACCCCGCGCTCTCGGCGGCAGACCAGCCCAGCACATCGCGCAGCAGCAGTGCAGCTCGTTGTCGGGGCGGCAGGTACTGAATCGCGGCGATGAACGCGAGCTGGACGGATTCGCGCATCTCGTACCGCGCGTCCGGGCCCGGCGCCGGATCGGCGATGCCGGCGAGCGCCGTATCCGGGTACGGTTCGAGCCACGCCACCTCGGTGCTGGGCGTACGGGCCGGCATTTCGACGGACGGCGGGCCGTGATCCTCCGGGAGCATACGGCGCGCGCTCGCGCGGCTCGCGATTGCGTTCAGGCACGCGTTCGTCGCGATGCGGTAGAGCCACGCCCGGAAGGCCACCCGTCCCTCGAACCGCTGCACTCCCCGCCACGCGCGAAGGAGCGTCTCCTGCACCACGTCCTCGGCGTCGTGAACGGAGCCGAGCATGCGATAGCAATGGAGCTGCAGCTCGTTTCGATACGATCCGGAAAGGCGTTGAAAGGCATCGCCGTCACCGCTTCTGGCGCTGGCCAGGAGCGTCGTTTCCGAATCGGATCCACGTCCGGAGTGGGCGATGCTATCGGGCACGTGGTGCTACAGCGTTGCCGCAACCTGTGGCGTTAGGCATTCGGCGAGGCGATCGAAGCTCGTCTCCCAGCCGATCGCGAAGGCACCACACGTGTCGCGTGATGCAAACCCCGACTGCCGAAGCGTGACGCGCGTTCCACCGTCGACGCCTTCCAGATCGTACGTGACGGTGCACGGGGCACCTGGCTTCCCCGCGCCGTCCCACGTATGCACCAGCCTGTTCGGTGCATCGATCTCGAGGAACTCGCCCCCCTGGGCGTACGGTTCGCCTCGGGCGACACCCGACGCCCGCCAACGCCCGCCCACGCGCAAGTCACCCGACCACTCCCGCGTATCGAAGACGCCGGGCCGAACCCACCAGGAGGTGATCTCGCTCGAGGTGAGAGCCCGAAACACGCGTTCGGGCGACGCCGGGATCACCACACTGGCGAGGAGCCTTCCCTCCGGAAGATCAGCGACTGCGCGCGCCCCGTTGTCGATGCTACCCATGATCCTGCTCCCGATCTGGCTGTATACGCTCGAGCGAAGTGCTCGAACGGATCTCCTTGTAGTAGAGACCGGGGAACACGGTCAAACTAATCGGCAGGGGTACAGCGGTGACGCTGTCCGCGCTATCGCCTGTTCGAGGCGCGCAGGAGCTGGAGAATCCGCCGGGCCACGGGTCGGTTCGAGAATCCGAAGCCACCAGGTCCCGGATCGTCCAGCCGATCCTTCAAGCGCTCCTGGGCGACCTTCGTGCTCGCGCCGGCGTCGACGAGGAGTCGCGCACTCTCGAAGTGGCCGTCGTGAAAGGCGCCCACACTGATCAACCGCTCCAGCGGTGTCCCTCCACCCTGCGGCTGGTCATCGACGCTCGCGCCGCGTGCGAGCAGCATTCGAATCGTCTCCGGGCAGCCATTGATCGCCGCGCCGATGAGCGGCGGGACGCCGCGCACGCCATAAGCGTTAGGGTCTGCGCCACGCGCGAGCAGGCGGGCAACGAGGCGGTCGGCACACTCCGCGCCGGCGAAGTCGAGCGCCGTCGCTCCTTCGTGTTCGCCTTCAGGAAGCGTCGGTGCCTGCGGTACGCCCTTGTGAATGCGCGCGTCGACCGCCGCACCGTGGCTGAGCAACGTGTCGACGACATCGACGTAGCTCTGCTCGAACGCCGGCACGAATCGCTCGAACGGACGCTGCGCGTAGCCGACGTAGTGAATCGGCTCGAACCCGTGGACGTCGACTGACGTCGCTGCCCGGCCGCGCGCGATCAGCCAGCCCACCATCTCGGGCCGGCCTTCCCGCGCGGCGAGGTGAAGTCCGTCCTCGCCGAGGAACCGCGTCGTATCCACCGGAGGGCGCCTAACGAGCGGTGGTTCGACGACGACGCCGTTCGCCTCGACCGACTGCTCGCCCGTCTCGATCTCGCGAATCATGCGCTCGAGCCTGGCTTGACGAGCATCCGCGCGCGGCGGAGGCATCCGGGGAATCTTCCAACAGCCGAGGTCGAACTCGAATGGCCCAAAGCCGGTCTGCAGGAGGAAGAGCTTCATCGGCCGGCAGACTGCCACCACCTTGTGCTCGACGACGATCTGCCCGCGATCGCGGCGCACCTGATACGCCTCGTTCTCCGAGTCGTTGCCCTGGAACGTCATCAGCCGCACACCGGTGTCGTTCGGGCTGACGACGTACTGCATCCGGATCATGCTGCCGACGCGCAGCGGATTGACTGCGCCGGGATATGTGCCGTCGCCCGCGATCAGCGTGAGCGGGCCGCGGCCCCACACTCCTCCACGAGCGTACCGCCCGGTCAACTCGACGCGAATCCGATCGCCGGGAACGACGGGGCTCCCGTGCCCGGGGCGGTCCTCCAGCACGCGCACTGTTCCGCCGGGGGCCGGAGGCGCGCTCCCGCCGTCGCCGTGTTTCGACTGCACACAGGCGACGGCCAACGGCAGAATGGCGGCGATCCAGCGGTTCGAGGTCAGGGCGATAGCACTTGCCGGGGCACATCAGGAGACGACGAAATTCTGACACGGGCAACCGTCATGGGCTCGCCCGGCCCCATGCCCTGTCCGCCAGGTAGCACGCCAGAAGGCCGACGCCGTATGCGACGATGTCGAGCGGGTCGAACACACCGGCGAAAATTCCTCGCGGCCAATACAGCTGACTCACTTCGGTCAGCGTGCTGGCGACAAACAGGCTCGCCGCGGCGACGGCGGGCGATCGGCCGAGCGTTCGTTGATAGAAGCTTGGGCTGCCGGGTGGTTTGCCGAGCCCGCGGAAGATCACGTAGAGCCACGCGGGGACGATGAGGTCCGCGGCGTGGTTCGTGAGAAAGCCGCCTCGCACCCGGAGCAGGTTGAGGATCGCCGTGCCGAGAAATCCCGCGAACAGGAAGTAGCGAACGACTCCCCAGCGACGTTCACGCGACAAGCGGTTTTCTCAAACGAACCGCTGAACGAAGGTCAGCGCGGTCTGGGCGACCTCGTGCCAGCCACTATCGATCGTGAGCGCGTGACCGCGGTTCGGGATCTCGACCATCGCGGTCACGCCGGGATTTCGCTGCTGCTGATGGAACGCCGCGTTCGCGATCGACCACGGGACCGTGTGGTCCTTCTCGCCCGAGACGATGAGGAGCGGTCCCCGCTCCGGATTCTCGGTGTCGACCTTCGCTTCGGTCCACGGGTTGAGGTTCGCCGCGGCCGCCTGAAAAAGCGGCGTGCCCGCGGCCGGCACCGCGAACGTCGCATAGAGCTCCTTCGCTTCGTCCTCGCGCACCGCGTTCGCGAATGCGTACCGGAACTGCTCATACGTCAGCGGCACGGCGCGGTTCCGGTTGGCCGGGTTGCCGAGCACCGGCCACGCCGACTTGAGGGAGGAGATGGGGAGCGGCAGGACGCCGCGAAACGGAGCCGGGTCGATCGCGACCGTGACGCTGGCGCGTCCCCGCCCGGCGAGAATCTGCGCCAGGAGTCCTCCGAACGAGTGCCCGATCAGCGCCGGCTTCCTCGCCAGGGCGGAAGCAATGGTCTCGAAGTGGTCCGCCACCTGCCCGATCGACTTGCCCGCCATGACGTCGGGATGCGCGTTCGCCTCGCTCACCGTTTCGGGGTCATCGGGCCAGCCCGGTGTCAGCGCCGTGTAGCCGGCTTCCTCGAAGAATCTCGCCCAGCGATCCCAGCTGCTCGGCAGCAACCAGAGGCCGTGGATGAAGACCACCGGTTGGAGGCCGGTCCGGTTCGCCCGCTCGACCTCACGCTGCTCGTGCTCCATGACGGTCGGCGCATCGCTGTGCGCGACCCGTGGCGGCACAGGTGTCATCGGATTCTCCCGTTAGGCGGCGGCGACCTGTTCGCGCAATCCCGGCGAACGCGAGCAGGTCGGCGGTAACGCGCACGTTTTCTGTGGTACAGATGCCGGTGCCCGTGCCTTGTCGATCCGAGCCGGCGCCTTTTACCAACTTCGCCGTGCGCAGTCCGCCCGCGCAATTGGCTGTGGTCGCCCGATCGCTCGGAAGGCTACCGGACCACGATCGTGCCGGTCATCAGATCGCCGTGGATGGCACAGTTGTACCGGTAGCTCCCCGGCGTCGAGAACGTCACCTCGTAGCGGCTGCCATCCCCGGTCTCGACGCCGCTGCTCACGAAGGTCGGGGTGCCGATCGATTGCACGTTATGTGGCACCGCACCGGTCGAGCTCCATACCCAGGTCACCTTGCCGCCAATGCCCACGGTGTCCACCGCAGCGTTTCGTGATCCATTCCGGTTGCTTCGGAAGAAGTTGGTCCCGGTCGCGACCGTCACGGCGGCTGGCGCTGGCCCATCGGACTCGCTGCCGTCACCGTTGGCACCGGTCGGACCGTTCGCGGTCTCGCTGCCGCACCCCGTTACCAGACTCACCGCGACCACCAGGTGCGCCAGCGTTCTCATGCCAGCCATGTCGTACCCCCGAATGTGATGTCGAAGCCCGTGCTACGACCGCCAATGAACGCGCAATCTCGGAGTGTCCCATGGCGACGACCATTCCTGCACGGGGGAGTCCTGGTCCTCCCCGTCCGGGTGTGATGACCGAGGCGGTGGTGACCCGTTTCCGCCCACGATCGCGTGCATATGAGGACACCGGGTCCAATGCCCACGCGAACCCGGGATTAGCTGCCGACGCGGAGCTCGCTTGGCGCCCAACGCAATCCATCGGTTCTCCCGATCGGCCGCACCAGCGCTGCTTGTCGCCATCGCCATTGGCGCGTTGACGCTCGGATGCGCCCAGCTGCGGCTCGGCTTCGGACCGGCCGCCTTCCTGTGTCTGGTCGTGATTGCACTGGCGTCCTCGCGAGTGGGTGTCGCCGGCTCGCTCGTGGTCGCTGCCTTTGCGGGCGCCTCGCTCCAGCTTCTGCTCGGGCGCGCGGACCCTCCGGTGCCGGTGGCAGACTCCGCCAACATGGCGGAGCTCGCCGCCTTCGAGCTGAGCGCCGTCATCATCATCATCCGTAGCGCTCGAACTCGGCGCGCCCTGGAGGAGAGCGAGGCACTCCGTCACGACCTGCGACTCGCCATTGACACGATCCCGACGATCGTGTGGAGCACCACGGCCGACGGCACGGTCGACTTCATGAATCGCGCATGGCGCGACTTTACCGGCATTTCTCTTGGCGACGTGTGCCGCGGACGGTGGACGGACTCGCTCCACCCCGACGAAGCCGTCCGGGTGCAGGAGTCGCGTCACGCTGCCATCGCGTTAGGCACATCGTATGAATTCGAAGCGCGTCTGCGACAGGCGGACGGCGGCTACCGCTGGGTGCTGCGGCGCGCCGTCCCGTTACGCGACGAGCAGGGGACCATCATCAAGTGGTATGGTGTTGGGACGGACATCGATGACCTCAAGCGGGCCGAGGTCGCTCTGCGCCAGAGTGAGGCCTACTCGGCGGAGGCGCAGCGACTCAGCCGTACCGGCAGCTTCGGATGGGATCTGTCGCGCTCGGAGCTGCGCTGGTCCGAGGAGACGTTCAGGATCTTCGAGTACGATCCCGCGAGCACCGCGCCGACCATCGAGCACATCCTCCGCCGCGTGCATCCCGGAGACATGGCGGCCGTTCTGGACGCGACCGATCGCGTCACCCACACAGCGAACGACTGGGAACTCGCGTATCGACTCCTGATGCCGGACGGTCGGGTGAAGCACGTGCACGTCGTCGCTCGAGCGGCGCGGCGCGCAGCGGGCGTGGAATTCATTGGCGCGGTGATGGATGTGACCGCGGCGAAGCGCGCGCAGCTCGAGGTCCGGAGGGCGCGCGAGCGAACGCTCAAGGCGCGCTTCACGGCTGCACTCAACGAGCGCACTCGACTGGCGCGCGAGATTCACGACACGCTTCTCCAGGGGTTCACCGGCGTCGGCCTGCAGCTCGCCGCCATCGCGCGCCGAGTGGACGATGAGGAAACGGCGACCGCGCTCGACACTGTGGTCGCCCTGGCCCAGCGTTCGCTGGACGACGCGCGCCAGGCAGTCTGGGACTTACGGGACCCCGCACTCGCCGGCGGCGTATTGACCGTCGCGCTCCGCCGAGTAGCGGAAGACATCGTGCGAGGTACCAATCTGCCACTGACGTACGAAGTCCGAGGCGTCGATCGTCCGCTCACGCCGGAGATCGAGGCGGCGGCTGCCCGCGTTATGCAGGAAGCCATCGCGAACACGATCAAACACGCCGACGCGACGACCGTGCGGGTCCGCATTTCCTATCGGGCCCACAGCCTGAGCCTCAGCGTCACCGACGACGGCATCGGCTTCGAGGTGGACCCGGCCCTGCGCGCGTATGGCGGCCACTGGGGCCTGCTCGGGATCAAGGAGCGGACAAGCGAGCTTCGCGGGACACTGATCGTGCGAAGTGCTCCGGGCGAGGGCACCACCGTGGCGGTGCGCATCCCGTACCGAGCCGCGCGGAGGGTCAGTGCAAGCTCGGTGTCGGCATGAAGTCTCCCCGGATGGGGAATGGTTCGACCAGCGTGCGGGCCGTTTTCTTGAACCATTCCTCAATACGACATTGTCCGAGAACGAGCACCCACCAACGAGCGAGAGTCGCGTGCGCGTCCTGATCGCTGACGACCACCCCGCCGTCCGCGTCGGGCTGGCAGCCGTCATCCTTGCTGAGGACGACCTCCTCGTTGCGGCGCAGGCCGAGAATGGCGAGCAGGCCGTCACGCTGTACCAGGAGCACCGGCCCGATGTGGTGCTCATGGACCTCCGTATGCCGGTGCTCGATGGTGTCCAGGCGATACGCCGGATCACGGAGCAGTTCCCGGATGCTCGCGCGGTCGCACTCACGACGTATCAAGGCGACGCCGATGTTCGCCGCGCGCTGAACGCAGGGGCGCGCGGGTACTTGCTCAAGCACATGTTGATGACCGACGTCATCGGCGCGATCCGCGCCGTTCACCGTGGAGAGTGGGTGATTCCGCCGGCCATCGCGGCCGGCCTCGCCAAGCATCCCGAGTCGACCGCCCTCACCGCGCGCGAGCTCCAGGTGCTGGAGTTGGTGGGAAAGGGCCTCACCAACCGGGAGATTGCGCTGGCCATCGGGCGGACCGAAGAGACCGTGAAGATCCACCTCAAGAGCATCTACGCCAAGATGAAAGTCGGCCACCGCACCGAGGCCGTGCGAGCAGCGCTGTCCCGAGGGCTCATCCACCTGGATTGAGGAAACGATCACGGGGTCAGAGTGCGTGATGCCCGGCTCTGACCCCGTGACCGACGCCAGCCTGGCCGCGGGTCCGCGACCGATTGCGTCGCCAGCGTTAGGCTTTCATTGCCGAATGATCTGCCCGCGGATCTCGCCCCCCGCGTTCGCGGCGGTATGCACGTTGGTATACAGTGTGCCGCTATTGAGCAGGGTGATCAGCGCGTCACCGGAGATGCTGGTCGTTCCGTTCGAGACTGGCTGGGTGAGATCGATCGTTCCTGCCGCGACCTGACCGATCTGAACCGGGGACGCGGTGAACGGGTAGACGATCCCACCGTTCGTGCCGGCGGCGCCAACATGAATGTGCGAGGCCGCCGCGTTGCCCGACAACCCGTTGACCATGACGGTGTATCGGAGTGTCTTGCCGGTGAGCACGAACGTCGCCGTTCCCGTCGCCGGGACTGCTACCGCGGGCACCTCGTTCGCGCTGCTCAGCTGCGCGAGATAGAGAATGGACGGGGGTGGATCGTTAGGCATCGGTGCGGGTGCGGCCGGGTCGTCGCTGTTGCAGGCCCCGAGGGTTACCGCGATGGCGAGCGCGGCCGCGAGGGCGGCGCCGCTGAACTTCAAATGCTTTCGCATTGTCCTCTCCAGTTGGTGTTTGGTGCTGTCACATGGGACGCACAAGATCACCGGAGGGACGACAGCGAAGCGATTCCCGGCCGGAGGAGTCTTCGCCCTCCCCGATCGGGGAGGAAACGCGAGAGCTACCGGGGGCCATCCTCCTCTGCAGCGGTGTTTCGTGAACGGAGGACGCGATCAACCGCTCTGACGCCGGCCGGTTCGTCTCCCACCACTCCCATACGGATGACTCTATCCTGGTCACGGGCAGCGCGGGTCTGAGTCCCTCGCCCGGGACGTTGGTCACAGCGTCATCGCGGACGCACGCGGACGACCGCGCCGCGGACAGACGCGAACCACTCCGGGTCGAGCGGACCTGGCCCGCAGTCGCGGTCCGGGCTCCGTTGGAAACTGCTTGGGGCGTTCTAGCCTCCCGGGCAGTCCCATTCAAGAATCTGGCTCGTGGCGCGCGGTGCATTGTCACCGCGCCCAGCGGTCCGCGTGGGTCCGTGGCAGTCACCCGTCCGCGTGCGTCCGCGATGACGCTGTTGCACCACCGTAGATACGATGACGCGCGGCTGGGATGCCACGAAGTCCAGCGTTAGGTGACCAAGATGCGCTGGCAACTGCCGCATCAATCCTCGAGACTCAGCTCGCGACCGCGAGCCCTCGGCATAGCTCCGACGTCGCTTCGTCCGCGGGAAACGCGCACTCGATACGCAGCTCGTCGAGCGTCACGTCCCGCGGTGTGCCGAACGTCGTGATGGTCGAGAAGAACCGGAACCGCCTTCCGTCCTTCTGAAATACCACCGTGAGCACCGGCGGCGGAGCCGCGCCCAGCTCGCGCGTGACCCACCGTGACGGAACGCCGGGATAGCGCAGGATTTCGTCGAGGAGCGCGTGCGCCTGCGGATCCGACGGCGCCGCCGCGATTTCGTCGTGCAGGTGTCGGATCATGTCGCCCGCCACCTCTTCCCAGTTCACTACCACCGAACGCATGTCCTTCGGGTCGAAGAACTGACGAAGCATGTTCGTGTGTGTGCTGCCACCGATCAGGAAGTCCGCGATGCGCACGGCGGCGCGATTGGCGAGCAGCACGTCCCAGCGCCGGTTGAGAACGAACGCGGGGTAAGGTTCCTGGTGCTCGACGATGAGGTCGATCGCACGCCGCACCTGTGTCAGCTCGGGCGTGTTCAGGTCTGTCTCTGCGTATCGTGGGGCATAGCCCGCAGCGATGAGCAGGGCATTGCGCTCGCGCAGCGGCATGTCGAGCGTGTCGGCGAGACGCGCGATCATCTCGCGACTCGGCTGCGCCTTACCCGTCTCGACGTAGCTGATATGGCGCGCGGAGACGCCTGCCTCGAGTGCGAGATCGAGCTGACTCACGCGCCGCGCGGCGCGCCACTCCCGGAGCAGCGAGCCCACGTGTGCCGCACGCGCCGGCCGCGGCGCAGCGCCCAGGTCGGTGGAAATCACGACGGATGATACTCCGTCCGCCGGACTGAAGGCCATGACCTCCGAGGTCATTGATCGACTGCAGCGCCGAGTCCATCATGCGCGCGACCGAAACGTTGGTCCGTTCACGGGGGTAGGAGATGCGTCGCAGAGAGTTCGTCGAGATGGTTGGAGTGGCGATAGCGGCCGAGTCAGCCGCGGGATGCCTAACGCGGGCGTCTCACGCCGCGCCGACGCCCGCGGCCCTCGGGCGTGAGCCAATGGATGCTGCAGCGTTCCACGCCGCGCGCCGATACGTGGACACGCGGTTCGGCAGGATCGCGATGGTCGAACGTGGCGCCGGAGATGCCGCACTGTTCCTCCACGGGTTCCCGCTCAACAGCTTCCAGTGGCGTGGCGCGCTCGACCGTCTGTCCGCGCATCGCCGCTGCATCGCGCCCGACTTCATGGCACTGGGATACACACAGATCGCCGACAACCAGAGCGTCGCCCCCGACGCGCAGGTTGCGATGCTCGTGGCGCTGCTCGACGCACTCCAGATACCGGTTGTCGATCTCGTCGCGAACGACAGCGGCGGAGCGGTCGCGCAGCTGCTCGTCACCAGGCACGGCGAACGCGTTCGCTCGCTCCTGCTGACGAATTGCGACGCTGAGACCGACAGCCCGCCGCCGGCGCTGCTGCCCGTCATCGCCATGGCGCGTGAGGGCACGTTTGCGGACCGGTGGCTGGCGCCCTGGGTCGCTGACAAGACGCTCGCGCGTTCGCCCGAAGGGCTCGGCGGCCAGACCTACACGCATCCGACCAACCCGTCCGACGAGGCCATCGACTACTACCTGACACCCCTCGTGGCCTCGCCGAGGCGGAAAGCGCAGGTGCACGCGTATGCGCTGGCGCTGGAGCCCAACCCGCTTGCCGGCATTGCGCCGGCGCTTCGGCGCTCCAGGGTGGCGACGCGGGACCTTCCGCGGAGCTTCACCACCGCTGCCGAAGGGGTGGTGTCGACCGAGGCGCTGGGGTGAGCGCCGACCTCGTCGTCCGCGGCGGCACGATCGTCACGGCCGAGCGCTCGTTCACTGGAGATGTCGTCGTCAGCGGCGAGCGCATCAGCAGCGTCATCGAGCG
>Ga0207675_100003590_pt1 | contig 15116 bp, 8 predicted proteins | sample KBSSwiS42_FD_184305 | JGI IMG/M metagenome (GOLD analysis project Ga0207675, IMG submission 184305) | Switchgrass rhizosphere microbial communities from Kellogg Biological Station, Michigan, USA - KBS Switchgrass S4-2 (SPAdes) (version 2) | ecosystem: Host-associated > Plants > Roots >... | reverse complement strand
GGCTCGGCGGCCAGGCCGTGGTGCCTGGCGTCGCCGGCACGTGGAAGGACCTCACCGACAACGTCAACCTGCTCGCCGCCAACCTCACGACCCAGGTCCGCAACATCGCCGAGGTCACTACGGCGGTGGCGCGCGGCGACCTTTCACGCAAGATCACGGTGGACGTGAAGGGCGAAATTCTCGAGCTCAAGAACACCATCAATACCATGGTGGATCAGCTCAACGCCTTTGCCTCGGAAGTGACGCGCGTGGCGCGCGAGGTCGGCACCGAGGGCAAGCTCGGCGGTCAGGCCGCGGTGCCGGGCGTCGCCGGCACCTGGAAGGACCTCACTGATACCGTCAACGTGATGGCCGCGAACCTGACCGAGCAGGTGCGCGGCATCGTCAAGGTCGTGACCGCCGTCGCCAACGGCGACCTGAAGCAGAATCTGACGGTGAAATCGAAGGGCGAGGTGGCGGCGCTCGCCGAGACCATCAACAATATGACGGACACGCTCGCGATCTTCGCCGATCAGGTCACCAGCGTGGCGCGCGAGGTCGGCGTGGAAGGCCGCCTGGGCGGGCAGGCGAACGTGCCCGGAGCCGCCGGTACCTGGAAGGACCTCACCGGCAACGTCAACCTGCTGGCGGCCAACCTGACCACCCAGGTGCGCGCAATCGCCGAGGTCGCCACCGCGGTGACCAAGGGCGACCTCACCCGTTCGATTCAGGTCGATGCGCGCGGCGAGGTGGCCGAGCTCAAAGACAACATCAACACGATGATCGACAATTTGCGGCTCACCACCGACCGCAACACCGAGCAGGACTGGCTCAAGACCAACCTCGCCAAATTCACCAACATGCTGCAGGGCCAGCGCGACCTGGTCACGCTCGGCCAGTTGCTGCTGTCGGAGCTCACGACGCTGGTGAACGCGCAGCTCGGCGTGATCTACCAGGTGACCAGCGACGGCACCCCGAGCCTGCAGTTGCTTTCGGCCTATGCCGACGACGGTCTCAACGGACATCCCGAGCGGCTCAGCATCGGCCAGGGACTGGTCGGCCAATGCGCCGCCGACAAGCGCCGCATGCTGATCAGCGAAATGCCTACGCACGCGATTCCGATCGGATCTGCGCTGTTCAAGGCCGTTCCACGCAATATCGTCGTGCTGCCGGTGCTGTTCGAAACTCAGGTCAAGGCGGTCATCGAGCTGGCCTCGCTCAGCGAGTTCACCGCGCTGCAGATGACGTTCCTCGAACAGCTCACCACCAGTATCGGCATCGTGCTCAACAGCATCGAGGCCACCATGCAGACGGAGGGGCTGCTCAAGCAGTCGCAGCAGCTCGCCGGCGAATTGCAGGCGCAGCAGCGCGAGCTGCAGCAGACCAACGACCAGCTCGAGCAGAAGGCGCAGCAGCTTGCCGAGCGAAACGTCGAGGTGGAACGCAAGAACCAGGAAATCGAGCAGGCGCGCCGCGCCCTGGAGGAAAAGGCGACCGAGCTCGCGCTGACCTCAAAGTACAAGTCGGAATTCCTCGCCAACATGTCGCACGAGCTGCGCACGCCGCTCAACAGCATCCTGATCCTGGGCCAGCAGCTCACGGACAACCCCGACGGCAACCTCACGGCCAGGCAGGTCGAGTTCGCCCGCACCATTCACGGCGCCGGCACCGACCTCTTGAACCTGATCAGCGACATTCTCGACCTGTCGAAGATCGAGTCCGGAACCGTGACCGTGGACGCCGAGGAGATTGCGTTCGCAAATCTTCTCGACATGGTCGCGCGGCCCTTCCGCCACGAGGCGGAGACCCGGCAACTGGCGTTCGAGGTAAACTTCGATGCCAATCTCGGCCGCACCATCACCACCGACTCCAAGCGGTTGCAGCAGGTGCTCAAAAACCTGCTCTCGAATGCGTTCAAGTTCACCGCGCAAGGCGGCGTGCGCCTGACCGTCTCGTCCGTCCAGAGCGGCTGGAGCAAGGAGCATCCGGTGCTCAGGCAGGCCCCGACGGTGGTGGCGTTCGAGGTCTCCGACACCGGCATCGGCATCCCGTCGGAGAAGCAGAAGGTCATTTTCGAGGCCTTCATGCAGGCCGACGCCAGCACCAGCCGCAAATACGGCGGCACCGGCCTGGGTCTCGCGATCAGCCGCGAGCTGTCGAACCTCCTCGGCGGCGAAATCCATCTCCGCAGCTCGCCGAATGTGGGCAGCACCTTCACGCTCTACCTGCCGCTGAAATATGTCGGCCCCACCCTCGCGCCGAGATCGATGCCGGCCTCATCGGCACAGATGATGACGCAGATCCCCACCATCCACGTGACGCCGGAGCGGCCGATCGAGCAGATTCCGGACGACCGGCTCGAAATCCAGCCGGGCGACTCGATTCTGCTCATCGTCGAGGACGATCCGCACTATGCCCGCATCATGGTGGACCTCGCGCGCGAAAAAGGCTTCAGGGTCCTGGTCGCGGTGCGGGGCGCCGACGCGCTCGATCTTGCCAAGCAGTACCAGCCGACGGCGGTGTCGCTCGACGTGTTCCTGCCCGACATGCTCGGCTGGACCGTGCTCAGCCAGCTCAAGCAGAACCCGCTGACGCGGCACATCCCGGTGCAGATCATTACGCTGGACGAGGACCGCCAGCATGGCCTGGCGCGCGGCGCATTCTCCTTCGTCACCAAGCCCACGTCCCCGGCCGGCGTGGAAGCCGCCTTGACGCGTATCAAGGAATACGCCCAGCCGCGCCGCAAGCGGCTGCTGGTGGTTGAGGATGATCGGGCCGAGCAGATGAGCATTGCAGAGCTGCTCGGCCACGACGACATCGAGATCGTTCCCGCCGGCACCGGCGCCGAAGCGTTAAGCGTTCTCCGGCAGGACCCGTGCGACTGCGTCGTGCTCGACCTGCGGCTTCCCGACATGACGGGATTCGAAGTCCTGGAGGAGCTGCGCGCCGACTCCAATCTCTCCGACGTGCCCGTGGTTGTGTTCACCGGCCGCGAATTGTCGGCGGAGGAAGACGCCCAGTTGCACACCATGGCGCGCAGCATCGTGGTAAAAGGGGTCGAATCGCCTGAGCGCCTGCTCGACGAAACCGCGCTGTTCCTGCATCGCATCGTCACCGACCTGCCAGCCGAGAAGCAGCGCATGCTCGAGCGGCTCAACAGCTCCGACGAGGATCTCGTCGGTCGCACCGTGCTGCTGGTCGATGACGACGCCCGCAACATCTTCGCCCTGTCGAGCGTGCTGGAGCGGCGCGGCATGCACGTGCTCACCGCCACGACCGGCAGAGAGGCCATCGCACTCGCGGAATCGACGCCCGATCTGGCGATCGTGCTGATGGACATCATGATGCCGGAAATGGACGGATATCAAACCATCCAGGTGATCCGTCAGAAGCCGGATTTCCGTCGACTGCCCATCGTTGCCCTTACTGCAAAGGCAATGAAGGGTGACCGCGAGAAGTGTCTGGAGGCGGGCGCGTCGGACTATCTGGCCAAGCCCGTCAATACCGAGCAGCTGTTATCGGCGCTGCGCATGTGGCTGCATCGCTAGCAGCGGAGACAAGAAAATGGCTTCGGACGACAAGGTCAACATCCTGCTGGTCGACGATCAGCCAGCGAAGCTGCTGAGCTACGAGACGATCCTTGCCGAGCTGGGCGAGAACCTCATCAAGGCCGCTTCGGCCCGGGAGGCGCTTGAACAACTTCTCAAGCAGGAGATCGCGGTTATTCTCGTCGACGTGTGCATGCCGGAGCTCGACGGCTTTCAACTGGCCGCGATGATCCGCGAACACCCGCGCTTTCAGCGCACCGCCATCATTTTCATTTCCGCCATCCATCTGACCGACGTGGACCGCCTGCGCGCCTACGAGATGGGCGCGGTCGATTACGTTCCGGTGCCGGTCATTCCGGAGGTGCTGCGGGCCAAGGTCAGGATTTTCGCGGAGCTCTATCGCAAGACCAGACAGCTTGAGCAGCTAAATCAGGAGCTCGAGCGTCGCGTCGCCGAGCGAACCGCCGAACTGGAGGCCTCGACCGGGCGGCTGATGCAGAGCGAAGATCGCCGCAGCCTGGCGCTGGCCGCCGGTCAGATGGGCTCGTGGGAATGGGACCCGGTCAACGGCGACTTCGCCTGGGACGACGGGCAGTACCGGATTTTTGGCGTCGACCCCGCAACGTTCGACGTGACCGTCGACAATATCAAGGCGTTGATTCACCCCGAGGACTGGAAGCATCTGCAGAGCGCGATCAAGCCGGCGTCGCAGAATACGCCGAGTTTCCAGACCGAGTTTCGCGTCTGTCGTCCCAATGGGGAGACGCGTTGGTGCATCGGAACCGCGGTGGCGAGCGCCGACGCGACCGACAACATCGTGCGCATCAGCGGCGTGACCGTCGACATCACCGACCGCAAGGAAGCCGAGGAGCGCCAGGCGCTGCTGGCGCGCGAGGTCGATCACCGCGCGAGAAACGCCCTGGCATTAGTGCAATCGATCGTGCGACTGACGCGGTCGGACACCATCAAGTCCTATATCGCCGCCGTGGACGGGCGCATCGGGGCACTCTCGCGCGCGCACACGCTGCTCGCCCAGAGCCGCTGGCAGGGCGCCGACCTCGCGCGTCTGGTGGAGGAAGAGCTTGCGCCGTATCGCGCGGGCGATGACGGAAAGATCACCGCCAACGGTCCCGACGTATCGCTCGAGCCGCGCACCGCCCAGACGCTCGCACTCGCGCTGCACGAACTCTCCACCAACGCGGCCAAATATGGCGCGCTGTCGGTCATGCATGGACGCGTCGGGGTGACCTGGGAACTGCAGCCGGACAGTCTCGTCGTGCGTTGGAGCGAGAGCGGCGGCCCTGCCACCGAACCGCCGGCATCGCCCGGCTTCGGCATCAGGGTGATCAGCGCCAGCATCGAGCGCCAGCTGGAGGGCGAGACCGCTTTCCACTGGCGGCCGGAAGGGCTGCATTGCAGCCTGCGGGTGCCGCGCGGCGACAAAATCGAGCCGCTGGCGCCGCACGGCAATGCCAATCGCACGGTCGGCGAAGATCGGAATGTCCTTCCGCTGCGGCTGGCGCCCGGCAACCGCATCCTTCTGGTCGAAGACGAAATCCTGGTCGCCATGATGATGAAGGACATCCTGGCGGAGTTCGGATTCTCCGTTGTCGGACCGTTCAGCCGGGTGGCCGAGGCCATGGTTGCGGCCGTGCACGAGGACTTCGATGCCGGCATCATCGACGTCAATCTGGGAGGCGAATTCGTCTACCCGGTCGCCGACGTGCTGGTGGCGCGGGACATTCCATTCGTCTTCGTCACGGGCTATGGGGTCGAGAGCATCGAGAGCCGGTTCGCCGACGTGCCGATCATCAAAAAGCCGGTCCAGCGCGCGGTGCTGCAGAAGATGTTCGTTCCCACGGAGGGTGAGCCCGCCAACTTCCAAAAGCGGCGGTATGGGGCGGGCCGCGTGAGTCGCTCGGCATCGGCCGGCCAGTCCTGAGGCGGAGATGCCATCACGGCCCCGCTTCATGTCCGAGACCAGCCGACTGCCGCCTGCATAGATTTTCAACTTTGATTGCTGCGGCTGCCCACGATGGCAGCGAGCGCCCGTCTGGGAACCAGAATTCCCCAGCAAAACCAATCCTGACTGGTTTGGCACGGTCCTTGCTGCTTTGCAGCATGCCGGGCCAACGGTGGCCGTTCGCCCGGTGTTTTGCCATGCGCGTCGCGCAAGCAACCAACAACGGGAACGATGTCCGGCGATTTCAACCCCGAGCAGAAGCGTTACCTGGAAGGCTTCGTTGCGGGCCTGCAAATCGCGAAGGCCGCCCGCGCGAATGACGGCGTCCCCTCCGCGCAAGGCACGGCCCCTGCCGAACCGACCGGCCCCGACGCCCCGCATCTGCGCGCCCAGGACCGCGTTCTCAAGGCCGGCGGCAAGCTTTCCGAGCAGGAGAAGTTCAAGCGCGAGCTGCATCCGTTCGACGGCTACGACCGGCTCAAGGCGCAGGCGGCCAACAACGAGTATCCCAAGCCGCCGGACAATTTCCGCTGGCGCTACTTCGGCCTGTTCTACGTGGCGCCGAACCAGAACTCCTATATGTGCCGGTTGCGGATGCCGAACGGTATCCTCACACACGGGCAGTTTGCCGGGATCGCCGACCTCGCCGAGCGCTATGGCGGCGGCTATTCCCATGTCACAACCCGCGCCAACCTGCAGGTGCGCGAGATCGAGGCCCATAACGCCGTCGCCATGGTCGAGGCGATCCAGGATCTGGGGCTGTGCTCGCGCGGCTCCGGCGCCGACAACATCCGCAATGTCACGGGTTCGCCGACGGCCGGCATCGATCCGCAGGAGTTGATCGACACCCGCCCGTTCGCCCGCGAATGGCATTTCCACATTCTCAACGAGCGCGCGCTCTTCGGTCTGCCGCGCAAGTTCAATGTCGGCTTTGACGGCGCCGGCCTCATCCCCGTGCTGGAGGACACCAACGACATCGGCTTCCAGGCGGTCGAGGTGAAGGACGGGTTCGGCATCGCGCCCGGCATCTGGTTCCGGCTCATGATCGGCGGCATCACCGGCCACAAGGACTTCGCGCGCGAAACCGGCGTCGTGGTCAAGCCGGCCGATGCCACCAAGGTGGCCGACGCCATCGTGCGGGTGTTCATCGATCACGGCGACCGCACGGACCGTAACAAGGCGCGTCTCAAATACGTTCTTGACCGCCTGGGCCTGGAGAAGGTCCTCGCGCTGACCGAGGAGAAGCTCGGCCGCAAGCTTGAGCGCGTCGCCAGCGCCGCGCTCGCGCCGCGTCCGCCATTCGATCGCGCCGCGCATATCGGCGTGCATCCGCAGAAGCAACCCGACCGCAATTGGGTCGGCGTCGTGCTTCCGGTCGGCAAGATGACCGCTGCTCAGATGCGCGGGCTCGCCGACGTGGCCCGGGAACTCGGTGACGGCGATATCCGGCTCACGGTTTGGCAAAACCTGATCATCTCCGGAGTGCCGTCGGATCGGGTCACGGCGGCGCAGACGAGGATCGAGGAGCTCGGCTTTTCCACCAGCGCGAACTCCATTCGCGCCGGCCTCGTCGCGTGCACCGGCAATGCCGGGTGCAAGTTCGCGGCTTCCGACACCAAGCGGCACGCCGAGGAGATCGCCCGCTGGTGCGAAAGCCGCGTGGCGCTCGACGGGCCGGTGAACATCCATCTCACCGGCTGCCATCACTCCTGCGCGCAGCACTATATCGGCGACATCGGCCTGCTCGCCTGCAAGGTGCAGACTTCTGACGAGGGCGACGCCGTCGAGGGCTACCACATTCACGTCGGCGGCGGCTTCGGTCCGGACGCCGCAATCGCGCCGGAGATTTTCCACGACGTCAAGGCCGAGGACGCTCCGGCCCTCATCGAGCGCATGCTCAAGGCTTATCTTGCGCACCGCGCCTCGCCGCAGGAAGGCTTTCTTGCTTTCACCAAGCGGCACGACATCGAGGCGCTGCGATCGTTGATCGAACGCGAGGCGGTCGCATGAGCCTGCCGCCGCGCCCGCCCTTCCCTTCCCTGATCCCGGAGAGCGCGCCGTTCACGGCCGAGCAACGCGTCTGGCTGGACGGCCTGTTCGCGGGGCTGCTCTCGCTCGAACACGGCGTCACGCCGCTGTCGCGCGAACAAGCGGAGGCGTTGCTGCCGGGCGGGCTCGACCTTTCAGCGCCATCGGCCGCGACCACCGAAGATGATGACGATGCGCCGTGGCACGACCCGGCGATGCCGCTCGGCGAGCGGATGAAGCTTGCCGAAAGTCGGCCGCTGCGGCGGCGGATGATGGCGGCGATGGGACAACAGGACTGCGGACAATGCGGATACAGCTGCCAGGACTATTCGGACGCCATCTTCTCGGAAAAAGAAAAGCGACTGAATCTCTGCGTACCCGGCGGCAAGGAAACGAACCGCATGCTCAAGGCGCTCCATCAGGAGCTCGGCCAAACGCCGGCCGCCTCGAAGACCGCCGAGATCCCGCCCGAGACCCCACCGCCTGCCGATGCTACGGCTGCGCCGGCCACGGCGCCGGGCTGTTCACGCGAGTATCCGGCGCAGGCGGTTTTCCTGGCGCGCACCCGGCTGAACAAGCCGGGTTCGGAGAAGGAAACCTGGCACGTTGAGCTCGACCTGTCTTCGACCGGCATCGACTATGGCGTGGGCGACGCCTTCGGCGTGTTCCCGACCAATCATCCCGCTCTCGTCGATGCCGTGATAGCGGCGCTCGGCGCCCCGGCTGATTTTCCGATCGGCGGCCGCAGCCTGCGCGACGTACTGTTCGATGGTGTCTCGCTTGGCGCGGCGCCGGACATGCTGTTCCAGCTGTTCTCCTACATTACGGGCGGCGAACGGAGGCAGAAGGCGAAGGCGCTCGCCGCCGGCGAGGATCCCGACGGCGACGCCGCGACCCTCGACGTGCTCGCGGCCATCGAGAAATTTTCCGGCGTGCGTCCCGATCCGGAAGCCTTCATCGAAGCGCTCGACCCGCTGCAGCCCCGGCTCTATTCCATTGCCTCCTCCCCCAGGATCGATCGCCAGCGCATCGCGCTGTGCGTCGACGCGGTGCGCTTTCCCGTCAATGGCCGCGCTCGCTTCGGCGTGGCCTCGACGTTTCTGGGCGATCGCGCGCGTCCCGGAGACCAGATCAGGGTCTATGTTCAGAAGGCGCAGCATTTCGGCCTCCCTGCCGATCCCTCCCTGCCCATCATCATGATCGGCCCCGGCACCGGCATCGCGCCGTTCCGCGCGTTTCTGTACGAGCGCATGGCGAGCAAGGCACCGGGCCGGAACTGGCTGTTCTTTGGCCATCAACGCAGCAATCATGACTTCTTCTACGAAGACGAGCTGACCGGCATGAAGGCGGCGGGCGCGCTCACCCGGCTTTCGCTCGCCTGGTCGCGCGACGGCAGCGAGAAGTTCTATGTCCAGGACCGCATGCGCGAGGTCGGCCGCGATCTCTGGGCTTGGCTCGCCGACGGCGCACACGTCTATGTCTGCGGCGATGCCAAGCGCATGGCCAGGGACGTCGAAGGCGCCCTGGTCGAGATCGTCGCCGCCCACGGCGCGCGTACGACCGACGAGGCGATCGCCTTTGTCGCCGGCCTGAAGAAATCCGGGCGCTATCAGCAGGACGTGTATTGATGCCACGCGTCGTGCGCGGTCTCCGTCGCTCGCAGCGTGCCCCGCGCATGGAGCCGCTCGCGCGGCTGCCGATCTTCCTGGCGCTCGACGGCAAACGGGCGGTGGTTGCCGGCGACGGCCCGGCCGTGGCCTGGAAAGCGGAGCTGCTGTCGGCGGCCGGCGCCGACGTTGTCGTGTTTGCCGAGTGCCCATGCGAGGAGCTTCACGCTCTGGCCGCGCAACCGCCGCGCGGCGCGATCATGCTGCAACATCGGGCGTGGCAAGCCGAAGACTTCTGCGGCGCTGCCGTTGCCGTCGCCGGCTTCGATGACGACCGGGACGCGCAACGCTTTGCCGAAGCCGCGCGCGCCGCTGGCGTTCCCGTCAATGTCATCGATAAGCCGGCCTTTTGCGACTTCTCCTTCGGAGCCATCGTCAACCGTTCCCCTCTTGTCATCGGCATTTCCACTGACGGCGCGGCGCCAGTCTTTGCGCAGGCGATCCGCGGCAAGCTCGAAGCCATGATCCCGCGCGGCTTCGCCGACTGGGCCGAGGCAGCCCGGCGCTGGCGCAAGGCGATCCAGTCGTCCGGCCTCTCGTTTGCCGCACGGCGGCGGTTCTGGCAGGTGTTCGCGCGATTTGCCCTTGCCCATCCCGATCGCGCGCCGGCGCAATCGGATTTCGACTCCGTCCTGCGCCAGACCAGGACCGAGGCCATGCCAGCCGAGGCCGGCAGCGTCACGTTCGTCGGCACGGGCCCGGGTGACCCCGAGTTGCTTACGCTGCGCGCGGTGCGCGCCTTGCAGTCTGCCGACGTCATCCTGATCGACGATCTCGTCGCACCTGATATCCTCGACTTCGCTCGCCGCGAGGCGCGGAAGATGCTGGTCGGCAACCCTGGCCAAAGCGCGCCCGGCCACGCGGGAGATGTCAACGCAACGATGGTCGCACTCGCCAAGTCCGGCAAGCGCGTGGTGTGGCTCAAGCACGGCGACGCAGCGATGTTCGGCCGCCCGGGAGGCGAGATCGCGGCCTGCCGCGCTGCCGGCGTCACAGTCGAGGTCGTCCCCGGGGTCGCGGCCGCTCCGGGCGCGGAAGCTTCAATTCTCCTGGAACGCTTCCTCGCGCTTGCTGCGAATCGCCGGCAGCGCAACCAGGACGCAAAGCGCCAGCGCGGCGATCAAGAGGCCGAGGCTGATCGGCCGCTCTAGGAAGATCATCGGGTCGCCGCTCGAAATCCGCATCGCCCGTCGCAGATTCTCTTCCATCAGCGGGCCCAGCACGAAGCCGAGGATCATCGGCGCCGGCTCGCATTCGAGCCGCGTGAAGACGTAGCCGAGCACGCCGAAAAACGCCGCCAGCAGCACGGCCGCGGAGCTGTTGCTCACGGTGTAGACGCCGATGCCGCAGAACAACAGGATCGCGAGATAGAGAAAACGGTACGGCACCTTCAGGAGCTGGACCCAGATGCCGATGAGCGGCAGGTTGATGATCACCAGCATCAGGTTGCCGAGCCACATGCTCGCGATCATGCCCCAGAACATGCCGGGCCGCTCCGTCATGATTTGCGGACCGGGCTGGATGCCGTGGATGGTCAGCGCGCCGATCATCAGCGCCATCACCGCGTTGCCCGGAATTCCCAAGGTGAGCATGGGGATGAACGATGTCTGCGCGCCGGCATTGTTGGCGGATTCCGGTCCGGCCACGCCTTCCACCGCGCCGTGGCCGAACTGCGCGGGGTGCTTCGACGAGCGTTTCTCCACGGCGTAAGCGGCGAATGCGCTCAGCGTCGCGCCGCCGCCGGGAAGCACGCCCAGGACCGAACCGAGCGCGGTGCCGCGCAACGCGGCCGGCCAGGCGCGCTGAAAATCCTCGCGCGTCGGCCACAGCCGGGTGATCTTCTGCGTCACCAGCGCGCGGCTCTCCTGCGGCCGGGTCAAGTTCGTGATGATCTCGCCGATGCCGAAGATGCCGATGGCAAGGGTCGCGACGTCGATCCCGTCGGTCAGCTCGATAATGCCGAAGGTAAAGCGCGTCCCGCCGGTGTTGCCGTCGGTGCCGACCAGGCCGATCAACAATCCCAGGATGATCATCGCAATCGCCTTGATCACCGAGCCGTGCGCCAGTACCACCGCGGCAATAAGGCCGAGCACCATCAGCGAGAAATATTCCGGCGCACCGAACGACTGGCCGACGATGGCGAGCGGCGGCGCAAACGTGGCAATCAGCATCGTCGATACGCAACCCGCGAAGAACGAGGCCAGCGCCGCGACCGCCAGCGCGGCGCCGGCGCGTCCCTGCCGCGCCATCTGGTGACCGTCGATGCAGGTCACGACCGAAGAGGTCTCGCCCGGGAGGTTGACCAGGATGGCGGTCGTCGAGCCGCCGTACTGCGCGCCGTAGAAGATGCCGGCGAGCATGATCAGGCCCGAGGTGGGCTCAAGATGGAACGTCAGCGGCAGCAGCATCGCGATGGTCGCGATCGGCCCGATGCCCGGCAGAACGCCGATCAGGGTCCCGATCAGCGCGCCGGTCAGCGCGAAGAACAGGTTCGCCGGCGTCAGCGCCACCCCGAACCCGACGGCGAGGTTGTGGAGCAGTTCCATCTACCACTCCGGCCAGACCGGGATCGTCAGTCCCAGCCCGAGAATGAAGATGCCCCAGGAGAGCGCGATCAATACCAGCGCCGCCACGCCGGTCTCGATCGGCCGCAACTCGCGCGCCGCCACCGACCCGACGCCGATCAGCAGCAGGATCGAGAGCACGAGCCCGAGGTGCTCGATGCTGAGCCCAAAAATCACCAGGCTTGCGGTGACGAAGATGACCGGCCGCCATGCCGACATGTCGGCGGACGAAAGCGGCCGCTCGGTCTGCGCCGCACGCAGGCCCTGGACCAGAACGACCGCCCCGAGGCCGAGCAGGATCCAGCACAGCAGCCGCGGAACATAGCCGGTGCCCATGCGCAAGGCGGTGCCGATGGGATAGTCGCGCGAGAGCCATAGGCCCAACAGCGCGACGCCGACGAAGAGCAGCCCAGCCAGCACGTCCCGGCGCGCAAGCAGATGCCAGTACGTGTGCGGAACCTGACTTTGGCCTCCGATTGACATGACCGTCGCACCAGCCGCGGTCGTCCTGCCCGCGGATGCGGGCATCCAGCCTAATGGCTACTGGATGATCCGCCTGCGCGGACGATGACGCCGAGACAAATGGTTGCCCTCCCCGTCACGCTACGCCGCCGGAATGATCGGCAGCAGAAGATACGATTGCTTGTCGCCGCCGGCATGGATCGTATTGGTCCCGGCGTTGTAGTCGGCATGGTAGTGCATGTAGGAGGCACTGCCGACGCCATCGCGCGGCTGGACATCGAGCCGGATGCGGTGGCCCTTCTTGAACACCATGGAGGTCGGCCAGATCTCGACCTGCACCTCGACGATCTCGCCGGGTGTCAGATAGAGCCGCCTGACGTGACGATGATACGGGCGATAGGGCAGCGAGAGCTCCGGGTCGAGCTCGCGATGCGACACCCGTAGCCAGCCTTTCGCCACCGGCACGGGCGTGCCCTGCTGGCCGGTCTCCAGCACGTCCTTGCCGTCCGCGTCGATATTGCGCAGCGTGAGGAAGAGGTCCATGTCCTCGGTCGAGCTCGAGACCCACAACACCGCGGCGAGCGGTCCGGTGACTTCGATATCGTGCGCGAGCGGCGGCGTCTCGAGCGCGACCCCCATGCCGGGCGGGATGCCACCGCCCATCACCTGCGAAGATGCTGCCGAGGTCGATCCCATCGAGCCCAGACTCGTCGCCGGATAGGTACGCGAGGCCGGCGCCGCCGGATTGGCGGCAGCGAGGCTGGCCGCATTGGCGGCGGCACCCTTCGCGGGCGCCGACAGATCGAAATAGAACTTCGTCCATTGGGTGCGGGCAAGCGGCCACTCTTGCTCGTGCCGCCATTCGATTTCGTCACGGCCCTTGCGGATCGCCAGCTTCACCGGCGGCTCGTCCATGACGCCGTTGTCGATGCCCTTGAGCCAGTAATCGAAGAAGCGCAGCTGATCGCGGCGCCCCTCGTCGGTATAGAACGGGTGGACGTGCGTGCCGGCGTGAATGCGAAGCTTCTTGTGCGGGGTTGCCGCACGCATGAAAGCTTCGGTGTTGCCGCGCAGATGCAAGCCCATGCCCGACCAGTTGCCGACGCTGAACATCGGCACGGTAATCTTGTCCCACTGCGCCTGCGCGCCGCGGAACGCGCCGCTGTCGAGACTGTTGCTGAGCCAAAAATGCAGCGTATTGGTCTGCCAGGCGTTCGGGTGATGCCGCGACGCCCGACCCACCACGTGATGCATCAGGTGCGCGACGTACCAGTTGGGCATGAACAGGCTCAGCAGGCCGCCGTGGAACAGCGCGTCGCGGTAGAGATCGGCGAAACCCTCCCACGGGATGATCGCCTGCAACGACGGCGGCTGCTGATTGGCGGCAAACCACTGGTTGATGGCGAAGTAGGAGATGCCGGAAAGTCCGACCTTGCCCGAGCACCAGGGTTGCGCCGCCGCCCATTCGATCGCGTCGTAGAAATCAATCGACTCCGCGAGCGACCATGGCTCGCACTGCCCGGGAGATTTGCCGCTGCCGCGGCCGTCGACCCGCACCGCGGCGTAGCCCTTCGGCACCCACCATTCCGGATTGACGGTCTCCCAGTTCATCAGCGGATTCGGCTTTTCCTCCAGGCTGTCCGGGGGAACCCACAGCTTGTCCTTCTGGTACGGACCCAGGTTCAGGATGGCGGGAAACCTGCCGGCATCGTCCGGCCGGAAGACGTCGGCTTTCAGCCGGGCGCCATCGCGCATCGGCACATCGACATCCTTCTCGACCACGATGCCGTAGACCGGCACGGTGGGAGCCGGCTCCATTTTCATTGCTGCTGCCTCCCCGCTTTGCCCCTATTGCCGCTCAGTTATCCGGCAGCTCGACCTTCACCTGATCGGTGACCTTCTTCCAGTACGCCATCTCGGCCCGGTTGAAGGCTTGCGCATCCTCCAGCGAGCTGTTGGGAACGGCCTTGATCATCTGCTTCTTGAAGGCGGTCTGCACCGGCTCCGATTCGAGAGACTGCACGGCGGCCTTGCGCACGGTTTCCAGCACGTCGCGCGGGGTCGCGGCGGGCGCGTACAGCGCCGACCACAGTCCCTTGCTGTTGACGTAGCCGAGCTCGGCCAGGGTCGGCACGTCGGCATAGTCGGGAATGCGCTGGTCGGACATGACCGCCAGCGCCCGCACCTGCCCGCCCTTGATCACGCCGGTCGAGCTGGCAGCATTGACCAGCGCGACCTGGGCGTCGCCGGTGACGAGATCGTTGGTGATGGCGGCGCCGCCCCCCTTGTTCGGCAGGTGAAGGAGCTCGATCCCCGCCCATTGCGCGAAGGCCTCGGTGTCATAGTGATTGTTGCTGCCGATGCCGACGCTGGCATAACGCACCTTGCCCGGGTTCGCCTTCGCATAGGCGATGAACTCGGCGTAGGTCTTCGGTCCGAAGTCCTTGGTGGTGACGGCGAGCACCAGCGGAACCTCGCTCAGCCGGGTGACCAGGGTGACGTCCTTCTCGTAGTCGATCTTGAACTTCTTCTTGTAGATGATGGGCGCCAGCGCGTTGGTTCCGGGATTCCCGATCTGCAGCGTGTAACCATCGGGCCGCGACCGCGCCATGTCCTCGATGGCAAGAATGCCAAAGGCGCCGGGCTTGTTCTCGATCACCACCGGCTGAGCGAGAACTTGGCGCATGTGCTCGCCGACGATGCGCATCACGATGTCGGTGGCGCTGCCCGGCCCGAACGGCACCACGACCTTGACCGGCTTGCTCGGAAACTTGTCCTGGGCCTGCGCCCCGAACGCCGTCACCGCAAGGCAAAGCACCAGGACTGATCCGAACCGGCGCATGGGAATGTCCTTCCTGTTTCTCGGCGGCGTTCGCCCGCGTCATCGCCGGGCTTGCGACGCTGA
>Ga0207675_100003589_pt1 | contig 15118 bp, 13 predicted proteins | sample KBSSwiS42_FD_184305 | JGI IMG/M metagenome (GOLD analysis project Ga0207675, IMG submission 184305) | Switchgrass rhizosphere microbial communities from Kellogg Biological Station, Michigan, USA - KBS Switchgrass S4-2 (SPAdes) (version 2) | ecosystem: Host-associated > Plants > Roots >... | reverse complement strand
GTCCAGTGTCGGGGTCGAGCGCGACAACCGATGCGGTATAGAGGTTGTCGCCGCGGCGATTGCCGCCGTAGAAGTCCGGATTGGGATTACCAACCCCCCAGTAGAGAAGATTCAGATCGGGATCGTACGAGCCGGTGATCCACGTCGCGCCGCCCCCGCGTTCGAAGTGACCGGCGGGCCAGGTGTCGCCGCCGGGATCTCCGGGCGCAGGAACGGTATTGAAGCGCCAGAGCCGCTTGCCCGTCTCCAGACTGTACGCGTCGAGGAAGCCGCGAGTGGCGAGCTCACCGCCGGCCATTCCGACGATCAGCTTGTCTTTCACGACGAGCGGCGCGACGGTCGACGAGTAGCCGAGCCGATAGTCAGCCATCGGCACGTCCCAGATTGGCGTCCCGCTCTTTCGATCGATCGCCATCACATGCGCATCGAGCGTCGTCATGAAGAGACGATCGCCGGACACGGCAAATCCGCGATTCACGAAGCCGCAGCACACCCGCAGGTCATTGGGGAGCCGTCGCTCGTAGTGCCAGATGAGCATGCCGGTGCGGCCATCGATCGCCCATGCGTGATTGAAGAGCCCGGTGACGTACAAGTTGCCGTCGATAGCGACAGGCGTAGCCTCGAACTTGTCCCTGAAACCTCCGCCGACGCCCGCCTCGAATCTCCAGACATGCATCAGGCGCTCGACGTTGTCCGGGGTGATCTGGGTCAGCGGGCTATGGCGCTTGCTCGTGTAGTCGCCCGAGTACATCAGCCAGCGTGATGGGTCCGCGAGTCCGCGCAGGAGATCGGGGGCGCCAATCTGTTGCGAATGGGCGTACGCCACGGCGCATATCCCCATCACTAGCGCCCAAAACCACGAATTGCTTCGCATCCGGATCATGAGAGACGACGGGTCACAGTATGGATCAGCAAGGACGGCGTGCCACGGCCGGCAACCGGACTCCCGCTTGCAGAGATCAGCACCGCGGACCCAATGGCTTCTCGGGCCGAGGAGGAAAGATGAGATCAAGCTGGAGCGCAACACTCTCGTTGGCGGGATGTTTTGTTTTGATACTCGGGCTCGCACGCACCGGGGCGCAAGGCACAGCTCAGCCCGCTGGTGATCAGGACTTCGTCGCTCGAGCTGCCATGTCCAATATGGTCGCGATCCAGCTCGGGCATCTGGCAACAAAGAAAGCGCAGCATGCAGACGTGAAACAGTTCGCGCAGCAGACGATCGACGATCACCTGAAAGTGCAGCAGCAGTTAGCCGATGCGGCGTATGGCGCCGGAGTTCGATGGCCGAAAAAGTTGGATGAGAGCTACCAGCAGATCCAGCAGCGCTTATCGAAGCTGAGCAACGACCAGTTCGATCGGGAGTTCATGAAGGTCATGATCGATCGGGACCGCGACGTCGAACAGATGCTCGCCGCACGTGTCACCAAGGGCGGCGGCGAAGACAGCGCGCGCAAGAAGGCCGCAGGCGCGACGTCCGACGAGCCCACACTCGCTGCGAAAGTGAATCAATGGGTGACGAGCACGCTGCCTGAAGTCCGAGCTCATCTCAAGGAGGCCGAGCAGGTGCTCGGTCGACTCGGCTAGGCAGGATGAGTCTTGGGGTCGGAAAAACTGTGAAGGGGTCTGACCCCATTTCTATCGCGCATAGTCTTCGTCGCTGACCGGCTCCATCCAGGACGTCGCCGCGTTCACGTTAACGGCGATGTGCGTGCCTGAGCTTCCTGGAGCCGCGCCATGCCAGTGACGCTCGCCGGGCGCCACGACAACGGCATCGCCCGCGTCGAGATCCTGCGCGTTACTACCCTCCGCCTGCACACGCACGCGACCCTCGACGACGAAAAGCCATTGCGGACCGGAATGCTTGTGCCAGTTCGTTCGTCCGCCGTCCGAGAATGACACGCGGTACACGCCAACTGCGACACCGGTCGCGTCGTGGGCCAGGCGCTGGACCGTCGCCCGGCCGAGGAAGGTTGCCGGATCGACGGGGCCGACCGGCGAATCACTTGATCGGAAGATACGCATAGGCCGATCGTAGCTCGCGCGGCCAAGAACGATCGGCGACGTGCTTACGGCTGCGATCGCCTGGGCGTCTCCGCTGGCGAGCGCTCTCCGGCGCGCGCGCCGCTCAAGATGTTCTGCAGAGCGTAATTGCCCTCGTGGCACGCGTATTCGAACATGCCATAGCGATCGTCGCGCGTGAGCTGGTAGCGGATGGTGAACGGCGCGGTCCACGTCATCGGATCGTCGACAGCGATCGAATAACTGATGGTCGTCGCGCTCGTGCGGCTGAATCGCTCCGTGATCTTGAGCGCTTCACTGGGGACGATGTCATTCATTCCGACACCGGCGCGATCGGCGAAGTTCGTCGTCTCGACGACCAGCGTATCGCCATCCCAACGGCCGCGCGAATCACCCATGTAGTTTCTGATCGTCGAACCGAGGTGCGATCGACCGTCGAGCGGCACGACGCGCGATTCGTGGATCATCTCGTTCACAATCGTCACGTAGCCCGGTGATTGCACGATCTGGTTGCCGTTGTTGTAGCCGCCAGGCAGCATAGAGCCGGTCAGACCGCGGCTGATGCAACGCTCGTAGAGCGAGAAGTCCGTATACGACTCCAACGGTCCGCGCGACGCGCGCTCGGCGCGCCGTTGCGCCTCGCGCTTCTGCGCGGCGGGCGTCATCGCTGGCATGCGACCGTTCGGCGGATCGACGATCAACGAGGCTTGGCGCTGCGGCTCGCCGCGCTCGAGCCAATGTTGTGGCGGCGACTGTCCGCCGCCGATTTGGCCGAACGGTATGCTCGGGTGGTCGAAATCGAAGTCGGCCACGTCGTCAACCGCCTGGCGGGCGGCCTGCGTTTGACGCGCCGCGAACTCTGCGTCGGTCAGTTCACTGCGCGTGCCGAACGATTCGGGGCGCTGCAGCGGCACCCCAGCCATCTGACTGCTGGGCCATTTGCCTTCGAGATCCGGATCGCCCCAGGGCGTTCGCGGCGGACGATAGGTCTCTTCCGTTCCGCGGCCGGCGGGAGACGCTTTCGGCGTCTGAGCCTGGACAACGAAGACGAAGCCGATGACGCCCAATACGGCAAGCGTGGCGGCGCTGATCTTAGGCATGGCCTCCCTCCGAAGATAGGGACGTGGCGAGAACTATAAGGCACCGGCCGATCACGAGTCGAGGGTCTGAGGCGGGGATATCAGGCGGAGCCCCCGAGTAGTTACACTACGTGGCTTGATCGACGAAAAGGAGACGTGAGCATGGAATCGAGGGTCAAGACCGCGTGTCTCATCGCCGTCTGTGCCGCCTGCCTGCACGGGACGGCGTCACGATCCTTCGCCCAGGATCGACTGCCGCCGATTCCTCCCGACAACCAGACGGAGGCGCAGAAGAAGGCGGCCGTCGAGTTCCAGAAGGAGCGAATGACCGAGGTGTTCGGCCCGTTCGTCCCGCTCAGCCGCAGTCCGCAACTGATGATCGACGCCGCGCGCATGGGCACCTACCTGCGGTTTGGCAACACCCTGCCTCGGGCCCTGAGTGAGTTCGCCATCATCCTGCAGGCGCGCCGGTGGTCGCAGGAATACGAGTGGTACGTCCACGCTGCCGACGCGAAGACCGCCGGGTTGCCGGAAGAGATCATCCAGGCAGTGGCCGAGGGCCGTCGTCCGGAGAAGATGACCGACGATCAGGACATCATCTACGAGTTCGGCCGTGAGCTGAACGACCTGCACGGCGTGAGCGATCGCACGTATGCCCGCGCGCTCACACGATTTGGCGAGCAGGGCGTGATGGACCTGGTCGGCGTCAACGGCTTCTACTCGCTCATCTCGATGGCGCTCAACGTCGGCAGGACGCCGCTGCCAGCGGGTGCGGCGCCGGCCCTGAAGCCGATGCCAAGGTAGGCTTGGTGCTTGGTGCTTGGTGCTTGGTCCTTGGTGCTTTGGTCCTTCCATCCGCGGACGAAGAACAAAGTACTAAGGACCAAGGACCAACTAATCGGGAACGTAGGCGATCTGCATGCTCCGCAGCGCGCCGGACGTGAAGGGGACAGGGTCGCCGAATTCAGCCTGGTATTCCCTGAGCGGGTTTCGCCGCGCCATGTCTTCGGGACCCATGCCCATGTTCAGGTACTCGATCATCGTGGCGAACAGCGTCTGATACATCTCGCGGTGACGGACGATCTCTTTGCCCGTCATGACGCGGCCAGTGGCGGGCACGACGCGGGTATCCGGCTGCACGAGTCCGGCGAGCCGTTCGAGGGCGCGGACGCGCCCGCCCAGCCACGCGCCGTTGCGATAGTCGAGCAGCGGCCAGTCCTCTGCCGATACGATTCCTCCGACCGCGATCAGGTTCAGCTTTGGGAAATTGATGAAGAGATCACCGTCGGTGTGTGCGGCGGGCAGATAGCCGTACTCGATCTGCTGGCCCGCGAATTCGATCGAGCCGTCGCCGCGAGTGGTGCGTGTCGGTTGTGCTGACTTGGGCAGCGGCGGCCGGCGGCCTTTGAACGTCACCGAATCGACGGTGTTGCTCAGGTACTTCAGCGTCTTCTCGTGCGCGAGGATGACGCCGCCATCCTTTCCGACGGCTTCGTTGGCGCCGACCTGCTCGGGATGCCCATGCGTGTTGATCAGCGTGTGAACGCGAGTATTGCGTGTCGCGCTCTTGACCGCGGCGAGCAGCGCATCGGCGTTCGCCGCGAGACCGCCATCGATCATGAGCGCGCCGTCCTGTCCGGGCATCGCGAGCACGTTGCATCCAGCGCCCTGGAATAGCGTGACGCCATTCAGATCGGTGGTCGTGATCTTTGATGTGCCCTGCTGCGAGGCCCCGAGCGGGTCGGGAAGACCCGCCTCTACGAGCGCACCAGCGAATGCTGCTGCGCTGATACTGATGAACCGTCTTCGCGAGACACCGACTCCGAATTCCCAATTCCCAATTCCCAAGGGTTCAAGGTTCGGTTTGGGAGTTGGGAGTTGGAGGTTGGGAGTTAATCCGTGTTGGAGCACGCGGTCAGTCGGTTGACGGTTTGTAGATCGGCTCATGAACCTGCGGTTCACCCAGAGGGGGAATGTCTGCCCACACACCCTGCGGCGGACCGAGCACCGGCCACACGGGACTCTTGTCCATCAGCCTGGTCGCACCCAGCTCGCGGAGCAACGTTGCCTCGTCCTTGAACAAAGGAGTCTGCAGAGCCATGAACGGCATGAAGCCGCGCGACTGCGTGTAGTCGAGCGCCGTGAGGCCGTCCTGGTCGACCGCGTTCATATCGATGTTGTACGACGCGAGCAGCTTGATCACCTCTTTGTAGCGCTTGCGGACAGCGTAGTGCAGTGCGGTGCCTCCGCGAATCTCCTCGCGGTGATTGACCAGCGCAATCACGTTGATGTCGGTGCCAGCCTTCTGCAGGATGCGAATCAGCTCGAGCGCCTGCGGTTCCGTCGCGCGGCCAGAGAGCACCGCATGGATCGGCGTCTGGCGATCCGCCATGTAGAGCGTCGCGTCGGCACCATGTTCGAGCAGGATCTTCACGACCTCGAGATCGTTGTTGTTGGCGGCCCGAATCAGCGGCGTGGCGCCTCGCGTCGCCGTCGTGCCGCGCGCGTTCGCCGGCTTGAAGAACAACTGCATGTTCGGGTCGGCGCCGCGCTCGAGCAGCAGCTTCACGATCGCAAGTCCCGTCGTCGTGTTCGGGGAATCGATCGAGGCGCGTCCACCGTCGATCCGGTTGTGCAGATCGACTGACATATAAAGCGGCGCTTCGCCGAAGAGGTCCCACTGATTGACATCTGCACCGGCCAGGATCAATTGCCTGGCGACGTCCCAGTTGGCGTTCATGGCCGCCACGAGCAGCGGCGAGACGCCATCGGGATCGGGCAGATCGATGTCGACCTTGTTCTTGACGAGCACCTCCACGCAGGCCGAGCAGTTCTCACGCGCAGCATAGAGCAGCGGCGTCAGTCCGCCGCTGTCCAGGTTCTTGGGACGCCCTTCCGCCTGCACGTGGCGCTGATAGTTGCGATCGGTGGAACGCGCATTGACGTCGGCGCCCTTGGAGATCAAGAACTGCATCATCTCTGGATGCCGCCGGGCCGATGCCCACATCAGCGCGGTCTGTCCGCCAAACTTCTCGATCGCATCGACGGAAGCGCCGTGATCGAGCAACAGTTTCGCGGCTTCCACGTTGCCCGTTCTCGCAACCGCCATCAGCGCGGTCTGTCCATCCTGATTGGGCGAGTCCGCGTTCGCGCCGGCCTCGAGCAGTACCTTCAGGATGTCGGCGTTGCCGACTTCGGCGGCAAGGCTCATCGGCGTCGCGCCGTAGTTGTTCGCGAGCGACACGTTGGCACCGGCGCGCAGGAGACGGCTCACCTCGGCGACGTTGCCGTTGTAGACCGCCCACTGCAGCGGCGTGCTGCCATCCGGGTTTCGGCGGTTAACGTCTTCTTTCGATGCGGTCCGGCCGGAGCCGGACACGACGCCTTTCTTCGCCTGAGCCAGCGCCGGCGAAGCTGAGGCTAACAGTGCCGCCACCGCGACGATGGCCAAGAGGAGACTGGCGGGTCTACAAAGCAAGACCCGCCCTACACTGCGGCTGCCCTGCAATACGCTGCAGCTGCCCTGCACAATCACACCTCGGAGAACGCGCCGGTGGTGTCGGCGAACTTCTCGATCTCGTTCGTCGGAATGCCCGCGCGGTGAAGCATCGTGACCAGGATGTTCGAGTGCGGCGTGTCCTGCTTGTAGTGCAGGTGCTGGTTGCCCTTGATGCCGCCGCCACGACCGATCAACGCCTGCGGCAGCGGATCGTTGTTGTGGGCGTCGCTGTTGGCCATGTTGCTGCCGAACAGGATGATGGCGTTGTCGAGCACCGATCCGTCGCCTTCGCGCATGTTCTTGAGACGATCCACGAACTTCGCGAACACCGCGGTGTGGTAGTTCTGAATCTTTCTCAGGTTGGCGACGCGGTCCGGGAATCCACCCCAGTGCGACGTCGGATGAAATGCCTCGTGGACGTCGAGGTTCGGGTACGTGCGCATGCTCGCTTCCTCGACCATCTTCATCGTCGCCACTCTGGTCCGATTGGTCTGCCAGGCCAGGGCCAGCATCTCGAACTGCACGCCGAGCAGCTCACCGAAATCCTCCGGCGGACCGAGCGGCGCGCCCGGCAGCTCGTCCAGCGAATGAGCGTTCTGCTCGAGCTTTTGCACGCGGAGCTCGATCTCGCGCACTGAATCCAGGTAATCACCCACCCGGGCGCGGTCAGCCATGTCGAGCTTGCGATTCAAACTGGCCGTCGATTCCCTCACGTAATCGAGCAGGCTGTCCGTGGTCTTGAGGATCGCCTGCCGTTCTTCCTGTGTATCACCCTGCCCGAACATACCGAAGAACACTTTGCGCGGATTGTTCTCCATCGGGAGCGGTTGATCCGGCGTTCGGAACGAAATCATGCCGCCCGGCTCGGCGCAGAGTTCCAGCGACGGCAGTGATGTCTCTTTACCGAGATGGCGCGCGGCGATCTGATCCACCGTCACGCCGATGCCTGTCTTCAAGCTGCGCTGGCGCGGGTTCACGCAGTTGAGCCACGTCTCCTCGATGATGCCGTGCGGGCTCGAGCTCTCGCCGCCCTTGTTGCGCAGACCGCTGACGACGGTCACATGCTCGCGCATCGGTTCGAGCGGCTTGAGGATGAACGGAAACTCGAAGTCCCGGCCGACCTTCGTTGGCTGCCACTCGTCCTGCAATGCGCCATGCGGGAAGTAGACGAACCCAAGACGCGGGCTCGCGGCGGCGACCGTCTGCGCCAGCGCGGTTCCTGCCGGGATCATGGAATCCAACAACGGGAGAGCTATCGTGGCGCCAGCGCCCTTCAGCACGGTGCGCCGTGACAGATACTTCTTGGTCAAGAACATCACTGGACTCCTCCGGTGTCGGTGGATCTCGGCTTCACTGGCGCGTCGTCAAGACCGCCCGCGTCCCTCTTGCGAAACGCATCGCTTGAAACAACGCCAAGGACAATCGACTTGAAACGGTAGTCGTCCGCAGCCGACTGCCGGACGATGCGGCGAACCGTGGGCATGTCGCGATAGTCGAGGCTTCGACCGAGCGCATAGGTCATCAGATTCTCGGTGAAGGCCTGCATGAACTGATGATCGGGCCGATCGACGAGCGCGCGGCGCAGATCATCAGGTCCCTTGATCGCAGTGCCATCCGGCAGTTGGCCGGCCGTATCGATTGGCGTAAGCGTATCGGGGTCGTTGGCGCGGAACTGCCCCACCGCGTTGAAATTCTCGAGCGCAAATCCGAGCGGATCCATCACGCCATGACAGGCGAAACACGTGGGTTTCTCGCGGTGCTGCTCGAGCCTCGCGCGCAGGGTTCGCGCCGGCTGGCCGCGCTTGTTCTCGGGCAGGGACGGGACCTCGAGTGGTGGATCGGACGGCGGTGTACCGAGCAGCCGATCCAGAATCCATGCGCCTCGGAGGACAGGCGACGTGCGATTGGGATAGGCGGTCAACATCAGGATGGCACCCTTTCCCAACAAGCCGTAGCGCGCCGGGTTGTCGAGCGTCACTCGACGGAAGTGGCTGCCTTTGACCGTCTCGATGCCGTAGTGCATGGCGAGGCGCTCGTTGAGGAACGTATAGTTCGCCGTCAGCAGGTCGCGCACGCTCTGGTCGCTGCGCAGTACGCTGTCGACGAACAGCCGCAGTTCCTCCTTCAACATCCCGCGCGGATCCAGCAGCCCGCTCGCGTGCGGGAACTGGGCTCTGTCGGGAGTGATCTCGTCAAGCTTGGACAGATGGAGCCACTGGAACGCGAAGTCGTCGCTCACGGACTCGGCTCGCGGGTCGGCGAGCATCCGGCTCACCTGCGCGGCCAGCACATCAGGACTACTGAGGCGCTTTTCAGCAGCGACCTTCAGCAGTTCGTCATCCGGCAGGCTGCTCCACAAGAAGAACGACAGGCGCGACGCCAGCTCGAGATCGCTCAGCGTGCGAATCCCGCCGGCCGCTTCTCCTGCCTCCGCGCGATAGAGGAAGTGCGGGCTCGCAAGGATGGCGCTGAGGGCATCGCGCACACCGCCGTCGAATCCGCCCGCGGCGTATCCAGCCTTATAAAAAGCCATCAATGGATTGACATCGTCGGCGGTCACCGGGCGCCGGAACGCGCGGCGCGCGAGGTTCTCGACGATCTTGCTCGCACAAGCCGCCTCATCGCGCGACGAGGTCGGCCTGCAGATGAAGATCTTCGCGCGGCTCGCCGACTGGCTCATGCCAGTCACGGAAAGCGGTCCGCGGATCTGCAAGGCATGGGCAGCCTGGATGCGCTCCTGACCACCTTCGAGCGCAATGGTGCGAGTGCGCTCGTCGCTTTCGGCAAAGCTGCGATGGAGGAAGGTGACCGCCAGCTTGTGCTGTCCGGCGGTGGATTTGAAGCGGAGCTTGCGCAGCCGGCCGTTGATTTCTTCAACCGCGGGATCAAGCCTCTGATCGATCGCCTTGTGGTCGGCATCGCCACCGATATTCGTGCGATAGATCTCCTTGCCGTCGAGCAGGACGATGACGGTGTTCTCGAACTCCATCCGCGGCACTTCGCGCGCGAGCGCCATGTCGCCGATCGTGAGCTCGTATTCGCCGTCGGCCGGGAAGTTGTGCTCGGCGATGAAGCCGCCGCGCGTGCCGAAGGGCATCCCTTCGATGTGATGCTGCTGCCGGCCGGTGCCGGGGGCACCATCCGGTGGCAGTGAGATCACCATGTTGGCGACGTCGCCGTAGGTCGTGGTCTCGGCAATGGCCTTGGGGTTGCCGATCGCTTCGAGCGCGACCGCGCGCGCGGCGTAGATGTATTGATCGACGAAGTTGGGTGAGACCTGCAGGGCAGCAGCGTTGTTATCGAAATTGCCCTTGACGTTGTCGTGCGGCAACCACGCCGTCGCGTCGATGTCGAGCCCGAGCAGGTCGCGGATGGCGTACCCGTACTCGCGGCGATTGAGGCGGCGCAGCGCTACGCGTCCGGGTTTACTCTCGGTCGCCGCCGCATCGATCTTGTTTTCGAGCCATGACACGAATTCCGCCGCCGCGTGACTGTCCGGGCGACGGGCCCCAGCCGGCGGCATCAGACCGCCTCGCAGCTTGCGTATGACCTTCTCGGCAATCTCCGCGCTCTGTTGGACATCGTCGAGATTCAACTGAGACAACGCGAGGCCGCCCGACTTCATGCGATCGCTGTGGCAGCTCATACAGTACTGATCGATGAGTGCCCGCCCCTCGACCTTGCTCGGGGCAGACGTCGGTGCGGGAGACACCGATTGTGCCTGCCCCTCCGACCAGCGATCGGCTGCCACGGCTAGATACACCAACACGGCTACCGTCACGAGTCCGGTTCTGGTTGCTCGTCTCATAATCGTCGGACGCAAGACTCCAGTCGAAGTCTAGCCGGGGACCAACGGGCGAGCAAGATCAATGCATAACCGTGTAGCCGTTGACCTTGCAGTCGCGAAAGGTACCCAGATCTGGGGGGTCCTTGCGAAAACCGCATCAAATCCCAAACGCCCGACGCAGTGCCGCCGTCACGCGCTCTTCGGAGAAGGCACGCTCGCCGCACAGATACCTGACAACACCTTGTAGATCTGGTGCGTGTGTCTCGACCTGGTACTCATCGGTCACCGCTGGCTGGAGAAACACCCTGCGAACCTGCGTCACCACCGGCTCGAGCGTCTCGCGGATGCTCGTCGGCATGTGTTCGATCGATCCGTGTTCGCGAACCAGCTTCAGCGCCTTCTTCGGCCCGATTCCCTTGATGCCAGGATTGAAGTCGTTGCCGACGAGAATCGCGACGTCCACCAGCTGCTCGCGTGTAATCTCGAGCGTTACCAGCATGTGGTCGAGATCGATGAGCTCCGGCTTGATCGCCCGGAAGGCGGCCTGGCTCGGCAGATACTCCTTGCCGGAAATCGTCAGGAATCGTACGAGGCGCGACGTTCCGAACAGGAGTGAATCGAAGTCCTTGCTCGCCGCCGCCCAGACGGCATGCGATCGCGCCATGTGCGCGGCCTGAGCCTCGGCTTCTGATGGGGCCTGCAACACTGGAATGCCCATCAGCTGCAGCAGGTGCATGGCCTCGCCCACCATGTCGCGCGTGAGTCGCGACGTCATCGTCGCCTTCGAATAGGCACGCGGCAGATCGCCGACGGCGCGCGCAGCGACAACCTCCTCTTCGTACCGCTCTCGAATGGCGCGTCGACGCTGTAGTTCCGCCGACTTCAACACCGGCGGCACACCATCGAAGACGAAGACCGGCTCGAGTCCGTAATCGGCAATGAGGCGGGTGGTCCGATAGAACAGCCCCGAGAGGTGCGAGGTCACCCGGCCGGATGTATCGCGCAAAGGCGTGCCGTCCGGCAATCTGATGAGCGCGAGAAACTGATACAACTCGCCGTTCCCGTCGATGGCAAGCCGTTTCCCGCGGAGCTGTTCCAGCTCGATGACCTGTTTGACGCTGATCGGCGTCAACGCTACGCCCATGCGTGTTCCTGCGACTCTACCGGGCGTCGCTCTCAACGTCCAGATCGGCAGCTGTGCTCGACTGTTCCATATCGCCGTAGAGAGCAGGCTTCAGAGCCTGCGTCGCAGGCTTCAGCCTGCGCGATCATCTCGCGCGCGCCGCGCGCCCTCGTGCAACTATTCATCGCACGTCGGACTTGTTGCGGGCGGGCGCGAGCGATTCGAGCGAACGCGCCGCGCCGATGCGGCGGGCTTCGATCTGCAGGTTGTCTTTCTCCCACGTGCGCCCGCCGTCTTTCGACAGATCGCTGGCCCACGAGAAGCGATCGGGCGCGATGTTGTAGTAGCGGATCCGCCGCACGACCGGGTTGCTGGTCATGACGCCGAATTTCTGCTCGATGCGAACTTCCCCACCTGTTTTCGTGGCGGTGCCGACGTCCTGCAAGCCGTTGCCTCTGTCCATCCCGACGAGTTCCCACCTGTCGAGCGTCGCGTTGTACGCACGCAGCGTCGTCGTCACGTAAAACGTCTCACCTTTGTCGCCGACCAACCGGTACTCGTCGAGAATCTGACCCTCGGCGAGTCGAACGGCGCTCCAGTAGCCCTGCCCCTTCCCCCACTCCTTGCTCGTGGCAGTGAACTGCCAGTCGCCAAGGAGATAGTCGAATTCGCCGGCGTGCGCGTCGTAGTTCGACTTGAGCTGTTCTGGCGTCCTCGCTGGCGTCTGCGCGGAGGTCGGTGAACCAGCAACGAGACTCAGGACCACTAACGAAAGCAGGGTGTAACGCATGATGACCTCCCTCGCCGCGACATTTTTCTTTCCGGCCGTATCTGCGGGCAACCGCAAATACGGGAACGGTGCGCCTCGTGACGCAAGCGGTCGTCGGCTGCACGGCTGTTGCGCACGAGTGAGCCGCGCGATAATCCACGCTCACAACAATCCTTCGATAAGCGGATAGCCCCAGAACACACCGAGCGCGAGCGACACACAGCCGGCAGCCAGCGAAAACGTACGCGTGCAGGCGTGATGAGCGCCCAGTCGCGCCATCGGCCAGCCCAGGAGTCCCGAGAGGACGATCATCCCCACCGTCGTTCCGACACCAAATAGCACCAGATACGCCAGCCGTGTCACTGTCGAAGGGAGCGTCGTCACCACGAGCGCTGTGAGCGCGCCGCTACCCGCGAGTCCGTGCACCGCGCCCACCAGGAGCGGTCGTGCCAGCGTCCATCGGTCCACCTGAAACGGCGACAACGCTTTGGTTTTCTTGTGAGAATGCGTTGGACCTTTCGGCACTCGACGGGCGCCCAGATGGATCGCGCGCACACCAAAGCCGACCAACAGGAGGGCTACGCAGATCTCTAACACCCGCGACACGATCGCTGGCATTCCAGCCTGCAGCACGACCAGCAGGGCTCCGGCCGTGAACAAGGTCAATGTATGCCCCAGTCCCCACCATGCGCCGAGCCACGCCGCCTTCGCACTGCTACGCTCCCCTGTCATGAGCGTTGAGACAGCGGCGAGATGATCCGGCTCGAGGGCATGCCGCATGCCGAGCACTGTGCCCAGACCCGCGCTCGCTGCGAATCCCAACGGCGGGAGGGAGACATTCAGTTCGCCTGACGGCTCCGCGCTGGTGAACTGAAGCAGCCAGTAGGTCGCGACCGTGCACGCGAGCGCAAGCAGAACCCAGCGTGCTTCGGGCATTCGCGACTGAAGCAACTCGACCGGTTGACCGTGAGGCGTGTTTCGGTAAGCGGCCGCCCAGGCTTCCTTACGAGTCAGGAGCGCGGTTGGATCTGCGAGCCCCTTCGCGGTGACCAGCGTTTCCAGAGCGGCCAGCCAGTGTTCGTAGTAACGAGAACCATCGTCGGGCTCACCGCGCCGGGCGGCAGCCTGGAGCTCATTCGCCAGAGCGGCCGCCCACTCCTTCCACGTGAAGTGCCCTTGCTCTGACAGTTTGACGGCAAGCGCAAAGGCCTGCGCCTGCCACGGCTCAGCGAAGACCGGCCCACCTTCGTCGCGAGGCAGTCGAGGAAGGTCGGAGAGATCGTTCGAGCTGAGGGTCGGACTAAGCTCGCTCAAGGTAGTCATCCCACAGGTCGAGATACACGGAATCGCGCGGCGACGCGCGTTCTCCCCACAACTCCCGTGCGGTGAAACGCACGGAGTAGACATGCTGCCGTTTCTCACCCTGGAAATGCGCGTTGGTATCGGGAAAGAGATAGACACCGTGATCGCGGGCGATGACGCCGGTCTTGCCGCGTGCGTAGCGTGGCATGCGAGTGTGGCCAGTGGGATTGATGTTGCGTGCGCGTACGCGCTGATTCACGTTGAATAGCGGTCGCACATGCGGATCCTCGCTCGACGGGATTCCCCGCGTGAGCCAACGGTCCGACGTTGCGAGGCTCAATACCGGCGTGGCTTTCGTCGAGCCTGGCGCCGCCTGTCCGCGCTCGATCTCTTCTTTGCTCACGAGACCGTACTGCACGAGCTGCGCTTCCAGCATGTGGACCCACCGCTCGTAATAACTCATTCGCAAGTAGTCGACAGGGGGCATGAGCTCGAGTGCGTGCCTGTCGGCGTCGAGGCTCCACTTGCGCCAGGCGCGCATTGCACGCGTCAGTGCGTAAATCCGTCCCTCCCATGGAGCGTGGAACACAGGTTCGTTCTTCTCGTGCACAACTGGACCCATGTCCTGCTGACCGCCCATGTCGTGCACGCCGTTCATCGGCCGGCTCCCGATGGTGGGCACGTGACCTTGGCAACGCCGACCATCGCATCGCGTGTGACCAGTGCTGCGAGTTGCTCTTCCGTCATCGATTCAGTGCCAGCGGGACGCTCGGGCAGAACGATATATCGCAACTCCGCGGTGCTGTCCCAGACGCGCACTTCGACATCTTCCGTCAACTCCGTACCGAACTCGCGCAAGATGCCGCGCGGATCGATGACGGCACGGGAGCGATAAGGCGCGGACTTGTACCAGACCGGCGGCAGTCCGAGAACCGGCCACGGATAACAGGAGCACAACGTACAAACAACGAGGTTGTGTACCGTGGGTCCGTTTTCGACCACCAGCATGTGCTCACCCTGTCCGCTGGTGTAGCCCAACTCGGCAATCGCGGCCGGCGCGTTTTCGAGCAGGCGTTCTTTGTAGGCCTGATCAATCCACGCGCGCGCCACGACCCGCGCTCCGTTGCGCGGACCCACCTTGTGCTCCATCGTGTCGACCAGCGCGTCGAGCGCATCCCTGTCCACGAGACCTTTTTCCACCAGGAGCGACTCGAGTGACTTCACGCGCAACGTGAGATCGGAAGGGACCGCCTGGCGAATGTCGTCTGCTGGCAAGCGCGCCATTCTAGCTCGTTGTTCCTTGCCAATGCCTGAGGTGATCGCGTCAGGCTCGCGAAATCTTACGGTGCAAATGCGTCAACCATGCAGATGTGTTTCGCAAGCATCGGATTTGACGTTATGGCTCTCTCGAAGCGCTCATCGGCAGTGATCACGCGCGTCTCGAGTCGCACGGCCAGGGCGAGATATACGCAGTCGTACACGGTCTGGGCGCTCGCGAACGCGATAGCGAAGGCATCGCCGATCAACCCGCGCGTCGGGA
>Ga0207675_100003587_pt1 | contig 15124 bp, 14 predicted proteins | sample KBSSwiS42_FD_184305 | JGI IMG/M metagenome (GOLD analysis project Ga0207675, IMG submission 184305) | Switchgrass rhizosphere microbial communities from Kellogg Biological Station, Michigan, USA - KBS Switchgrass S4-2 (SPAdes) (version 2) | ecosystem: Host-associated > Plants > Roots >... | reverse complement strand
CTGGACGCGATACTTGTCGTTGGTCCGCTTGGCGATGTCGGCGCCGAAGCGCTGGGCGATCGTGTACGACGCGTCCGCCGTCGTGTCGTTGGTGGCGAACTTCAGCGTGACCGGATCGGCGGCGCGCGCCCGGCCGGGCTGCAGGCCGAGGACCGCGCCTGCGCCCACGCCGGCGATGAAGTTCCTGCGAGAAATCGTGTTGTTGCTGCGGCTCATCTAATTCTCCTTGGTTCCTGCAAAGCGGGCTGCGCCTGGAAATCGACAACGTGGAACGGAAGCTCGCTCCTACCCGACTTCCTTGATCACCAGCGCCAGGAAGTCCTTGCCGATCGAGCCTTCGAATTGCGCGTAGACAGGACGGGTTGCCTCGACAAAGAGCTTCTTGTTCGCCGGCGTGATCTCGTTCACCGCCACCAGCGTCCTCAGTTTCGTCAGCGCCGCCGCGATATCCTCGGGCTGCGCCTTCCACTGCCAATCCATCGCGGTCTTCATCGATTGGTTCATGATCGCCTGCTCTTCCGGCGCCAAGCCGTCCCAGACGCCCTTGTTCATCGACACCAGGAAAAAATCGGTCGTGTGATTGTCGAGCGATATGTACTTGATCACTTCGTTGAGCTTGAAGGCCAGGAGGTCCGGCAACGGATATTCGAAGCCGTCGACCACGCCTTGCTGCATCGCGACGTAAAGCTCGGCTGGATCCATGGCCACCGTGCTCGCGCCGAGCGCGCGGAACGCCTGGATGTAGACCTGGCTGTTGATGACGCGGAGCTTCAGGCCCTGGCAATCGGCGGGCACGTTGACCGGTCGGACCTTGTTGACGATGTGCCGTCCGCCGAGCAGCCAGTAGCCGAACACCTGGAAGCCCGCGCCCTGGCCCATCTTGGTGATCTCCTTGCCGACGTTGCCGTCGAGCGCCGACTTGAGCCGCTCGGGCGAGCTCACGATGTACGGCAGCGTGAACGCGTCGATCGGCTTCATGAAGTTCGAGTACCAGGCGGGCACCGCCATCGACATCGTCAGCGACCCGACCTTCAGCTGCGACAGCATCTCCGGGATGCTGCCGAGCTGCGAGCTCGGATATACGTCGATCTTCATCTTGCCGCCGGAGTTCTTGTTCACCTCCTCGGCGAACAACAGGATCGCCTTGTGATACACGGTGTCCGGCGGCAGCATGTGGCCGAAGCGCATCGAGCGCACGCGCGGCTGCGCGATCGCCGGCGCGGCAAGGCCATAGGAAGCCGCGGCCGCGGCGCCGGCTTTCAGGAATTTGCGTCGCCCGCTATTCGCGCGTTCGAACGGCTTTCTGGTCTTCATGGCGCTCCCCTCCTCGGTTGGATCACATGCACGACGTTCTTTCGTTCGCGAAGTCCGCGAAGCCTCGATCAGCGCATCCCGAACTGGCGCGGCAACCACAGCGTGATTTCCGGGAACAGGATGACGATGACCAGGCCCAGGAACAGGAAAATGTTGTAGAAGAAGCTCGGCCGCATCGTCGCGTTGACCGGCGCTTCGCCGATGGCGCACGCGATGTAGAACCCGATCCCGACCGGCGGCAGCATCACGCCGATCCCGGTCGCCATGATCAGCAGGATGCCGAATTGCAGCGGGTCGATGCCGAGCTTCATCGCCACCGGAAGGAAGATCGGCGCCGCGATCAGGATCGCGGGAAATCCCTCGAGCACGAATCCGAGGACGATCAATGCCGCCACGCTCACGAACAGGAACGTGGTCGGATTGCTGATCATGATGAAAACGTTCGCCAGCGTGCGTCCCAGGCCGTCGATCACGATGGCCTGCACCAGCACGTTGGACGTCGAAACCATCAGCAGCACCATGCCGGCCACGAGCGTCGCCTCGCGCAGCGCGTCATAGAAGCTGCGCCAGCCGAGCGAGCGGTAGATGAACGCGGCGGCGGCAAATCCGTAGACGACGGCAAACGACGCCGACTCGGTCGGCGACGCAATACCGCCGACCAGCCCGCCAATCACCAGGATCGGCACGCCGGCCGCCGGCAACGCAGGCGGGATGCTGCGCAACGCGCGGACGAGATTGAAGGGCGGACCTTTCCGGTATTTCTTGGTGTGGCTGCGAATCATGACGCCGATCAGCAGCGTGCCCGCGAGAATCGCCGCCGGCAGGAACCCCGCGATGAACAGCGCCCCGACCGATAACGTCGTGACGGAGCCGAGAATCAGCATGGCAACCGAAGGCGGTACGGTTTCGGCCATCGCGGCCGAGGCGGCGAGCACGGCGACGAACTCGGTCGATGGGTAGCCGTGCTTCTTCATCGGGCCCTTCATCACGGTGCCGATGGTCGCGACGTCGGCGGCTTTGGAGCCGCTGACACCCGAGAACAGGTAGGTCGCGAGCACCTCCGCCATCAGCAGGCCACCGGTCAGGTGCCCGACCCATTCCTGCACCATGTCGACCATGCGCCGCGCCATGCCGGTGATTTCCATCATGATCCCGGCGACCATGAAGAACGGCACGGCGAGAAGGACGAAGCTCGCGACGCCGTATTGCAGCGCGGACGGGATGACGACCAGCGGAGCGTCGCCGCTGATCAGAAAGAACATGATGCCGCCGAGTGCAAGAATGCCGGACACCGGCGTGCCCGTCAGGAATGCGACGACCATCGCGGGCAGGATCAGCACGAACGGATCGATCGCGATGTGACCCTGGTCGTAGGCCCAGCGCAGAAGCCACGTGAAAACACCGATGGCAAGCGCCACGGCGAACCCGTTCAGGATCGCGCGCGGGGCCAACGCCGCCAGCTTCTCGATCGTGTAGATCGCGAGCAGCACGAGGCCGATCCCGAGCCAGATGCCGACGAAGCCGGTGCTGATGCCGAGGATGGCCAGCGTCTGGCCGCGCTGCCCGATGAAGAACGATGGATAGGCGAACAGCGCCACCAGGCAGATGCCAAGGAAGATCGCCAGCCCGCACGCCTGCAGCGATTGCTTCCTGACGCCGACGGTTTGATCGATGAGCGCCGTATAGGCCATGCCCGTGGTGCGGCGGAAATAGCAAGGCGCCCCCAGGAACGTGATGATCGAGATCAGGATCGCCCAGGCGTCGGTCGACCAGGAAAAGTCCTGGTTGGTGATGTAGCGCAGCATCGTGTTCGTGAACGTCATCACGATGTTGAACGCGATCGCGGCAACGACGAACGCTTCGACGACAGCGGCCACGCGATCCAGGACGCGCACGGCGGAAGACCGCTCGATTGGCAACGCTTCATTCATCGGGAAAGCCTCTGGCGTCGGAGCGCTGCTCATATCATCCCGGAAGGGATTCGCGTCGCCTGCCGGAAGTCGAGCTTCCAGCCGCGGTCCTCGCGAATCCACACGAGGCAAAACAGCAAGTGGATGAGCGTCTTGGCCGCGCCGTGCGCGCTGACGGTCATGTCGACCACGCCGTTCATGATCACGACGTCATCGAACACCTGCACGCGCGTGTCGCGACTGCTGATCTTGCCGTATTCATAGAGCCTGCCGGCGACGCCGTCCAGGTACGCTTCGCGGCTTTCCGCGACGCCGGTCGAATGGATGTACACGAGATTCGCGCCCAGCATCGGCCGCAGATCGTCGACGTTGCCGGCAATCTGGGCACGGTAGAGCGCGCGCTCCGCCTCGAGGATCTCGCGCCGCAACGATAGCCGGCGAGGGTCGACGGCTTCTGCGTGATGGCCGGTCATGCGCCGCAACCTCAACCCAGTTCCTTGACGGCGAGCTCGAGAAACTCCTTGCCGATCGAGGGCTCGAACTGCTTGTAGATCGGCCGCGTGACCTCGACGAACAGCTTCTTGTTCTCGGGCGAGATGTCATTGACCGCAAGCAGCGTCTTGAGCTTGACCAGCGCGCCGGCGATCTCTTCCGGCTGGGCTTTCCACTGCCAATCCATGGCGGTTCGCATGGCCTTCACGAGGATGGCTTGCTCCTCCGCGGGCAATCCGTCCCACACGCCCTTGTTGATCGAGACGATGAAGAAGTCGGTGGTGTGCGCATCGAGCGAGATATATTTCGACACCTCGTAGAGCTTGATCGAAACCAGGTCGGGCAGCGGATACTCGAAGCCGTCCACGACGCCCTGCTGCAAAGCCACGTAAAGCTCGGAGGGGTCGAGCGAGACCGTGCTCGCGCCGAGCGCGCGAAACGCCTGGATATAGACCTGGCTGTTGATCACGCGGACCTTGAGGCCCTGGCAATCGGCCGGCTTGTTGATCGGCCTTATCTTGTTCACGATGTGACGGCTGCCGATCAGCCAATAGCCGAGGACGTGAAAGCCGGCCGCGTCGCCCATCCGCTCGACCTCCTTGCCAAGCGAGCCGTCGAGGGCGGCTTTCAGGCGCTCCGGCGAGCTCACGATGTACGGCAACGTGAACGCATCGATCGGCTTCATGAAGTTCGAGTACCACGCCGGCACGGCCATCGTGAGGTGCAGCGAGCCGACCTTGGTCGCGGACAGCATCTCGGGAATGGTGCCCAGCTGCGAGCTTGGATAGATGTCGATCTTGATCTTGCCGGACGACAGCTTGCCGGCCTCATCGGCGAACATCAGGATCGCCTTGTTGTACAGCGTGTCGGCCGGCAGCATGTGGCCGTAGCGGAGCACGCGCGTGCGCTGCGCCAGCGCCGGCGCTGCGCCGCCGAGCGAGGCGGCTCCCGTGGCCGCGGCCGCGAACTGCAGGAACTTTCGCCGCCCGGCGCCCGAACCTTGGATCGTCTTCATCAATCCTCCTTGATCGCTGTCGTCACTGCATCTCCGGCAATTTGAACGGACGGTCCATCATCACGCGGCGCTCGATGAATTTCCAGCTGCCGGCCGCCCTCTTCAGCACGCATGCGTACTCGCCCGGCGAGAGCAGCTCGGTCGTGCCGTCCCGCGTCACGAAATCGAGCAGGTAGCACCACGCTTTCGCGTCATCGCCTTCAACATCCACGCGCAGGTTCGAGACCACGTGGCGGAATTGCGCGCCCTGTTCCTGCTTCAGGCGCGCCGTCCGTTGCGCGAACTCGCGGATGCCGGCCGCACCTTCGAACCGGCCAAGGACCGGACTGTCCAGCCAACCGTCGGGGGCGAAGCAATCGACAACCGCTTCGACGTCGCAGTGGTCGAGCGACGTCGCGTAACGAATGAACAGCTCGTTGACCGCAAACCATTGCTCGAGGGTCGCCGCCGCCATCATCGGTACCCCTACGCGACCACTTGTTCGAGTACGCGGATCGGCTTGCCGTCCAGAAAGGCAAGCGCATTCTCGACGCAGTGTGCGTAAAATTCGGCGTAAACCTCGACGACGCTGTAACCGAGGTGCGGCGTCAGCACCGTGTTCGGACTCCGGATCAACGGATGATCGGCACGCAACGGTTCGTGGTCGTAGACGTCCAGCGCGGCAACGATGTGCCCCGACTGCACGGCGTCGATCAATGCCGTTTCGTCCACAAGTGGACCGCGCGCGGTATTAACCAGCACGGCACCGCGCTTCATCCGGGCGAACTCGGGCGCGCCGAGCACGCCGCGCGTTCGGTCCGACAGCACGAGATGCAGGCTCACGACGTCGGACGTCGCGAGCAGCTCGTCTTTGCCAACGCGCGTGGCGCCGGCCGCGCGCGCCCGCTCGTCGGTGAGGTTCGGGCTCCACGCAACGACCCGCATGCCGAGCGCGTTGCAGTAGGTGGCCATTTGTGCGCCGATCCGGCCAAGGCCGAGAAGGCCGATGGTCTTGCCGGCGAGAACGAAGCCGCCAGTCGTTCCGAGCTGGAAGCGGCCCGCGCGCACGGCCGCGTCGCTTTGTGGAATGCGCCGCACTGCGGCGAGCATCAGCGCCAGCGTCAGCTCGGCCGTGCTGTGCACCCCCGGTCCGCCGTCGGTATAGCAAACGGTCACGCCGCGCTCGATCATGCCGGCAATGTCGATCTTCGCTGCACGCGACCCGGTGAGCCCGAACATCTTGAGCCGGGGCAGCCGTGTGACGAGCGACCGCGGGAACGGGGTCCGCTCGCGCGTGGCCAGCACGATATCGAAATCGGCCAGCGCGCGCGCGGCGGCGTCTTCGCTGGCGAACGGCACATCGAAAAACTGGACTTCGGCGCGCGCAATAAGCGGCGACCAATCGGCGCTCGACCGCGCCACGCCTTGCCAATCGTCGAGGACGGCGATGCGCATCATCGCGAAGCTCCGGCAGGAACAGGTTCGTGCTCGATGAGGAAGTCGCGAACGCGTTGCATCGCGGATTGCCGCAGCGCCGGGCCTTTCCACGGCGCCAGGACTTCCACGTTGGGTGCTCGCGCGAGGTCCGCCGACACTTCAGCGGGATGCACGACGTCGTCGCCGGGCATCAGCAAGATCGGAATTGGGCACGTCCCGACGAATTCGCGCGAGACGCTGAAGATGAACTCGCCGCCGAACATGCGCCGGTGAAAGCCGGGCAGCAATGCGGCAGCGATGTTGGGCCAGTGACGCACTTCGTCCGCCCACTTCGCAAACTCTGCGTCGAGCGTCCCGCGATTGCCGCCAGCGAGGCCGATCGGGTTCTGCAGGACCATCGCCGAGACCAGCCGCGGCCGCTCCTTGGCGAGCGCCAGTGCGAACGAAACGCCGATGCACGCCCCCATGACGTGGCAGCGCTCGACGCGCAAGTGGTCGAGGAGCGCGAGGTGATCGCCGGTATACGTCGTCCAGTCGTCCGTGGCGCGAAGCCGCGCCCGCGACTCCCCCGCGTTGCGCACGTCGAACGCGATCACGCGAAAATGATCCGAAAGCGCGGCGATCGGATCGAGCCAATCCTGTGGGACGCCCGGCCGCGCGGGATTGGTGCGCCAGCGCTCGATGCGCGCGCTCAGGAAGCCCGGCGCGAACAGCAGCAGCGGATAGCCGCTGCCGTGCACTTCGTAATGGATCTGGCCCTCAGGGATCGGCAGGAATGGCATGACGGTTACTTGAGGTTCCGATCCCAGAGATCGAACAGCCGCGTCCAGCTTTCCTCGGCGGCGATCGGATCGTAGTCGGGACGCCCGGTGAAGCAGAACCCGTGATGGACACCCTTGAACGTCTCCATCCGGTATTTGGTGCCCGCCGCCTTCAATGCGGTTTCCAGCTCGGGAATCACGTTCGCCGGCACCGCGGGATCGATTTCGGCGAATCCGAGGTAGAGCTCGCCCTTGATGCGATCGAGCGCGCGATGCGGCGAATCGGGCTTGTCGGTCACCATGTCGACGCCGTAGAGCGACGCGGCCGCGCGCATCCGCGGGAAGCGCGCGGCCGCGGTGACCGCGAACGGGCCGCTCATGCAATGCCCGACGCAGCCGAGCGGTCCCGGCTTCACCTTGTCCTGGCCGTCGAGGAACGCGATCATCCCGGCGGTGTCGTCGGCGACCGCGGCGTTGTTCAGGCTCAGCATCGCGGCGCGGATCACCCCTGACATCGCCTCGTTTCGCCGCGGAATGTCGAAACGAACGGTGCCGAGCCGATAGTAGAGATCGGGGACCAGGCAGAAGTAGCCGTGCTTCGCGATGCGCTTGCCCATCTGCCGCAGCTCGTCGCGAAAGCCCGGCGCATCCATGTACAGGATGATCGCCGGAAATTGCCCAGCGGCCTCCGGACATGCGGCGAACGCCGGCTGGCGTCCGTATTTCGTGTTCACCATGACGTCCTGCTCAATCATCGGCGCCGACTCCTGTCGTGGTGATCCCGAGGCTGTGCGCGACGCCCTTGCGTGCGGCAAGCGGTGCCGCGTCGAGCAGCTGACGTGCGCCCGCGATCAGCACATCGTTGATCCAGACATAGTTCATGAAGTCCTCGCGCACGCGCTTGCCCGCGCGATGAATGCCGTCGATGCACTTGGCGACGGCCGCCTTCACGTCGGGGTGCGACGAATTGCCCGGATGGCCCAGCGATTGCGCAAGGTCGAGCATCCCGAAGCTCAGGTAGTCCACACCGGGCAGCGCCGCGACCTGGTGCGCGACATCGAGACCGCGCTGGCTCTCGATCATCATGCATAGCGAAAGCGCCGCGTTGCAGGCGTGCATGTAGGCCGGCCGGCCGCCGGTCCACTGCCCATATTCCGGACGGCCGGCGCCGAACGACCGATTGCCGACCGGCGCGAAATACGCGGCATCGATCGCCTTGCGCGCGTCGTCGACCGATTCGACGTGAGGCAGCACCAGTCCGCGCACCCCGCGGTCGAGGAAGCGCGTGATCGATGCGCTCGACAAGTCGGGCAGGCGCGCGATCGGCGTGAGGTTGTGGCGCTCGGCGGCGACGCACGCCGCTTCGATGTCCCGCCAGTCGAAGCACCCGTGCTCGCCATCGACGTAGACGAACTGCAGATCGGCGGCGGCCAGCACCTCGATCACCGACGGTGCGGCGAAAGTGAGATGGATGCCGCGGATGCTCTGGCCGCTGGCGGCGGCTTCCTTGACGAAGTTTCTGGCGATCATTGCGATTCCAATAGCCTGGTGGGTGCGCGTGCGGCGTCCATCATGCGGGTGTGCTCCGCGCCATTTTCACGAGCTCGGGCAGGAAGAGGTCCGGATTCTTCTCGATGACGGGCGCGCACGCGACGCGAAACGATTCGACGTCCACGTTCAGGTTGACCTGCATCCCCTGGCCCTTGAGGAACTCGTACGCTTCCGACTCGTCCTTGGTCGTGTATTGGCGAAGGAAGTTGTTGGCGTCGGTGCACGCGGCCAGGAATACGCTTTTTTCTTCGGGTGTCAGCGCATCGAAGAATTTCGGATTGGTGACCGTGTACGCCATCGTGAGGTTGTGGTCGGTCTTGGAAATGTATTTCTGGACCTCGTAGTACTTGTTGGACTTGACCACGGAGGGCGGCGTGTCCTGGCCGTCCGCGACGCCCTGGCGCAGCGCCAGGTACAGCTCGCTCAAATCGACGGCCACGGTCGAGGCGCCGGTGGCCTGCATCATCGCGATATAGGCTTTGGAATTCGGCACCCGCATCTTGAGGTTCTGCATGTCCTTGACCGCGTTGATCGGATGCTTGTTGTTGGTCATGCTGCGGAAGCCCAGGTCGGTCCAGCCCGACAGCACGAAGCCCTTGTCGAGCGAGCGCTTGCGCAGCTCGTCACCGAAGGCGCCGCTGATGGCGTTCCAGCATTGCGCGCGCGACTTCCACAGGAACGGCGCATCGGTGATCGACATCTCCGGGACCCAGTTCATGAGCCCGACCCCGATGGCGCCCATCTCGAGCGATCCGATGCGGACCGCCTGCGCCGTGTCGCGCTCATTGCCCATCTGCGCATTCGCGAAGATCTGCACCTGGATCTTGCCGCCGCTCTTGTCCTCGATCGTTTTCTTGAACTGCTCGGCCCAGATATGCCACCCGTGCGCGGTCGGGGCCGGATGCGCGAGCCGGATGCGCTTGACGGCTGGCTGCGCGCGCAGCAGCGTCGAACCCGACGCCGCAATGGCGGCGGCGCCGGCGGCGCGCAGGACGTCCCGGCGCGTTACGCCAGGGGCCAAAGGACGGTCCAACGGTCTCGATCTGTTCATGGCGTTTTTCCTCGCTCGATGATGGCTAATACTTGAAGTTGAGCCAGCCTGGCAGCACGGTCGTGATGCTCGGCACCAGCATCACCAGCACCAGCCCGGCGAGCAGCACCGGCAGGTACCACAGCAGCACCTTGCTGGCGCGCTCGACCTGGGCGTTGCTGATCGCACAGGCGACGTAGAGGGCGATGCCGATCGGCGGCAGGATGATGCCGATGCCGAACGCCTCGGTCATCACGATGCCGTACTGGAGCGGGTCGATGCCGAGCTGCAGCGCGACCGGCAGCAGCAGCGGCGCCAGGATGATGATGGTCACGAAGCTCTCGAGCATCGTGCCCATGATGATCGTGATGACGATCACGGCCGGCAGGAACGCCGCATGGCCGAAGCCGGCGATCGTCGCGGCGATCGCCGTGGTGACGCCCTCGAGCGTCAGCGCCCATGAAAAGATCGTCGCGGCGCTGACCGTGTAGAAGATCATGCCGTTGAGCACAGACGCGCTGGTCAGGCAGCTCCAGAAGTTGCGGAAGTTGAGCTTGCGGTCGATGAGTCCCAGCACGAGGCTGTAGATCACCGCGAACGTCGAGACCTCCGTCGGGGTACCCGCGCCGCCGACGATGCCGCCGATCAGGATCACCGGAATCAGCAGCGGCAGGATCGCGCGCCGGCCGGTGCGTATCACGACGCTGCGCGGCGCGCGCGGCGCGGGCGTCCACTTGGCGAATGTCGCGCGCACCCGCACGGTGATCATCAGCATGACGCCGATCGTCGCCGCGGGCAGGACGCCCGCGATGAACAGCGCGCCGGTCGAGATCGCGGTGGCCGACCCCAGCAGGATCAGCGCAATGCTGGGCGGAACCGATTCGGCCATCGCCGCCGACGCCGCGAGGATCGCAGCGCGCTCCTCGGGCTCGTAGCCGTGCTCGGCAAGCTTGCGGTTCATGGGAAGGCCGACCATCGCCATGTCGGCCGCCTTCGAGCCCGAGATGCACGACGAGATGTAGACGCCGACGATCATCACCTGCAGCAGGCCACCGCGCACGTGGCCGATCAGCGATGCGACGAACTCGACGATCCGCCCCCCTACGTCGGCACGGTCCATGATGAATCCGGCCAGGATGAAGAATGGCAGCGCGAGAAAGATGAAGCCGCCGGCGCCGCGCTGCGCATTCATCACCACGCCGATCAGGTCGCCCGATCCGATGGCCTTGACGCACACGATGCCAATGGTGGCGAGCACGAAGCCGACCGGGACGCCCATCGCGATCAGCGCCAGGAACAGCGCCGTGAGGATCACGTAGAGGATGTTGGCATGCAGGGCCAGGAATGGCGTTGCGGCCAGCAGGAGCAGCACCGCCAGCCAGACGGCCACGCTCGCCGCCACCATGGCGCGCCAGGGACGCTGCAGCAGCGCGTAACCCGCGCGCACGACGAACAGCGCACACCCGGCGGTCATCGGCAGCGTCATCCACACGTAGTTGATGCCAAGAATGATCGTCGCCTCTTCGGCATTGGAGATCATCAGCGGGATCGAATAGCCGCCGATGAGCAGCGACACGATGATCACGACCCACTCCGAGACGGCCTTGAAGAACTCGTTCCACGCACGCGGCGCGCGGTCGGCGAGCAGCGTGATCGCGATGAATTGGCCGCGGCTGTAGGCAACGGCGCCGCCCATGAAGGCGAGCGTGATGAGGAACAGCGGCGATGCCTCGTCCACACCCATCAGCGCCGATGAGTTGAACAGCGTGCGCACCATCGTGTTGACGAACACGAGGATGACTTCGGCGACGAGCGCCACGTTCAGCAGCACGATGATCGCGCGATCGAGCATGTCGATCCACGCAGGCAGCGGCTGCGGATGCTGCGCGGCGTCGTGCCCGGAAATGGGAGCCGCTACGGTTGCGGCGCTGGACTGCATCAACTCCCCCTCGACCCGCGGCGCAGGTTTAGCGCCGGTAGGTCAGGCCGGGTGTTGCCGCGTCGTGCCAACGCGCGGTTTATTGTCGGGATCCCGGCGGATGTCGCACCATAACAGCCGGAAATCATTCTGAAAAGTTGGTTTTTTTGGCGCTCACTGATAGACTCCACCTATCATGAACGTGACGTTGAGCCAGCTGCGCGCGTTTGAGCGCATCGTCCGCCTTGGGAGCTTCCACGCGGCGGCGCGCGAGCTGGCGTTGAGCCAGCCGAGCGTGTCGCAACGGATCCGCGAGCTGGAAGGCATTCTGAAAACGCCCCTGTTCGTGCGCCGCGGTCCGCGGGTGAGCCTGACCGCGGAAGGACACGCGCTGGTCGAGTACGCCGACCGCGTTCTCGGCGCGGCCGGCGAAATGATGGATCGCTTCCGCACCCGCGATCCGCTGAAGGGCATGCTGCGAATGGGTGTCAACGAGAGCTTCGCGCTGGTGGTGCTCCCGGAGCTCCTGCGCCGCCTCGAGGAGCGTTATCCGGCGATCAGGACGTCCGTCCTCGTGGGCGATACCGGCGTGGTCAGCGGGAAGCTCGACGACCAGGAGCTCGACATCGCCGTCGTGTCGGAGCCGACCGTTGCGCGGCACGTCAAGCAGGAGCCGCTTGGCAAGAACGAGTTCGGGTGGTTCACCAGCACCGAGTTCGCGCTGCCGCGGCGCGTGCTCTCGCCCATGGACCTGCGGCAATACCATCTGATCGTTCCGCCGCCACCCGCGCGCCTGCATGCGACGGTCAACCAGTGGTTCGCCGACGCCGGCGCCCGCCCCGTTCGGGTCAGCACGTGCAACAGCATATCGGCGACGATGCTCACCGTTCTGCATGGCACCGCGATCGGCATCCTGCCGGCGCGGGTCATGCAGGACGAGCTCGCCAACCGCTCGGTGAAGCTCGTCCGCGTCCTGCCGAAGGTACCGGCGCACCGGGTGTCGATCTGCTACCAGATCAGCGAGTTCGGTCCGGGGCTCAAGGTGCTCGTCGATCTCACGCGCGAGCTGGTCGCGCACTTCAAGCTGTTCGTCTAGCGGGCTTGCCTTTCGCCGATTCGACTTTGCGCGCGCCGCGGATCGCGGCGCCTGCGCTGATTACACGGCGTCAGCGAGTGGATGCGGCGTCCGCGCGGTAATCCGGACTTTGCCTGCCGTCGTGGTTTTCTTCGCCAAGAATGCGCAGCGCGACGTGCGCCGCGCCGAACCCGTTGTCGATGTTCACGACCGCGAGCCCGGATGCGCAGCTCGCGAGCGCCGCGTTCAGCGCCGCTAGTCCACCGGCGGCGACCCCGTAGCCCACCGAGGTCGGCACCGCGATCACCGCGCTTGGCACGAGTCCGGCCAGCACGCTGAACAGCGCACCTTCCATCCCGGCGACCGCGATGACGACGCGATGCATGCGAATGTCGTCGAGATGCTCGACGAGCCGCCAGAGCCCTGCCACACCCACGTCGACGAAGAGCGTCGGCGTTTCGCCGGCGAACGCCAGCGTTCGCGCCGCTTCGCGGGCCACGGTGACATCCGACGTGCCTCCGCACACGATCGCCACACGCCGCCCACCGCGCGATGGCGGCAACGCGCCAAGGATCGCCGTGCGCGAAACGTCGTCGTAGTCCAGGCACTGGCGCACCGGCGGCGCGAGGCGGCGCCATTTGCGCGGGCCAAGCCGGGTCAGCAGGAGCCGGCGGCCAAGGGTCATGGCGTGGGCGACAATCGCCTCGATCTGCGCGGCGGACTTGGGCTCGCACAGCACGGCCTCGCTCGTTCCCGTCCGCGCGATGCGCTCCCAATCGAGTTGAAATTCGGTCATTGCGCAACCTTCCGGAGAAACGCTGCGCCGCGCGTGTAGCGGCGCACGCCAGCGAACGTGCGGCCCGCGGCTACGCACGCCTCGCTCGCGATTTCGTGCGCGTTTGCAGCGGCTGCGGACGCGAGAACCGCCCCCAGCTCGATGACGATGCCGGCATGCGTGACGCGGCAGCGGAGCACCGCTTCGCGACCCAGGCGCGCGGCGAGGCGCGATTCCACGGCGTCGATGAACGCCAGGTCCTCGGCCGCGATGGCGATACCGGTTTCCACACGGCTCGCAAGGCACGGCTGCGCCGGCAGCCGTTCCAGGTCGCCGAGACCGAGCTCCGCGGCAAGCGCGTACACGGCGGCTTTGTCGATGGAGGCCTCGACATACGGATGCACGACGCGATGCTCCGTCGCCGCGCGCAGTCCCGGACGGAAGTCATCGAGATCGTCGCAGTTGGTGCCGGAAGCGATCGGATCGGACGTCGCTTCCCCGATGCGCGCATAGAGATTCGTCTTGCAGTAATAGCAACGATCGACGGGGTTCGCGCGGTAGCGGGCGTCGTCCTGCTCGCCGGCGTCGAGCAGGACCAGCGGCCAGCCGTGGCGCGCAGCGTGCTGCTTCACGCGACTGCGCGCCGCCGCAGGTACCGCGGGGCCGGTGGCGTGGTACATCGTGGTTCGCGCCGACGCATGGCGGAACGCGACATGGGCGAGCGTCATGGAGTCGACGCCGCCACTGACCGCGATGGCGAGAGCCTCGTGCCGGTCGAGGGCCGTGATGAGGCGTGCGCGAAGGTCGCTCACCTGCGTCATTTGCCGTCTTTCTTCAACGCGCCCCGCACGGCGGCTTCACGCAAGCGCCGGCGCTGGTCGAGCCCGCGCTCCGCGGCGACATCGTCGTGCGCCGCCTTGGCGGTGTGACGGCCATCGGGGCGCTCGGCGAGCTTGACGCGAATGGAGGCGTCGTCGCACTCCGTCGCCACCTCGGCGCGGCGCAGCAGCTGCCGGCGCTCGTCGCGCAGGCGCAAGCCGAGCGTGGAGGTTTCGGTAAAGCACGCCTGCGCGATCGCCGCGCTCGCGTGCGGCTGCACCAGCAGGCGGAAATCGGCGATCGGCCGTCCTTTCTTGCCGTGGCGTGTGCCGATCGATACGTCGATGACGCCGGGCGCGTTGCGCAAATGATCGCCGGCAATGGCGATCTCTTCGCCGGTCATGTCGTCGACGTCGAACTCGAGCACCGTTACCACGTCGGCGTCGGCACTCGTCGCGACGGATCGCTCCACCACCAGCGCCCGTACCATGTTCGGAATCCCGGGCAACGTGCGGGTGCCCGCCCCGCAGCCGACACTGAGCAGACGTCCGGCGTCGCGGTGCGCGTTGCAATCCTCGGCGGGAACCAGGTGCCGCAGGATCGCCGCGCCGGTGGGCGTGACGCGTTCACCGGAGATGCCGTCATCGCGCCACGGGTAGCCGGTCAGCAGAAAGCTCGTCGCCGGCGCAGGCACTGGCAACAACCCGTGCGCCGTACGCACGAGACCCCCACCGAGCGGCGGTGCCGACGCCGTCCAGCGCGCACCGGCCATCGCCGCCGCGATGCTCGCGGCCGCAACGACATCCATCAGCGAATCCCAATCGGCGAGCTCGTGGAAATGCACGTCGTCGACGGCTACGCCGTGCACGTGCGCTTCGGCTTCGGCGAGCAGCGCCAACAACGCCAACGCATGCTCGCGCGTCGCCTGGGAGAGCGGCGCGTCGACTATCCTCTGGCGCAGCGTTTGGTATCGGGCGCCCGCGTGATCGTCGCCGTGCGAAGTCGCCACGGTCGCGCCGGCGCGCGGTGCGGGTGCTTCGCGATAGTC
>Ga0207675_100003586_pt1 | contig 15133 bp, 15 predicted proteins | sample KBSSwiS42_FD_184305 | JGI IMG/M metagenome (GOLD analysis project Ga0207675, IMG submission 184305) | Switchgrass rhizosphere microbial communities from Kellogg Biological Station, Michigan, USA - KBS Switchgrass S4-2 (SPAdes) (version 2) | ecosystem: Host-associated > Plants > Roots >... | reverse complement strand
GGACCGCCGCTACACTCGGCGCCCGCGGGGCCATAGCTCAGCTGGGAGAGCGCCTGCTTTGCAAGCAGGAGGTCGCCGGTTCGATCCCGGCTGGCTCCACTGGAAAACGCCTGCAGCTAAGCCAGCTGCAGCTCGTGCGCCGGGACACTCGATGGCCCGTGTTCCACAGCCGTGTTCCCTACGCGCCCGAGGTCGTTCAAGGAGCATGGACCGAAGGCTAAGCGACGCGTCCCGTACTCGACCCGTGTGATGGGCGAGGGAGCGAGCTTCTCGCGGGTCATGAGCGCGAACGCCCGACACAAGACGCCCACGATTTTCAGTCGTGAGACCAAACCTTTCTAACCGGGCCGAAAGCCCTGGTAAACACTGGGTTCTTGGTCGCGCGGCTAGAAGCCGGATTAGCTCGCTATTTGCGCCTTTTGCGCTGCGGTTGGGTACCGAGATCGGCTTCGGTACCCGATGGGAGCACTGTGGCCGCAAGATCTGGCGGAACGCACTGGGTGCTCGCCGAAGGCGGCACGGTGCTCGTTGCGGCCCGGGCGCGTCAGCCCGGCACGGACGCGTCGATCCGCACCGGTCGGACGGCGTAGCGCGCAGTGGGTTTGTGGAACCGGGGTTCGAGAACCTGGGACTGCATCCGGTCGGTGTGCCCGATCAGGAACCGGCAGTGCTCGACGCCCTCGGCTCTGCATGCCAGCTCGCGGGTCTCGACGGGGAGTTGCGTCGCCTCGGTGCACCAGCCGGCCGAGTATCCGGCCTGGACGTGGCAGGCGCGGGTTCGGTACTGCTCATCCGCGGCCTCTCGAGCGCTACACGAGTGGTCGGACTCCCACAGCAACGCGAAGCGGTCGTCGAGGTGAGGCTCCAGTACGAGGAGGTCGACATCCCCATACCCCGCCCAGGCCAGGTGGAATGGACCCGCGAGGACGCGGTAGAGCAAATCCGTCGTATCGATCGCGGCGTCCTGGAAGAACGCGGCGGCCTGCGTTCGGCCGATGAGGTAGCCGAGGCGGTACATCACTCGGGGGGCGTCGCCGGCTTCGAGGAGCTCGTCGAGGACCCGCGGGAGATCTCGCGTCACGACGTGCGTGGGCACGAGCGCATGCGGCAACTGCGCGAGGGTGATCTGCGCGGAGGCGGGGTTGCGTTGGAGGCGCCGTTGGTAGTCGCGCATGTCCGCATGCGCTCGCCCGATCAAGCTCGCGAGCTCATCCATCGCTGGCCTGTCCGGCGCCGCGTGTGTGCGGCGGCGCCGGACGGCGAATTATCGCCGTCTGCATCTTGTCCGACCTCAACCGGCCGAGTGTACGCGCGTGGTCCGAGCGCCGTCAGGCCCCGAGGGTCCCGCGAGCGGTGAGCTCTCGGATTCCCGGGCGCTCGAGTCGACCGCGCGGGGCGCGTTCAGCTGCGGGTCGTCGGAGGCGAGGGGGGCGACGGGTCGTCGGTCGGCGGCGCGAAGAAGTCGGTGAACTCGGGGCTGGGGGCGGTGTCGCCGCCGGTGCGGATTTGGGGGTGGGTGCGGTAGGCGTCGGCGACGATCGCGCCTGGGAGCGCGCGGGTGTCGTACGGGCACAGGAACGAGACCGGGGCGAGTGCGCACGCGACGTTGAGGGTCGCCTCGTAGCGCGTCCACTGGGTGATCGCCGCTGGCGAAGCTCCTGCGCCGTGCCAGACGAGCTCGCCGACGATTCGGACGCGGCGGCCGTTGGCGTGCTCGACGATGTAGCGCTGGTAGGCCAGCAGGGTGTCAGAGGGGTTCTGGTACCAGTCGCCGGAGTCGTGGAACTCGATCTGCTCGGCATTAGCGCCGAGCGCGCGCTCGAGGAGCTTCATGTTGGGCCGGGTCGTCACGGAGAGCACGCGATCGCCGCCGTTGAGCCCGTCGAGCACGAACGGCAGCGTGGCCGCGAGGAACTCTTCGTCTGAGGCGTAGAGCAGCGCCTCATGCTCGAGGCCCTCGGCCGTGCTGGCCCGGCTGGGCGGGTGCTTCAGATCGGCCGCGAACCGGTCGCCGGATTGAGTCGCGTGGCGCTCGGCGGCCGCCCGGGCGCGCTCGGGCGCACGCCGCTCGAGCGCCGTGTAGATGTCGCGGTGCTCGGGGATGGACGCCTCGAGCTCGTCGCCCGGGACGGGCAGGAGCTCGGGCTGGCTGCGCAGCGACGACCAAACGCCACCTGCGATGCGGACGAGGCGAGGCATCCGGCTGGCGTCGATGATGCCGGCGTGGAAGCGATAGTCGAGGTCGCCGTAGGCGATGGGATCGCCGCGGTCCGCCGCCGCCTCGAGCTGCTGCAGCAGAGCCTCGAGCGCGTGCAACTCGCCATGATCGATGCGCCTCGCCGCCGCGGCAGCGGCCACGCCCTCCAATGCGCCACGCAGCGTGAACAACTCCTCGACCGAGCTCGAGCCGGGGCGCAGGACCCGACAGCCAACCTGGGGAATGATCTCGACGAGCCCCTCCTGCTCGAGCCGCTTGAGCGCCTCGAGGACCGGCGTCCGGCTGCTCCCGAGCTCCTCGGCGAGTGCATAGGTCGACAGCGTCTCGCCGGCCTGCCAGCGTCCGCGGACGATCTCCGAGGCGAGATGGCGGTAGGCCCGCTCGGTTCGGTTGATGCGGCGCTCGGCCATGGTTCTCCCCGCTCGCCCGCGCGGCGCGCGGGGCACGATTGCGTCCATGCATGCTAGCACGCACGCTAGCGTGCAATCAGAGTCCAGAGCGGGCTCATGACGGTGTCGCAGCCCTGGCGCCAGGTCGCCTAGCGCGTGCCCGCCGGCGCGGACGGCGCCGCTCAACGTCAGTGAATGGCCTAGCCGCGCGGGATCTCTCCGTCGCGCAAGGACGACGAGGCGCGCGGACTGGCCTCTGACCTGGTGCGCCAACACAAGCCCGCCGCAGCCCCACTTGACAACCCACGGTTCCCAAACTAGCATGCTAGTACTGAAGTGCTAGTACGACGCTCAGGGAGAGGCATGGTCAGAGTCGGGGAGAGCTGCGTGTCACAGCTAGCGCCGCACCACGCGGCGCTCGAGCGACACCTCGCATGGGCGCAGGACTTCGTTGACGTCGCCGACTTCGGAGCGGCGGCCGACGCGCTCCGTGACGCGGAGGCCCTCAGCGCTGAGTTCCGAGTCGACGCCGTCCAGGAGCGGACCTGATGAGGAGTTCACGCGGGTCGGTCCCGGCGGGACGAGCGGGGTCACAGCGCTTCGAGCGCCGTCTCCGGGGCGATTTCGAGGCGGCCGCAGCGAGCCGGGTCGTCCCGCTCCATGCCTATCGGCTGCCGGTCGTCCGCGAGCTGCCCGCACCGCGCGTCGCCGCGAGTCGTACGAATCTCTCGTGGTGACCGGCATGGGTGAGCACGCCGTGGGTGTCGACCTAAGGATCGGTGACCGGGAGCGGCGCGCGGTCGAGCAGGGCGGGGGCGAGGATGTGCTCGATCGCCATCACGGCCGCCCCGGTGCTGCCCACGCGGTCCTCCAGCGAGCTGCGGACGATCTGCAGGTGGCGCGTCGCCGGCGCGGTGGAGCGCTGGTAGACCACCTCGCGGACGCCCGCGAAGAGCTGCTCGTGCGCAGCGGCCAGGTCGCCGCCGATGACGATCACCTCTGGGTTGAGTGCATTCACGAGGCCGGCCAGGACCTCGCCGAGGTCGCGCCCGGCCTGGCGGACGAGCCGTACGGCGTCGGTGTTGTGGTCGCGGACGAGGCGCACGACGTCACGGCTGTCGCGGGCCTGTTGCCCGAGCTCGCGAAGCTGCCGGGCCAGCGCGCGTCCGCCGGCCACGGCCTCCGGGCAGGCGGTGTTACCGCATTCGCAGACGACGTGCTCATGTCCGGGCAGGCGGATGTGCCCGATATCGCCCGCGGCGCCCTGGGCACCGCGGTAGATCTGGCGTCCGGCGACGATGCCGGTGCCGGCCTGAGCGAGTCCAAGTACGCCTACAACCAGCTCGTCTACCACGGCGAGGACATCGCCAGGAGCGTCGATCGGGTAGCTCGCTTCGGCTACGACACGAACAGCTCGAACGAAGATGCGCCTCCGGACCACGTCGTCGGCGTCGACCTCGGCGGCTCGAACGTCCGCATCGCGCTGAGCGAGATCGCGGGCCGTCCCGTCGCCGACGTCGCCGCACGCAGGGTGCGTGGCGCCTCCGACGCGGTTGTCGGCCAGATCGCCGCGCTGTCCCGCGAGCTGGCCGCCGCGACGGCGGTCGACTGGCCCCGCATCGGCGCCGTCGCGGTCGGAGTGCCCGGCGTGCTGCACCCGGTCACCGGCGGCGTGCATCGCGCGCCCAACCTGCCGCCGTTCGCGGACGTGGATCTCGCCGGCGATCTCGGTCAGGCGCTCGGCGTCCCCGTCGCCGTCGACAACGACGTGAACATGGCCGCGCTGGCCGAGCACCGTCGGGGCCACGGCGCCGGGATCGACGACTTCGTCTTCGTCGCCGTCGGCACCGGGATCGGCATGGGCATCGTCGCGGGGGGGCGCCTCGTGCACGGGGCGACCGGCGGCGCCGGCGAGATCGGCGAGATGCCGCTCGGCGCCGATCCGTTCGACCCCGCCAACCAGCTTCGCGGGCCGCTCGAGGAGACCGTGGGCGGCATCGGCGTCGCCCGCCGGTTCGCCGACCGGACCGGCGCCGACCCGGAGTCCGTGACCGCGTTCGACGTCTACGACCGCGCCGGCGCCGGCGACGCCAACGCCCGCGCGGTCCTCGACGAGCAGGCGCGCGCCCTAGCGCTCGCGGTGGTGAGCGTCCACAGCACGCTCGATCCCGCAGTGGTCGTGTTCGGCGGCGGGATCGGCAGCCGCGACGAGCTCGTAAGCGCCGTGCGCGCGTACGTCGCGCGGCTCACCGTTCGCACGATCCGGACCGAGGTGAGCGCCCTCGGCGAGGGCGCCGGCCTCGCGGGCGCCGTCGAGCTCGCCCGCCAGCACGCCAACGGGCATGGCCACACGGGGCGGCCTACCACTACCACCCACCAAGGAGAGCGATGAGCACCATGCGCACCGGCGGCGCCATCGTCGACGCGATCGACGAGGGCGCGGCCGTCGACTGGCTGCGCCGAGCGGTTCAGACCCCGAGCATCACGGGCGACGAGATGGCGTTCGCCCGGCTCGTCGCCGCCGAGCTCGAGGCCTGCGGCGCCGACGAGGTTCACCTCGAGGAGGTGGCGCCCGGGCGGCCCATCGTCTGGAGCGTGACGCGCGGGACCGGCGGGGGCCCGAGCGTCATGCTCTCCGGGCACCTCGACACCGTCCGCGTCGACGGTTGGCGCGAGCGCTGGCAGGGCACCGAGCGCGAGGATCCGTTCGCGGCCGCAGTCGTCGACGACGCCGTGTGGGGACGCGGCACGGGCGACCTCAAGGCGGGGATCGCCACCGCGGTGGCGGCCCTGCGAACGCTCCACCACTCACAGACGCGGCTCGCCGGCGACGTCGTCACCGTCTGGGTGTGCGACGAGGAGAGCGGCGAGCCCGGCCTCGGGCGCAGCATCGGCATGCGCGCCGCGGCCGAGCGCATCGCCGCCGGCACGATCCCGAGCACCGACTTCGCCATCTACGTCGAGCCGACGGGGCTCGCGGTGTACGCGGCGCAGATCGGTTTCCTCATCGCCGACATCTCGCTCGAGGGCCGCAGCGCGTACTTCGGCCGCCCTCAGGAGGGCGTCGACGCGCTGCGCGCCGGCCACTCCGTCCTCGCGGAGCTGTGGCGCCTGGACGACGACCTGCGCAGGTCAGCGCGCCACCCGCTCGTCGGCTCGCCGCGGCTGCTCGTCACCGCGGCCGCGGCCGGCGGCTACATCGCGGTGCCCGGCACGTGCACGCTCAGCCTGATCCGCACGCTCGTCCCCGGCGAGGACCTGTCCCGGGCCGCGGCCGAGATCGAGGCGGCCGTCGAGCGCGGGACGCGCGGCACCGCCGTCCGGCCCGGCGTGGAATTCCCCGCGGGCCGCGACCACCGCGTCGGCGGCCTGCCGGCCGAGACCGATCCCGACCATCCCGGAGTCCTCGCCCTGCGCGCCGCGCTGCGCTCGGTGCGCCCCGACAGGGACGTCGTCGCCGGGGCCACGTTCTGGGCGGAGATGTCGTTCCTCGGCGCGTTTGCGATCCCCTGCGTCTATTGGGCGCCCGGGGACATCACCAACTGCCACACGGCCGAGGAGCACGTGCACCTCGGCGAGTACCTCGACGCCGTGAAGGCGTTGTCGCTGTTCATGGTCGGCCACTGCGGGGCCGACGCCAAGCAAGGAGGAGAATCCTCATGAGAACCAATCGCCTCGTCGCGGCCTGCGCGACGGCCGCCGCCCTGCTGGGCCTGGCGGCGTGCGGTGGCTCGTCGTCGAACGGCTCCGGGGGCGGCTCGGCCGGCCCCACCCCGATCAAGTCGTCAAAGACCGTCGGTCGGACCACCGGCCCCAACGGCGAGAAGGCCACGCCGACGAGCGCCCTGAAGCTCAGCGCCGCCGACATCGCCAAGGTCAAGAGCGGCCACTACACCGCCGCCCTGACCTGGCACCAGTCGTCGGACTTCGTGACGGCGGTCACGGCCGGCGCCCGCGACGAGTTCGCCAAGCTCGGCATCACCGTCACCGCGACGACGAACGCGAACTTCGACGCCGGCAAGCAGAAGAACGACATCGAGACCGTCATGGCCAAGAAGCCGGACGTGATGCTCTCGCTGCCGGTCGACCCCGTGGCCACCGCGTCGGCGTACAAGTCCGTGACGCGCGCCGGGACCAAGCTGGTGCTGCTGTCCAATGTGCCCAAGGGCTTCGTCCAGGGCCGGGACTACGTCACGGTCGTCACCGACGATCTCTTCCAGATGGGCAAGCACGCCGCCGACGCGCTCGCCGCGTCGATCGGCGACAAGGGCAAGATCGCGTACTTCTTCCACGATGCCAGCTACTACGTCACGAACCAGCGTGACCAGGCGTTCAAGAAGACGATCGAGGCCAACTACCCGAACATCAAGCTCGTCGCGCAGCAGGGGATCGCCGACCCGAACAAGGCGCAGGACCAGGCGAACGCCATCCTGACGAAGAACCCCAACCTCGACGGCGTGTACGTGACGTTCTCGCAGCCGCCCGCCGAGGGCGTGCTGAGCGCGCTGCGCAACAACGGCAACACGAAGACCAAGCTCGTCAGCCTGGACCTCGACGAGCCGCTGACCGTCGACATGGCCCGCGGCGGGAACGTGTCCGGCATCGTCAGCGACAAGGCCTATGAGCTGGGCCAGGCGATGGCGATGTCCGCCGCCTACGGGCTGCTCGACCGCAAGGCGCCGCCGTTCCTGGTCGCCCCGGCGATCACGATCACCAAGGACAACCTCGCGCACGGCTACGAGGAGTCACTCCACCAGGCGCCGCCGAAGGCCGTCGCCGAGGCCGCGAAGTAGGTCGTCGTGAGCGTTCCTCCCACCATCGAGACCGAGCGCGCGCCCGCCGTCCGGACCGACCCCACGCGGTCGGTCCGGGTCCGGCTGCGCGCCATCGACCCGCGGGCCTACGTCGTCTACCTCGCCTTTCTGCTGATCCTCGTGTTCTTCGCGGCGACCCTCAGCAACGACGGATTCCTGACCTCCGCGAACCTCCTGAACATCCTCAAGCAGACCGCGCCGATCAGCGTGATGGCGGTCGGCATGGTGTTCGTCCTGAGCGCCGGCGAGATCGACCTCTCGATCGGCTCGGTCGTCGCCCTCTCCGCCCTGGTCGCCGCCGTCGTCCTGCGCGACGTCGGCCTCGTGGCCGGCATCGCCGCCGGCCTCGGCACCGGCGTCGTCGTCGGCGCGGTCAACGGGCTATTCGTCACGGTGCTGCGACTGCCCTCCTTCCTCGTGACGCTGGCCACGATGGGCCTCGTCGGCGGGCTCGCGCGATCGATCACGAACCTCGAGTCGGTCGCCGTGACCGACCAGACGTTCGCCAACGCGTTCGGCTCCGGCGACGTCGGGCCGCTGCCGAGCCTGATCCTGTGGACGCTGGGCGTCGTCCTCGTCGGTCACTTCGTCTACCGCCATCGCCGCTTCGGCGCCCACGTGCTCGCCGCGGGCGACAACGCCGCCGCGGCCCGCGTGACCGGCATCCGCGTTAATCGCGTCAAGCTCGCGGTCCTCGTCGGCAGCGCGACGCTCGCCGCGCTGGCCGGCCTGCTCTACGCCGGACGCCTGCAGGGCGCCAACTACAACCTGGGCAGCTCGGACCTGCTGCTCGTGATCGCCGCGGTCGTCATCGGCGGAACCCGCCTGTTCGGCGGCAGCGGCACGGTCGTCGGCGCGCTCGTCGGCAGCCTGATCATGGGCATGCTCAACAACGGCCTGATCCTCATGGGCCTGTCGTCCTCCGAGCAGCTCATCGCCCAGGGCGTCCTGCTGCTGCTGGCCATCTCGCTGACGCTGCGCGAGCCGAAGGCGTAGGCCCGTGTTCCTGGACGTGCTCACGAGGCGCAACCCGGCCTTCTTGGACGGCGTGATCGCGCTGCACCAGGCGGGCCGGATCCCCGCCAACGCCTACGCGCTCGACCTCGACACGGTGACCGCCAACGCGGAGGTCACCCGCCGGGCGGCCGACCGCCATGGCCTCGAGGTGTTCGCCATGGCCAAGCAGGTCGGGCGCCCGCCCGCCTTCTTCGAGGCGCTGCGCGCCGGCGGCATCGACGCGGGCGTGGCGGTCGACATGACCGACGCCCGCGCGATGACCGGCGCCGGCACGGCGCTCGGGCACGTCGGCCACCTCGTGCAGGTGCCGCAGGCCGAGGCCGGCGCGGCGGCCGTGATGCGGCCCCGCAACTGGACGGTCTTCAGCGACGCCAAGGCGGCCGAGGCCGCGGACGCCGCGCGCGCCGCGGGCCGTACGCAGGACCTCTTGGCGCGCATCCACGCCCCCGGCGACCGGTTCTACCCCGGCCACGAGGGCGGCTTCCGGGCCGACGACGTCGTCGCCGTCGCCGAGCGCCTGAACCGGCTCGATGGCGCACGGTTCGCCGGCATCACGACGTTCCCCGCACTGCTCTTCGACCGCGACGCGCAGGAGGCCCGGCCCACGCCCAACATGGGCACACTCGAGCGCGCCGCCGAGCGCCTGCGCGACGCCGGGGTCGAGGGCCTGCGCATCAACGCGCCCGGCACCACCTCGAGCTCCGTGTTCGGCCTGCTGGCCGCGCACGGCGCGACCCAGGTCGAGCCCGGTCACGGACTGACCGGGACGACGCCGCTCCACGCGGTGTCGGACCTGCCCGAGCGGCCGGCGATCTGCTACGTCACCGAGGTCTCGCACGAGCACGCCGGACGCGCCTACGCGTTCGGCGGCGGCCTGTACATCGACCCGGTGTTCGGCGACTACCGGCTGCGCGCGCTCCTCGCCGACGGCCGCGCGCTCGAGGACGCGCGGATCGTGGACGCCTCGATCCCGCCTCCGGAGGCGATCGACTACTACGCCCAGCTTCACCTGGCCGACGGGATGCCTCCGCGCACTGGCGCGACGGTGCTGTTCGGCTTTCGCGCGCAGGCCTTCGTCACGCGCGCCTACGTCGTCGGCATCGCCGGCGCGTCGACCGGCCGGCCCACGGTGGCCGGCATCTGGTACCCCGATGGGAGGGAGGCGGCATGGCCGCACTGACAGAGACCACCACGAGCCCGCTGGTCCGGCTGGACCGCGTGCGCAAGGAGTTCGGCGGCGTCGTCGCCCTCCAGGAGGTCACGCTCGACATCAACCCGGGCGAGATCGTCGCGCTCGTCGGCGACAACGGCGCCGGCAAGTCCACGCTGATCAAGATGATCGCCGGCGTCCACCAGCCCACGAGCGGACAGATCGTCCTCGAGGGCGAGGCCGTCCGGCTCACGAACCCCAACGACTCGCGCGCGCACGGCATCGAGGTCGTCTTCCAGGACCTCGCGCTCGCCGACCAGCAGCCGGTCTACATGAACATGTTCCTCGGCCGCGAGCTCGTCCGCGGGCCGCTGCGCCGGCTCGACCGCGACCGCATGGCCGCCGAGACCCAGGAGCTGCTCGACGAGCTCGACGTGCGGATCCCCAGCCCGCACGCGACGATCCGCGACCTCTCCGGCGGCCAGCGCCAGGGCGTCGCGATCGGCCGTGCCACGCACTGGGCCGAGCGGCTCGTGCTCATGGACGAACCGACCGCTGCGCTCGGCGTGCAGGAGACCAGCCGCGTCGAGGACATCATCATGCGCATGCGCGAGCGCGGGCGCGCGATCCTCATCGTCAGCCACAGCCTGGACCAGGTGTTCCGGATCTCCGACCGCATCTGCGTACTGCGCCGCGGCCACCAGGTCGGCATCCGCAACACGGCCGAGACCGACGGCGACGAGATCGTCTCGATGATCACGGGCCTGCGATGAGCGCCGCCGACAGTCACCTCGATCGCGAGATCCGCGAGCAGCCCGCGGCGCTCGAGCGCCTGCTCGTCGACGGCGGCGGCGCGATCCGCGCCATCGCCGCCGCCCTGCGCGGGCGCCGGCTCGACTACGTGCTGATCGCCGCGCGCGGGAGCTCCGACAACGCGGCCCGCTATGCGCAATACCTCTTCGGCGAGCGCATGGGGCTGCCCGTCGCGCTCGCCGCCCCGTCGCTCGAGACGATGTACGGGGCCGCCGCCGTCCCGCGCCACGGCAACGCGCTCGTCATCGGCATCTCCCAGTCCGGGCGCTCGCCCGACGTGATCCGCGTCGTTTCGGCGGCCCGCGCCGCAGGCGCGCCGACGATCGCGATGACCAACGATGCCGGCTCGCCACTGGCCGGCGCCGCCGACTTCGTGCTCGACCTCGCGGCCGGCCCCGAGCGCTCGGTCGCCGCGACGAAGACGTACACCGCGTCGCTGGCCGGGCTCGCGGCGCTCGTCGCGGCGCTGCGCGACGACGACGAAGAGCGCAGCGCGCTCCGGCGCGTGCCGGCGCTCGTGCAGGACGCCATCGACGACGCGTTCCGGGCGGTCGGAGCGCTCGACCACTACGCCGACGCGCCGCACCTCATCAGCGTCGGCCGCGGCTACAACTACGCGACGGCGATGGAGATCGCGCTCAAGGTGCGCGAGCTCACCGCGACCGTCGCCGAGGGGTTCTCCTCCGCCGATCTCATGCACGGCCCGATCGCGGCCGTCGCGCCCGGCACTCCCGCGGTCATCGTCGCGCCGCCCGGGAAGATCCTCACCTCGGTGCTCGAGACGACGGACGCGCTGCGCGCCCGACGGGCCGAGCCGATCCTGATCGCCGAGCATCCCGACGCGGAGCTCCCGCTCCCGGCAGGCATGCCCGAATGGCTCAGCCCGCTCGTCGCGGTCGTCCCCGGCCAGGTCCTCGCCCTGCGCCGAGCCGTCATCGGCCATCACACGATCGACGCACCGCCCGGGCTGACGAAGGTCACTACGACGTACTGAGCGGTGGGCGGACCGAACGCGTGGCGGCCCGGCACGGGAACGATCATCCGTCAGCCAAGTCGCCCAGCACCCGGGCCAGGGCCATCTCCGCGTCGCCGCCGGGCCAGGGCCAGATCCGCGTCGCGGGACTGGAAGCCGCGCCGCATCGCGGCCCGGATCTGGCTCTGCGCCTCGGATCTGGCTCTGCGCCTCGGAGTCGAGCGTGCTCTTCTGCGACATCGCCGGATCGACCGCGCTCGGAGATCGCACTCAGGCGAGCCGACGTCGTCAACCAAGGACGACGCCGCAAGCCACAGCCGGCGCGCCCGACGGAGTCGCTCTGCCGGCCACACGCGCCCACCACGACAGGCACTGAGTTCCGCAGTCGCGGGCGGCGAGAGCGCTCCTCCGCGCGATGAGCGGGCGTCTCCTCTCGGCGTCGCCGACGCGCGCTTGGGACGACACGCGGTCGTCTCGGTCGGCGCCGAGCGCGCGCCCGCTTCCGCCAAAAGCGAGTATGTCCGCCCATCCAATACGCGCGCGAACTTCCGAGCGACAGTACTTAGGCAGCCGCCGGCCGCACGGGATGTGGTGTCGGCGGTCAGGACGTTCTCGATCCGGCGGGCGAGTTCGTCGATCGTCTTGGCGTATTCGCTGACGGCATCGAGGGCTCCGTCCTCGCCCCATCCCGCCACGTAGGGCACGGTCTCGCCGTCGACCATCAAGCCGACGCTCGAGCAGGCCAGGTGCGCCGCGGTGTCAACGATCACTTCGGCGCGCTCGCGGTTGCGGTGTCGGCTGGGGAGAAATGTCCCAACCTGGTGATTGCTTCGGCGGATGCGTAATGGCTTGGCGAAGGGAGTACTGCGTGGCTACCGACTGGGATTGGTCGGTCGTGGCGTGGGTGGCAGTCATCGGCGCGGTGTCCGCTGTGGACGTGATGGACCGCGTTGGGCGTGGCGTGACGGTGGGCTAACGCAGGCTCGGGCGTTGGTCGAGGCCGGGATGCTCGCGCGCTGCCGCCTCGTGAACGGCCAGTCGACGCGGTACGTCGCGACGCGCGAGGGCATCGCGTGGGCGGGGTCGGCGCAGCGCGATCCGGCGCGGGTCGGCCTCGCGAAGGCGGGGCACTGGGCGCTGTGTGCCCGGCTCGCGACGGTTCGCGACCGGGAGAATGGGGTGGTGGGGGTGTTGGGGGAGCCGCGATTGCGTACGGAGGAGCTCCACGGCAGCGACGCCGTCGAGAGAGCGGAACTCGCCCGTCTGCCCGACGGGCGGCCGCGGCTTCGTCGCCCGGACCTGGTGCTGTTTCCGTCCGATCCGGCGCTGCCGGTCGCGGTGGAGGTGGAGCTGTCGGTGAAGGCATCGCGTCGGTTGGAGGCGATCTCCCGCGGGTGGGCGCAATGCCGGGTGGTCTCGGAGGTTCGCGACGACGCGCCGCCGGCGGTGGCGCGTGCGGTTTCCCGTGCCGTTTCGGTCGCCCAGGCCCTCCTTCTCTGGCCCATGTGGCGCCGTGCCGAGGTCTCGGCGGCCACCGCCGAGGCGGTGACTGTCGCCCTCGCGCTCGGGGATCCGCTCACCCTGTCCCTCGCGCTTCAGGGCCGCCAGAATCGAGGCCGCAGATGGCGTTATCGACGTCGTCGCATCACCGCTCGCAGCGGAGGCGCTCCAGCTGGCGGCCGCCGCCGGAGACGAGTGGGCGACGGCCATGGCCGCCTACGCCGCGGTCGTCGCATCGTCGACGCTCGGCGAGCTGCGGGATTGCGTCGAACGCGCCGCCGGGCTGCTGGAAGAGACCGCCAACACGTATGACCTCGCGCGCATGTTCAGCGTCGCTGTCAGCGCGGCGCTGTGCCTCGGCGACGAGCGCGCCGCCAAGCGATATCTCGAGCGGGCGACCGCGCTCGCGCGCGACACCGACGACGTACAGGCGCGCGACTTCTCGGCAACGCCCGCTACGTCGCACTGTTGACCGGCGAAACCGACCTGGCCGACAGACTCTTCCGCGAGGACCTCGTGCTCTGTCGCGAACTCGCCGCGCCGCGACTCGCCCACGGCCTTCATCGCGCTCGCGGCTGACAGGGCGGCCCGAGGCGAGACCCACCACGCCGCGCGGCTCGCCGGCGCCGCCGTCGCCCACCGCGACGACGCCCCCCTTGACGAGGCGCATGCGAGAGTCAAGACGGACTTACTCGCGCCTGCCCGCGCGCGCCGCGGCTCTAGTGCTTGGGACGCGTCGACCGCGACGGCGCCGCTCTGAGCCTCGAGGCTGCGATCTCCTATGCGCTACAAGAGCCGGCGGCGTAGGGCGACCTCATCGAGTGTGTCGAAGTGCGCGTTCGCGGTGTGGAGGGTGGCGCGGAAGCGGTGCGCGTGCAGTCGTAGCGTGACGTTGCTCACACGACACGTCGAGGTGTCCCATGGTTGTGCCAGTCGGTCGGATTGTCGTCAGCGTCGTTGCCGCCGTGATGTTGACGTGGGCATTGGCGGGTGCCGGGTTCGCGCGCCCGGCCGACCCGCCGGCTCGCGCGCCGATGCCGGCGCGGCCGGTGCTCGGTCATCGCGGGCTGGATCGGATCGGCGCCCCGGCCGCCGTCACGTCCGACCCGCAGGCGCCGGCGCTCTCCGACGAGGTGCGGACCCCGGTGCGCGTGGTCGCAGCGCCGACGCGGACTCCCGTTTCGGTCCTCGTCGCCGCCGCGTTTGCCCTGACCGTCAGCGTTGGCGCCCTCTGGCTCGCCCTGGTGTCCCGCGCTGCGCCGTGACGAGCACGGGACGTGAGCGGTCGCGTGGCCGCTTGACAGCGTCGCGGAGAAGGAATCGAATCATCTCGACCCGGTGAGGTCATGTCCGAGCTGCCTCCTGGCACCGTCACCTTCCTGTTCACCGACATCGAACAGTCGACGCGACTCCTGCGCCGGCTCGGCGACGGCTACGCCGCGGTGCTCGCGACACATCGCGTCATCCTGCGCGAAGCGTGCGCCGCTCATGACGGCCGCGAGATCGACGTGCAGGGCGACTCGACCTTCGTCGCGTTTGCGACGGCACACGATGCCCTGTGCGCGGCGGTCGAGGGCCAGGCGGCGCTGTCCGCGCGCGACTGGCCGGACGGTGGCGCGGTGCGTGTGCGGATGGGGCTGCACACGGCGGAAGCGGCGGTGTCCGACGGCGGCTATGTCGGCTTGGGCGTGCACCGCGCGGCGCGGATCTGCGCGACGGCGCACGGCGGGCAGATTGTCGTCTCCGCCGCGACTCGTTCCGTGCTAGTCGACCGCGGCGAGCCGGGCCTGTCGCTGCGCGATCTCGGCTCGCGACGGCTAAAGGGCATGGGACCGCCCGAGCGGCTGTATCAGGTCACCGCCGATGCGGCACATGCGCCGGCGCGGCCCGGACGACTGGTCAGCCGGAGGGCAGCCGGCGCGTTGGCGGCTGTCGCGGTGCTCGCTGCGGCCGCCGGGATCGTGGCATCGGTGGCGGGGCGTTCGGGCACGGCACGGGCGCTCGAAACGGTGCCCGCGAACACGGTCGCGGCGATCGCTCCGCAGACGAACCTGGTGCGGTCGCCGATCGCCGTCGGCGCTGCGCCCGGGAGGCTCGCGTCAGGAGCGGGCGCTCTGTGGGTGGCCAACACCGACGACGGCACTGTGTCGCGGATCGATCCGACCGCCGGGACCGTCCGTAAGACCATCATGGTCGGTCACGGCCCGGCCGGCATCGCGTTCGGCGCGGGCGCGGTCTGGGTGGCCAACGGCCTGGACG